>WNFO01000463.1_pt1 | contig 65091 bp, 52 predicted proteins | sample 5400251 | NCBI WGS metagenome assembly WNFO01 (sample SAMN13153354, study PRJNA577476) | soil metagenome | isolation source: 100 cm saprolite under Madrone tree | place: USA:California | collected 2016-06-14 | reverse complement strand
AGAAAAATTGCTTCGCAAGTCCTTTTTTCTTGACTTCGAGAAGCACGCAGCTTATCAATGCAATTGTGACTGCAAAACGGTCACGTAACGGAGCGAATTTTGTCCCAATGAGTACGGGTAGCGAACTCGAACCTGGCCCTAGTTGGTCCGGACAGCGGTGCGGCCAAAAAATGGTGGCACCGCCGGATGTCCCGATGATGTCGCGCGAGACGCAAGCCGTGGCGCGAGCGGTCGGGTGGGGAGGGTTCCCTGGCGGCTAAAGGTAAGTCCATTTGTGTGAGGTACTTGCCCGCCGCCGAGGTTCTCCGGTGCGCGGGTTTTTTGTTGCCGTGAATTTGGCGGCGGCGTCGTTCGAACGGCTCCGGTAAGGCGCGAGGAGGGCAAGCCATGGATATTTACGCCACGGAATTGATGGGCGCGAAAGCATACGACGCCGGTGGAAATTACGTTGGGCGGGTCCGCGAATTCTTTATTGAGCCTGCCGAAGCGCCCAATCGTGTCTCGCATTACCTGTTGTCCCGAGGGAACTTTCAGCCGCTGGTGGCCAAGCACAACCAGGTTGCGGCGGTGGCGGCAGGGAAGTTGGAGCTAAACGTCAGCGAGCGGGCCCTTGAGCTGTACAAACCCAATGAATCGTGGCTGGCGGTTCAGAAAGATTTGCTGGATCAGCAGATCATTGACACGCGCGGGCGAAAGGTCGTGCGTGTGAACGACGTCGATCTGGCCCCCTTTCGCACGAATGGCACCGTCGAGCTGCGTCTGACGCAAGTGGACGTGGGACTCCCGGGAGCCGTGCGGAGGCTGCTGCAGGGAGTGGTGCCTTCCAAGATGGTTCGCAGACTACAAAGCAAATTGCCGCAGGGCTCGATTCGCTGGGAGTTTGTGAACCTCGTCGAGCCGGACCCCCTGCGGCGGGTGAAGCTGCGCATCACGCACGAAAAACTTGAGGACCTGCACCCGGCAGATATCGCGGAAATTATGGAGCATTTGTCCGCGGCGGAGCGGCAGGGAATTATCGCGTCACTGGATGAAGAGACCGCGGCGGGAGTCCTTGCAGAACTGGACGAGCGACTGACCACGCAAATCGTCGAAAAACTGGACCCGGAGAAAGCGGCGGACATTTTGGAAGAGATGGCTCCGGACGCGGCCGCCGACCTCCTGGCGGATTTGTCCAAGGAAACATCCGAAGAACTTTTGGACGAAATGCCGGGCCAGGAAGCCGCCGAGGTCCGCGAGTTGCTGGAATTTGATCCGGGCACGGCGGGCGGCATGATGAACACGGATTTCGCATTTGTGGGCGAAGGCTCAACCCGCGAGGAAGTGCTGGAGTGGATGCGCGGGCAAGAGTTGAACCTGGATCAGCTGGATACGATCGTTCTGCTCGATGGTTCAGCGCAGTTTTCGGGCACGGTGCCCGTCGCGCGGCTGCTGTTGGCGGCGCCCGATCAGCGCATGACGGAACTGAAGATGGAGCCTCTGCTCAGTCTGCCGCCGAACGCGGACGACAAGGAAGTCTTCGAACTTTTTGACAAATACAACCTGCGGATGTTGACGGTCATTGACAAGGAAAACCGGCCGGTCGGGGCGATCACCGTAGACGACGTGGTGTCGAAGCTGGTGAAAGATTAAGAACGAAATCCGGGCGGATCGATGAACTGGAGCGCTATTTCCGAGAAATTTGACCGCGTGAGAGCGGGCGATACGGATTTTCTAAAAAAGATCCGTGGACTGCGCCGGCGCTTGACGCTGCTGCTGGCCGTGGTGGGCCCGGGGCTGATCACCTCGAATGTGGACAACGACGCGGGCGGAATTTCAGTTTATACGCAGGCGGGAGCGCAATACGGCTATGCGCTGCTCTGGTCTCTCATTCCCATGACCATTGCGCTGTACGTCACAGAAGAGATGTGTGCGCGAATGGGTGTGGTGACTGGAAAAGGTCTGTCCGATCTCATCCGCGAGGAATTCGGATTCCGGCCGACATTTTTCGTGATGATCACGGGTTTCTTTGTGGACCTGGCGAACGTGGTGGCGGAGTTTGCGGGTGTCGCGGCGGCCATGCAGATTTTTGGTATCAGCAAGTACATTGCTGTGCCGCTCGCGGCGATGCTCGTTTGGGTGCTCGTTATTCGAGGTACGTATCGACAGGTTGAAATTATTTTTCTGTTCGCCTGCGTTCTGTATTTGTCTTACGTTTTTTCCGCATTTTTGGCCAAGCCCGATTGGCTGATCGCCGCGAAAGAAACGGTGATTCCGAGTTTGAGCTTCCGATCAGGCTACCTGCTCATGTTGACTGGCCTGGTGGGAACCACGATTGCCCCGTGGCAGTTTTTTTATCTTCAAGCCGGATTTGTGGAGAAGAAAGTGGGACCGCGTCAGTACCCACAGGCACGCGCTGACGTCCTCATCGGCAGCATCAGCTGCATGGTGATCGTTTTCTTTATCATCGTTTGCACGGCGGCCACGCTCTACACCTCCGGGCACCGAGACATCACCGACGCCGCGCAAGCCGCGCAGGCGCTGATTCCGCTTGCGGGCAAAGGCGCGGGGGTTCTGTTTGCTTTTGGGCTGCTGAATGCATCGCTCTTTGCCGCCTCCATTTTGCCGCTTTCCACGGCGCATGTGATTTGCGAGGGGCTGGGCTTTGAAGCTGGTTTGGACCATAAATTCAGAGAGGCGCCCATCTTCTACTGGCTGTACACCATTTTGATCGTGGTGGGGGCGGGCGTGGTTCTGCTGCCGAATGCACCGCTATGGAAGATTCTGATTTTTTCGCAGGTAGGCAACGGCATCTGGCTGCCGGTTGTGGTGATTTTTATCCTGCTGCTCGTCAATCGGCGCGAATTGATGGGGGAATACGTCAACACGATGACGTTTAACATCGTGGCGTGGGCGACGGCCATCGGCATGATCGCGCTGACGCTGATTCTTACTTACACGGCGATCTTTCAACAAGCCGTGCCGCCGCCGCCCTGATGGTTGACACGGCACCACGCCGTTGCGCTGAGGCCGAAGGGTATGTTAACTTTGCGGCGTAAAGAGGTTTCCTCGGAAAGCTTGCAAACGAGCCGTGCCACATAGCCATAATCCGAAGACGCTGCACGTTGCCGACCCCGGCTCACTTGGGCCTGTCACCCCGGAAGAGGCGTGCCTGCTCGAAAAGCTGGACCTGGGGCGGCTGCCGAGGCATGTTGCGGTGATCATGGACGGCAACGGGCGATGGGCGCAGAAGCGTCACCTGCCGCGGATCGCAGGGCATCGTTCGGGGACGCAGTCAGCGCGGACCACCATTGAGACTTGCGCCCGATTGAAAATCGAAGCGCTGACGCTGTATGCGTTTTCGGTCGAGAACTGGCGGCGGCCCAAAACCGAGATTGATTTTCTGATGGCGCTGCTGCGGGAATATCTCCGCAAGGAGATGCCGCTCCTTCAGAAAAACGCGATCCGGATGCGGTTCCTCGGACGGATCGACGAACTTCCCGCGGGCGTGCAGAACGATGTGCGCGACGCCATGGAAAAAACGGCAGGGAACAAGGGCATGGTGCTGTGCGTGGCGCTGAATTATGGCGGACGCGCGGAAATTGTCGACGCGATGAACGCGATCCTATCGGAACGCAACGGCCACCACGGAGCCTCGCACAAGATCACGGAAGAGCAACTCTCGCGGCATTTGTATACGGATGGCTTGCCGGACCCGGATCTGCTGATCCGCACGAGCGGTGAGATGCGGGTGAGCAATTTTCTGCTGTGGCAAATTGCTTATGCCGAGATTTTCGTCACGGAGACGCTCTGGCCGGATTTCAACCGGGCGCGGTTGCTCGAAGCGCTTCTCGAATTTCAGAAACGCGAGCGCCGTTATGGCGGCATCCGCGAAGGGGAGCCTTCTGACGAGAGACCGGCGCGCGCGGCCGGCAACTAATCTCGTGCCTGCTTACTGTTGATATTTCCGCGTCCTAGCTTGACCTTCCTTACATTCATGCAGAGTTCTAAGTTGTTAGCTTTCAGTATTTAGTTACCTCCGAGACGATGCCCCCCGAGTTCCTAAGCGAATGGCAGGTAAAGTCCATGAAAACTTGCTCGTGGTCAGTTTCCGCGTGACCGACCAATGTCCAGTGTACACTTCCTGAATGCGCATCTTCCTTGCGGTCATTGTGGCACTGGTGCTTGCGGCGGTGAGCCAAGCGCAGAAGGCTGTCTCCTTTCCGACTGCGGACGGCGGGGCGGTTTCGGCTGACTTGTACGGTGCCGGGGAGCGTGGCGTTGTATTGGCTCATGGGGGTCGTTTCAACAAGGGGAGCTGGGAGAAGCAGGCGCAAGCCTTGGCAGCGGCGGGATTTCGCGTGTTGACAATCGACTTCCGCGGCTACGGTCAGTCACGAGGGCCGGGCCAGTCCGACCCCATGAATGCACCGCTCCAGTTGGACGTTTTGGCTGCGGTACGCTATCTGCGGAAGACCGGCGCAAAGACGGTATCGGTGGTTGGGGCCAGTATGGGCGGCGGTGCGGCCGGCGACGCATCGATCCTGTCTGAGCCGGGTGAGATTGATCGTCTGGTGTTCCTTGGCGCATCGCCGAACGGCCCTGCTGAAAAGCTCCAAGCACCCTCGCTTTTCATTGTGGCTCGCGATGATGCAAATGCGGATGGGCCGAGGCTCCCTCGAATCCGCGAGCAATATGAGAGGGCTCCGCAGCCGAAAGAGTTGATTATCCTCGATGGCTCCGCGCATGCACAGTTTCTCTTCCAGACAGACCAAGGCGAGAAAGTCATGCGTGAAATTCTCCGATTCCTCTCCACGAAGTGAACTATTCCAATGATAGGAAAGGCATTGCAAGAACAGGGCGGAAATGGGACGATTCGGGCCATGGGCCGCTTCAAGCTCCTCCAAGTACCGATCTTGGCGCTGATCTGGCTGGTACTTACTCCCCAGGCAAGCGCGGACACCCTATCCGGCACCGTCAAGGACCCGTCGGGGGCGGTCGTGGCCGGCGCGAGCATCGAGATCACTGGCGGCAACCTCCCGCAGGCGCTGGTGCTTACTTCCGATGAAACAGGCAAATTTGCTGCGGCCAATTTAAGCGCCGGAAAATATTCCGTACGCGTTGCCAAGGATGGGTTTGACGATCTTGTCCGCGAAGTCGATCTGAAGGGGACGGCGGAACTAGCGCTTAGTCTGACAATCACGGCACAGCAGACCAGGGTGACAGTCAACGAAAAGAGCGCGGCGTTCGCGAATTCGGATGCCATCTACCGCCAACTGCGCAACGAGGAACTTGGCGAAACGTTCCGCTGCGAGAATTTCATCCTGTCGATGGACGTGGGAACCTTCGAGTTGAAATCCGGAACGCTGACGCTCCTGAAACTGGTCAACAGATTTGAAACTGGGGCGGTTTTTGTCGGGCAGGGACATTTCACGCTTAAACCCGTCGTTACCCTCGACACCAACGAGATGGTGCGGCGCAGCGGCAGTCCGACGGCCGAGGAAGACTTCACGGAAGTGGTCTTTCGTTTCACCCCCGACCAGTTTCCGCAATTCGCCGCGACGTTCGGAACCAGAGCGGACACCCCGACCGAGGCCGCCACTGCGTTTCAGCGTTGGAAGGAAAAAATTCGCCACCGCCACGAGATACCCGAAGGTCTGACCCAGGCATTGCTCGAGAGCGAAACGATCGACAACGTGGACGCCGACGTACTCGCCGCTATTTATAATCCGAAACACCCACTGTTTTTCAATGCCTACATGCACGGTACACCGCACAAAGACCTGCGTTTCTTCCTGCGTACTCGTGTGGGAGCGATTCCGCAAATCGATTCGCCCGAAGAAGTGGCGCTCGTCAATTGCGACGGCGGGGGAATGAACGACGGCATTTGGTATTTGCAGCACCTGAAACCCGAGCTTCAGGCCCATACAGCAAGTTCGCAAGAGGACAAGCGGCTCTTCGCCACGCGCCGGTACAACATTGAAACGGTAATCGGGAAGAACAATCACCTGTTCAGCCGCGCTACGATTACGTACGAGCCGCTCGTGCCCGGCGAGCGCGTGATGAAATTCGGGCTGCTCCCCACGCTGCGCGTGACGCGCGTAAGCGGTGAGAAGGGCCAAGACCTGCATTTCATTCAGGAAAACCGAAAGGAAGACGGTTCTTTCTATGCTGTTCTCGACGAAGCTCCAGCGATGGGGCAAGTCCATTCGATCACCGTGGAATACGGGGGTGACAAGGTGCTGTCCGACGCGGGCAGCGGAAGTTACTACATCGGAGCGCGCGAATCTTGGTATCCGAACCTGAACGGCTTTGGTGAAAAGGCGCTCTACGATCTAACGTTTAAGGTTCCGCCCGCGAACGTGCTGATCAGCGTGGGCAAGCTCGAGGGACAACACACCGAAGCAGGATTTGCCGTGACCCACTGGGTAACGCCGGTGCCGATTGCCGTCGCGGGCTTCAACTATGGGCAATACAAGAAAATTGATTTCCCGGACACGATCACCCATTACGAGATCTCCGGTTACTATTTGCCGGATTTGCCAGACAACTTGCGACGTTTTGAAAACAGCGCGCTGGGCGGCATGGCCCCCGGGGCAATGACCAAATACGCGCTGGATCAAGCGCGCGCCCAGATGCAGGTTTGTACATTGTATTTCGGTAAGGGCCCATACGAGAACATTTACATCACCGAACAGCCGAATTTCAGCTTCGGCCAATCGTGGCCGAATCTGGTGTACTTGCCGATTTCGGCGTACATCGATTCGACCCAGAGATGGATGTTGTTTGGCCATATTGATTCGAAATTCACCGGATTCGTGCAGGAAGTGACGCCTCATGAGGTGGCGCATCAGTGGTTTGGGCACGGCGTCAGCTGGGCTTCGTATCACGACCAGTGGCTCTCGGAAGGATTTGCGGAATTTGCGGCGGCATTGTTTCTGCAGCAAGCCGTGGGGCCGAAGTGGCAGAAGGATTACGTGGAGTTCTGGGAGCGCCAGCGCGTCCGCATCCTCGACAAAAACAATTTCGGCGTTTCACCGAATGACGCCGGTCCGGTGTGGCTGGGACTCCGGCTGATTTCGCCGCGGTCCGGGCAGGCATATCAGGGAGTGACTTATTCCAAGGGCGCGTACGTTCTGGCGATGCTGAGGTCGCTGATGTACGCGGACATGGGGTCGGCCGGCAATCCCGATCAGGCTTTCATTGATATGATGCACGATTTCATGGAACGCCACCGGGAGATTCCCGCGTCGACGGAATCCTTCAAGGCTGTTGCCGAGAAGCACATGACCAAAAAGATGGACCTGCAGCAGAATGGGCGCCTGGATTGGTTTTTTCGAGAGTGGGTATGGGGTACCCAGGTGCCCCGTTACAATTTCAAATACGATGTGCAGCCGGCGGAAGGCGGCAAATTCAAGGTGCACGCGGAAATCACGCAGAGCGAAGTGGACGACAATTTCGCGATGTTCGTCCCGGTATTTGCAGATTTTGGACAAGGCATGGTGCGGCTGACTCAAGTGGGCATTGCCGGTAATTCCACCAGGTCGTATAACTTCGTTTTGGATCGCCAGCCGAAGAAAGTAGCCCTCAACGCCTACAAGGAAATCCTGGAACGCTGAAGTCTTCCTAATCTGTTGTAACCTGTGATGCTTTCGGAGGCGGTTCATGAATCGCATACGCAAACGTCTGGCCCGCACCCTTACGCTCCTCGTTTTCGTGACTTCTTCCGCTGAGGCGCACGTCGCGCGCGTGGAGATTGTCTCGCGGACCGATGTTCAAGATGGACGCGCGTTCGGACTGGCAGGTAGCTATGAAAGGATCGTTGGGCGCGTGTACTTTGCCGTGAAGCCGGAGAACGTTCACAACCGGCAGATCGTGGATTTGGACAAAGCACCGCGCAACGCGCAGGGAGAAGTCGAGTTTTCCGCCGACCTCTATCTCTACAAACCGAAGGACATGAACAAGGGAAACGGCGCGGTGCTGTTTGAAGTTTCAAATCGCGGGGGAAGAGGAATCCTGCGGCTGGTGAACGGCGGAAATTCTTCGGATGCAAACGGCGAATTCGGAGACGGATTTCTGCTGCGCGAAGGGTACACGATTGCGTGGCTGGGCTGGCAGTTTGACGTCGCGGAAGATGGACAAAAACTCGGTCTCTCCGCCCCGGTTGCTCATGATCCTGGAGGAAAAGAGATTCGCGGGTTGGCGCGTTCCGATTTCACGCCGTCCGAAAAAAGAGATGACATGCCGTTGGGACATATCATGCTTGGACCCAGCGGAGGAAAAAGTTATGCGGTCAACGATCCTGCCAGCGCGAAAAACACTCTTACGGTGCGCGACACGCCCGAAGGCCCGCGGCAATCCATCCCGCGCAGCCAATGGAGCTTTGCCCATTCCGTGGATGGCAAGCTTGTGGACGATCCTCACTTCATTCATCTAAACGGCGGATTTCTGCCGGGCAACATTTATGAGGTCGTGTACGAGGCGAAAGACCCGGTGGTTGTGGGTGTTGGGCTGGCGGCGGTCCGCGATTTTCTCTCTTACCTGAAATATGATCCGCAGGCGGCGGCTCCGGTTCGCCGGGCCTATGCTGTGGGAATTTCTCAGAGCGGGCGATTCCTTCGGCATTTCCTGTATCAGGATTTCAACGCGGACGAGCAGGGGCGCCAGGTGATGGACGGCGCGATTGCGCATGTAGCCGGCGCGGGACGTGGCAGTTTTAATCATCGGTTCGCACAGCCGTCGCGTGACGCGCAACCTTTGTCCAGCATCTTTTTCCCGACGGATCTCTTCCCCTACACGGACCTCCCAGAAAACGACCCGGAGACGGGCGAAACAGCGGGACTTTTGGATGCGTCGAGCAGGTCGCACACGGCGCCGAAGATTTTCTTTACCAACACTTCGTACGAATATTGGGGCCGTGCGGCGTCGCTGATTCACACATCCGCCGACGGCCTGAAAGACGCGACACCGGGTGACAATGCGCGCATCTACTTCCTTGCGGGGTTGCAGCACTTTTCCGCAGCGCTTCCTCCCGGGAAGGTTACGAGCGGTTCGCCGGAGTTGACGGCACAGCAGAGGCACAATCCGAATCCCGTGCAATGGTTCTGGCGAGCGTTGGTTATGGACATGGATCAGTGGGTGAAAGACGGAACGCCACCGCCGCCGAACGTTTATCCGAGAATTGCAGACAGCACGCTGGTGCCGCTGAACAAATGGGCATTTCCGAAAATCCCTGGCGTGAATATACCGCATGACGTAAACCTGGCTTACCGCCTCGATTTCGGTTCGCAGTGGAAATCAGGGATCATTTCGAACGAGCCTCCGAAAGTTGGAAAGTCGTTTTCTGTTTTGGTTCCACAAACGGACTCCGATGGGAACGACTTGGGAGGCGTGCGCTTGCCGGAATTACAAGTGCCGCTTGCCACGTACACCGGCTGGAACCTGCGAGATCCGAGTATCGGCGCTGGTGATCTGCGGGTCAGCTTCCTCGGTTCGTTTCTCCCGTTTGCCCGTAACGCGGCGGACCGCGAGAAACCCGGCGATCCGCGGCTTTCGATCTCGGAACGGTACGCCTCGCGCGAACAATACATGGGCAAGTTTGCCGAGTCGGCCAAGAAGTTGATCCAGGAACGATTTCTGCTGCGAGATGACCTGCCGGCAGTGCTGGAACGCGGCCAGCGCGAATGGGATGAAATTGCCGGGGAGAAATGAAGCGAAGGTGGTAGCACAGAGCGCACGAGGTGCGACATGTTCAAGACTGCGATTCCAGTGTTGCATGTTCGTAGTTCAAAGGTGGCGGAAGAGTTTTATTGCAAAAAGCTGGGATTCCGGCGGCAGTTTGCTTACCGCGTTGACGAGAAGGAGGCAGACCCATGCTATATGGGGTTGGTGCGTGACTCCGCGTGGTTACACATTTCTTCATTTTCAGGTGACGGGGTTTCTGGAAGCGTTGTGCGCTTCGAGGTTGAGGACGTGGATGGGCTGCACGCGGAACTTGTCGAGAAGGGCGTGCCGATTGATACCGGGCCGGTGGACCAAACGTGGGGCACGAGAGAAATGTATGTGAGGGACGCGGATGGGAACAGCATCCGCTTTATCCGCCCGATTGATGGCTAACGATCCGCTGTTAGTAGGCGTCTCCCGCGATTCCATGATTTGGACAGACAGGAATGTCTGTCCTACTCTCGCGCGTGATTTATTTCGCGCGATGTGATGAGATGAGGGCCGCGATTTCTGAAGGGATTCCTTTTCTATGACTTGGAAGCGGGTGGCAACAGCGGCGGTGCTGATTCCGTTTGTGGTGGGCATCGTGCTGTGGGGCTCGACGGCGGTGATGGCGCTGGCCGTCGCGCTAGTGACGCTGCTGGCGTTGTTTGAGTATTTTGCGTTGGGCGAGGCGATCGGGCACCGGGCGTATCGGTTTTGGACGGCGAGTTGCGCATTGATGCTGATTTTCGTGCAGTGGTTTGCGGGGTTTTCGCAGAGCTATGGGTTTCCAAGGCGGCTGACCGTCCACCGCGAGATCGATTACTTTGTTCGAGTTCCCCCGACCGTACCTGATGTCTTTTTCTTGTTTATACTTGGGGTAGCGGTATTGACGCTATTCACCAAACGGCCCCTAGTCGAAGCTCTTCCAGCAGCAGGAATTAGCGCTAGCGCACTGCTCCTCGTTGCTTTCCCCTTGTCGTACACTGTCCGCCTCCACGGACTGTATCTGCAGGGGCCGGCGCTGCTGCTGTTCGCTATGGTGATTATCTGGGTGGGGGATTCGGCGGCTTATTTTGTCGGGCGGTCGTTTGGCAAGTACAAACTGGCGCCGCATTTGAGTCCTAACAAGACTTGGGAGGGAACGGTCGCTAGTTTTCTCGGGTCGCTTATCGTGGCGGTCGTCTTTGCGCGATTCATGACGGTGCCGCTTCCGCATTTGCTGGGGATGGCGGCGGTGGGGAACGTCGCGGGGCAGGTGGGGGACCTGCTGGAATCGGCTTATAAGCGGAGCGCGGGGATCAAGGATTCGGGGAGTTTGTTGCCGGGGCATGGCGGAGTGCTTGACCGAATCGATGCGCTTATCCTCGCTATTCCGGTTGTCTGGTATTATTGGATATTGATCTACTCTCCCAGGTCGTAGGTCAGAAGGCTTCCAACCACAAAAAGGAAATCGAAGGACTGCGTGAAACAGTTATCTATTTTGGGCTCGACGGGATCGATTGGGCGGCAGTGCCTTTCGGTTGCAGGGGCTTTATCGGAGAGGTTTGGTGTCGTTGCGCTGGCGGCGGGGGCAAATCTGGAGGAGCTTATTAGTCAGATTGAGCGGCACCGGCCGGAAGTCGTGTCCGTTGGAGATGCTAAGCGGGCTGACGAGTTGGCGCGGATGTTGCGGGAGAAGGGCATTTCGCCGATTCCGGAGATACATCACGGCCGCGAGGGAATGTTGACGGCCGGAACGCATCCCAGGGCGGACATTGTGGTTTCCGCGGCGGTGGGGGTTGTGGGGCTGGAAGCTACGTACGAAGCGGTCAAGCTGGGAAAGACGGTGGCGCTTTCGAATAAAGAAGTGCTCGTTGCGGCAGGCGAGCTGGTGATGGCCGCGGCCAAAAAAGCCGGACGCGAGCTGCTTCCCGTAGATAGCGAGCACAACGCGGTGCATCAATGTTTGCGCGGCGGAACGCACGGAGAAGTGCGGCGGCTGGTGCTGACGGCGTCAGGCGGACCGTTTCGAAAGACGCCGCTGGCGGCGCTGGCGAATGTTACAACCGAGCAAGCGTTGGCGCATCCGAACTGGCGGATGGGAAACCGCATCACCATCGATTCGGCAACGATGATGAACAAAGGCTTCGAGATCATCGAGGCGCGATGGCTCTTTGGCATGCGCCCGGAACAGATTGACGTGGTGGTGCATCCGCAGTCCACGGTTCATTCCATGGTGGAGTTCGTGGACGGTTCTATTTTGGCGCAACTTGGACCAACAGACATGCGCATGCCCATCCAATATGCGTTAACCTATCCAGAGCGGGTAGCATCTAAAGAAGTAGCTCTGGACTGGTCGAAGCTGAAGCGGCTGGACTTTCAGAAGGCTTCGACGCGACGGTTTCCCTGTTTGCGCCTGGCAAGAGAAGCGATGAAAAAGGGCGGCGCGCTGCCTAGCGCGCTGAATGCCGCGGATGAAATTGCGGTGGCGGCATTTCTGGAGCGGCGGTTGCCGTTCCTGGGCATTCCGGAAGTGATTGAACGCGTGCTGGGGCGGACGCCGCGCGCGCGATTTGAGAAGATGGAAGACGTGCTTACGGCCGATGCCGAGGCGCGTCGAATGGCGAGGGAAGAAGTGGAACGGCTGGCAGTGGCGGCAACGGCGGCGTCATAGGATTCGAAAAAAGGGCAGATTGATTTCATGAATACGTTGATTGGAATATTTCTGGTGCTGGGCGTGATGATCCTGGTGCACGAGTGGGGACACTTCATCGTGGCGCGTTTCTTTGGCGTTCGCGTGGATGTGTTTTCCATCGGGTTCGGGCCGCGGCTCTTCGGTTTCAAATGGGGAGCGACGGATTACCGCATCAGCGCGCTGCCGCTTGGCGGCTATGTGCGCATGGCGGGGCAGGATCTATCCGAAGTGGATTCGAATGACGTTGCTCCCACCGGCGCGCCGGACGAATTGATGAGCAAGCCGCGTTGGCAGCGGGCGCTGATTTCTTTTGCCGGCCCAGCAGTGAACCTGATCATGCCGATTCTCTTGCTGGCAGGTTTTTTTGCGATAAAGGGCCTTCCATATCCCGCCTACCTGGACAAGCCGATTGTCCTAAGCGGACTTCCGCAGACGAGCCCACTTGTGAAAGCGGGGGTCACGGATGGCGATCAGATCGTTTCGGTCAATGACGTTCCAACGCCGACCTGGTCCAAAGCAAATTCGTACCTGGTTCAGGCAGCTCAGGATGGAATGCTTCGGCTGAAGATCAACCGGCAAGGTACACAGCGGGTTGTCGAAGTGAAGGCCACGGACATACGGAACACTGACCGTGCGCTTGGAAACCTGCCAATACCGGCGCTGGTGGGTCCCGTGGAACGAGGGATGCCTGCGAGCCGCGCAGGGCTGAAACGCGGGGACTTGATTGTCGCGGTAAATGGGACGCCCGTGGGCAGCTGGTACGATTTCTTCGATCAAATCAGGCATTCCAATGGGCGGATGTTGAACACGACCATACGGCGTAACGGCACTGAAATGACCGTTGCGATTCATCCGGTTCAAGACAAAGACGAAGATGGACAGGTAGCCTGGCGCATCGGCGTTGGCCCTGGAGGGGAGTGGGCTTTCAAGGATATGACGCTCACTGCGTCCGTCAAAGAGGCCTCGGACGAAACCGCGGGCGCAACGGCAAAGTTGTTTGGAGTGCTGGGCAGACTCTTCTCCGGGAAATTATCTGTGCGGCAACTGCGAAGTTTTGTGGGCATCGCAGCGCTGGCGGGCCAGGCCGTTGAGGAAGGACCCGTTGACGTAATCAATATGATGGCGATGATCAGCCTGAATCTGGGAATACTTAACCTGCTGCCCATCCCTATCCTGGATGGAGGAAACATCCTGTTGCTTACCCTGGAAGGAATCCGGCGCCGCGATTTCAGCCTGGCGTTCAAGGAGCGGTTCGTGCAGGTGGGCTTGGTGTTCCTTTTGGTGTTCTTCGCCTACGTTATGTACAATGACGTGGTGCGGTTGCTGCCCACGCATTCCTGAGTCGGTGTTAGCTCAGGGTTTGCAAGTACAAACCCTGAAACCCGAGTTAGCTCAGGGTTTGTAAGTACAAACCCTGAAACCCGATCCGCCGCACGAGCGGAGCACTGCAAATGGCTGCGTCGCCTAGCCACCGGGTCTCCACCGGTGAGCGCCTAAATACCGCAGAAACAACCGGCAAGCTCCAGCAGGCTATGGCGGCCCGCGGCATTCGTATGACACGGCAGCGGCGGGTGATCCTGCAGGTGATGGACAACGCCGAACAGCATCTGGATGTGGACCAGATCCTCGCGCGAGCGCAGAAAATCGATGACGGCGTTCACCTGGTTACCGTTTACCGCACGATTGATCTCCTCAAAAAGCAGGGTTTGATCGACGAGCTGGACTTGCTGCATCTCCGGGGCGACCGGCATTACTACGAAACCCACGGGCCGCGGGACCACATCCATGTGGCGTGCCTGCGCTGCGGAAAAGTGCGGGAGTTCGAGAGCCGCTTGTACGAGCAACTCAAGGATCAGATTGCGCGCGACTTCCACATGAAGGTGACAGTGTCCCGCACCGAAGTCGGCGGCTACTGCGCCGAATGTCTGCAAAAACAGGCCAAGTCCTCTTGACGAAGCTTTTTCCTTGGCATGTGTCTGGGTGGATTGAGGTGCGGCGAACGGCTGGTATTTGTAGAGGCCGGGCTTTAGCCCGGCGTTTTTGAAGTTAAGCGCAAGAGCTGGGCTAAAGCCCAGCCTCTACGGAGAAAGGTCCGCAGAGCCGGATGGAAGCCGGCGCTACAAGATGAGCCCTCCATCTTTTTAATTTATAAGCACTTATAAAACTGTGTTCTCAACTCATTTCTTTTTGACAAATGCATTATAATTCTGTAGACTACCCCTCGGATAATAGTGCGCCCCGACTCTGTCCGGGGCTTTTTTGTTTTCTACCGTGCATTTTGTAGCGCCGGCTTCTAGCCGGCATTTTTTGTTTCTCCGTGTCCTCTGTAATCCCGTCTCTGTGCTCTCTGTGTTGAGTCTTTGTCTTTTCTCTTTCTGTCCGCTGTCACCTTCCCAATCCCACTCTCAGGACCTAAAACATGCTAAACAAAAAACAAAACGCCAAACTCCTCTGGATGCAGTTTGAAGATGTTCTCGCCCCGCGTCTCGGCCCGACCGTCAAGGAGCGCGCCGTCTACTCGTATCTGCTGCGCCATTCCCTCGTGGTTGGCAAGCTCCGCCTGCAGTTTGCGGTTATGTCCCTAGCCCGCACTCTGGGTCTCTCTATCGGAGCGGCGCGCCATGCGGTGCGCCGGCTCGATGAGCTGGGGACTTTGCGCGTGCTCAAACGCAGCAAGACCGGCCATCTCGCGGAGATGCGCCTGGCGGAGAAGATCCGCGCGCTCCGCCCGGGCAAAAATGGCGCGTTATTGACCACGGGGGCTGTGGGGGTGGGGACCACGGGGGCCGCGGGGGAGCCGCCTGCCGCGACGCTCGAAACCAGGGATTTCTTGAAGACCTGGGCGCTCCGCAAAACCATTCACGTTCGCGAACGCGGCACGTGCTTTTACTGTCTCCGCCGCACTCTCGCTAACGTGCGGTGCCTCGACCATGTCGTGCCACGCGTGCGCTTCGGACGCAATTCCTACCGCAATCTGGTTTCCTGCTGTCTAGAGTGCAACTCGCGCAAGGGCGACCGCCCGGCCCCGGATTTTCTGCGCACTCTCTACCGTCTGGGGCGCCTCACCCCGGCCGAACTCGACGGACGCCTCCGCGCCTTGAAAGACCTCGCCGCAGGCAAGCTCCGCCCTCCCTGTAGGTAAAAGATCCACGTCTCTAGACCAGTATCCAAATCGCGAATGCGCGAATCTAAGCTGTTGGTCCGACTGACATCTGGAGGACAAGAAGGAGGGGTAGCTATGGCCAGCAAAAAGCCGACTTTGTCTCCGCTGCCTGAGTTTGCTTCCATGAGCGCTGGCACCACTGCGCTCGGGGAAATCGTGGTCTTCATCGATGGGCGCGTCGACGCGGCAGACATCCTGGAGTTCGCCTCCGCACTTACCAAGGAGCACGACGCGCGCCTGATCGGCGTATTCATGGAGCCGGCCTCCGAAGCTACACCGGCGCAGACATTCGCCCGCGGGAAAGGGGTGGTGAGCGTCATCGAGGAGCAGCAAGCGCAGCTGGGCAAGATTGTCGCGGAGCACCATGCCCAATTCGAGGACATCGTACGTCGTCACGGAATCCGGTCAGAATGGAAGTCGTTGCCCTACTTGAGCGGCGAGGTAGGCGCGCATGCGTACTATGCGGAGCTGGTGGTGGTCGCCCGCCCGAAATCCGCGGCCCAGACGGCTGGTCCCCCCGGCCTTGCGGAGTCGCTGATCCTGAGTTCCGGGCGGCCGATCATCCTGTTTCCGCCAGACCGCGCGGTATCGCAGGTTCGACGCATCCTGGTGGCATGGAACGCCACGCGGGAGTCCGTCCGTGCCGTGGCGGACGCTCTGCCGTTGCTTGTCAAAGCGGACGCGGTGGAGGTTTTGATTGTCGGTGACGAGCGCCACGCGATGGATCAAAGCAAGGAGCCAGGGGCGGATGTCGTGCGTCACCTGGCTTACCATGGCGCGCACGTGGGGGTACACCGCATAGCGCCCGACGGCCAAGAGGTAGGCCGCCTCCTGCTTTCGCGGGCCGCCGCTTTCGGCGCCGACCTCTTGGTTATGGGTGCATATGGCCACTCCTACGTAAGCGAGTGGATGTTCGGCGGTGTCACACGGACGGTTTTTCGCGAGGCGGATCTGCCCGTCTTGATGTCTCGATGAACCGGACGCGCTACCAAACCCGTCTGAGGCCAGCCGGATGCGCGACCCAACTCAAAAGCCTGCCCCACCCGCCAACTCCGCTAACCGTGCAGCGCGCGTGGTTGCTTGTCCTGCTCCACCATTGTCCCTACAGGTTCTCTTGGATGAAGCGCGGATTGAGGTGAACGTCGAGTTGCACCAGAGGCGAATCACCAACCGCCTTGAAGCTATGAATCTCACCGGCCTTGATGACAAAGATATCTCCCGCGCTGCCCTCGAAGGTCTTGCCGTCGACGGTCCACACTCCCCGGCCTTCGCGGATGAACTGGATCTCGTCATAAGGGTGCCGGTGCGGATCCGGTCCCGAACCGGGCTTCCCGTGGAAGAGGAACACCGAAACACCCGTGTCGCCCTGCTCGGATCCAACAAACTCATGCGAACTACCAACAAATGGCAGATTCTCTTGGCGCACGTGATGCATCCTTTACGGCCCTCCTGCCGGGATTGGATGAGTCTTGCCATCACCTGGTCACTCGCCACTTCCTCTAATAAACCAAACCGTAGCGGAAAACATCCCGTCTGTCCCCATCGTCCTGGGTTTCAAGGGGCTACACCCCAAAATCTCAAAAAGGTTCGCATGTCATTTTGACGCACTCCGAAAAGGATCTGTTCGGCAGGTCACACTACGGGAGGCTATTCGGCGCAGCGGCCTCAACGGCAGGGGCTGCGCTCAAGGCGACCGCGGTCGGCACTAAAGTCACGCGAAAATCCCCGAACTCCTCATCGAGGATTCCCGAATAGATAACGAATAAGCCTACGGCGCCGTCGATGAGGACTTGCGACACAAAGGGTACGATTGCGCGCATCGGGCCACCCAGCGCGGCGAGAATGCCAATCGTCATACTTAGAGCTATAGAACCAGCGATCCTGAGAATCACGGAGTAGACAACGTTGCGCCAGATGAATTCCCACCAGACGCGCAGTGTTCGTTGAAAGGACCGGGACAAAGGCTCGCCACCAGAAGCAGGAGCGCGGGGCAGCAATGCGATGGAGAAAGAGCGGAATTTCTTTCCCAGAATGCGCCGGATGCCAAGCATCGAAACCGCGGAGACGACGGCATAGGGCAAGATCCGATTAGCCCACAGCACAACCTGGGTCGAAAGCACATCGTTTTCCCAGGCCTTGCGCACCAGGACCGTGAGAACGACGATAATGAAGAACGAAATCAGGGAGGTCGGCCAGTAGTAGGCCCACCAAATCCGAAGGCCATGGCCAAGGTTCGGCTGTACGTAATTCTCCTGGGACGGGGATGGGCTCTCGAGCGAAGCGTCGAAAGGTCCAGGTTTGCTTAGCATGGCCTTGCGCGCATGGTGCGCCGCGAAATGCAGTGTGGCAGCTTTCCACTGAAAAGCCAAGCGGGGTGGCGTATTCCTTTGCGTTTTTCAAAGGGTGCGGATTTTTCCGTCTACCACTGTCAATTGTGAATTAGTGAGTGGAGGGCGCGGATGCTTCGCCGGTGGCGATGGACCGCCCAATGCAGGCGAAAACGAACAGGGCCAGTCCGGCAACCCATGCGCCTAGACTGAACGTTCCCGAAAACCAATGAGCGATCGCGACCCCCGCGGCAATCAGAATTCCCCCAAGGAACAGGAACATGCGCATCCCATAGAGAGTGGCGAACGGAAAATAGTGCTCGCCCAAAAGGACCATCAGAGTCGGAAAAAACAAGTTCAAATCGTAATGACCCACGGGCACAAGAAGCAGCATCGAAAACGGCAGCACAAACGCGACCTGCATCCCGAGGCTATGGAACGAATTGTCTCTGCTCACGGACGCGCGGCGGCCCGACAAACGCAGGAGCATTTGCGTGAGCGGAAAGATGAAAAATCCGCCGATGAGGACGGCCAGGATAGACGCTTTTGGAGTGACCCACGTGCCTAGCATCGCGGACACCAGCCAAATTACGGACGAGACAAGCTGTCCCCAAAAGCCGCCAATGTAGACAGACCGCACTTCGCGTTGAGCGTCCTGGATGTCCATGCAAACCTCCGAAACGGTGGCGTCGCGGCCCGCTACATTAGCACGCCGGCGGGCGGAGCACCCTTGCGGGGATTGCCTGAGCCTCATTTCGAGCGGCGGCGTCGCCCGAGCAGGCTCCATCTTTCTATGTGTTGGCGATAGTAGTGCGACGAGCTGGCAGTACCCAGGTGCTCGCTTTCCTCCGGGTTGAAGGTTGTTTGCCTGAAACCTGTTAGCTTCTTAGGCAGAATCAGAAAGCGGCCATCCGGCAGTTTCCACGCGCAGATATCAAACCGGCCAGCGGGCCGAAAAATACTAAGGTAAGTATATTTGTGTTGGCTTTTCCCTACGTCGTGCCAGCACGCTTTCCGTTGAAGACAAAGCTTCCCGTTTATGTAAGCACTCCTCGTCCCGAGCGGTTCGACTGCAAACCCGCGTTTTTGCGCTTCCACAAAAAACTCCGCCATTTCTTTCTTACGGCGCTCCATTCGGCAAATGGCGTGCCGCGACCTCCCGTCGGCGAAACCCATTTGCAGAGCTAGTTGACGCACGCGCTCCCGCGTCAGCCCGACGCGTCTGGCGATTTCGGCATGGGTGATGCAATTCCGCTCCAGCATGGCGCGGATCAGTTTTCCCTTTCTGTGAAGAACGGAAAGCGTGTGGCGCTTAAAACCGCGTTTGTCAAGTTGGAACCGGCAGGTTTGGCAGTAACGCATGGAGTTCGGCATGGCTCATTCATCCAGATTGCAACATAACAATACCTGCAACCTCATAAATCCGCTAGAGGCAGGCCGAGGGACGAGTGACAGGCACGGCCTACTGTCAACCGCCAGCGGTGGTCGGCTGACGAATGGAGCGGGAGCGGCGCACACGGGAGAAGAATTTGTTGGCGCGGGCGATGTCGGCGGCGATTTGCGCGCGCAACTCTTCGGGACCGTTGAATTTTTTTTCTTCGCGAAGGCGCTTCCAGAAGCGAACTTCCATGCGCTTGGGTGCCGTGCTCAGTTGAGCGTCGAGCAAATGCGTTTCAACGCTGAGCGACGAGCCGTTGAACGTGGGACGGAAGCCAATATTGGTCACCGAGCGGTGACTGCGAGTCTCTCCGTCAAGGCATGTACGTGTGATGTAGACGCCTCGGGCGGGAAGCAGTTCCTGCTCGACCGCAAGGTTCAGTGTGGGAAACGTGAATTTGCGTCCCGTTCCTGTGCCGCTGACGACTTCTCCCGTGAGAGCGAAGGGCCGGCCCAGAAGACGCGCGGCGTGGGACACGTCACCTTCGGCGACTTCCCGTCGAATGATGGTGCTGGAGACCACTTCTCCTCGGTAGACGACGGGGGCAATAATAACGACGTCGAAACCATACTTCGAGCCAAGCTCGGAGAGCAGCTTCACGTCGCCAGCCTGCTTATGCCCAAAGCGAAAATTTTCACCGACCAGAACAGCCTTTCCATGTAAATCGCGGACTAGGATTTGCTCGATAAATTCGCTTGGAGAGAGCCGCGCGAGGTCGAGCGTGAAGGGGAGGACCACAACGGCTTCGAGGCCGAGAGCATTGAACCACTCCATGCGCTGCGCGTTGGTGGAGAGCCGCGGGGGAGCAGTCTCCGGGCGGAGCACTCTCCGTGGCGACGGATCAAAGGTGAGAGCGGTTGATACGGCATTGAGGGCATGGGCGCGCTCAACGGTGGCGCGAAGGATCGCTTGATGGCCCAAATGGATACCGTCAAAGTTGCCGATCGCGAGGACGCTGGAATGTCCAAAGGTTGCGTAGCGCGACGCCCAGGCCTGCGAAGAGGAAAAGGCCGATAACCTGGTTGACCTCGTGTTCCCTGCGGGGGTACGGGATGCTGGCGAAGCCTCGTGTTCGCGCGAAATTCTGGTGGCCGCATCGGCCTGCACTTCAAACTCGAGACCATCGTAGGCCAGTTGCACATGTGGAAAACCCATTTTTACAAGGCGTTCGTTTGTTTCAGCGTGCGGCAGGTCATGAGCGATGTGGGTGAACCACGCGCGGCGGGGCTTGAGTTGCTGGATGAGGACGAGCGCTTGGTCCACTGTTTGATGCATGGGATGTGGAATGTCCCGGAGAGCGTCCAGGATCAGCTCGTCGAGTCCCTCTAGCAGGGCCATCGAGGAATCGGGAATCATGCTGAAGTCGGTGAGATAGGCAGCACGTCCAAACCGGAAGCCGAGGACTTCCATCTCGCCGTGGAGCAGAGGAATGGGAATAAACGGGATGCCGAGAAGCTCGAACGGGCCCTGGACAGTGTTCAACGTAACACTAGGCACGGTGCTGAGCGTCGGTTTGTCATCGAATACATAGGCGAAGACGCGCCGGATGAGGCAAAACGTTTCTTCGTTGCTGTAGACAGGCAGCGCCGAGCGTTGACGGATATTGAAGGGGCGAATGTCATCAAAACCGAGGATGTGGTCGGCGTGGCCGTGCGTGAGCAAAATGGCGTCAAGGCGTTCCAGTCCAACGCGGAGGGCCTGCTGGCGGAAGTCCGGCGTGGTATCAATCACGACGTTCTGGCCGCCGCGCGAGATCAGTACGGAAGGACGCAACCTCTTATCGTGCGGATCGTTCGACTTGCACACGCGGCAGGGGCAGCCGAGCGTGGGAACACCCATGGACGTGCCGGAGCCGAGAACGGTGACTTTTAGCGGAGCGGGAGACATGTTTGAAAACGATGGAACCAATCTTTACGCGGAGCCAGGTGAGCCCACCAGGTGCGCTTAAGGGCGGGCTTTCGCCTTGGCTTTGGCGGCTTCGGCCGCAACCGCCTGATTGATTTCCAGATAGGTCATCTTCAGCTTGCCCAAGAGGTCCAGGAGCAAGTTGTCTTCTTCAGGAGCAAGATTGCCTTTGGTTTTCTCGTGCAGGGCATCCAGCATGTCGATCAGCTCGCGCGCGGCCTCGGGGTCGATCACGGGCTGGCCAGTGCGCGGGTCGGCATACGCGCCAAGGACCATGGCGGCGTTGCTTCCCAACATCCTGACGAGGTTCTCGAAACCGGGGATGCTCTTCGGTGTTTCAGCAGGCGCCGGGGGAGCCGCCGTCTTTGCTGCCTCGGGCGGTGCCGGTGGAATCTTTGCCGCCTCCCGCTTGGCTTCCCGCTCTTCTTCCTCGACGACTTCCTTGCGCAATTCTCCTTCGGCGGTGAAGGGGCGGCGATCGATTACGCGAAACGCTTCTTCCTGTTTGTGGTCGGACAAGGTACTTTCCTCAGGGATTTGTGTCGCCTGCAAGTTTATCACGGGTTGCCGGTTCCAGTCGCCGGAGCGCACTCCCTGGTAGTGGGTCAGCTTCCGATAACCGCTGCCAGCTAAGTTAGCGGCGAAGCCAAGAGAAGAGCGCAATCGTGAGTCCCGGTAGCTGTCCGGAGCTCTAGTATTCCGCGATGCGGCTGCAAAGTTAGCTATGTTAGTATTAGCGCTCTCTGACTGGTATTCCAGATTCATTTTGGATGAATTCATGAACCGTCCTGTGGGGTTAACTTCCGTCGCCTTCCTTGGAATCGGGCTGTTCTTTGGGAGCACTGCAGTTGCCCAGAGACTGGAGTTTCTTTGGAAAAAGGATTTCCCCAAAAGTGTTTCCTGGTATGTGCGAACTTCACCGGGAATTCTGCTGGTCAAGTCGGGGAAAAGCTTGACTGCGTTGGATGGGAAGGACGGGAGGGAACTGTGGGAGCTTGCGGATGTGCGACTCGGTAGCACGTCACTAGCGGATATGCCTGGAGCACTGGAGCGGGGGCTGAACGTGCTGGAAGTGCCTGGGATGGGGGTGCTGCTGCTAAACGGAGCGAGATTGCCGATCAATGCCGAGCGGCGGCTGATTGCGCTGAACTTGATAACGGGCGAGCGGCTGTGGGATGCCGCACCGGTGGATGAAATAATGACGGTGATCCCGCTCTATGAGAACGGGCAGATTGTTGTGGTGTCGAGAAGGGTGCAGAAAAAGATCTTTGCGGCGGAAGCAGCCGGGGCTGCTATGGCTGTTGAGTTTTCGCCGCTCGTGCTATCGGCACTTCCTTTCCCCTATCGATTTGAACTGGAGCGATTGGATCTCGCGACGGGAAAAGTCCAATGGAAGAATACCCGCGAACGTTTGGCCCCGGCGCGACGAGCGTGAACGCAATCGGCGATCATCTTTTCGTTTACTTCGGCAACCATTTCCTGGGTTGTGTGGACCTGGCGAACGGTAAAGTGTTGTGGGAAGACGGCGCGAAACATTTGTGGTCGGGGAGCCTGCCATTGCCCATGCAAATGGCAAATGGCCGGTTGATCTACGGATCCAAGGATGTGCAGGCCATTGATCCGGAGACGGAAAAAGTAGCCTGGATCATCGAGGACCTTGGAGAAGTTACGGGGATTTTTGTGCATGACGGATTGGCCGTGGCGATTGGCGAGAAGAGGATGGCGGCGGTGGACACGACGACCGGAGCGGAGCGCTGGAGTAGGAAGACTCACGGGCATACGACCAATCTACTTTGGGAGAAGGGGACAGACACGCTCTTGTATATGGATTGGAGGGGTCTGCATCGTGCCGAACGGACCACCGGGAAATCGTTGCTGGACGCGAAGCTGCAAACGGACACGCCACCTCACTACTTGAGGATGGCTGGCCCGAAGGCGGTAGTGGCGATTGGGTATAACGAGACCGATTGCTACAACACGGAGACGGGGAAAAAGCTCTTCACGGAAGCCAAGTTGAGCGCTTTGTTCCGAGCCGAAGCATTTCTGGACAATTGGCCGCTGCCCGAAGATGGACAAGGGCTGGTGCGAATGGTTCCGGTGCCATCGGTAGATGAGGAGTGGGAAAGCATTCGACAGTGGACGCTGCTCTCTGCCACGGAGCTCCAGAACATGGCAGAGAGTGCCACCCAGCAAGATGGGTTGTTGGACGTGTATCAAACGGAGACAGAAAAAGGGGAGCGAAGGATCTGGTGGGTGGATGGGCAAACGAATCGGCAGATGGTCATTCGCCCGGCGGCAAAACAGCATGACGTGAGCAGACAACTGGGGAATGTGTTTGCCGTGAATGGAAAGACATTGTGGGCGGCGAAGATCGAGATGAATTAGAAGAGCAGGGCCGCGGGGATCGCGTTGGTCGCCCTGCACAACAACCTGGCGGCTCGATCCCGTCGAACGAAAAGATTGAAATGGGTCCGGGCGAAAGCCCGGCGTTTAACCGGAAACACCTCAGACGCGCCGCGTTGAAAATAATCCTTGAGAGGCTACAGTCGTGGAAACATTCTCGCCCTTCGAGGATACTCTGACTTCCGTATGACACCATTTTGAACCGCAAATCGGATAATCGGAAACTGACCCACTACCCACTCCCTCATTGAAATTGCGATGCTTGTCAAAGACACGGTTGCACCGTAAAGTGGAGCGCTTGACTTGCGTTAGAAATAGTCAATAAAGGCATGCGAAACCGCCAGAAGCACACGAAGAAGGCGAAAAAAACGCGTCGCAAGGGCAACCTGGCAAAGCAGAAACGGTTGACGCCGGGCGAGTGGTTTGAAAGGCTCGTAGCGGTCCAGGCCAGATTGCGCGCGCCGAACGGATGCCCCTGGGACCGCGAGCAGACCCATCAATCGCTACGAACTTACCTCATCGAAGAAGCCTATGAAGTTCTGGAAGCCCTGGAAAGCGGGAACGACGCCAAGTTTGCGGAAGAGATGGGTGACCTGCTTTTGCAAATTGTTTTTCATTCCCAGATCGCGCGCGAAGAGGGCCGCTTCACCGTGTCCGAGGTGATTCGCGAAATTCATGACAAGATGATCCGCCGGCATCCGCACGTGTTCGGAACGACGCGAGCGAAAGATTCCACGGAAGTGCTTAGAAACTGGGAGCAGATCAAGGCTGCAGAACGGCGCGCAGGCGAGAAACAAGGAAATTCAAAAGCCGACGATGACATCCCGAAGGAAGCTTCTTTACTGGATGGCGTGTCCCGCGCCTTGCCGGCAACACTGGAAGGCTTTCAACTCACTCGCAAAGCATCCCGTATCGGATTTGACTGGGAAGATGCGGGCGGCGTCTTCGAAAAGATGCGGGAAGAAACCGAAGAGTTGAAAAAAGCATTGGGCAATCAAGATCATCGAAGGATCGAAGAGGAACTAGGAGACCTACTCTTCGCGGCTATTAACCTGTCACGATTTTTGAAGGTGGACCCGGAAATCGCGCTTAAAAAGGCCAATGCGAAATTCGTGCGCCGATTCCGGGCCATGGAGACGCTAGCTCGTGAAAATGGCGTGGAGTTCAAAGATCTTCCGCGCGAGCAGATGGAGACTTACTGGGACGCTGCGAAGAAGCTGGAAGGGAAGCCGCGCTTGCCGGAAATGACTGGAGCGCAAGCAAAGCGATGAGTCAGGGGATCATCGTTCGGAAGTGCGAAAGCCTCGATGAATTCCATCGTTGTGTCGATCTCCAGAGAGAGATTTGGGGAGAAGCCGATCTGGAGGTCGAGCCGGCCACCATGTTTGTTGTGGCGGCACACACGGGCGGTCAAGTGCTGGGGGCTTTTGATGGCGACCGCCTAGTAGGCTACACGCTTGCGGTGGTTGGCCTGCGGGACCGCGTGACCTACCTTCACTCACACATGACCGGTGTGCGCAGCGAGTACCGCGACCGCGGGGTCGGCCGCATGCTAAAGCTCTTTCAACGCAGCGAAGCCCTGGGCCGTGGAATCCGGCTCATTCAATGGACGTTCGATCCCCTTGAAGTTCGCAACGCGCACTTCAATCTGAACCGGCTTGGCGCCATCTGCCGGGAATATCAACCCAATTTGTATGGCGTGACAACGAGCCCCCTTCACCGCAGCATGGAGACCGACCGGCTGCTGGCGGAATGGCATCTCGATTCCGCACGCGTCGTGGGGGCGATCGAAAATCTCGTCAAAGATCCTGTAGAGGCACCTGCAGTCATCGAGGTGCCGGCAGAACTTGAGCGCTGGCAACGCAAGGGATCACCAGAGGTTGGCGCCGTCCAGGCGCGCGTGCGAGAAGAATTTGCGAAGTGGTTCGGCAAGGGTTACGCGGCAGTTGCTTTACGCACTGGGCCGGGGAACCGGGCATATCTGCTCACCCCTTGGAGTGATTTTTAGCTGAGGGAAAAGAATGGGTCTAAAGACCCGCCACTACACAAGAAGAGCGGTCCGTGCCAAGAGGCGGGCCCTCCGGGGCGTTAAGAAGACTTCCAGAAAGGGCACGGCGGCAGAACGACTATGCAAGTACGAGGGATGACGCTGCAAGAAATTCGGATGAAGCTGGTGGCGCCGTTTGAAACCAGCATGGAGCGCACGGAAGCGCGGCGCATTCTATTGGTGCAAGCGGATGTGGACGGCGTGACCGGCTGGGGCGAGTGCGTCGCGGGTGAATCGCCGTATTACAGCCCGGAAACGACCGATACGGCGTGGCTGGTCCTGCGCGACTTTCTTTGGCCGATGGTCAAGGGCAAGGAGTTCGCCTCCGCCGGGGAAGTCTGGAGCCTGCTCAGACGTGTCCGCGGCCACAACATGGCCAAGGCTTCGCTGGAGACTGCCGTGTGGGACGCCGAGGCCAAACAAAAGGGCATTCCACTTGCAAAACTGATTGGCGGGGTTCGCGAGGAGATCGCCAGCGGAGTTTCGATCGGAATCAAAGAATCGCTCGACGAACTTGCTACCGCCGTGCAAAAAGAGCTTGCCGCCGGCTATCAGCGCATCAAGATAAAAATCAAACCAGGGAAGGACCTTGAGCAAGTACGCCGCCTGCGGCAAGATTTTCCGCGCATCAAGCTGATCGTGGACGCCAACTCTGCTTACACACTGAACGACTGGCCGCTCCTCAAGCAACTCGAAGGCTTCTACCTGATGATGATCGAGCAGCCGCTTGGCTGGGACGATCTATACAGCCACGTTGAGCTGCAGAAAAAACTGGAAACCCCGATCTGCCTGGACGAGTGCATTCATACGGAAGAGCAGGCACGCGCCGCGGTCGAGCTGGGCGCCTGCAAAATCATCAATATCAAGATGGGCCGCGTCGGTGGCCATACCGTGGCGCGCCGCATTCACGATCTCTGCCAGAGGCACGGCGTTCCCGTGTGGTGCGGCGGGATGCTGGAATCCGGGATCGGCCGCGCGCACAATATCGCGCTCTCGACGCTACCTAATTTCTCGCTCCCCGGCGATGTGGCGGCCAGCAAACGCTATTGGGCGGAAGACATCATCGATCCCGAAGTTACTGTATCTTCGCAGGGGACCATTCGCGTGCCTGTAGGTCCGGGCATAGGATTCGAACCGCGCCTCGACCGCATCGACAAACTTACCGTGCGTAAAGAACGTCTGGCCTGATTCACGCTTCGCGATGCGTAGCCCGGTGCTTAGAGCTTGACGAGACACCATTCCTCACTCCAGGGCAGCCGCGACATTTGCCGGGATGGCCCTTCGGCTTGCACAACGAATGCGTCGGAGAAATTCGAGCCGATCCCGTGTTCGGGATCGTAGAGCCCCGGCTCGACGGAGAAATTCATCCCCGGTTCCAGCATGGTGGTATCTCCCAGCGCTAGATAAGGCGGTTGATGTCCTTCCCAACCCTGGCCGTGGGCCGGCCGGTGATAGATGTACGGCGCAACACCGTTCTTCACCTGGTGCTTGTGAATCTTGTATGCCACGGTCGAGCAGGTCACTCCCGCGATCGATTCCTCTTTTTGGATCAAGCAGCAATCCCGGCTCACTGTCCAAAGTTTCTTCATCTGCTCGGTCAAGGGGTGAATGAACATGGCACGATAAAGTTCTCCACCGCAGCCCGCGATGTTCACTCCACCCTCGATCTGGAGGGCCTGTCCTCGGGCCACTTTGTTGTGCTGAAACTGATTCGGGTGTGGATACGCCGTGGATCTTCCCGTTCGGCAGCCCACTTCAATATCGATACCCACGGCCGTGTGGGGTGCGCCGTCCCGCTTAATGTCCGCCATGACTAGGTCTGTACCGTACTTCGTTGCGGCGCTGGCGATGTCGTAATCCGTCAGGTCCGTGCCGTGCTGCAGAAGCATGTCCCTGGCAAACGCGTGCATCTGGTTGAAGTAGTTGTAGGCGCGTCGCGTCAGCGCCAACTCCTCCGGTGTCTTACGGACGCGCATGTTCATGCAGACTTCTTCCTGCGAGGCCATCTCTTTCCCGAGCACGTTAACGACTTTCTTTTGAGCCGAGGGCGAAAGCTCCGCGTCCGCGGCTAGTTTCTTGTCCGAGTATCCACGCTTTTTGAGCGCTTTTAGCATCCACTCGAACAAGTCCACCTTGGCGCCCATTTGAACTTTCCCTTGGTTCGGGAAGGCACCTTCCGCGTGGAACCAGTCGAAATACATCTCGCCGTCGTTGTACCACCACGACTTTACTAAGTCGCGGTCCAGCGCCGCATTGAACCACACCGGTTCGCCCTTCACCGGCAGGAAGACATTTACCAGCCGCTCGGTAGTGGTGTGCCAGAGCCCTGTGAAATAGATGATGTTCCACCTGTCGGTTAGCAAAATTCCCTGGAAATCGTTTTCTGCCAGTTTGCTCCGAAGTGTCTCCGCACGCTGTTTGTGCCACTCAAGCGGCAGCCGGTCAAACGTTGCCGGCTTCAGGTCATCCTCCGGCAAAAACAGCTTGGTAGACTTCTCTGCGCCCGCGGCCACAGGCGCAGCTGCGGCCATAGTTGACGCTGCTACCGCAGCACCTGTTGTCGCCAGGAACTCACGTCGACTGATCATTGCGTCTCCTTCTGCGAGCCATGCATGCTCATCATCCGAATCACTGACGGCACGCTTGATAACACACTTCGCAGAGTTTGAAAAGCAGACCCTATTGGCGGAAGCGACAGTGAAGAACAAAACGGCGTAGCTGTTCAAAAAGGGGCCTTGAAGAGGTGGCGCAAGGGCCGCATTGGTGGAAGAATAGCGCCCGGCCTTATCAGTCCACGCAATCCGTGTGGCGGCGCTAAAATGGCGTCGAGGAGGCAAGACTTTGCCTGGTATTCCTTTGCGAAATCGCGGCGCCGCGGCAAGAATCGCGGTTATTCCCGGCGACGGCATCGGGGTAGAAGTAATCCCACAAGCCGTCAAGGTACTGGAAGCTGTGGCCGCCGCTTCCAAGCGGCCAATCGAATTCGTAGAATTCGACTGGGGCGCGGAGAAGTATCTGCGCGAAGGCGTGTCCTTGCCGCGGGGCGCAGTTGAGATGCTGCGCGATGAGTTTGACGCCATTCTCTTCGGAGCGCTCGGCGATCCGCGCATCCCCTCAAATCAGCATGCAGCGGACATTTTGCTTGGCCTGCGATTCAAGCTCGACCTGTACGTCAACGCTCGACCGGTCGAATTGCTCCACGACCGCCTTACGCCGTTGCGCGACCGCACCGAGAAGGACATCCGCCTGATGGTCTTCCGAGAGAACACTGAGGGCCGCGTTTGAGTACGCTCGCCAGAATGGGCTAAAGCGCGTTTGCATGAGCGACAAATCCAACGCCATGACGTTCGCCCATGACCTCTGGCAAAGAGTGTTCAAGGAAGTCCGCCAGGAGTATGCAGACATCGACTCCCGCCACTTGTATATCGACACGTTAGCGATGGAGATTGTTCGCGACCCACGGCAATTCGACGTGATCGTCACTTGCAATCTATTCGGAGACATCATCAGCGACCTGGGCGCGCAGCTGGCCGGGGGACTGGGCCTTGCGCCGTCGGGAAACATTCACCCAGGCCAGACTTCACTTTTCGAGCCAGTGCACGGCTCCGCGCCGAACATTGCCGGGAAGGGCATCGCCAACCCGCTGGGGTCCGTCCTCGCTTCGGCGATGATGCTGGCGTTTTTTGGTTGGAAACCGGAAGCGGGGGCGCTTCGCACTGCGGTGCGAGCAGCCCTTCGCGAAAACTACGTGACGCCTGACCTTGGTGGCGACAAGCACACGTTCGAGGTCGGCGATTGGCTCGCCGCCAAATCCCTGGAAGCTATTGCCGGGCAGCATTAGGTTTTCTATCCCAAGCTTGCAGCGTGGCCGCCCGGCTGCCGGTCTTGCGAGTCTAGATTTCGATCTTGCGACCTAAGTTAAAGTATCACTTTAATTAAGCGGCCAAACATTTTCTCTAGCGTCGCCTGGCCATGGACGTTAGCAGCATTCCCAGCAGGAACCCCCCGACGTGCGCCCAGACCGCGACTCCACCCGTAACATTGGCTCCAATCGTGCTAAGCCCGGCAAGAAATTGCAGGACATACCAAAGACCAAGAAAGACGACAGCGGGGATCGGCAAAGGAAAGATAAAGACCAGCGTAAGAATTCGTGCCCGGGGATAGAGAAGCATGTAAGCGCCCATTACGCCAGAGATAGCGCCGCTCGCGCCGACGGCAGGAATGTTGGAATGCAAATTGAAGAGCACATGCAGCAGTCCCGCACCAATCCCGCAGAACAAATAAAAGAGTAGATATGCGACGTGTCCGAAGAAGTCTTCCACGTTGTCGCCAAAAATCCAGAGAAACAGCATATTCCCAGCAAGGTGCCAGAAATTGGCATGGAGAAACATGCTGGTGACCAGAGGCAAGAATGAGACTTCAAAGCTGGCGTGTCCCGCCAGAAAGGCAGGGAAACGCGCCGGGACGGTAGAGTACGGCAGAATGAGGGCCTCAAACGCCCGGTGTGGGAGCGTGGCTTCCAGGCCGGTCTCGTAAAGAAACACCACGATGTTGGCAAGGAGAAGGGTGATGTTGACGAAGGGATAGGAGCGGGACGGATTGAGATCCTTGAGAGGGATGAACATGGAATGAGGTCCGCAGCAGAGTAGCGAAACATGTGGGAAATGAAAAGGGCGAGTTCGATGCTTTGGTGCGTCCGATAATGTTTATGGCAAAATGACGCTGGTTAACAGAATAAGTTCGGGTGCATAAGCGCTTGAATTGGCAGTCTTTGGTTCAAGCTCACAGGAACGGAAGAGCAATTTCGAAATGGGCTTTTTCAAGTTGCGCTGCTCCGACGCGTCTGATTTCTCGCGAATTTTCCACGGTAAAGATTGCGCCGTAGGGGCGCGTGTGATAATTACAATAGTTCTGCGTGTGCGCGTGTTTCGGATGGAGTATCGCAATTTTGTCCGGGGCAGCGTCGGCGCGCCGACTGCTCATGCCTGCGCGGGAAACGGAAGCCATCATTCTGAAGACCTTCCCCTTGGGCGAAGCGGATCGCCTGGTGAGTTTTTTTGGCCGTTCGTCGGGGCGGGTGCGCGGAGTAGCCTCTGGTGCGCGGCGCCTGAAGAACCGCTACGGCTCGACGCTCGAGATTCTCTCTCACGTCCAGATCTGGTACGTCGAGAAGGAAACTCGCGAACTGGTGCGCATCCAACAGGCCGAATTGCTCGAGTCCTTTCATAAGGCCCAGAGCAATTACGATCTCAGCACCGGGCTCGCCGTGATCAGCGAGGTCGCGGAACTCATTCTGCCGGAACACGAAGTTTCTGAGCCGATGTTCCGGTTGATCCTGCTGGCCACACGGGAGGTCGAACGCACTGGTGATTGGGCCCTGCCGCTCAGTTACTTTGCTTTCTGGACGGTGCGGCTTGGCGGCTGGTTGCCGCGTTTTGATCGCTGCGTGGCCTGCGACACGCCGTTTGGCATAAAGCCGGCATTTTACGACGCCCATCAATCCGGCCTCTTTGACGAGGACTGCCGGCGCGCGGGAATGAAACCGCTGCACCACGAGGCCAGAATGCTTGCCGAGCGCTTCACGGGCGAGCGGCTGGATCACATGGAATACCATAAGTCCATGCAAGCCAGCGCCAGGGAATTGCGAGAGGCTTCGCTGGCCTGGATCGAAATTCATTTGGAGAGGCGATTGACAACGCGCGAACTTTTGGAGACGACTTGAAATCTAAAGTAAAACTTGAGAAAAAGCCAAAGGGCCTGAATTTCCAGGATTTAATCTTGCAGCTTTCACAGTTTTGGGTAAAGCAGGGTTGTGTGCTGCAGCAGCCTTACGACGTGGAAGTGGGCGCGGGCACGATGCATCCGGAAACTTTTCTGCGTGTGCTGGGACCGCACCCCTATCGTGTCGGGTACGTTCAGCCCAGTCGTCGGCCCGCCGACGGCCGCTATGGCGAGAATCCCAATCGTCTTTACAAGCACTCGCAGTTTCAAGTGATTCTCAAGCCGTCGCCGGTCGATGTGCAGGACATTTACCTCAAGAGTCTGGGTTCCATTGGCATCAACCTCAAGGAACACGACATTCGATTTGAGGAAGACAACTGGGAATCCCCAACCCTCGGCGCATGGGGCATCGGCTGGCAAGTTCTGCTTGACGGTCTTGAGATCACCCAGTTCACGTACTTCCAGCAAAGCGGCGGAATCGATCTCGACCCCATCTCCGTTGAACTCACCTACGGCCTCGAGCGCATCTGCGCGTTTCTCCAGGGTGTGGAGAGTGTCTACGACCTTCGCTGGTCAGCGGATAAGACTTACGGCGACATCCGCCTGATGGAAGAACAACAGTTCTCCGAATACAGCTTTGATCGCAGCGATGCGTCTGCGATTCGGTCCGAATTTGAATTGCATGAGAAGCAGGCTAAGGAACTCCTCGACGGTTTCAAGGGACTGGAAGGGAAGGAGCGGGTTCGTTATCCGTTGCTTGCCGCCTACGACCATTGCCTCAAGTGTTCGCAACTCTTTAACCTTCTGGACGCGCGCGGCGTAATCTCGACGACTGAGCGCGCGGCGCTGATGGCCCGCGTACGCACGATTGCCTGCCGGACGGCCGCGGCCTACCTGTCGCAGATTGGCGGCACCCCATCTCAGCGTGAGGTGCGGGCATGAAGGCGGCTCCCATAGAAAGGCGAGTGGAGCTCCTTTTCGAAATCGGCTGCGAAGAGATCCCTGCTGGGATGCTTCCGAAGGCTGAAGACGAACTGCGAACCAACATCGAAAAACTGCTCACCGCTGAGAGCCTCTTTGACGGCGTGTCCGTGGAGACCTTCAGTACGCCGCGCCGCCTGACGGCCTGGGTCAAAGGGTTGCGCGCAAAACAGGCGGACATCGAAACCGAAGTTACCGGCCCGCCCAAGTCCGTAGCGTACGATTCCGTCGGCGCGCCGACACGCGCCGCCCAGAGCTTTGCGGAGAAGCAGCACGTCCACGTCAGCGATCTTTATCTGGTGCAGACCCCCAAGGGCGAGTATCTTGCCGCCAAACAAATCAGGCTGGGCAGAACCGCGGAGCAAATCCTAAGCAGCATTCTCCCCCGGGCGGTGCACGATTTGAGCTGGCCACGCTCGATGACCTGGACTAGCTTAGATGGCGCACGCTTCATTCGCCCCATCCGTTGGATTGTGGCAGTGCTGGACGGCAAGCCGCTGAGGCTTTCCGCGGCCGGCGTCGCCGCGGGGCGTACCACACGCGGGCACCGATTCCTCGGTTCAAGCGCCATTCCTGTGAGGAACTTCCTGGACTACGAGAAGCGCCTCCAGCAAAACGGCGTCATCGTTCGTCCCGCTAAGCGTCAGGAGAAAATCGCGGCGGAACTCGAAGTCCATGCCAAGCGGGGAGGCTATCGCATACACGAGGACGCCTTGCTCCGTAAGCTAGTGGCGTACCTCAACGAATACCCGGCGGTGATCCAGGGCAATTTCGATCCGGCCTTTCTGAGCCTCCCAGATGAGATCCTGGTGACTGTCATGCGCGACCACCAGAAGTATTTCGCCGTGGAAAAAAAAGGCGGGGAACTGGTCCCGCACTTCCTGGCCGTCATCGGATTGATACGGGCGGGGCACGAACGAGTGCTCCGCGCCCGGTTCGCGGATGCGCAGTTCTTTTGGCAGGCGGATCAGAAATGTCGGCTCGCCGACTATTTGCCGAAGCTCGAGCGTGTGACTTACGAATCGCGCCTCGGCAGTTACCGCGACAAGGTCGAGCGGATTCGCACCGTCGCCCGCTGGTTCACCGAGCAATGGTTCAATCTTGGCATGGTCCACGCCCACGTCGCGGAAGCCGATCGCGCCGCCGAGCTTGCCAAATGCGATCTCGCTACAGAGATGGTACGCGAATTCACCGAACTTCAGGGTATCGTCGGGGGATTGTACGCGCGGGCTCAGGGTGAATCCGATGAGATCGCCGATGCCGTCTATGATCACTACCGCCCGGTTGCGTTGGAAGATTCTATTCCGCGCAACCTGACCGGCTGCGCCGTCGCGCTCGCTGATAAACTCGATTCCGTGGTCGGCTGTTTTGCAGTAGGATTAGTGCCCACGGGATCGAGCGACCCATACGCTTTGCGCCGCGCCGCGCTCGGAATCGTCAAGATCATCCTGGAAAAGAAGTTGCCCGCCTCGCTCTCTCTAGCCGTCAGCTCCGCGGCAAAGACACTCTTGACGCACAAGCCCAAGCGCGGTGTAAGCCCGGATCAAGAAACTCAAATCCTCGACTTCCTTTTGGATCGCGCCAAGTTTGTCTTCCGCGAACGGGAAGGCTTCGGCTACGACGAGGTCAGCGCCGTCTTTCGCGCCGGCGCCGACGATCTGGTGGACGCTCAGAAGCGCCTCACGGCACTAAAGGCAATTCGCAAGTCAAAAAACTTTGAGCCGCTGGCAGTTTCCTTCAAGCGTATTCGTAAAATCCTTGAAAAGGCCAACGTTGAGTCGAGTGATGCTCGCCAAGTGAATCCCCAACTCTTCGAGCACGCCGCGGAGCGCGAACTGCACGCCGCGGTTCGTGGGGCCGCCGCAAAAGTGCAAACCCAGAAACGGGCGGGGAAGTACCAGGAGGCCTTGGAAACGATTGCCGGACTGCGAAAAGCGGTCGATCATTTTTTCGATGACGTCATGGTGATGGCGGAAAACGAAGCGGTGCGCGGCAACCGTCTGGCGTTGCTCGCGGAGTTGCTCCGCGAGTTCACAACAGTTGCCGATTTCTCAGAAATTGGCGGTGAAGAGCGACGCTGACAATTTCAAGTATTACTTGAATGACTTTGAAGTCGGCGCGCCGACAGTTTCTTCGGCCGCCGCTGCGGAATCGCAAGAGCAGCAAGCGTTCCACAGACTCCAAAAAGACAAGCGAGGCGTACAGTGAAAAAATGGGTGTATTTTTTCGGGGCCGGCAAAGCGGAAGGCGATGGAACCTGGCGCGATCTCCTCGGCGGCAAAGGCGCTGGTCTTGCCGAGATGACCAAGATTGGCCTGCCCGTGCCCGCGGGGTTCACCATCTCCACGGAAGCCTGCGATTACTTTTACAAGAACGCCAAGAAGTACCCACTGGAACTGAAGAAGCAGGTGGCCGATAACGTCGCGAAGCTCGAACGGACCACCAAGAAGAAGCTTGGCGATCCGAAGAATCCTCTCCTCGTCAGCGTGCGCTCCGGCTCCGCACGCTCCATGCCCGGCATGATGGAGACCATTCTCAATCTCGGCCTGAACGATCAGTCCGTTGCAGGCTTGGCGGCCTCGACAAAAAACGAGCGCTTCGCCTACGACGCGTACCGGCGCTTCGTGCAGATGTATTCGACGGTGGTGATGGGACTCTCTAAGGAAGACCTGGAACACCGCCTCCGCGCGATGCGGGACCGCCGGGGCGTCAAGGAGGACACCGCAGTGCCAGCAAGCGGGTGGAAGGAACTGGTGGCCGAATACAAGGCCTATTTTCTCGAAAAGTCAGGCCAGAAATTTCCTGACGCTCCGATTGATCAGCTTTGGGGGGCTATCGGCGCCGTGTTCGGCTCTTGGATGGCGGAAAAGGCTGTCACCTATCGCCGCGTGGAAAAAATCACGGGCCTCCTCGGCACCGCCGTCAACGTCGTCCAAATGGTCTTCGGAAACACCGGCGATACTTCCGGCACAGGCGTCTGCTTCACGCGCGATCCGAGCACAGGCGAAAAAATCTTCTACGGCGACTATCTCGTGAACGCCCAAGGAGAAGACGTCGTCGCCGGTATTCGAACACCCATGCCTCTTCGCGAAATGCAAAAGACCGTGCCCAAGGTCTACGGGCAGCTCGAGAAAGTTCGAGTAAAACTTGAGAAGCACTATCGCGACATGCAGGACATGGAGTTCACCGTCGAGGACGGCAAGCTCTACATGCTGCAAACACGCACTGGAAAGCGTACACCGGCGGCCACGTTTCGCATCGCTGTCGACATGGCCAACGAAAAGCTCATCACCAAGGAAGAAGCCCTTCTCCGTGTAAAGCCCGAAGACATTGAGCGGCTCTTCTATCCGGTCATTGATGTCAAAGTCGACAGAAAGTCGCTGGCATCGAAAATCCTGGCTACCGGCATTAATGCTGTGCCCGGCGCGGCCGTTGGCAAGGTTGCGTTCTCGGCGCAGAAAGCGGAAGAGTGGGCCGAGCGCGGAGAGAAAGTCATCCTGGTTCGACGCGAAACCAGCCCAGAGGACGTCGGTGGAATGGCCGTCGCCCAGGGCATCTTAACAGCCACCGGCGGCAAGACCAGCCACGCCGCCGTTGTCGCGCGAGGCTGGGGCAAGTGTTGTGTGGTCGGCGCAGAAAAATTGGACATCGATTACAAAGCGCTGGCGATGTCCACCAACGGTAAAGTCGTGAAGGAAGGCGATTGGATCACGCTCGACGGCAGCGAAGGTGTGGTTTACACCGAAGCAATGCCCTTGGTCGTGCCCCAGCTTCCCAAATCGTATGAAACGCTGATGAAGTGGGCCGACGAAACGCGCCGCCTGAGAGTACGCACGAATGTCGATACTCCTCAGGACGCTCGCAAGGCCATCGAGTTTGGCGCGGAGGGCATCGGCCTCTGCCGTACAGAGCACATGTTCTTTACGGACTTCGAGCAGCCCGGAAAGAGTCACGAACGCCAGCGGGCTATTCAGGAAATGATTCTCGCTGACAACAGGGAAGCCCGCGTCAAGGCTCTCGATAAATTGCTTCCGTTCCAGCGCCGCGATTTCATGGGCATCTTCAAGGCCATGGACGGCTTGCCGGTCACCATCCGCTTGATTGACCCGCCGCTCCACGAGTTCGTACCCCATGAGCGCGCCAAGCAGGAAGAGCTGGCGCGTGATTTGAAGATCGATGTCGAGACCGTCGCCCGCAGAGTCGAGCAGTTACACGAAGCCAACCCCATGCTCGGTCATCGCGGCTGCCGTCTTTGCATCACCTATCCAGAAATTCTTGAGATGCAGGTACGCGCCATCATCGAAGCAGCCGTCGAATGTCAAAAAGAGGGAATTAAAGTATTACCTGAGATCATGATTCCGCTGGTTCTGGACCGCAAGGAACTCTCTATTCTCGAGCAAGCCACGCGCCGTGTCGCGGAAGAACTGATCAAGAAATCCGGGGTGAAGCTGAACTATCTCGTTGGGACGATGATTGAACTGCCGCGAGCTGCGTTGATGGCGGGAGAGATTGCCGAAGTCGCGGAGTTCTTCTCTTTTGGCACGAACGACCTGACCCAGACCACCATGGGGCTTTCGCGAGATGATGCCGGGCGCTTCCTGCCGGACTATGTGGATGAGAGGAAAGCCGGCGTTTTTGCGGCGGATCCGTTCCAGTCGCTCGACACCAAGGGTGTAGGCATGTTGATTCGTTGGGGAATCGAGCAGGGCCGCAAGACGCGCAGCAAACTTAAGATTGGTATCTGCGGCGAACACGGCGGCGATGCAGACAGCGTAAAGTTTTGCCACGAAGTCGGCATGGATTACGTCAGCGCTTCTCCATTCCGTGTTCCCATTGCGCGTTTGGCCGCAGCTCAAGTAGTAGTTGAGGAAAAACAAGCGAAGAAAAGGAAGGGGAAATAGCAAAAGAAATCGTTTTGAACAAATCTAAAGTAATACTTGAGTCATCGGCGCGCAGACATTTCGATGTGATCGCTTGCGCGCCGACAACTTCTTTTCTCCTACGTAGGCATCTTGAAGAAGAAGTACAAGCCCAGGAAAAAGAAAATAATGTCCGGCGACCATCCCGCCAGAAACGGCGGAAGCTGGCCAACTCCTCCCATGGCTTCCAGAAGCCGTGCAATAGACAAGTAGGCGACCCCGAATCCCAGCCCAAGCACCACGCCTCCCACTGCGCCCCGCGTGCCGACCAAGAACCCGAATGGGATCGCGAGCAGCATGCTGACGGGCGCGAGCAGGGGGAAGGCAATCTTTTCATGCCATTGCACGGTCAGAGTTGAGACATCAAAGCCTGCACGCTGCAATCCGGCGATATAACTCCCCAGTTCCCGCCAGCTCATCTGGAACGCCTGCCGCACCTCGCGGTTGAAGTAACTGGGAGGCTCGGTGAGCTCTGGCAACGAGGCGACCGCGGGAAGCCGCTCGTAACGCACAATCGTGCCATCCGCAAAATCGCGCACCCAACTGCCTTCGAGAACCCAGACCTTTTGCGTCTCTGACCACCGCGCACGCGACGAAAAGATGCGGCGCTGGAGCTGAAAAGTCGCTGGATCGATTTCCAGCACTGTGAGCCCGCCAAACAGGTTCTGAGTGGGATCGAAAAGATCGTAATTGTAGATTTTTGAACCTTCGCCAAAGATCCAGCGCTGCGGGTGTGTGTAGGTTTGCGGCGGACGCCCTTTGATCAGGCTGTGGAGCGCGTCCTGGCGCTGGTTGGCGTAGGGCAAGTAGGTATCGTCGAGCACGATCATAATTACCGCCAGCGCCAGGCCCGCCAGCAGCAGCGGTATCGCTAGCCGGTACAAGCTGATGCCGCTGGCCTTGATGGCTACGATTTCATTGTTCTTGCTCATGATCCCGAGAGTCACGAGCACGGCGACCAGCGCCCCCAGAGGCGCGAGCTGGTACAACAGATACGGAGCAAGGTAGCGGAAATAATCAACCACGATGAGAAAGGGAACGCGGTGGCGCGCAATGTCGTCGAGCAGCTCGAAGAACGTGAAAGTCTCAAAAAGAAATACGAATGCGCCCATCAAAACCGCGAAATAAAAAAAGAAGCGCCGCAAGACATAGATGTCTATCAATTGCGGGAAACTCCCGCTGGACCGCGTCAAGAGATCCTGTGATACAGGATCGCCGTTCGCCCCATTTGCCACTGCGGCTCTCGCGCGAGCCAGGGCTCTCCGCCGGCGCAAAAGACGTCTTCTGGATCTCAAATAAATCATGGGGCGAAGCAATCGGCTTTCGCCGCGGAACTGCTCCATGCGCGGCAGCAGCGCCAATCCCAGCGCAAAAAGAAAGGCATTGGCGGTCCAGATTCCCGCTGCGGGCGTCAGTGTTCCTTGCCGCGCGAGTCCCGCCCCCATTACCGAGAGCAAGTAATACGAAGAAATGAGAATCACAGCGAGTAGCGCCGCCGCTGCCCGACCGCCGCGGCGTGGCTGTGCCCCCAGCGGAACAGCGACCAACGCAAAGGCAAAGCACGCAATCGGAAACGCAAATCGGCGGTGGAGCTCCACGCGAGCTTCGCGCCAACCCGGACCGTGATCGTTCCATAGTTCGCGAATCGAACGCTCGGGATTATTCAGTTGCCGGGGCTGGGCGACTGTCAAGCCGCTGAATTCGATGGGCCAATCGCTCTGGCCAAATGCCGTGACGGAGTAGTGGTCTGCATCCTCGCGCGAGAATTCGTGCGTCGTGCCTCCTCGCAGATGCAATTCCAATTTGCCCAGCTTCGGTTCGGCAATGACGATCGCGTTCTCTGCCAGCGTCACTCTTGACGCGCCCTCTCCGCCGGTTTCGGCCAGAAATACGCCGTGCCATTGCGTGCCGGCGGCGGTCACATCATTGACGTAAAGAACCTTGCTGGGAAAGCGCTCGTCGAACACCCTCGGCTGCAACGTGAAGGAGACCTGCGAAGTAATCAAGTCGGCCTGAAGGGAACGGAACGTCCGCAGCGCCAACGGTCCAAGCCACGTCGTCATTCCCAGAGTCACCACGGCGCCTGTCAGCGCCAGGACTCCAACCGGAAGCAGTATCCGGCGGCGTCCGATGCCCAAAGCTGTCAGCGCAATGATCTCGCTATCCGCCGACATTCGCCCGAGCCCCAGCAGCACACCGATCAGTGTGGCCATGGGGACGGTAAATACAAATACAGCCGGGAATATGCAGAGAAAAAGTTTCAGCACCTGGGCGCCGGAACCGCTGTGACGCACAAAGAGCTCCATTAAGCGCACGAGTTGCGGGACGAAAAAAACAAATGTGAAGACGACTAGTCCCAGCAGTGCGTGGCGGAAGACTTCGCGGACGATATAGCGGTCCAGGATGCGCATGACGCGAACGCCGAGTGTAACACGGTCGCGACAACGTTCCCCGGTCGTGTTCTCTGTATTTCAAATCTTAGGTAATACTCTTTGGCTGCCGCTCCGCTTCCTTCTATCTCCCGCTTGCGGCCTTGGTCGCGAATCTTCGTTTTCCATGCATTTCAAAAAATCTACCGGTAAACCGATTCTCCGGATCGACGGCGTGCTTTTTCTCAAAAAAAGCGTCAATCCCTGGGTAAGCTCGCCTTAAGGTATCTGCGTCCAGGTCCCGCGCGTAGGTGAGATAAAACGTTCCGTCACTTCGCAGGGCCAGGCTGTTCAGCCGTTTGATCAGTTCATCGCCCTTGGCGCGGCCCTCTGCCGAGCGCAGTTCGTTGAAATAAAGTATCACCGCAAAAGTATCTTCCCTGGGCGCATATGAGAGCGTCGTATCGATGTTGGCCTTCACATACCGGAGCGTCACTCCGAGTAGATTGGTCCCTTCATCCCGAACAATCTGCCGCATGCCCTCCATGAATGTCATGAATTGGGGGATGGGGATAAAGAATTCCTGTATCACATCCGCATCTTCCGCCGAATCATGCTCCAGCATTTTCACGGATGAAACCGGCGGCCGCATAGCATTGTTCCTCGACACGAGCGTCTTCCGTGATGGGTCGCCGGCAATGAATTTTTCCGCCCACCAACGAAGCTTTTTCCCCCAATCGTAGCGCCGCGACAATCCGAACAAGAACTTGTCGCGCGCTACGTGGCGTTCATGGTCGAGCCGGAACACTCCTTCGCGAGCACGTTTCGTCCTTCGCCAAACACTGACGATCGTGTCATCCAGCAGGCATCCTGGCGAAATCGACGGCCGCGCCAAAAAGAGCTCGGTCAGGGAATTTGCGCGAACCTCTCTCTCGAAATACTCGATCAATTTGCTCAACGGGATGACTTCGGAGCTCTGCTCGTAAACGCAATCTTCCACCAGTTCCAAATCCACTTCGAGCATCACTCCAAGCAACCCATACCCGCCGATAGCATTCCGGAACAAATCAGGATTTTCGCTTATACTTACGGACTTCACTGAGCCGTCCGGCAGCAAAATACGAAATCCAAGTACGCTGTCAACCAGCGCGGGGAACCGCGTGTCGCGCCCGTGCGCGTTTGCCGCCAGCGAGCCTCCCACGGTAAAAATGTTGTCGGACTGCATGGCCTTTAGCGCCAGGCCCGCCGGGCTCACCGCCTCCTGAATCTTGTCCCACGTGATTCCGCTCTCCACCGTGACACGTTTTCGCTCCCTGTCGAGCGAAAGCACGCGGTTGAATTGCCTCATGTCCAGAACCATCGCGCCATCCACAAAGGCGTGGCCGCCCAGGTTGTGCCCGGTTCCCATCATGCAAATCGGCACGCCGTCCTTTCGCGCGCGATCGAGGGCGTTTCGAATATCGGCAACGCTCTTCGGAATTTCAACCGTGCGAGCCACGGCCGAATACACGCATCGTGCATCCATGACGTGCAGGTGCGGCGCCTTCTCGAAAATTTCTCCAATCGCAGTGCTTAATCGGACGCGTTCCCGCAGCGGAACATTTGGATATACGGGAAGGTAGAGCAGTTTTCGATAAAGCTCCCGCGTCTTTGCCGGTTCCTGGCTCTTTCGTCCCGCTGGCGGCTCAATCACCGCGAGCGCCGAGCCGGCCGCCGTGCCATCAAATCCTCGCCGTCGAAGTTCCTCCATGAATCGTTCTCGTGCTTCCACCAGAATCGGAAACACCCAGAAGCTGTGGAACTCCGCATGATCCCCAGGATAGGAAATCTCCCGTGGCAGCGATTTTGCGAACTCCTCTCCTACGGAGATTCGTCGCTTCAACCGTGCCTTATCAAACGTCCGCAGCCTGTGTGCCAGCAAAGCCACAAGCGGGTACGAGCATTGCCATTGGATTTCCTTTAGCCAATCTTCCTCATCCAATCCTCGCATTTTTGCGATCACGCCTTCAAAATCCGCCCCAAAGAGTTTGCATCCGCGGTAGAACATGCCGAACAGCAGCGGCAGCGTAAACAGTTTCAGGATCACATGTGTCAGCACGATTCCAGCAAATTTCTTCCGCGTCTGCGCCGGATGCATTTTCTGGAGCAGTCTCATCTTCCGCAGCAGGTTCGCATCTTTCACCCGCAGAAGCGCTCCGCCCAGTGCCGTCATCGTCTTGATCGATCCGAAGCTGAACATCGCCACATCCGTTTCCGGATGTCCCGTGTAGTCCGATCCTGTAAACGCTTGCGCACAGTCTTCGATCACCAAGATGCCGTGCTTCTTCGCCAGCTCGATCACCGGCCCCATCGGCACACGCGTACCAAAGAGGTGCGCCACTACGATCGCACGCGTCTTGTCCGTGATGGTGGATTCAATCGCCGAAATCTCCGGCGCCATCGTTCCGCTCTCGATATCCAGGGGAATCGGAACCAATCCATGGTGCTTCGCGATGTTCACCATTTCAGGGATGGTTAGCGCCGTCATCAAAATCTCGCTCCCAGCGGGCAATCCCAGCGCCCCCAAGCACAGATCAAACCCAGTCCGGACCGTAAATGCAGAGAGTACGGGGTAACCGGGCGCGAACATGCCTTCGAGCTCCGCTTCCTTGGCGCGAATGCTTCTGCGAAATACGCAATGGATTGCCCCGCACGCAAGATCCCGCCACCTGATATCCAATTGTTTCCGGGGGTACATTCTGAGCCGCGGTAATGCTTTCATCCAAGAGGCTCGTTTCTGCCGGCAGATGTCTGGTTCGCTGCCGACGCAGGCGATGGGTGGTATACTCCGCCCGAGCTTACTTCCTTCTCTCGGGAGAAACTCTTCTTGCCGTCGCGGATTCTATACCAGCCTTCGTTCGTACACTAGTATCCGTTCGGAGTGAATGCTCCGTTTCTCTTGCCGCCGATTACGTGATAGTTTTTCTTAGAGCGGTTCTTACTTTAAGACGGAATTGGGAGTCTCGAATCCTTCGAATCGTGCCTGGACCGCTGCTCAATCTTCTACTGTCAGCCGGACACCCTCCGGTCACGCGACTAGCACGGGAGAGACGCGAGCGATGAAGCGGGTCCATCTTGTTGTTTTGTGGCACATGCATCAGCCGCAGTACCGCGACCCTGAGTCCGGGCGGTACGTCCTCCCTTGGACCCGCCTGCACGCCTTGAAAGATTACTGGGGTATGGTCGAAGTGCTTCGCGAATTTCCCAACTTCCATGCCACGTTCAACGTCGTGCCTTCCCTTGGCATGCAACTCGAAGAGTACGCCAGTTGTAGTTTCAAGGAGCCCTGGTTTTCCTTGGCCTTCAAGAATGCGGACGAACTTACCCGCGAGGACAAAGCGGAAATCATCGCCCGCGCGTTTCAGGTAAACCACGAGCGGCTGATGTCGCGCTGGCCGCGGTTCGTCGAGTTATTCGAATGGTCGCGTCCCGCCGGCGGCGCTCAGGCGCTGGTCTCTTTCACCCCGCGCGATTGGCGTGACTTGCAACTCCTCTCGCAGTTAGCGTGGATGGAGGAGTCCTGGTTCGAATCGGATGGTGTCGTCAGCCGCCTAGCCACGAAAGGGAAGGACTTCTCCGAGCAAGATAAGTCTGCGCTGCGGAAAAAGCAGCTCGAATTCCTGGGCCTGGTGCTCCCAGCGTATCGTGACGCGGCACAGCGCGGCCAGATCGAGCTCAGCACCACTCCGTTCTATCACCCCATCCTTCCCCTAATCTGCGATTCTGACATCGCGCGCGTCGCCAATCCCGGCACACCTCTCCCGCGTCGCGCCTACCGGCGCCCGGAAGACGCCCGCACACAACTGCAGCTTGCCCGCGAATATCACGAAAGAGTTTTTGGCGCGAAGCCCGCCGGACTGTGGCCTTCCGAAGGCTCTGTGTCAGATCAGGCGCTGACCATTGCCTCCGAGGAAGGGTTTAAGTGGTTTGGCACCGACGAGGGAGTCCTTGGCCGCACCCTGAACGTCGCATTCTTCCGCGACGGAAATGGCATTCCCGCAAACGCCGAGCGCCTCTACAAACCCTGGCAAGTGCAAGTTGGGCCCAACGGTATCACCGGCCTGTTTCGCGATCACCACTTATCCGATCTCGTCGGTTTCGTCTACAGCCGCATGGACGCCAAAGCCGCCGCCGCCGATCTCCACAACCGAATGCGCCATCTTGGCGGAACTGTGCAGGGCGATCAGCCGCTCACGATTTGTCTTTTCCTCGACGGCGAAAACGCCTGGGAATATTACCCGGGCAACGGGCGGGCCTTCCTCCGCGAGTTTTACGGTCGCATCCAGCGCGATCAGGATTTTCGCGCCCTCACCGCCAGCGAAGCGATTGCCGCTGCCGGCCAAATTCCCGCCACTGCGGGAATATTTCCCGCGTCTTGGATCAACGCAAATTTCGACGTGTGGATCGGCCACGCGGAAGACATCTCCGCTTGGGAATTACTGTGGGACGCGCGCGAAGCCTATGCCCGCGCGGTTGAATCGCGAAGCAAAGGCAGACCCGACGCCCCCACCGAAACCGCGCTCAAAGAAGCGCGCGAATCGCTGCTGGCAGCGGAAGGCAGCGACTGGTGTTGGTGGTTTGGTCCGGAGCACAGCACCGCAAACGACGCGGAATTTGATGCGCTCTATCGCAAGCATCTGACCGCCATCTATCTCGCCTTGGGGCAGGTGGCGCCGGAAGAATTGGCCAAGCCCATTAAGCGCAGACCGGAGCACGCCTTGCAGTTGGCTCCATCGGGCTGGCTGAGCATCAAGATCGACGGCCGGGAAACATCGTATTTCGAATGGCTGGGGTCTGGGTTGTATTCGCCGGAGCGCCGCGGCGGCTCGATGCATGGCCGCGTCTTCTATCTGCACGAGCTGCGCTACGGGTTCGAGCAAGGACGCTTTTGCGTCCGCATCGACCCATTCCACGAAGCGCTCGGTGAGCTGGAAGATCCCGAGTTTCGCATCACCATCGGCGGCGCCGAAGAAGTTGCCATCGTCGTCAAGCTGGTGCGCGGCCACGTCCAGGAGTTCTCGGTCGAAAAAGCTCTTGTCTGCCTCCTGAATCCCAAGCTCGTCGCGGATGCCGCCTTCGAACGCGTGCTCGAAGTCGCGATCAACAAGGACCAACTCAACCTCAAAGGCCAGATCAAACTGCGCCTCGGCGTCGCTCTGTGGCACGGCGGATTGCCTGTCGACGTCCTACCCGCCGAAGGATTCCTTGACGTAAATCTTGGGGAAGACCATTCCGCCTGGCCGGCAGAATAGTGGATCGTCCTTGCGCGGCATTTAAAGTCTTTCTTGAGGGGTCCCTAGGGCATCTCTGGTCTCACCTGGACCGCCCCCACCTGCCTATTGAAGTTTTACTTTAAGTCGTTCTCTCCGTCCCTGCTTCGGCTTAAGTCCTTTTCTGCCGACGGGCAGATCACGCGAACTAGTTGCGATGCTTTTGCGCATACCTTCCTAAAACAATTTCACCGCAAGCTCCTGCGGATGATCGCCCACCGGGATCATTGTCAGCAGAAAATTCGTCCGCACCCGGATCACCGCCAAATCCCCCGAACCTTGGTTCACCACCAGTAACAAGTTCTCAGCCGGATCGAACCGCAACACCGAAGGCGCGTCGCCCGCCTGAACAGGGAAGCCTTTTCCCGGATCGCGCACAATTCGTCTGTTGAAGATATCCACTGGTGTTACCCGGCCGGCCGCGGTGTCCGAAACATACAGCAGGCTCGCATCGCTGCTGAGCACACCACGTGTCGGTGTTGATCCGAGCACCATGTAGTCGCCCACTTCGTGCGTCCAGGTGTTAATGGCCTGAAGCCCGTGAGCCTCCGGCGAAATCACGTAGAGTTCGCCGCCATCGGGCTTCAGCAACATATCTGTTGGCTTGCCAGCGAGTCCCAAATGGGCTACTAGAACCCCTCGCCGTAGGTCAACCACGGAAATCCGCCGCTCTGACCGGCTCAGCACGAACGCCATCGAACTGTCAGGCAACACCGCGACGTCTTCCGGCTCCGACACCACTGAAACGTTCCCCCGCAGCGCGAGCGTCGCCGCGTCATGAATACCTAACGACCCGTCACGGCGGTTCATCACCAGCACGTTCTTGCCGTCCGGCGTGACACGCGCCAGGACGGGCTCGCGGCCCGTCGCCGCCCGCCCCACGACGCTGCGCGATTTAGCGTCAATCACGACGAGCGTATTGTTGCCGGACGCCGTCGTGTACACACGGTTACCATCGGGCGAAAAGTCCAAAGAGTAGGGAAGCGGCCCCACGGCGATTCGCGCCGTCACCTGTCCCGTGAAGTGATTGGCGCGTGGATCAAGGACCCACACGTACCCGCCCGTCGTGCTAACGCCAAAAATCTCCGGCCGCGACGGATGTTCCCTCATTCCCGAAAGTCCTGGCCCAACCGCAATACGCGCCACAGCTTTAAGCCTCACCAGATCAACCACCGTGACGCTGCCGTCTGCGGCCGTGACGTACGCGCAGAGATGCAAGTCCGGCCGCAGGAACGAAGGCCGATGCTCGCGCAACAGGACGATCAGCCCGGAGATACCCAGCACGGCAACCAGGAAATAGGTGCGAAAGTTCTTAGGACGAACCATGTTGGAGATGGAATTCTCCCATGGTTCGACGAAAGGTCAAACGCCGCACGCTTAAGCCCAACGTGCGGCACCCTTCGTGATGGGTGCCAGCAGGATTCTGGTGAGCTCTTCCCTACAAACCAACCAACTACGGTTTTGTTTCTTGATCTGTCTTGGCTGCTACGGCGCTAGGAGCTTCCGTCGATGAATGCTCTCCTTGGCGGGTGAGGTACAGAACGAAGGGAGTGACCTCGAATGGCACTTTCTCTGATTCGGTCACTGTGCCTACCGGTTTGGACTTGAGCATCCGTAACTGATCATTCCACGGGTCGACCTTGATGCGTCCGCCGAGCGGCAGAGCCGCAATCACGTTCGCAGCTGGCTTCGCATCCGCATTGGAAGGCTGCGCGGAAAAGACCGCCGCAACAATGGTCCAGCTTGTGGAGACCCTGTCACCCAGGTGCGGACTAATGAGATTAGGGATTTCCTTCGATCGGTTCTTAAGCGCTTCGAGGAAGAGTTGCGCAGTGCCGGACTGCTCCTTGTAGGGCGAGTTGCTCAGCAGTTCGATCCCTTTCTGCTTCGCTGCCAGTTCCTCTTCCGGGGTGCGCGCAAAATCAAAATGACGAAAGGTCTCTCTTTCGTCAAATCGGACGCGGTTAAAGAAGGCAAATTGCGCGTCCATGCGATGTCCCAGCACCACGTGACCGAGTTCGTGCGCCAGGATGGAAGCCAGGCTGGCCTCGTCAGGAAGCACGTCAATCAATCCGCGGCTCACGACGATGGTGTGGCCCATCGTGAACGACTCCAGCGTTGAGGTCATCAGCACGCGGCAGCGGACTTCCGGCTGGATGTCCAAATTATTGGTCACTTCTAAGTTGTTGACCACGGTTTCCAGCACCTTATCCACTTCCCCGCGCGGCGCAATTAAGCCCTGGCGCTCCAGCCTCTCGGCCACGTTGTCCTCAGCCTGACGGTCCCAGGAACGCTCCGCTTGAAATGGTGAGTAGTCGTTGGCCGCTTCGGACTGATCATTTACGGGGGTCTGCGCTTCCACGAGAACTTTGTTCAGCTCTTGCTCTTCGCGAACGTTGCCGAGGTCGTAGCCCCACAGGCGCGTCTGCGCTCGGAAGGCCTTGAACCCCAGGCTCCGCGTCTTCGCATCTCGCACGCTACCTTGTTCGCTGTAAATGAAGGCTGGGAGCCACAGGTTCTTTCCAGAATTCATGCGCCAACTGTCGAAATTGAAGTAGTGGCTCGTCAAGGACGAGCCGCCGTATGCGCCGTTGAAGCGCACGATGTGGAAATCCTGATCTTCCACCCAGATTCGCCCGACGAAACGCCCTTTGCCTGTCTTCGGCAAAGGATCGACGTCAAAGACCAGGCAACGCACCTCGCCCAGAAACTCGCGCCGGATATACTCAATCTTGTAATGCTGGCGGTCGAACCCGTTCATATCCAGGTAGATCATCTGCAGAAACCCGCGTGGGACAAATTCCGTGGCGAAAAAGTTGGCCCAGCTCCCAAAAACCTTGTGCTTCATGCCGGAGTCGTGCTCCAGCGGTTCGAGCTCGACGCCCTTGCCCAGCTCAGCGCGCCCAAGAAAGTATTTGTCGCCGTCCGGTACCGCCATAAACTGCTTGTCCGGGCGAACATTCTGGATGTAGGTTTCCACCAGTGGAGAGTATTGGCGAAGTAACTGCACTTCCACTTGCTCCTGCGAAATGATCTTGTCCACCACTTGGCTTGCAGTCATCGGTTGCTGGGGGGTTGCAGCCACCGGTTGCTGGGCGGGCGGCGGCGTAAGTGGCGGTTCTTGAGCGGTTATAGCTGCCGGAATCGCACTGAGCACTAGAATCGCAGGCAGGATCTTACAGCTGCGCATTGTGCCTCCACACTTGGACCTTAGAAATAGGGCTGTGTCCCCCACACTAAACCCCGGAGCGGGAACTGCCATCTGTACAAAGGGCCAGTTTAGGGACAGCCGTATTGTCGTTTTGACGCGGCGGAAAAAATGACCACAGGATGTGCCGCGCGGGTGCTAGTAAGTGTTGACAACAGACGAATTGGGACACAATAATTCTGCCCGCTTTAATAATCCACCCGGGCATCCTTTCGCCCTCGCGCACGAAGGGTCACAGCCGCGGCCAACAGGAGGACCCCCATGAATTCCACTTTATTTTCGAGACGCAAGCTTTTTGAAGCAAGTGCGGTGGCAGTGGCCGCGGCAGGAGTTGCGGCGATTCCCGGATCAGCGTTAGCTCGGCCGTCGCAGGAGAAGGACTCCGAATCGGAATCCCTCTTTCGAGAAGGCGGCGAAGAAAGATTTCGTCTATCCCAACAAAACGCATATTTGTTTCTGGACACCATGATGGACGCTTACACCCAAGGGTCTATGACCCGGCTTTCACAGAGCTATTCAGACGAAATTGGCTTGGAGAGCACCGCATTCGTTTACGACAACGCCGTGGAGATCATGGCACGGCTGCTGCGCGGGAGCGGACAGGATCTGGACCGCGCCAAGGTGCTGGGAAACGGCTTGCTGTACGCGCAACAGACCGACCCCGCCGCGGACGGACGTGTGCGCCAAGCTTATTTCGTGGACCATGCGGACGGGAATGGAGCTTTCGTCATTCCGTCGGGCTTCCCCTTTTTCTTCCTGGGCAGCGCTACGGGAGATGTGGCGTGGACCGGAATGGCGCTCGCTCAACTGGCGCATCGCACGGGGATCGCGGCCTATTTGGATGGAGCCGTGCGGTTGGGAAATTGGATTTTCAACAACACGTTTGATACGCGCGGCGCAGGCGGTTACAACTTTACCGCCGGCGCCAACCAGGTGAAATCCACCGAACATAATATCGACGCCTTTGCGCTCTTCACCATGCTGGCTCGTTTGACCGGCGATGCGGCGACCTGGACTGGCCGGGCCGACCACGCGCGCATTTTTGTTGACGCCATGTTCAACGCTCCGGGCGGATTTTTCTTTACCGGCACTGGGCCGGATGGCGTCAGTGTCAATCCCAATCTGAGCCAGGACAACATTCCCGAGGACGTGCAGGATTGGTCTTTCCAGGCGTTTCTCAACCCCGACCACGCTGCTTCCATCGACTGGTGCAAAACGAATCTTGCGGTCACCGACACGCCCCAGACCTACAACAGCGACCTGGTTCCGGCGTTTAGCACCAACCTGACCGGGAACATCCGCGTTTCGGGAGTTAGCTTTGCCACCCAGAGCATGCGGCCCCCGCTGGCGGAAAACGAGAAGGCGGAAAGCGCTTGCTTCATCGCGCCTTCAGACCTATTTTCCAATCAGCCCAGTCCCAGCGCGGTATGGCTGGAAGGAACGGCGCACTTGGCGGCGGCGTTGCTCTCCCGGCGTTTGCCACGGAAGAAAGATATTGACGGCTTTAACGGCGACGTGGACACGGCGCGCGTCCTGCTCGACAACATTCGTGTCGCGCAGAACAACCTGGGCAGGCGGCAGCACGTGGGCGGCGGACAGCCCATTGTCGGCCTGGGCAAATCCGCGCAAGCCATTCCGGATGGACTCGGTGTGATCGCGGCCACCAGCGAACTGAATACTGGATTTGGGTTTTCCTTCAAGCGCTTTCTCCATGTAGGAGCCACAGGGTGGTACGCCATCGCAGGACAGGCCGGCAATCCGTTTCGACTCGGCCTGGGCAAAGACAACTAGTATAAACCTGCCAGCCACTTCCAACACCATGAGGCCAGCCCCAAAATCTCAAGTCGAACTCCAGGACGTGGCGCCGGGCCTGTGGATCTGGCGTCTCGAACATCCTCACTGGAAGCCGGGGCAGGGCTGGGAGCCAATTGCGGCGTCGACGTGCGTGGAGTCTCGTGGCGAGATACGCCGCTATAATGCCAGCGCGTTTGGCCCTCGCCTCTTTTTTCGCGAGGACATCCCCAAGACTGATTTGAAGTTCATCGAGCCCGGCAGCCAGCTTCCGGGAGGGCTTCTCGCTGTATATGATGGGCGCGGCCGCAACGAGACGCCGCTGTGGCTACCTGAGCAGCGTACGCTCGTTTTCGCCGATGCGCTGACGGCGCCGGGCGGCGAACTGCGTGTCTGGGCGTCACCAGCGCATCAGGAGCGAGCCTTGCCCGCCTTGCGCGCGCTGCTGGAACTTCCGTTCGAGCGGGTGATCGTCTCGCACGGCGAGCCGGTGCATACCCGCGCCGCCTTTGAGCGTGCGCTCGAACTCCCTACGTGGACCGGATAGCGCCCCGTTTGTCCCGGTCACCTGGCAGGGACGTTTCAGCTTCTCAAGGCTTCATCGAACGATATCTAAGTAAGTGTTGAGTAGGTGTCAGGTGCCACTATACGTGCGATAAGTAGACCAAGTAACGCCGCCGCGCTCCATGAAGTTCAATCCGACGCAATAGCGATTGTCCACCAGCTTCTGGCAATACACTACTTTCCCAAATAGTGTGGACTCATCCTTCAACGAGGTCACGCGGGCTACATCTCCCGCCTGCCAGGCTCGATTGGAAACGACACGCGCCCCATGAGCGCTTACGTTGTCCGTGTACGTCATTTCCGCTCCGTTTCTGGGAGGATCCAGCACGTGCGCGAGACGCACAACGATTGCAATTGGGAGACGTTTCTCCATACGACCGCTAATCCCAGTCTCGAAGGCCATCTAGCTTGGCCAAGCTTCATCGCGGATTTCCGGGAAGTGGACCGAAGGTTGGCCGCGAACAAGTGGTCGAAGCCGCCACTCCACCCAAGCCCAGTTTGTATGGAATCGTCTCCTTGCCAATCAGGTGAAAACCGTAAAGAAAAGTACAGACTATCCATGAGCAGTTCACCAGGGGGCTGTACCATCGGGGCCATGACTAGGGACTGTCACGACCCCATGTAGTTGACGTGGACGTAGACGCCAGTGTGAACGTTGTAAAGCAAATACCACCCGGCGTGGTCGGTGTCTTCATAGATCGCGAAATCGTCGGCGCAGTCCCAGCACCAATCGGCACAAATCGGCCAGTCCCACGACGCTACTTCAAAGTAGAAGCCGCCAGGAAGCCAGAGGCGGTGATGATCGGGATCGAAGCGTTCGATGCGATAGCGGTACGACGGGCCAAAATGTTCAAACCGGCCATGTTCGAAAGGATGATCGAAGTGGTAGCGCTTATCATCCGGACGATCGTGGCCGTACCAGTGGTCCTTGTTTACGTGCGGCGTCGTATTCATATGGCCGGTCGCATGGTGCTCGGGTTCGGGCTTGGCGTGAGCATCCTCCCGACGCGGAGGAGGCGGCGGAACGTGGCCTTGATTGGCGCGGGGTGGATTCTGTCCGCGCTCTTGACCGTGTTCCTGACCGCGTTGAGCGAGAACAGGGAGTGTCACAAGTACTGCCAAAGCAGCTACAAAAATGAGCCGTCGTTTCATTTTCGTCTCCTCGATCAAGTTGAAATCACACTCTGCACGACTCGTTAAACGTTGAATGGGAATGACTGGGGCCTGCATATGCGACGTGCCAAGGAAATCCGCGGGGTACAGGCGGCGGAGGGGTGTGGAAATCTCGACAGAAGAGCGGCTTTCGCCTTATTGTCGGCAGGAGTAAGACCGCGCTAACAGACCTTCACAGAACAACGGAGAGCCCCAGCCACAATGTCCAAGCCGTTAGAGCTCGAATTCGTGCTCGTGTCCAGCGACTATGCGACGATGAACGCGGTTTCGGGAGGCGTGAAAAAATATGGGGCCAAGTTTATTTTGGTGCCCACGGCTGAAGCCGCGCGCGATTGCCTGAACCGGCGAAAGATTGACGGCGTTTTCGTGGACCTGGAGGTTTCGGGCGCGCTGGGCGTCGTGGAATCGATCCGCAAAGGAACGTCGAGCAGCTAAGCGGTGATTTTTGCCTGCGTTACGCATGCGGGGGAATACACCGATGCGTTAACCGCGGGCGCAAACTTCCTTCTGCGAAAGCCCCTCAACGAAGACAGCATCGCTCTTCACATCACGATTGCCAAAGAGTTGCTGGAACGCGAGCGGCGGCGTTACTTCCGTCATGCCGTGAATCTGCCTGCACTCTTGAAGGATAGGGAAGTGGAACAGCACGCCAGGTTAACCAACCTCAGTCAAGGCGGGATGGCCGTTCGCACCGCGAAACCGCTGCGACATTCCTCGGTCCTCGATTTCGAGTTTGATTTATCGCCAGGAAAAAGCATTAGCGGCAAGGGACAAGTGGCCTGGATGAACACGGAAGAGATGGCGGGAATCATCCTGCAGATTTTTTATGGAACGGGACGAGAACATCTGGAGTCCTGGCTTACCACGCAGGAGCAGCTTGCTTACAAGAAGAATGACGCGGATTAGCAAGCAGGAATTGCCGAAAAACGCCCAAAAGCATTTCTGCTGAAAATTCAAGCTTCGCTACAATCAGTCCATCAGTTGATAGAGCGGTGGAGCACGGCCGCGATTTGCCGCATTTCGTCGGCCAGGGCGATGAACTCCTCGGGCAGGAGGGACTGCATGCCGTCGGAAAGGGCTTTCTCCGGCTCGTGATGGACTTCGATGAGCAGGCCATCAGCACCCACGGCGACAGCAGCGCGGGAAAGCGGCAGAACTTTATGGCGCTTGCCGGTGCCGTGGCTGGGATCAACAAATATGGGGAGGTGGCTGCGTTTTTTTACGGCGGGAACCACGGCCAGGTCCAGCGTGTTGCGCGAAAAATCCGAGAACGTTCGAACGCCGCGCTCGCAGAGCATTACACTGTAATTTCCTTCCGAGAGGATGTACTCCGCGGCCATGAGAAACTCATCGAGCGTGGCGGACATGCCACGCTTGAGGAGAATCGGCTTTTTGGCCCGGCCGGCGCGTTTGAGCAACGAAAAATTCTGCATGTTGCGCGCTCCGATTTGAATGACGTCGGCGTATTCCTCTACGAGGTCCAGCGATTCATTATCAATCGCTTCGGTAACGATACCGAAGCCGTGGGTGGCGCGAACTTTCGAAAGAATCTTGAGGCCCTCTTCACCGAGGCCCTGAAAGCTGTACGGAGAAGTGCGAGGCTTGTAGGCGCCGCCGCGGAAAAGTCGCACGCCGGATTTCTTGAGGCGTTCGGCGATGGCCAGGCATTGCACCTCGGTTTCGACCGCGCATGGGCCGGCGACAAGGGCGATCTGATCCCCGCCGACAATCACGTCGCCGGAAGGCGTGGGGATGCGAAAAATACTGTCTTCTTCTTTAGCGTCGCGGCTGACGAGCTTGTAAGGCTTGCTGACGGGAATACATTCGCCAACACCGGGCATGGATTCCAGGACGCCCAGATCGACGGCGCCTTTGTTTCCGGTAATGCCGATGGCGGTTCGAATAGAGCCTGGAATGGGGTGCGCTTTCAGGCCAAGGCTCTCGATCCTCTTGCAGACTTCGCGGACCTGCTCCTCAGTGGCGTGCGACTGCATGACAACCAGCATGGATGGCTCCCCGGCGCCGTGAGTGAAGCTTGAGTTTACGGCAAGCTTGCAGGAGCCGCAAACTCAGACCAAGTGAGGTCGCAAGGGGGCGCCGATTTCCATTGACGATAGCGGGCGAAAAGGCATCCAATAAAGTAGTTGTCCACTTTAGCCCCAGCCGGGAGGAAAATTTGCTCTCGGATCATGTCTTTCATTTCTTTGGCCGTACGGTCACCATCACAGGTCGTGAAGAGTTCCTGGCAATCACGGTCCTCGTCGTTGCGGCGACCGCTTGGGCGGTGCAGCAGTTTCGCCGGAGGCGGGCCGTGGTTTTGCAGAGATCCGTGGTAAGCGACCAACTGGTTTACGAATTGTCGCGCATCGCCGATGCGCTCGATCGCATCTCGAATCGCCCAGTGGACCCGTACATCGCGGCTCCTAGCAGAGAAAAAGACGAATCAACGGGCGGGCGAATTCCGCTCTCCATGTTTGGGCGATAGTTCCTATAGTTCATGGCGACTGAAGCTTCTGCCGGAGCGTCGGTCGATGGGGTAGGGGTGTGGCCCGGCTGGCGAGTTTCCAGCGAAGGGAGTGATTTGGCTCATGTGGTAGAATAGGGAGTTTAAGACGGAGCGGAAATTCTCATTGAGCATGCCTGAACAGCCCATCATCCAACCGACACAATTTGACCCCGAAGACGAATATCGCCCTGAACCTGAGCCTGAACCGCTACCGCCGTCCTGGATGGATGGCAGCCTGCGGATTGGGATACACACGTCCATTGCGGGAAGTTATGTGAACGCGCTGGAAGCGGCTCGTAAGCTGGGCTGCAACGCGCTGCAGGTTTTCTCGGCCAGTCCGCGGATGTGGCAGGGCGGGTCGGCGCGGATTCCGGAGGTGGACGCGCAGGCGTTTCGCGAGCGCCGGGACGAGTTGGGCCTGGGGCCGCTGGTCATTCATGCGAACTACCTGATCAACCTGGCGTCGGAGCAGCGGATGCTGCAAACGCGGTCGATCCAGGCATTCCACGATGAAATTGTGCGCGCCATGGCGCTGGGAGCCGATTATCTGGTCGTGCATCCAGGGGCGCGCGGAGAGGCGACGGCAGGGCAGGCGATTTCCACGATCATCGAGTCGGTGAAGCAGGCCTCCAAGCGCGCGTCGATGGGCGGGCTCCGTATCCTGATCGAGAATACTGCCGGGATGGGATCGGCGGTGGGGGCACGTCTGGAAGAGGTTGGAGAGATTTTGGCGGGACTGCGGAACTTGCCGGTGGGAGCGTGCCTGGATACGGCACACCTCTTTGCCGCAGGATACGACATCAAGAGCGAGGCTGGACTGGCTTCGACCATCGGTCAGATCGAGAGTTCGATCGGGCTGGAGAACGTGCCGGTTTTTCACGTGAACGATTCAAAAATCCCACTCGGCGGGCGAGTGGACCGGCACGAACACATCGGAAAAGGAAAGATTGGAGCGGAGGCGTTTGCAAGGATTCTGCGGCATCCGCGATTCGGCACGGCGGGGCCGGAAGGGTTGGCGGGACGGGCATTTATTGCCGAGACGCCGATTGATGACCTGGGCGATGACCGGCGGAACGTAGCGGCGCTCTGGGAGCTGGCAGGGTTAAAGGAGCAAGCGCCGGAAGCGGAAAAGAGATTCTCGATGTTGACGGCAGCTTTGAAGAAGAAGATTTCAGAAAATAGAAAGACGGAAAAGAAGAAGGCTCGGACAAAGAAGAGCCAACCGAAGAAGAGTAAAGCAACGAAGGGTAAGCCGAAAAAGAGGAGAGGATAGGGCGGCGTGGCAGAGCAGAACAAATCAGAAATCGCACAGCAGGGAGCACCAGGGAGTGCGACGGCCGCGGGGTCGGGATACGATCCGCAGAAAATCGAAGAGAAGTGGCAGAAGCGCTGGGCGGAAGCGCGCGTGTTCGAGACAGAAGCGGACCCGTCGAAGCCCAAGTATTACGTGCTGGAGATGCTGCCGTATCCGAGCGGCACGATGCACATGGGCCACATGCGCAACTACGCGATTGGAGACGTCGTCGCGCGCGTGAAGCGCATGCGCGGATTCAACGTACTACACCCCATGGGCTGGGACGCCTTTGGCCTGCCGGCGGAAAACGCGGCGATCAAGAACAACACTCATCCGCGTGAGTGGACCAACAAAAACATTACGGAGTTTCAGCGCGTGCTGCGGCGCTTTGGTTTCAGCTACGACTGGCGGCGTGAGATTTCGACCTGCGAGCCTGAGTATTACCGCTGGAACCAATGGTTCTTCCTGCGCATGCTGGAACGCGGGCTGGCCTACCGGAAGAAGAGCCGCGTGAACTGGTGCCCGAAGTGCTGCACGGTGCTGGCGAACGAACAAGTGATAAATGGCGGATACTGCTGGCGGCATGAAGACACGGTCGTGGAATCACGCGAAATCGAGCAGTGGTTCCTGAAGACCACCGCTTATAGCGATCAACTACTCGACGATTTGAAAGAACTGGAAGGCCGATGGCCCGAGCGCGTAATCCTGATGCAGCGGAACTGGATAGGGAAGTCGCAGGGCGCGAAGCTAAAGTTTGCCGTTGCGGACGTGGTGGGCGCCGAGCCGATGGAAATCTTTACCACTCGCATTGACACCATTTATGGCGCGACGGCCCTGATCCTGGCCCCGACTCACCCGGCCGTCGAGAAACTCCTGGGCTGGGCAATGCCTGACAGCATCGAGTGGACCAGGCTCCGAAAGATGCGCCAGACGTCGGTGAAGACCGAGGACCTGGCGACGATGGAAAAGGAAGGCTTCTTCACGGGACGACACGCCTTCAATCCCTTCAGCGGAGAGAAAATCCCCGTCTGGGTGGGAAACTTCGTGCTGATGGAGTACGGCACGGGAGCCATCATGGCCGTTCCGGCGCACGACCAGCGCGACCTCGAGTTTTCCCGCAAGTATGGTCTCCCGGTGCGCGTCGTGGTGCAGCCGCTCGAAGGCGAGCCGCTGGTCGAGGAGAGAATGACTGCGGCGTTCGACGAGCACGCGAAGGGAAGGCTCGTCAATTCCGGGCCCTACAACGGGCTTTCGCCGGAGGAAGCCATCGCGAAGATGACGGCGTTCGCCGAGCAAAAGGGATTCGGGCGCGCCGAGATCATTTTCCGGTTGAAGGACTGGGGGATTTCGCGCCAACGATATTGGGGCACGCCCATTCCGGTTGTCTATTGCTCGAAGGATGGGCTGGTGGCCGTTCCGGACAAGGATTTGCCGGTGCTGCTGCCGCCCAATCCGAAGCTCACCGGCGAAGGAGAATCGCCCCTGGCGTCCACGCCGGAGTTCGTGAATACCACTTGCCCGAAATGCGGGGGACCGGCGCGGCGCGAGACGGACACCATGGATACCTTCGTGGACTCCTCCTGGTATTTCTACCGCTACTGCGATCCGCGCAATGACAAGGCGCCGTACGATTCGACGAAGATCGCTTATTGGTTTCCGATTGACCAATACATCGGCGGAATTACGCATGCCATTCTGCACCTCCTGTACTCGCGCTTCTGGTGCAAAGTCATGCGCGACCTGGGTCTGATCACTCACAACGAGCCGATCGCGCGGCTTTTTACCCAGGGGATGGTGCAAAAGGGCGGCGTGGCCATGTCCAAGTCACGCGGCAACGTGGTCGGTGCTGAGGAGATGGCGCAGAAATACGGGGCAGACACGGGGCGCCTGTACACCTTGTTTGCGGCTCCTCCGGAAAAAGATTTGGAGTGGAGCGAAGAAAGCATCGAAGGCTCCTGGAGGTTTCTAAATCGCGTTTACCGGTTGGTGGACCGGCACGCGCTCACGGTCCAGGGAGTGAAAGGCGGCGTATCCGAGATTTCGGCGGCTTCTCCAAAAGAAAAGACTCTTCTGCGCAGGGCGCATCAGACGCTGAAGCGAGTGACCCAGGACTTCGAGACACGCTGGCACTTCAATTCGGCGATCGCGCTGATCATGGAACTCACCAACGAAATTTATGGTCACGAGCCGCTGGAAAAGGGTGTGCGTCCTGAAGTTCGCAAGGAAGTGCTGGAACTTTTAACGCTGATGCTGGCGCCGATGACGCCGCACCTTGCGGAAGAGCTCTGGGAAATGTTGGGACACAGAGGCGGCTTGTGGACAGCGAGATGGCCGTCGTTTGACGAGGCGCTGACGCTCGAGGAAGAAGTCGAAATTCCAGTGCAAGTGAACGGACGCCTGAGAGGCAAGGTGAAAGTTGCCGCAGGGACCGGAGCAGATGAAGTCGAAAAGTTGGCGCGAGCGGACGCGGTGATTGCGCCTCACCTCGCTGGCAAAGCTATCGTGAAACGCATTTTCGTTCCAGACAAGTTATTGAATCTCGTCGTGGCGTGAGGGGAGATGGCATGATGGAGAGCGCGGCAAAACAGGCAACAGAGCGAGCGCGAGAGCAGGGAGGCAGGATGAAGGCGGAACTCGGGGGCGTGGTGGTTCTCGATTTCGGAGGACAGTATACCCAGCTCATTGCGCGCCGGATTCGCGAGCAGCAGGTTTTCTCCGCCGTCTTGCCCTGCACGTCTTCCATCGAAGAAATCCGCAAGCTCGAACCCGCGGGAATCGTTTTGTCGGGCGGACCAAGCTCTGTCTATGACCCGGAGGCTCCGAAGTGCGATCCAAAGGTGCTTGCGCTGGGGATTCCGGTCCTGGGGATTTGCTACGGGATGCAGTGGATTACGCACACGCTCGGCGGAACGGTCGAGAAGGCGGAACGCCGCGAATATGGCCGCGCGCAATTGAGCATCGATGATTCGAAAGAACACGGCGGATCCCAATTGTTCAAGGGAGTGCCTGCCTCGCTGCGTGTTTGGAACAGCCATGGCGACCATGTGCGAACGCTGCCGCAAGGCTTTCGAACCATCGGGCGAACGGAAAATGCCATCGCCGCGGTGGAAAATCCGGAAAAGAAAATCTACGCCGTCGAGTTTCATCCGGAAGTGAAGCACACCGACCAAGGGACCGAGCTGCTCCGCAATTTTCTGTTTCGCGTTTGTAAAGCCGAGCCCAAGTGGAGCGGTGCAGCTTTCATCGAGGAGACCACAGCGGCGATTCGCGAGAAGGTGGGCAATAAGTGGGCGATCTGCGGGCTCAGCGGCGGCGTGGATTCCACGGTTGCGGCAGTCCTGGTGCACCGCACGATGGGAACGCGGCTGACGAACATTTTCGTAAACACCGGGATGCTGAGGAAAAACGAATTTGAACAGACTCTGGAGATGCTGCGCGACCGGCTGAAACTTCACGTCATCGGCGTCGATGCTTCCGATCGCTTCCTCGCTCAATTGAAAGGTGTCACGGACCCCGAGGAGAAGCGCAAGCGCATCGGCAGAGAGTTCATCGCGGTCTTTGCGGAGGAAGCGCAGAAGCTCCAGGCAGGGGAAGCCCACGGCGAAATTGGATTTCTGGTACAGGGGACTCTTTATCCTGACGTGATCGAGTCCGTCTCGGTAAAGGGGCCCTCTGCAACAATCAAAACGCACCACAACGTTGGCGGCTTGCCGGAGAAAATGCCCTTTGCCTTAATCGAGCCACTGAGGGATCTCTTTAAAGACGAGGTTCGCCGCATTGGCAAGGAGCTGGGACTGCCCCAAGAAATCCTCGTGAAACATCCGTTTCCGGGACCGGGGCTGGCGGTTCGGCTTCTCGGCGAGATCACTCGCCCGCATTTGGTAACTCTTCAGGACGCCGACGCGATTGTAGTTGAAGAGATTCGGCGTGCCGGGCTCTACGACAAAGTGTGGCAAGCATTCGCTGTGCTTCTGCCGGTGCGGAGCGTCGGAGTTATGGGCGACGGGCGAACTTATGGGCTGACCGTGGCAGTCAGAGTCGTGGAATCCGATGACGCCATGACGGCGGACTGGGTCCGGCTGCCCGGGGAGGTACTGGAGCGCATCTCGACGCGCATCGTCAACGAAGTGGCGGGTGTGACGAGAGTCGTTTACGACATTAGCTCGAAACCGCCAAGTACGATTGAGTGGGAATAGCTCCGTAGGAGGATTCGATCACACCAAAAGGAAACCTTGCTGAAAATGTGCAAGCCAAAAATAACTCAAGCCGCGCAGCGGGTATGCGCGGCTTGGTTCGTAAGGTGTAATGTCGCAGAACAGCGAGAACCGAAGAGGTTCGCGTGCAGGTCTAGCGGTTCGCCATTTTCTGAGCCATGTAAAGGATGAGCTTGCGGTCACCCTCTTCGACTTTGCTCAACAGGCGGCGAAGCTTGTTGAGAAAGCGGGCATCTTTACCGACGCTGCCCCAGGCGATGTCATCGGACGACTTCCTCTTGGGGAGATTCGGCAACTGCGGCGGTTCTTCACCGTCATAAAAGAGTTGATAAAGTGGGCACTCAAGAGCGCGCGCCAGCTTCTCCAACGTTTCGATGGCCGGGACGGTATGACCATTCTCTACGCGGGAAATGTAACAACGAAGCAGACCGGTGCGCTTCTCGATGTCGCCCTGGGAGAGTTTCTTTTCTTCGCGGAGTGCGCGAAGGCGGTCACCAATAATCATGCAGGTATTGTCACATGTCGGTAAGATGGGAAGCAAGCAAAAAGTGAACGATAATGAATTGCACTATATGATGCGGTTCCAGGCAACCCGGAGACATTGGGCGTAACCAAATCCCTATGGCACGCGTCCCAAAAGTGGAGCCTTTCGACCCGCCCCCTGCTGCGGGAGCCGCACGGGGGCATACTTCCAAGCCTGTCGGCGCAACGCCTGACCGCGAATTGGTTCGACAGGCGCAGGGAGAGGACAAGGAAGCGTTTGAGGAGCTTGTCCGGCGGCACCAGCACCGCGTGTTTGCCGTAGCAGGAGGAATACTGCGAAGGCGCGAGGACGTGGAAGATATCGCGCAGCAGGTTTTCGTTAAAGCGTATTTCTCGCTGAAGAAATTTGACCAGCGAGCGGCATTCAGCACCTGGCTGTATAAGATCACGGTGAATGAATGTTGGGACCTGCTGAGGAAGAAGAAAGTGCGGCCCCTGGTGTACGAGTCCGATCTGAGCGAGGAACAAGCCAGGCAGGTGATCGCATCCGGGGACAAACAGAACCCTGGGCCGGATGTCAGCCAAAGGCTCGAAGCCCGGGAGCACGTGGAGCGCCTGCTGGAAGGATTGGATGAGCGGGACCGGCTGATGCTGATACTGAAAGAAGTGGAAGGGTTTTCCATCGAGGAGATTGCTGAAGTTCTGAGTCTGAATGGGAACACGGTCAAGGTTAGACTCTTCCGGGCGCGGCGTCGGGTGGTCAGCCTGGCCAAGAAGCGCGGAGATTGATTGCGAGGGCAAGAGCGGTAAGGAGGCGGGTATGTGGAACCTGCTGAAAAAGAGTGATGACGAGTGCACGAAATTGCAGGATTCAATTGAGGAGGCTGCGGCGGTTCGCCCTTCAGCGGCGAGTGTCGAAACGTTGAGCGAAGTCTTGTCTCCCGCGGAGCGCGCCCACCTGGCCTCCTGCGAAAAATGCCGGGAAGCGGCGCAGGATCTTCTTGCAACTCGAGAAATCTTCAGGGGCGTTGGCTCTGCGACTGAAATGGCGAGGCCGTGGTTTGCGACTCGGGTCTTGGCAGGCATCGCCGCGCGCGAGAGGGAACTGGCGGAAGCGGCGAGTACGTGGCTGGCGGTGCCGAAGTTCGCCTCGCGGCTAGCCTTGGCTTCGGGCGCACTTTTGCTTGTGGCAAGTACGTGGCTGTATGAAAGACCTTCGACGGTACCGGCAAAACAGCCGGCTGCGGCGGCTAGCCAGGAATACCTATTTGAAGCACCGCAGCCACCCATGAATCAGGATGATGTGCTGATTAGCTTGGCGGAGCAGAATCAATGAACGAAACGTCGGCAACCCGGAAAGCGGCCCTGTGGGTTGGCGTGGTATTCCTGCTGGGCGCTGCGCTCGGTGGGACGCTCGGTTATGTCTTTGCCCATCGGGTGATCGCGGCTCCGGCTCAGCTGACCGACGCGGAAAGACGGGCGCAGAAGGTCCAGCGCTTGACGCAGGAATTGAACCTGAGCCCCGAACAGCAGAAGCAACTTGACACGATCATGGCCGGCGTGCAGGCGGAGTACAAGGCCATTCATCAGTCCACGGATCCACAGATCGATCAAGCGCGGCAGAAGGGCCGCGAACGAATTCGCACTATTCTGACGCCGGAGCAAAAACCGAAGTTCGAAGATTTCTTGAGGCGGCTCGACGAAGAAAGAAAACGCAACGCATCGCCGCCCGGCCGCTAGGAATTCGGAACGGCCTGAACTCCTTTCCTGGTACGAAACTAACTCAAACGCGGCGAGCATCACACTTTGACGATGGTCTTACCGATGTTGCCGCCCGTGAAGAGCATGTTGATGGCATCGGGCGCTTTTTCGAGTCCTTCCACGATGGTTTCGCGGTCCTTCAGCTTGCCGAACATTTTCCACTGACCCAGCTGCTTCGCGGCTTCCATGAAACGCGAAGCATAATCGAGGATTAGGAAGCCCTGGATGCGAAGGCGCTTCACTATTACTGTGCCGAGGCTGACCATATTGGGGGCTTCTTTGGTATAGCCGGAGATGAAGCCGCAAACCACCACGCGGCCATGAAGATTCATGCGGCTCACTACTTCCTGCATGATCTCCCCGCCAACATTTTCAAAATCGATGTCGATGCCGTTGGGAGTCGCCGCAGCGAGCTTTTCCTTCCAGTCGGCGTGCTTGTAGTTGACGGCGGCGTCGAAACCGAGATCCTTGGTGATCCAAGCGCATTTTTCATCGGTCCCGGCAATACCAACAACACGGCAGCCGTGAATCTTTCCAATTTGCCCCGCGATGCTGCCGGTGGCGCCAGCGGCGGCGGAGACGACGAGCGTTTCGCCTTTTTTGGGCGTGGCGATTTCCATGCCGAAAAAAGCAGTGAGTCCGTTGAAACCGAGAACGCCGAGGAAGACGGTGTCCGAAACGAAGGGAATCTTCGGCAGCTTTTGGAAAAAGCTCTTCGCGGATGCGTCGATGACAACATACTCCTGAAGGCCAGTGAGGCCCGTAACGCGGTCGCCCTTCTTGTAGTCAGGGTGGCGCGACTCGATGATTTCGGCGAAACCGCCCGCGCGCATGACTTCGCCGATCGCGACAGCGGGAAGATAACTATCGGCCGCCATCCAGACGCGCATAGTGGGATCGATCGAGAGGTATTTGACTTGTGCGAGCGCTTGGCCGTCTTTCAGCTCAGGCACTGGAGATTCGGAGAGCTGCAGATCACCTGGCGCAAGCAACCCTTTCGGACGAGATTGCAGCCGAAGCTGGCGATTGGTGTTCGACACGTTAGAAGGGAATATCTTCGTCGGAAATTTCGGGGCCGCTTGGGGCGTGACCTCCGCCACCACTATATGAATCGTCGGCGGGCGCGGCGTGGCTTTCCACGTCGTCGCCGCCGGAGCGTGCTGCGCCGCCACCGGCGCCTGCCGCGGCACCTTCGGCGCGGCCTCCCAGCATGCGGAAGTTGTTGGCGACAATTTCAAAGCTGGTGCGCTTCTGGCCTTCTTTGTCTTGCCATTCGCGGGACTGGATGCGCCCTTCGATAAAGATGAGCGAACCCTTCTTCAGATACTGCTGCGCGATTTCAGCCTGTTTGCCCCACACCACGATTTTGTGCCACTCGGTGCGCTTCTGGCGCTCGCCGTTTTTGTCTTTGTAAGACTCATCCGTAGCGACGGAAAAATTTGCGACGGCCTGGCCGCCGCCGGTGTAGCGAGTTTCGGGATCGCGGCCCAAACGGCCGACGAGAATGACCTTATTGACAGACATGGAACTCCCCCTGAGTCCGCGAAGATAGCATGCGAGCGAAGAAAAGGGAAATGACCGCCGGGAAGGGAATGGATTGACGGAGATTCCAGACCGCGCGCACGGGAAGCGGAAGAATTGACAATTGATAGTGAGCATCCTAACGTTGCCCTTCGCTTTGGGGGATGGAGGATTTCATCGTGGACCGAAAGCAAATTGTGTATTTGACGGCGCTGGTTTTCGCATCGGTGTCGATCCTCATCGCGGAGGATGGAGCGCGGGGGCAACAATCCAGCGCGCAGGCAGCCGCGCCAGCCGGTATTTTTGAAAGTCACGGCGATGTTGGCACCGTTCTGCATCCGGGTTCGGTGGAATACGACGCGGCGAAACACAGCTACACGATTGCGGGCAGCGGCGAGAATATGTGGTTCGGGAGCGATGCTTTCCAGTTCGTCTGGAAGAAAATGTCTGGCGATGTGACGCTGGCGGCGGATATCTCCTTTCTCGGCAAGGGAGTGAACGAACATCGCAAGGCGGTGCTGATGATCCGGCAGAGCTTCGACGCGGATTCCCTGTACGCAGACGCGGCGTTGCATGGGAGCGGTTTGACTTCACTGCAATTCCGCGAGGAGAAGGGCGCGACTACGCATGAAATTCAGGCCAACATCTCCGCGCCGAAGCGACTGCGGATTGAAAAACGCGGCGCGTACTTTTCGATGTGGCTCGCGGATGCGACCGGCGAATTTCGTCCTGCGGGCGGATCCACGCGAATCGCGCTGAAAGAGCCGTTTTATGTGGGGATCGGTGTTTGCAGCCATGACAAAGACGTCGTCGAGAAAGCGGTATTCTCGAATGTCGAGTTGAAGACGACTGCGCCGGCGGCCGCCGCCGCTTCCGCAAACGCTCTGTACAGCACGCTCGAAATCATCACTGTCGCGTCCACGGACCGGCGCGCGATTTACGTTGCTCCAGAGCGGTTCGAGGCGCCGAACTGGATGCCCGATGGCAAGACGCTGCTCTTCAACCGGAACGGGCGCATCGAGAAAATTCCAGTGACGGGTGGGACTCCGCAAATCATCGACACGGGATTCGCGACGCGCTGCAACAACGACCACGGTATTTCGCCGGACGGAACGCAACTAGCGATCAGTGATCAATCGCAGGAAGAGCATCGGTCGCTTGTTTACATCGTGCCGATCGGCGGAGGAACGTCACGGCGCATTACGCAGAAATCACCTTCGTACTGGCATGGCTGGTCGCCGGACGGAAAGACGCTGGCATTCGTCGGCGAGCGGAATGGTGATTTTGATATCTACGCGATTCCCACTGCGGGCGGCGAAGAGAAGCAATTGACGACGGCGAAAGGGCTCGACGATGGGCCGGAATATTCTCCGAACGGAAAATACATTTACTTCAATTCCGAACGCACCGGACACATGCAGATCTGGCGGATGCGAGACGATGGAGGCGAGCAGGAACAGATTACGTTTGGCGAGGAGAACGATTGGTTCCCGCACCTTTCTCCGGACGGGCAGCAGATGGTGTTCGTGACGTTTGAACCTAGCGTGAAGGGCCATCCAGAGAACAAAGACGTGATGCTGCGCATGATGACGCTGAAAGACAAGAAAATCACCTTGCTGGCGAAATTGTTTGGCGG
>WNFO01000101.1_pt1 | contig 65199 bp, 51 predicted proteins | sample 5400251 | NCBI WGS metagenome assembly WNFO01 (sample SAMN13153354, study PRJNA577476) | soil metagenome | isolation source: 100 cm saprolite under Madrone tree | place: USA:California | collected 2016-06-14 | reverse complement strand
CCGCCCGCGGCATTCACGAAGTCCCCCAACACGGCATGCATCCCGCCGCCGAACCCACCGCCCACTGAGCGCGATGCGCCAATTGCTTTCTCGGCGAGGCTGCTCCGCAATTTAGCGCAGTTTAACGCCGGGACACCCGGCGGCGAAGATACAGCCCGGCAAATCCTGCTGGGACTGACCGGGAGCTTGCGCTGCCAACGCCGCCCATGCCACGGGTATAGTCTCCCCGCGCGATAGCTTAGAGAGTAGCTTTTCGAGAAAGATCGAGAACTTGGATCCATTGCGATTGATGGTCATCACAAGGTTTATGTGTTTTCCAGCAAGTTTTAAGCCCTTGATATAGCCTTCTGGCTTGTTTTCATTTGCTATCCAAAGCAGCTTCACACCTGAATCGGCGCACTTTTGTATCAGCGATGTTCCAGTGATCGTGTTGCCGCGACCGTCCACGACCAGTCCGCTTGGAGACACGTCGCAGAACAGGTGAACGATGTCATATTTCTTCTCGATTGCTTGTGATACCTGCTTGATGGTGGAAAAGTCTGTTGCCGTCACCGCGAGGTAGAAGCGAGCGTACGAACTGCGGTCGTCGCGAAGAAGTTTGTCAACTTTCTGTCCCAAGGAGCATAAAAGGACTTTCGTGCCCGTCACTCCATCTGTCTGGCGCTTGCTAAATAAGTCCCAGAGTCCCACTGCTCCCGCTCCGATCTGGGGGTTACGTCTTGTACTTGACTTGTCCCGCAACGATGGTTGCTATCGGACCACCTTTGAAGGCGCGTCCATCGAAAGGGGAATTGCGGGATTTACTCGGGGATTCTTTCACGTTGTACGTCCAGGCGCGCTCAGTCGAGAAAATGGTCAAGTCCGCAGGCTGGCCTCCAGCGATTTTCCGTTCAATCCCCAGCACGCGCGCCGGCCCCGTCGTGAAAAGCTCGACCATGCGCATCAGCGAAAGCCGCCCGCTCTGCACCAATTGTTCCAGCGCCAGCCCCAGCGCCGTTTCGAATCCCAGAACCCCAAACGGCGCGCGGTCGAACTCCACATCTTTCAACGCTGGCTCGTGCGGCGCATGATCCGTCGCAATCGCATCCACTGTCCCGTCCGCCAATCCAGCCAGAAGCGCCTCGCGGTCTTCCCGCGCCGCCAGCGGCGGATTCATCTTGAATTTCGAATCGTACTGCACATCCTCATCGATCAGCGTGAAGTGATGCGGAGTAACTTCGCAGCTCACGCGCAGCCCGCGCGACTTCGCCCACCGCACCTGCTCCAGCGACGCCTTCGCCGAAAGATGCGCTACATGCAGCCGCGCCCCCGTCAACTCCGCCAACTGCAAATCCCGCGCCACGCAAACCGATTCCGCCGCAGCCGGCATCCCGCGCAACCCCAGCCTAGTCGAAGTCACTCCCTCGCGCATCACCGCGCCAGCAGCCAGCGACACATCTTCTGAATGCTCAATCACCGGAAGATCGAGCGATCGGCAGTAATCCATGACCTGCCGAGCCAGCTTCGCCGTCGCGATTGGTTTTCCGTCGTCGGAGACCGCCACGATCCCCGCTTCCTTCATCGCTGCAATTTCCGCAATCGCCTCTCCCTTGCTTCCCACCGACGCCGCGCCGATCGGCCACACACGCACGCTTCCGCCAACCTTCGTGCGATCCACAATGAACCGCGTCACGGAAGCATTGTCATTCACCGGCTTCGTATTTGGCATGCAGCAAACCGCCGTAAACCCGCCCCGCGCCGCCGCCCGTGTTCCCGTCTCTATGGTTTCGGAGGACTCCTGCCCCGGCTCTCGCAAGTGCGCGTGAAGATCGATAAATCCCGGCGCAACGATTAATCCGCTTGCGTCAAGAATTTCCGCCCCCCGCGGCGAGGCAATCTTTCCTACCGGCCCAACCTCCTTGATCTTTTCCCCGTCCAGCAACACATCGAGCGCCGCGTCCGTATTCGAAGCCGGGTCAATCACCCTCCCGTTTTTAATCAGAAGCATTCGCCGATTCCTTCGACTTCACTTCCAGCGCCGGATGCGTTCCGCTTTCCGACGCCCCGCTGATCAACAAATACAAAATAGCCATTCGAACCGCCACTCCATTGGTGACCTGTTCCAGCACGCACGACTGCGGCCCGTCCGCCACTTCCGGCGTAATCTCAATCCCGCGGTTCATCGGCCCCGGATGCAGCACAATCGCATTCGGGCTCGCGCGGCGTAGCCGTACCGCATTCAATTGGTACAGCAAAACGTAATCGTTGACAGAAAGGGGCGGATCATCCAGCCGCTCCGTCTGCACCCGCAGCATCATGATGACGTCCGCTCCGTCTAGGGCCTCTTCGATCCGGTAGACGCAGCGAATTGGAGTCCCCGGCGCGATTTTTTCCAGCTCGCGCGGCACCCACATCGCCGGCCCGCACAACGCGAACTTGCAGCCGAATTTCCCCAGCAGGTGAATGTTCGAACGCGCCACGCGGCTGTGCACGATGTCTCCCAGAATCGTCACGTTTAAATTCTTAATCGTTCCCAGCCGGTCGCGAATCGTCAGCGCATCCAGCAATCCCTGCGAAGGATGCTCGTGCGTCCCGTCGCCCGCGTTCACCACCGGAATGTCCAGATGCCGCGCCACGTAATCCGTCGCGCCCGATGCCGCGTGCCGCATCACCAGGCAATCCGGCTTCATTGCATATAGATTGAAAACCGTGTCCAGCAGCGTCTCCCCTTTCTTCAGGCTGGAGGCCTCCGCTTGCAAGTTCATGGTGTCCGCGCCGAGCCGCGATGCGGCTGCTCCAAAGCTGATGCGCGTACGCGTGGACGTTTCAAAAAACGCCAGTGCCACCGTTTTCCCGCGCAGCGTCGCCAGTTTTTTCAGCGGATGCTTCTGAATTTCCTGGAAAGGTTTGCTTTGGTCGAGGAGAAAACTCAATTCGTCCGCGGTGAGCGGTTCGAGAGCCAGCAAATCGCGGAAGTTGTAACTCAATGTCCCTTCTCGGATGTGGAACCACGCAAACTGAGAAAATCCTGCAAATCTACTCCACGCGGTCGACCAGCACGACTCGCTCTTCCTTGTCAATCTCCCGCAGCCGCACTTCGATAATCTCTGTGTCGCTCGTCTGCACGTGCCGCCCGATGAACTGCGCCTCGATCGGCATTTCGCGGTGCCCACGGTCGATCAACACGCAAAGCGAGACGCGCTTCGGCCGCCCCAGGTCAAACAGGCCGTTCATCGCCGCGCGAATCGTCCGTCCCGTGTACAGCACGTCATCAATCAGCACCAGGTCCATATTATCCACGCCAAATGGAATGTCCGAGGAACGCAGTACCGCCATCGGCGCCACTTTCGAAAGGTCGTCGCGGTACAGTGTGATGTCCAGCACACCCACCGGAACTTCGACACCGTCAATCCCGCGCATCGCCTGCGCAATCCGCTGCGCTAGTGGCACTCCCCGCCGCACGATCCCGATCAGCGCCAGGTTCTTTGTTCCGCCGCTTTTTTCCACGATTTCATGCGCCAGCCGCTGCAGCGTGCGGTCAATCTCCGGCGCAGACATCAACTGACTCTTTTCAACGATGCGCATGGTCGGGTAATCCTATCATCCCTGACCGCGCCTCGGTCAATCTGGTCCGCGATCATGGAACCGTAACAACGTCGTAGTAAACTCTTGGGCGAATCTGGGAGGCGGCTTGGTTATGGATTCTATGAGATTCATGTGGAGACGCATTCTTTTGCAGCGGGCGACAGTGGCGGCAGCGTTTTTCCTTGCTGCCAACATTTCGTTGACTCTCCAAATGGCCGCTCAGGCCCTGCCGCGCCCGGCAACTCCGAAGCCGACGCAAGCGCCCGCAAGACCAAAACTGGTCGTCCTACTCGTTGTCGATCAGATGCGCGGCGACTACGTGGACAAATTTCTCCCCCAATGGTCAGGTGGCCTCAAGCGCCTGGTCGAGGAAGGCGCCTGGTTCCGCGACGCTGCCTACCCCTACGCGGTCACGGAAACCTGCGTCGGCCATTCCACCATCTCCACGGGGGCCTTCCCCGCTACCCACGGCATAGTCTCCAACTCCTGGTGGGATCGCGACCTCGGCAAGAGCGTGACCTGCACCTCTGATCCGAAAGCCAAAAACTTCGCTTACGGCGGAGCATCCTTCAAGGACGGTGATTCCGAGTCGGACGAGAAGCAGGGTGGAAATAGTGGCAATCACCTCGCGGTCCCGACCTTTGCTGACGAATTAAGATTTCAGTCCGGTACGCTGACTCGCGTGGTGACGTTCTCCCTGAAAGCCCGGGCTGCCATCTCGCTCGCGGGACACCAAGCCGATGGCGTAGTGTGGTTGGACGACACTACCGGAGCCTGGGTCACTTCAAACAAATTTGGAGCGCTTCCCTTCCTCGATGACTACGTTATGAAGAATCCTGTGCGAAAGGACTATGGGAAGACGTGGAATCTGCGGTTGCGCAGAAAGAATTACGTATACCCCGAAGAAGCTGTCGGTGGTGTGGCACCTGACGGCTGGGGTCATTCCTTTCCACATCCGCTTCGGGGAAAAGCCGCTGGCTCCGATCCCGATGGCGCATTTTACAAGCAATGGAAAACGAGCCCGTTTGCCGACGCCTACTTGACACAGCTCGCTGAGTTAGCGATAGACCAGTTAGGCCTCGGAAAAGCTAACGGCACGGATTTTCTCGGAATTGCATATTCAACTCTCGATTATGCGGGGCATGCCTTTGGGCCGCGAAGCTGGGAAGTTCAGGACATTTTGGTGCAACTCGATAAAGACCTTGCTGACCTCTTCACGCATTTGGACAAAGTAGTGGGGCGAGGGAATTACGTCGTTGCGTTATCCGCCGACCACGGTGCTATGCCCATCCCCGAAGACATGCAAACCAGCGGAGCCGATGCCGGCCTGCTTCATTTGCCCGAGGTACAGGATTACGTCGAGAAAGCCCTCGAATCCTTCAATTATCCAAAGCCTTCAGTTGCGCGAATCGTCGGCAGCGAGGTATTTTTTGCCAATGGCGTTTACGAAAAACTGGCATCGGATCCGAAGGCCCTGAAAGCAGTGCTCGATGCCATTCGAACTGCGCCCGGCGTAACCGCCGTTTACCGCGCTGAGGAGTTGCAAAACCGCCCCGCCACGCAAAGCCCAACAGTCCGCGCTTTCGCTCTCAGTTATTTCCCCGGCCGCAGTGGCGATCTCTTCATCCTCCCAAAACCCTACTGGCTGATGGATGGCACTCCCGCGGGAAAGACGCGCTCCTACGGCACTAGCCACGTTTCACCCTACAACTACGATCAGCACGTCCCCGTCCTGCTGATGGGCTTCGGCATCCAACCCGGCCAATACTTCCAGCCCATCACGCCCGCCGACATTGCCCCAACCTTCGGCGCCCTCTGCGGTATCACCCTCGCCTCCCGCGACGGCCACGCCCTCGCCGAAGCCCTGAAAAAACCAGTAGCCATATCGCCTCCGGCAAAGTCCCCTATCGCAACGCCTCACCCTTAGAACTGTATGAGCTTTGATCGGCGTTATCAGCTCTGACACCTTCCACGAATTGCTCCGTGGCCATATCAAAGCTTTCCAGTGGCCGGATCCGCGAGTACAAGTGATAGGTTCCGAAGCGACTAATGAAGTCGGCAGAATTCTTCAGTCCATTGACCACATGCTTGGTCGGTCCAAGTTAGAGGTCATCGGGTCCGACGCTTTCATTGACATAGAACTTCCTTCCAACAAGTAAGGGTATGCGACTTTTGTGCTGCCGACCGAGATTGTATCTCCCTGGCGCCGCGGTTGCAGCCAGGTTGAGGGCAACGAACAAATTGGCGCCAACCAAATGCCGGATTTTGCACGGTGAACAAACGGACTTCGTGTTATTCTTTTACACGAAGTGAGCTCCGCTGGCGCCGTTGACCTCAGCGTAAAAATTGGCGCGTTGCGCCTGCGGAATCCTATTCTCGCCGCTAGTGGAACCTTCGGTTACGGCCTCGAATTTGCCCACCTTGTTGACCTAAACCGCCTCGGAGGCTTCGTCACCAAGGGCCTTTCCCGCGAACCCATCGAAGGCGCCCCTGCTCCCCGACTTTACCCCACCCCCTCCGGCATGCTCAATGCCGTGGGCCTCCAAAATGTGGGGGTCCGGGCCTTCGTAGCCGAAAAACTCCCGGTACTGCGAAAATTCGATACGGCCGTCATCGCCAACGTCTTCGGCCACGCACTGGAAGACTATATCGAGGTGATCCGGATCCTGGAGGACGCCGAGGGCCTTGCTGGCTACGAACTCAACATCTCCTGCCCCAACGTCAAAAAAGGGGGCATGCAGTTCGGCAGCGATCCTACCTGCGTCGCCGAGGTTGTCGGTGCCGCCCGGAAGGCCGCCGCGAACCGCCCTCTCTGGGTCAAACTCTCCCCCCTTGTTACAGACATTGGACTTATCGCCCGTTCTGCCGAGGAAGCAGGAGCCGACGCCCTGACCGTGGCAAACACTTACCCCGCGATGGCCATCGATTTCCACTCCGGAAAGTCCCGTCTCGGCAACCCAACCGGGGGCCTTTCCGGCCCGGCCATTAAACCCATTACTTTGAAGCTCGTCTGGGAAACGCGGAAGGCCGTCAAGACACCAATTATTGGCCTCGGAGGCATCGAGACGGTCGAAGATGTGCTTGATTACCTAGCCGTAGGCGCTTCGGCGGTACAGGTCGGGACGGCCAGCTTTACTGACCCGAGGGCCAGTCAGCGACTTTCCGACACCCTTACGAAGGTCCTATTACGATATAAAGCTTTTAGTTTGAATGAGATAAGAGACAAATTCATAGCAGAAAATGGTTGACATAACGACCCCTTTTCGCTACACTTTTCTGGATCTGAGCAGCACAAAGATCACACTATGAGACATCGACTTTTAATGAGTTGGGCTGCACTTCGATGGGTACTCCTCATGTTCCTGTTTGCTCAGGGCATGGAAGCCCCCCTCGTAGCGCACCTGAATCAACCCGTGAAGCCGATCAAGACCTGGGTGGGCAATTCCAGTTGGTATGGCCCCGGGTTCAACGGGCGCAAAACCGCCAATGGCGAGCGCTTTGACTCTGAAGCCCTCACAGCGGCACACCCCAACCTTCCTTTTGGCTCCATCGTCCGTGTGGTCAACACCCGCAACGGCAAGTTTGAAATAGTACGTATCAATGACCGGGGCCCCTATCAAGAAGGGCGCGAAATTGATGTATCCTATCGTGTCGCCCGGAAGATCGGCTTGATTCATTCGGGCGTGAGCCAGGTCCGGCTCGAGCTCATGGCGCTACCCCAGAAGCACTGACCCCGTAGGAGTCGGGGTCAACTATGACCCTGACTTTCGACGCCCATCCCCGCAGCAGCCTGATTGTCGCGCTCGATTTTGATTCTCTCTCTTCGGCGGTGAAATTCGCCAAGCAGGTTGCCGATCTCGTAGGCATGTTCAAGATCGGCAACCAGCTCTTTACCGCCGCAGGCCCCGCCGCCGTAAAGGAAGTCGCCGCGCTCGGCCCTGGCATTTTTCTCGACCTGAAATTCCACGACATCCCCAATACCGTTGCCGGCGCCGTGCTTTCTGCAGCGGCGATGACGGGCGTCCAACTCGTCAACGTGCACGCGCTCGGCGGCAAAGCGATGCTCGAAGCCGCCGTTCAAGCCATCAGCGCCGGCGTTCCGATGGGCGCCGACCGGCCTCGCCTACTCGCCGTGACTATCCTGACGAGCATGGATCAGAAAACCATGAAGGAAGTTGGGATCAGCAGCGCGCCCAAACTTCGCGTCGTGAAACTGGCGCAACTCGCAAAAAAAGCGGGCGTCGATGGCGTCGTCGCTTCGGTGCAGGAAGCCAAAGCGATTCGCAAGGCATGTGGCCGCGAGTTCCTCATCGTGACGCCCGGCGTTCGCCCGAAAGATTCACCAGTGGAATCCAAGTCAGAAGACCAGGCCCGCAAAGCCACGCCCACTGAAGCGATTCGCGCTGGCGCCGATTTCCTCGTAGTGGGCAGGCCGATTCTTGCCGCGCCCGATCCCCGCGCCGCCGCGCAAGCCATTGTCGAAGAAATCGCCGCCGCAAAGTAGTCTGCGGTTTGACCCCTGATTCTCTCCTCCAGTAGCATCCAAAGCGGCAGAAGAATTTCTGCGAGTTGAACTTATGTCCACCGCAATGAAAAGCGTAATTGTTGGCACCGCCGGGCACATCGACCACGGCAAGTCCACGTTGGTCGAAGCGCTGACCGGCACGCACCCCGATCGCCTTGCTGAAGAGAAGCGCCGCGGGATCACGATTGATCTAGGTTTCGCGTTCCTGGAAGAAAACGGCGTGCGTTTCGGTTTTGTAGATGTGCCGGGGCACGAACATTTTGTAAGCAATATGCTGGCGGGCGCGGCGGGCATCGATGTCTTGCTGCTGGTAATCGCGGCGGACGAATCCATCAAGCCGCAGACGCGCGAGCATTTCGATATTTGCCGCCTGCTGGGAGTGAAACGCGGAGTGGTGGCGCTAACGAAGAGCGACATGGTGGATGGCGACACGCTGGAGCTCGTGCGCATGGAAGCGGAAGAATACCTGCGAGACTCTTTCCTCGAGCGCGCACCGATTGTTCCAGTGAGCGCGAAAACAGGAGCCGGACTCACCGAATTAAAGAAAGCGTTGAGCGAAGCCGCAACGAATGCGTCGGCCAAAGATGCGGCGCGATATTTCCGGCTGCCGATTGATCGCGCGTTTGCGATGAAAGGTTTTGGTTCGGTGGTGACGGGCACGCTGATTTCCGGAAGCGTCGGCCCGGGCGACGAAGTGGAATTATTCCCGCGCGGTGAGCGGTTAAGAGTCCGCGGCGTGCAGTCCGGCGGAAAATCCGTGGAACGCGCGACCCCCGGACAGCGCACGGCCGTGAATCTCGCGGGAATCGAGCACACCGTGCTCAAACGCGGAATGGCATTGGCCGCCCCGGGAAAATTCCGCAAGACGCGCCGAATCGATGTTCGGCTGGAGCTGTTGCCTTCCGTGAGGACAATGAAGCAAGCCGCCCGCGTCCATTTTCACGCTGGAACAGCGGAGACCATCGCGGAAGTTTTTTTTCACGGAGAGAAAGAACTGCCACCCGGCGGAAGCGCGTTCGCGAATTTGAAATTGCAGGACGAAGTGCTCGTGTTGCCGGGCGACCGCTTCATCGTGCGGCAATTTTCTCCTGTGGTGACGATCGGTGGAGGCGCCGTGCTGGATCCGCTGGCGCGGCGGCCGATGCTGCGGGATACGGGACGCGCGGCGTTTCTGGAAACGCTGGAGCGCGGGAAGCACGAAGAAATAGTGACGGCGATGACGGACCGAGCGCTGCTGGGGCTTGGTTACAAAGAGATCGTGGCGCGAACAGGCTGGACGGAAAAAGAAATCCAGGAGGCGCTGGAAACACTCCACGGAACGGGACGCATAAGAATTGTATCGACAGAACCGCTGGTGCTGGTTTCAGGAAAATTGTTTGAAGAAGTACGCAAGAAAATTGTCGAAAAGGTCGAGCGGTTCCAGAAAGAAAATCCGTTGCTGCCGGGAATCGCGCGCGAAGATTTACGCGTGAGCCTGGGAAAACGTGTGCGGAGCGAAACTTTCCGAGCCGCACTGGAAGAACTGGCGGCGCAGAAGAAACTCGACGCGCAGGGAGAATTGGTAAAAAAAGCCGGATCGGAAATTGCACTGCTTCCCGAGGAAGCCAAGGCCAAGGAACAAATCGAAGCGGCATTTGCTTCAGCGAGTCTGGCAGTACCATCGGTAAAGGAAGTGCTCGCAAAGCTCACCGTTGAGCCCAAGCGAGCCGAGAAACTTTTGCAAATCCTCTTGCGGGAGAAAAACCTCGTGCGCGTCTCGGCCGAGCTTGTTTTTCATCGCCAAGCGCTGACTCAATTGAAAGAGCGACTTACCGCTTACAAAAAAGCAAAGGGCGACCGCATTTCCGTCCCCGCCTTCAAGCAACTGACGGGCATAACCAGGAAGTACGCCATCCCGCTTCTTGAGTACCTCGACCGCGAGCATATGACGCGCCGGGTGGGCGAAGAGCGTGTTATCCTGTAGGTGCAAGAAGCGATAGAGACTTGCCGCGCAGGGCTACCTGCGCTAGGGTTTAGTTAGCGCGCTGCCAAGCGGAGCGCGTGGAGGCGGTTCATGGGTGAATTTAGTATTTTTCATTGGCTTGTAGTTCTCGCTGTGATCCTGATTTTCTTTGGCGGCAAGCGCATCCCGGAAATCATGAAGGGGTTTGGCGAAGGCATCCGCAGCTTCAAGGATGGCATGTCGGGCGCGACGCAAACTCCGACGCCACCGGCGCAGGCGCCTGCGCCTCCAGCCGCAGACAAGCCTGCCGAAGAAAAGAAGTAACTCCGACCGGCACAGAAGCTTCCTTGCGATTTGAGATGGGGTGGCCCGTGTGGCCGCCCTTTTATTTTTCCGCTGGCAGGATAGGGCTTAAAGCCCGTGTGAGCAGCGCTCCGCTACTCAATCCTCAGCGCGTTCATGGGCGAAATCGATGCGGCGCGGTTGGCAGGAATGATGGCGGCAAAGAAGGAGCAGATCGCCAGCGCCCCCGCCGCCACACTCAGCGCAAACGGGTCCCAGGAAGTGACGCCGTAAAGCTGGGCGGAGAGCAGGCGTCCGGCACCAACGGCCAGTGGCAAGCCGAGGATCAGGCCAATCAATACGCGCTTGAATGCTCCACCCAAGACGAGTCTAAGCACCTTCGGGCGGTCGGCACCAAGCGCCATGCGAATGCCGATTTCGTTGGTTCTCTGAGCAACGGAATAAGCGGTTACTCCGTAGAGGCCAATCGCGGCAAGGACCAGCGCAACAATGCCGAACAGCCCCGCGAGACTAGCCACGGCGCGCTGCTGGTCGAAGGAAAGCTCAATCTGCTGCTGCATGGTTCGGATGCTGTTGATGGTCAGGTTGGGATCCAGATCGGCAAGCATCCTGGTGAGCTGCGCTTCGAGGGCGCCAGGGGTCAAGTTGGTTACGAGCAACATTCCTCCGATAAAGTGGGAGTTCAACTCGATTTTCTTCATCAATTCGTCGGGATAATTCACACTTTGGGCTAGCGGCACATAGAACATGGGACGCGCGGGCCTGCTGAGTCCCCATCCCGCGAACTTGGCATCGCGCACGATGCCGACGATGCGGAAGGTGCCGGCATACTCGGGCACATCGAGTCCAAAATGCTGATCCAGCGGGTCTTCAGTGCTCTTGAAAAAGCGCTTCACGAAAGCTTCGTTGACGATGGCCACGGGCGCCGTGGTTTCATTGTCGGCCGCTGTAAACGCCCGCCCGCGCAGAATCGGCATGCCGAGATTCTGAAGATAGTTGGCGCTCACACGATCCCAAGAGGCGCCCGCTTCCTCGTTGAGCTTGGCCGGAGGGTGGCCGGCAACCATGATGAGTTCGCCCCAATTATCAGTAAGCGGGTTATAGAGAGCGAGACCAGCCCCGTGAACGCCGGGGAGACGGTTGAGATGATCTTCCATCTGGCGGTAGAGCGCCGCTAGCTGCGGCTGCGTGTAGGTCGCCGGAGGCCTGTTCATATTCACTTCCACGCGGTTTTGCACCTGATATCCGAAGTCCTGATGCTCGAGCTTGTTCAGGCTTCGCGCCAGCATGGTGGCGCCAGCGACCAGAACGACAGACAACGTAGCCTGGACAACCAGCAGAGCTTTGCGCGCCAATGAAGAGCGGTCCTGCGTGCCGCGGCCCGATCCTCGCAGCGCTTCCGCGGGATCAGTGCGCGTGGCGAGCCATGCGGGAGCCGCGCCAAAAATGATTCCGGTGACGAGCGCCAAGGCGAAGGCAAACGCCAATACCATGAGCGATGGCGCGGCGCTGATGGGAAGGAAGTGTGAGCTGTGGAACGCGAGGGCAAGCAGCAGTCGCGCCGCGGCCATAGCTACGAGAAGCCCGACAACGCCGCCGCCAATGGCCAGCAGGACGCTTTCAGTGAGAGCCTGCGCAACGATTTGTCTGGGAGTGGCGCCAACGGCCAGACGCACTGCCGTTTGGCCACGACGCGCCACGCCACGAGCGAGCAGCAGGTTCGCCACATTGGAACAAGCAATCAGAAGCACCAGGCCGCACACTGACAGAAGGATCTGCAGGCTGCGCCCATACTCCTCTTTCATCACCGCAACACCCGCTCCTGCGGGGACCACGTTGAGTACCTGTTTGGGAAGCATGCGGATGACGTCGGGCATCCAGTTGGCAGGATATCCGGAATCGTTCTGCAGCCATTGGCGAAGAACTCCAGTAACGCGCGGAGCCATCCCGTCAATCGAAGCTCCCGGACGCAAACGCCCAATCATGCGAAGCCACGCTGAGACGGGCTGGCGCAGCAGGCTGCCTTCAGCATTCATCATGGGTTCTTGCTGAAGGGGCACCCAGATATCAGGAGGGTCGCTCTCCAGAGTTTCGCCGAAAAATCCGGGGGGAGCGACTCCGATCACCGTCAGAGGATGGCCCTCGGCGATGAACGTTGAACCCACCACGGAAGGATCGGAGGCGTAGGCGGTCTGCCAGACACGGTGGCTGAGCACGGCTACAGGTGGAGCGGCCGGCTTGTCGTCGTCTGGCGTAAACACCCGGCCGCCGAAAGCGCGAACTCCAAGGGTTGAGAAATAAGTGCCCGTGACGTATTCCGAGCGAAGAGGCCGGGCAGCCGATTCGACACCTTGACGCCGTACGCTCAGCCGCCAGCGCCCAGCCTGGAAGGCCGTAACCTCCTCGAACTCAGGGGTTTCTGCCTTGAGGCGTTCGTACAAAGGGAAGGAAAACATGCCCCAGGTGTCCTGGGGACCGCCTTCCACGCAGCATTCATCGCCCTCGCCGACGCGGTAGAGCCTGCCGGGATCGGCAACCGGCAAGGAACGAAGCATCACCGCGTGAATCAAAGTGAATATTGCCGTCGTGCCGCCGATTCCCAAGGCCAGCGTCAATACCGCAGCCGCTGTAAAAACAGGCGACAACCGGAACTGCCGCAGCGCGTACCTAAAATTGCCTGGCAGGCTTTGCATAGAACACCTCTCCCTACCTTACGCACTTGAGTCGCCGTAGGTTCCCTAGGCCGCTATTTGGCGGACCCGTCCGCAGTCCGAACACGATTCGGCAGAGCCCTGCTCTATTGACGATTCAGGAGGTCGTTTGTCACGGAGTAGCAGCGCACACGAAGTCCAATGGACCGAAATTAGCTCCCTCGATGTTTGGCGACGATGAGGGTAATGTCGTCGTGCTGCTCGTGAGGGCTGAAGCGCTGAACTTCGTCGACGATCGCAGCGAGCGCTGCTTGCGAACAGGCTTCACAATGCCGCTGCAACGCTTCGATCAGGCGCTGCTCGCCAAATTGCTCATCAGCGGAGTTGTAGGATTCGGTGATTCCATCAGTGTAGAGGGCGAGCGTGTCTCCCGGGCGGAGCTGGCATTCCCCGATTTCGCAATCCCAATCCTTGAAGATTCCCAGCACCGTGGCCGTGGCATCGAGCCGTTCCACGCTGCAATCTTTGCGGAGCAGCAGAGCCGGGAGATGTCCGCAATTTGCGTAACGCAAGCGGCACGCGGTGTCGTCATATTCCGCGAAGAAGAGCGTGGCGAAAGCGCCGTCTGGCGTATTGTCGCAAAAGAGCTGGTTCACCGAGCGCAAGAGGCGCTGCGGCTGATCCAGGGCGATGGCGCACTGGCTGCGCAGATTGGCTTGCAAGTTGGCCATCAAGAGAGCGGCGGCGATTCCCTTTCCTGAAATGTCGCCGATGACAAGCCCGAGGCGCGCCTTGCCGAGATCCAGGAAGTCATAATAATCACCGCCGACTTTGCGTGCTTGAATACAAAGGCCCGCATATTCAAGAGTCTTCAGGGCCGGTTGCGACTGTGGGAAGAGCCTGGCCTGGACCTGTTTCGCAATTTCGAGTTCTTGCGAAGCACGGCGCTCGGATTCCAGCCTCTCGGCAAGCGCGCGGCGTTGTGCTTCGACGGCGTTGGTCACCTCATCGAAGCTCATCAGCGAAAAGGAATTGCCGTCGAGATCCCTGAAGCGGGTAAAAACGCCACCCCAAATTGGAGCCTGCTCCGCGCTGGGCGCTGATGCGTCCTCAGAACGCGGAGCTCGCACATGCACTTCATACTTGAGGCGTTTCAGCCGTGGCGCGAACTGAAAGCGAACTCCGCGCTTGGTCCATTCGCGGTATTTCACAATCACATCCTCAGTGACAAACGTGACCGGCGCAGGCCGGCCAATGAGCTTGTATTGTTCCGAGCCTGGCTCTGGCGCGACCAGCGTAAGGTTTGCGGTGCCGTCCGGAGGGGCAACGGTCACAAAACGACGATCGGGTTGAACGCGGGCGTCAAAGATCAATTGGAAGCCGAGTTGTTCGAGGTAGAAATTCAGGCTGAGTTCGAGATCGCGAACGTAAATGGTCACCGATTGCAGGCGCAGGTAAGGGTCCTGGCGGTCCAGGCGAACCGCGGAACCGTCTGCCCACTCTCGAGGAGAATTGCCCATGGGCGAGATTATAAGGCGGAAGCGGTTGCTCGCGCGCGTTCCTGGAAAGAACGATCCACTTGGCTGACGACGAGGGAACGTCGCGAATACTGCCAGTTAGTCTTCCGACCAGCCGAGAGCGATGAGGGCGTGATACAGACGGGCCAGCGGCAAGCCGACAATGTTGAAGTAACAGCCTTCGATGCGAGGAATGAACCGTCCGGCGTAACCTTGAATGGCATAGCCGCCGGCTTTGTCGTGGGGCTCGCCAGTCGCAAGATAGCGGTAGATTTCTTCAGCCGGCAGCATGGCGAAGTGCACCAGCGTGGACTCGACGAAAGTGAGTCGCTCGGCGTCGGGAAGGCGAATCAGAGCCACACCGGTGAGGACGGCGTGCGTACGGCCGGATAGCCTCTCTAACATATGGCGGGCATCGTCCGAAGAACGCGGCTTGCCGAAGATGTGGCCTTCAAGGGTGACCTCGGTATCGGCGCCGATGACGATGGCCGGGCCAGCAGCGCGCGCTGCCACGAGTTCGGCCTTGGCCACGGCCAGACGCTCAACCAGGACGTGGGCGGATTCGCCGGGGTATGGCGTTTCGTCAACGGCGGATGAGAGCGTCGTGAATGAGAAACCAGCGTCCCGGAGAATTTCGGCGCGGCGTACCGATGCGGAAGCGAGAATGAGCTTCATGACAATTCTTGGACGGAACGGAAACAATACTACGGCCCGTCTCCGAAGAGCGTGCACACGCCGCGAGCCCGCGGAAATTTATACATTTTGCCGGCGCGGCATACGCGTCAGATGACGACGGACTCCTGGTATTCGCCGAACACGCGGCGAAGGGCGTCGGAAATTTCGCCGATAGTGGCGTAGGCTTCGACGGCGGCGAGGATGGCCGGAAGAAGATTCTCAGTCGTGCCAGCGCGGCGCTGGAGTTCGGCGAGCGCGGCCTTGGCGCGCGCGGAGTCACGTTTGGCTCGCAGGGCGTTCAGTCGGACAATCTGGGAGCGCTCCATTTCCTCGTCAATGCGCAGAATGGGAATGTTGCGCTCCTCTTCCGCGACGAAATCGTTCACTCCAACCACGATTTGATCTTTTTTCTCGACGGCCCGCTGGAACTCGTAAGCGGCTTTCTGGATTTCCCCCTGGACGAAGCCTGCTTCAATGGCGCGCAACATTCCTCCCATCGAATCCACTTTTTCGATGTATTCGAGAGCACCCTTCTCGATTTCGTTGGTGAGCGATTCGATGGCGTAGGAGCCCGCGACAGGGTCGACGGTGTTGGCGACGCCGGTTTCGTTGGCAAGAATTTGCTGCGTGCGCAGAGCGATCAGCGCGGCGTCCTCGGTAGGCAAGGCCAGCGCTTCGTCCATGGAATTGGTGTGAAGGGATTGGCAGCCGCCGAGAACGGCCGCGAGCGCCTGAATGGCCACGCGAACGATGTTGTTTTCCGGCTGCTGCGCGGTGAGCGAAGAACCGGCGGTCTGCGCGTGGAAACGCAGCATCAAAGAGCGCGGATCTTTCGCACCAAAACGTTCCACCATGATTTTCGCCCACAGGCGGCGCGCGGCGCGATACTTGCCAATTTCTTCGAGCAGATCGCTGTGCGCGTTGAAGAAAAAAGAAAGCTGCGGCGCGAATTCATCGACGCGGAGCCCGGCGTCTAGCGCGGCCTGGACGTAGGCGATGCCGTCGGCGAGCGTGAACGCCACTTCCTGTACGGCGGTCGAGCCGGCTTCGCGGATGTGATACCCGGAGATCGAGATGGTGTTCCATTTGGGAAGCTGGTCGCGGCACCACGCAAAAGTATCGGTGACAATTCGCATCGCCGGGCGCACGGGATAGATGTAAGTCCCGCGGGCGATGTATTCCTTCAAAATGTCATTCTGCACGGTGCCGGAGAGTTTCTGCAGGCTGGCGCCTTGCCGCTTTGCAACCGCGACATAAAGGCAGAGAAGAATCGCGGCCGTGGCGTTGATAGTCATCGAAGTGGAGACTCTTTCGAGCGGAATACCGTCGAAGAGCGTTTCCATATCTTCGAGCGAATCAATCGCCACGCCAACTTTGCCAACTTCACCGAGGGCCAGCGCATGGTCGGAATCCATGCCAATCTGCGTGGGGAGATCGAACGCGACGGAAAGGCCGGCCTGTCCCTTGCTCAGGAGATAGCGGTAGCGCTGGTTGGATTCGATGGCAGTGCCGAAGCCCGCGTACTGGCGCATGGTCCAGAATCGGCCGCGGTACATCGTGGGATAGATGCCGCGAGTGAAGGGAAATTCGCCGGGATAACCGAGAGCGGATTCGGCGTCCCAGCCGGCAAGATTTTCTTCCGTATACAGTCGATCGACGGGGAGGCCAGAGAGTGTAGTGAATTTCTCTTTGCGTTCGGCGGGACTAGCGGATTTGGTTTTGGTATCGGCCATAAAATGAACTCCTTCTTGGACCGGACAAACACTCAAAGTCACCCCGGCCGCGTTGGGGCCTTACAATTTGCGGGCCCTGCGGAACGAAGTCACGGCAAAAAACGCAAACAATAGAGCTATGGCAATGGCCAAGCCGATGAGCCAGCGGGCGACGTCGCGTGTCCACGCGCGCAGCGCGGCGTTAAACCAACCCAACGCAAGAACGGCAAAGACCGCCGCAATGGCTTCATGAAAAAGCTGGCGGAGCGCGCGCCAGAGCCGCCGGAAACCGCCCTGCTGCGACGCCGTAGCAGCGTTCGTGGCCGTTGACATAAGAGCATCTTAGCGCAAACCCGGCCGACCTCCGAACGTGGAGACTACCGCGCCCGGCGTCCTTAGCACCTGAACAATGGTACTGTGGACGGATTAGAGACAACGAAGCGAAGCTCTCTTGTATCCAACAATACCTGGGCCTAGAATGGCCAGAGAAGTACGGGAGACGACGCCTTGCAACTCGACGATCACCTGAAGAATTTGCTCCGTGAACTGGGACACGCCATCAATGACACGGTGTCCGATTCCGACCGGATCACGGGTGCAATTGCCGGAGTGCGCGCGCACGGCTACGATATCGTGTTGAAGCTCGACGCCACCATCGGTCTGGCAAAGCGTGACGCGGCCGCGGCCGAAGCCGCAAAATTGAGTCCACAAGACCGCCGCTTCCTCGAGTCCCTTCGCATCCAGGTGGATCAGGAATCTCTCTCGGAAGAGAATGACAAGAAGCCGGCCCCCCGCCTCTCTATGACGCCCCAGGACGTGCGATTCTTGAAATCACTGCGGATTGCCACGGACGACTCGGAATGAAGAGATTCGTTAAAATTGCCGGGTTCGGACTGCCGCTGATGCTTGCGGCTGCTGGCATTTTCCCCTCGCCTGCTGCTGCGCAGGATCCGATAACCACGCCGATTATCGTTGATACCGCTGTGCCGATCATCGTCGCCGCGGTGAAGCCAAAACCCAAGCAGACCGGACTGGATAAGTTTGAAGGCTTCGTGATGAACGCAACCAACGCGCAGATCACCGTGCGCGCCAAAGGGAACGACTTAGCCATCAGGACGTTCCCTCTTTCGGAAGCCGCCTCCGCGAAAATGCAGAAAATCGTCGAAAAGGGTGGCTACCAATACGGCGATAAAGTGACGGTTTTTTACGAGCCCGCTACTTCGAAAGCGATCAAGTTCAAAGGGAAACCCTCTAAGCCCATTTGATTCGCGGGGCCGCAACATGCTTCGCCTTCCTGCCGTTGCCGGACGCTTTTATCCCTCCCATCCTGCGGAACTAACGGCACTGATTCACAAATGTGTTGTCAGCGATCCGGCTAAGCCCCCTGTTCGTGTGGGTGCCTGCCTTGTTCCGCACGCCGGTTACGTTTATTCGGGACACGTAGCCGGTGCGGTGCTCGCGCGGATTGCGCCGCCCGCCAAAATCATTATTCTCGGCGTGCGGCATTATCCACACGGCGAGGCGGCGGCGATCCTTTCGAGCGGCGCGTGGCGCACCCCTTTGGGCGACGCGCGGATAGACGAGCCACTCGCGGAAGCGCTCAAAAAGGCATGCCCGCTGCTGTGCGAAGACAGTGTGGCGCACAGCGCGGAACATTCCCTGGAAGTTCAGTTGCCTTTCCTTCAGGTGCTGGCGCCGGACTTCACCTTTGTTCCCGTGGCCCTGGGAACCCTGCAATTCGAATCTCTGGTGGGCGTGGGAGAAGCGATCGCGCGCGTGCTTGAGGCCTCAAAAGAAAATGTCCTGCTCTTGACGACCTCGGACTTGAATCATTACGAGGATGACGCCACCACGCGCATAAAAGACCGCAAAGCCATCGAAGAGTTGCTGGCACTGCAACCGCGTAGGCTGTATGACACCTGCCGTAACCATGAAATTTCCATGTGCGGGCTTGGACCTGCGACAGCCATGCTCACCGCACTAAACGCACTCAGCGTAAAAAAATCGGAACTGGTGAAGTACGCGACGTCCGCGGATGTGTCCGGCGACCGCAATGCAGTCGTCGGCTACGCCGGAATAATTTTTTCCTGACGGGCCCGAATCGCGAATTGGTGCTGCGCAAAGAAAACCGGCTCCCCCCTCGGGGAGCCGGTTCTACAATTGTTTCAGCCTCGACTAGTGCGGGCGGCCGCCGCCGGAAGACGGATGCGAAGACGATGCCGAAGGAGCGGGAGATGGTGATGGCGACGATCGGCCCGCGCTGCTGCCGCTCGAAGAGCCGGACCCGCCCCAGCTACCGCCTCTACTGCTGGCGCTGGAACCCCCGCGTTCGCCGCCGCCCGAGTAGCGCGGCGCTGGCGGCGGAACACTATTGCGTGCCGGCGGTGACGAAGCGCTCCGCGTCGCGGGAGGAGCAACAGGAGTGCGCGGCGGCATGACGACCGTCGGCGTCGAACTGGTGGCTGCAGTCCGTCCATTTTCAACGCGCATCTCGCTACTCTTCCCGGCAGACGAAGCCGCCGAAGACGGAGCCGCGGGCGAATTGGTATTGACGAAGCGGTGCTCGCGCGGATCGTAAGCAATCGTGGAATGACTATCGACAGACACGCCTCGAATTCCGGACTTGCCCTCGACGACCGACCTTGAAACGCGAGCCGGCGGCGCGGCGGCAACCAGGCCGCCGCTCAAGCTTTCGCGCGGCGCAGACTTCAGCGCTTCCCATTTTTGCCCGCGCTCGACGGGGATAACCTCCACGGTCGAACCCCTCGTTCCCACGTTAGAGAAAACACCACGCTCCAGATTCAGCGGTGTCTTGCCCTTCTGGTCGAGCGGATGCATGGGCACGATGCCCACTTTTCCGCCCTGGCGAACAAACACTCCCGTCACCGGCCGATAGATGGGATGTGGAGGATTAACGCGCGGGATACCCCTTCGCGGAACGACTCCGTATCCCGGATACCCATATAGAACCGGCGGCGAATAAAACCACCCGCCGCAGGAAGAGTCGAAGAGCCATCCTCCATAGTGATACGGAGCCCAGCCCCACGGTTGATAGCTCACCCACGTCCAGCCAAAACCGGGATCCGTGATCCATTGACCATTCGTAAAGGGAGACCAGCCAAGGCCCGCTCCGAACGGTCTCCAGCCGTATCCGTACGACCCACAGCTGGAAAACGCGCCATAGGTATACAGATCAGCGAATCCCGGCGCGTAATAGGGCGAACCTGTGTACTGCAGCGCCGCGCTCGTAGCCGTCGAGACGCTGTCGATGCGCCCGGAGACCCAGCGATCGAAGTCATCTTCAACGGGAAGACGCCCGACGCTCAGCGAAGAATCATCCCCTGCCTTCATCGAAAGCGACTGGCCCTTTTCGAGCCGCGTCGTGTTCTTATTGTGTAAAACGGTCACGCGGCCCTGGTAAGCCTCGACCGTGCTGCCGTCGTCGTAATTATCCACCCGGAATGTGCCGCGGTGCTCGGCCTCTACGGTGAAGTCCCCGCCCGTAACGCTGAAGTAGTCGCCGCCAGCAGGGTTCACATAAAACGAAGCGCTCCCCTGCCGGAGAACCAGGCGCGTCGTTCGCGCGGAATCATTCAACGAGAGGTCGTAGAACTCCAGGACGGTGTTTTCTTTCAGGAAAGCCATCGCGCCGTTCTCGAATTCCACCTCGGCGCGGCCTTTATCCGTGGCAAGAACGTATCCCTGGCGGATTGGCAAATTCAGTCCAGCCGTCTCCCACGTGGCGCTCGAATCGGAGAGAGGGTCGCCGTGCGTCTGCCGCGCGAATCGCACGTCGCCCTGAACCAGGCTCAGCCGAATGATCCGGGCATGGCTGGAATCGGCCACCGCCGGATGCGCGCTCACGAAGAGCGAACTCAACAGAATGACGAAAAGGAAAGGAACCAGTTTGCGGGAAGTCATAATTCATCCCCTCACGGGGCGCGACCCTAACCATTAGACGGTAAGAAGAACCTGCAGGTTACGCGCGAAGTGCCCTGAACCATCGTCTCCCCCAGGAAAGGCGGCGTCAAGGATAGACTGCATTCACGTACTGTTTGCCGCGAAGTGATAAGATTTCCTTTCGGCAAGCCCGCATTTGCCACGTTTTCGATGCTTGTGGACTCAGCAAGTAGAGGATGGAGAACCGCAATGAGCACCCCGGCGAAATCAAAGCATGTCGCATGGAAAAACGTCGAGCGCGAGCAATTGAATCCGCTCATCGACCGCGAAATGGTAGTCGGCGACAAGATTATGCTGGCGCGCGTGCTGCTGAAGAAAGGCGCGCACGTCCCATTGCATCACCATCACAACGAGCAAGTAACCTACATCCTCGAAGGCGCCCTGAAATTTGCCATTGATGGCCGCGAAATCGTCGTCCGCGCCGGCGAAGTCCTCTGCATCCCGCCGCACCTGCCCCACGAAGCCTGGGCCGTCGAAGATACCGTCGACCTCGACGTCTTCAATCCCCCCCGCGAAGACTGGCTCAACAAAACCGACGACTACCTCCGCCACGGTCGTTAGCGCACGAACAGCAGCACCCGCTACCATCCAGCCTGCTACTCTCTCGCCGTCATTTCGACCGCAGGGAGAAATCTCTCTTCTCTTTCGTCCGAACCTTCCAACGTTCGGACGTTCCAACGGGCACGTGGTCCAGGACGACGAATCTGGAATCTTTCAAGCTCCCCTCAATCGAACGAGGGAGCTTTCGCACATTCACAAATCAAAACAACACGGAGGGGAAATCGGGGACAGACGAGGCGTTTTCTGATACCTATCTGACATGGCCCGTTTGGCTCGTAATGACTCGAAGTTTCAAGGAAAGGGAAAGTTCTCGCCTGTCCCCATCTCCCATCCCATCTCCCATCTCCGCCATCTTCGCCATGAGCCGAAATAGCGTATCTTTTAATAACTCGACGAGGGCACGCGCAACTCGGGTCATGCTCGTATTCCTGATCGTCTGGCCTTGGTCACTGGACTGAGCTGAGGAAGTTCGCGGGCGCGAGCTTCGATTCGCTTCCCAGCCTGCTGCGGAGGGCAGATTTTGTTTGGTGTTTGGCGGCACAATAGCGTTGGACGATTTCCTTCAGGGTTTACAGAAGAGAGAGACTCCAACCGGTATCGAATTTCGCAGGGGTTCTCGGTCTGTTGCGTACTTTCCAGGAAACATCACCATTGCGATTGACGCCTTCGGTGCAAGCTGCAAGCAAAAAAAAGACCCAACTGAGCCAACCGCCGAATTCATGAGTTCGCTCCATCTAGATGTGTTTTGGAAAGACGGCGTTCACTTCAAACCAGTTCGTGAATTCTCGCAGAAGGCTCCTGTGCCCAAAGACGTGGACGATTTGACGAGCAGTCTCCCTAAAATGAAGATGTGGACTTACGCCCTCAGCGTGCATGACGACGGGATTCCGCTCACGTCGCATATTAGTGGGGGCCCCTCGGTTCCGGACTATGTCATCCAATTTCCATTCTGGAACTCTGCCCGGCTCGCTCGCCAACCCCTATCCCCCAAAGCGTCCTCCGATGCTACGATGCCCGCAGGAGGCCACCGTGGATTCCGCAAACCTCGCGCTCGCGCTTCTCGACGAAGCCTACGAAAAAAAGACCTGGCATGGACCGAACCTCTCGCAATCCATCAAGGGAGTCACCGCCAAACAAGCCGCTTGGCGCCCCGGACCGGGCCGGCACAACATCTGGGAAGTGATGCTCCATGCCGCGTATTGGAAATACGCCGTGCGCCGCAGAATCGAAGGCGGAAAGCGCGGCTCGTTCGTCCTGAAAGGAAGCAATTTCTTCCCCCGCCCGGAACCGGGCAAGTTAAAGGAAGCCGCATGGAATGCCGACAAGAAATTACTCGAGCGTGAGCACCGGGCCTTGCGTCAGACCGTCTCGGAAGTATTGCGCACGCCGCGTGGCGCGAAATTTCTGAAACAGCTTTACGGCGTCGCGTTTCACGACATCTATCATGCCGGCCAGATACGGCTGCTCCGCCGTTTGATGGAGCGCTGATCAGCCCACCAGCTTTCGCAGCGACCGTGCAAGAGAGGAAATGTCCTGGGCATCCTGAAAAAGGCGAATGGCCGCGATCCCCGACGCACCGGCCGCGAGACAAGCGGACGCCTTCTCCAGCGTAATTCCGCCGATGGCCAGCACCGGGATCGAGACCGCCCGGCACACTGTGGCAAGACGTTCAAGGCCCTGGGGCGCGCCGAACGCCGCCTTCGATGGCGTGGCGAAAACGGGGCCAAGAAAAAGATAGTCCGCGCCGTCGCGCGCGGCCGATCTAGCCGCCTCCAGCGAGTGGCAGGAAACGCCAATGACAAAATTGTTCCGCGCGCCGCGGTCCACAACAAGCCGTTTGGCTTCCGCGACCGGCAAGCTCTTTTCGCCAAGGTGCACGCCGTCGGCGTTCTCGGTGAGCGCGATGTCCAGTCGATCGTTGACGATAATGTGCGTTCGAGCGGCGTTGCCGGCTTGCGATCTCGCGGCCCGTTGCAAAGCTTCTCGGGTGAGCAACGCGCAGTCTCTCCCCGAAAGATCTTTCTCGCGAATCTGTATCCAATCGACGCCTGCGGCTGCGGCGGCCTCGATCTTCGACGAGAGGCTTTTGTTTGAGTCTCCAGATTCAGTTGCGGCAAGACTGTGCCGGTCCGTCACGTAGCAGAGGAGCATGCCGCGAGATGGGTTATTGAGGTGGGACACGATCAGGCCCCGGGCGCGAACCGATCCAGCCGATCGCCAGGAGAATATCTAAAACGCCGATGCCGCTGACCGCCCCGCGAAACGACGGATGAAGCACGATGGGCATGAGCGAGGGGTAGTGGCTGAGAAAGAAATTCTGCTCCCAATAGCCGGACCATGGCAGATAAAGGAGCATGGCGCCCATTTCGAACGCAAGAACGACCAGCAGTGCGCGATAAACCCGGTTCATGGGCTTAAGGAATCCGTCCTGTCAGGAAAGGTTCAGGATCACCGGATGGGCTTCTGAAGGGCGGCGATGCGCTCGGCCACGTCACGGTAGTCGATGTTCATCGCGTAGACCTGGGAGAAACTTTTCAGCGCCGCTCCAGGCTCGCCCGCCGATTCCTGAGCTACGCCCAAATCATACCGCAACGCGAGGGTGCTTTCCGGATCATTGCCGGGAGTCTTCAGAGCGCGCTCATACCAAATCGCCGCGATGGCGGGCTGGCCCTTCTCCATGAAGGCCAGGCCCAGAAGCGTGCAGCACTGCATGGTGTAGCGGAAGGCGCGCCCGCTATCTGTGGCCTTGGCGACTTTCTGGAACTCACTGATCGCTTCTTCGAGGAGCCCCATTTCACGAAACGCGATGCCCAGGTTGTAGTGCGTTTCGAGGTCTTCGTGTTCCGCGCCCATCTCGCCCAGTTCGGCGCGAAATTCGTCGAATACTTCCTTGAGCGGGCCGGACTCGCTGGAATGCGCGGGCGTCACTACCGGTTTCGATGGAGGCGTTGGTTGAGCATTCGGCGTGGATCCCGAGAAAGCCGGCGCGAGCTCGCCAATGCCGAGCTGATCGATTTCGTTGGCAAGATCCGCAAGGAACTGATCCGAGGCAAAACTGCTACCCGAAGGCGGCGATGACGCAGTGTTCTGCGCGACCGGCGCGGGTGGAGCAAGCGGTTTATCGGGCGGCCTTTGGTCGTACGCGGGGACCAGAGGCTCCGCCTCCAGCACGAGCTCATATTCCTGCTCCAATTCGAATTCGGGCTCGCTGATCTGAGGAGGCTTCTGCGGAGCTTTGGCCGGTGGTTCCTGTTTAGGCTTTGCCGCCACGGGCTTTGCCTTCGTTTTTTCGGCAATAGGTTCCGGTCGGAGTGGAGTTGCGGGAGCAGCATCGGCAACCTCAAACGCAGCGACTCCCGGTACATCTGCCGGCGGAGCGATCAGCGGTTCCTCGCCAATCTCAAACTCTTCCACTTCCCCAGGCTTCGTCTGACGCGTGGCTCCACCCGGAGGCTTCGCCGGCGCTTTGGCAGAGGGCGCAACCTTCGCCTCACTGGGCCGCGTCTCTTCGAGCAGGGTCGCCCACTCGTCCGAAAGATCGACTTCCTGCACCTCGGCCTGCGCCTGCGCGGCGTTTACTTCGACTGGCTTGGGGCGCACTTTCTCTACCGGGGGCGACGGTGCCGCTACGGGAGCGGGTTCCTCCGGCGCTGGTTCGGCGGCGATTTCCGGTATCGAGCCATCCGTCGGCTCAGGCTCCGCGGCCTGGGGAGCCGCGGGTTGTGCCGGTGGAACTGCAATCGCCAATTCTTCGTCCGTCAAACCAGCGGCGCGCTGGAAGCGGCGGCGCAATTCCCCGAATCGTTCCGAGCTGCGCTTGTCGCCTGTTTCGCTATGGATCTGTTCCAATTGCGCGGCGAGTTCGGCGGTGCGCCGGTCATCCCCCGCGCCTAGAACGAAGTCGAGCAATTTCTCGAGTGTCGGCGTGTGGCGGGGCGCGCGGCGCAGAATGGCCTCGAGCAATCCAATCGCTTTCTGCGTCAGGCCATAGCTCGCGAAAAGGTCCACGTCGGTGAGCGACTGAGCGATGAATTTTTGCGTCTCTTCGTCAAGCCCAGCCTCGGTGGACGTGACCACAGGCTTGGCCGGTGGTTCGGGAGCGGATTCTTCGTCCTCGACAGGCAGTTTGGCGGCGGGAGGTTTCAGAATCTCCGCCCGCAAATCTTCCTCGGGAAGCTCCTCAGCAGCTTCGCCCGGTGCCAAAAGTCCCATCTTTTTGAGCACGCCGTTGAGTCTGCGTTTTGCCGAATCGCTCTCCGGATCGCGCTCGACGAGCTGTTCAAAGGTCTTCTTTGCCCGCTCCCATTGGTGGGCGGCAACCAGTGCGTCTCCCAAATGCGCCAACGCATCGGGCAAGCGAAAGGAATCGCTGGTGCGGCCATACAACTCCACGAGCCATTCGAGCGGCTGGATGGAACCAGGCATGCTTGACGCCAGCTCGTTGAGCAGTTTCCCGACGACCTCGTGTTCGCCGGCGTCGATCATGGGCAGCCGAGATTTTTCCAGGATCTCCACGGCTTTTTCCGGGTTTCCGGATTGCAGCAGCGATTCCACGACCTTTTGCATCGGTCCAAAATTTTTCTGGTCCGCTTCAAATACACGATGCGCAAGAGCCGTGGCCTGGTCCCAATCGGAGTTCTTCAGATAAAGGTCGAGCAGGAGTTCCGTCTGTTCGCCGCCCTTCTCAAGATCAGCCACCTGTTCCAGGAGCTGCTCGGCCTTGGCGTGATTGCCCTGAGAAGAATGCGACCGCGCTTTGACGATGACGGCGGCCAGATTGTTAGGCTCGAGTTTCAGCGCCTTGTCCGCAAGCCTCTCGCTTTCCGCCTGGTCACCGCGGGCCAGCGCCCGCTGCGAAGCAGAAACGTAAGCCTCGATGGCGTCACGAGTCTGACCCATGGCCTGGTACAAATCGGCCAGGCGGATCTGGATGCGGAGATTATCGGGTTCCGCCTGCAGAAGTTTTTTCAGCAGGCCAACCGCTTCCGGCTGGCGATTGTTCTTCAGATGAATCTCCGCCAGTTGCAGGAAAAGCGGCCGGGCTTCGCTCATTACGCCTTGCTGAACGTAGAGGTCGGCGAGCTTTTCGAGGGGGCGAATCTCTTCGGGAGCGAGCTTGGCGATGCGTTTGTAGACCGCAATTGCTTTTGTCAGGAATCCGTCGCCGACGAAAATCTGCGCCAGGCGTTCGAAGTAGTCGATGGCCTGAAACGTCTCGCCTTGGCGGATATACAGCTCGCCGATGGTCATCAGCGTGACCTGATCGCGAGGCTCGTACTTCAGAATATTCTGGTATTCGGCTATGGCCTGGGCGACTTTGCCCTGGTTCAGCAGCTTTTGTGCGGCTTCGACGTACTTGCTCTTGTTATAGGCCATGCGCGAACAGGGACAAATCTCCCCTCGGAGTCTGTCCCACAGATTCTCCTCAAATTGTAGCGGTAGCAGAACGGCTCACAACGCTACCTCGTTACGCTATCAGGCCGGAAAAAGGCAAGTCAACGTACGCCGGGCCTAGTGTGAGCAGGCAGTTATCCCCTTTCCTTTCAGGAAATTTGCAGGCGAAAACGAGGCGAAGCGCCTGGGAACTTTTTCTGCTCTCGCACCAGGGATCAACCCTAATTCTCAAGAGGGAGCTGCACTTGGGTCGCGCCGGTGGCCCAGCACCCGGATTCGCGCACAGGCGCAAAGGAATAGCGGTGGAGCGGGGTCGGGCCGTATTGCCGCAGGGCTTCAAGGTGGTCTGGCGTGCCATAGCCCTTGTGGCGCGCCAGGCCGTACTGCGGATAGACGGCGTCCCACTCTTGCATGCGCATGTCCCGGTGCGTTTTCGCGAGGATGGAGGCTGCCGCGATGGAAATGCTGCGGGCATCGCCCCTGATCAACGATTTCTGCTCGATCAAAACATCCAGTTGCATCGCGTCAATGAGCAAATAATCGGGCGAAATCGCCAGTCGCTCCAGGGCGGCGGTCATCGCCTGGCGCGACGCTTGGTAAATGTTCCATGCGTCGATGCGCTGGGCGTCCACTTCGGCGACGGCCCAGGCGAAAGCGTGTTCACGGATGCGCGGTGCGAGTTCCTCACGCCGTTCGGAAGTAAGCTTTTTCGAATCGTCCAGGCCGACAATGCGCCGCCTGGGATTGAGAATCACCGCAGCGGCAACCACCGGGCCAAAGAGCGCGCCGCGTCCGGCTTCATCAATGCCGGCGATGCGCATCCAGCCGAGTTTGCGCGCCGCTCGCTCGAAACGAGTGGAGCAGAGTCGGCTCATTCTCGTGGAATTCTAGCACGCCGCGTGACGAACGAGACCACGATGTCCAACTAGTTTTTTCATGTCCTATTCGCAGCGCAGGGCGACCAACGGGTCGACACGCATAGCTCGCCGCGCAGGAATATAAGAAGCGATCACTGCCACAGAAGCCAGCAGAACGGCAACACCCGCGAATGTGAGCGGGTCGTGTTCACTGACGCCGTAGAGCAGGGTAGAAACCAGCCGCGTAAGAACAAGTGCAGCGAGGCTGCCAACCGCAAGACCGAGAACCGCAAGCTTCGTTCCATAACCGAGAACGAGACGAAGAACGTCGTTTGCCTGCGCTCCCATCGCCATGCGAATGCCGATTTCACGCCTGCGTTGCGCAACGGAATAGGCAGCCACGCCGTACAATCCCGCGCCAGCCAGAATCAGCGCCAGAGCGCCAAATAGCGCAACCAAAGTAAGGTTGAATTGCTGTGGACCTAAATAGCTGGAACGCACGCTCTCCATGGTCTGAATGCGCGAAATGGGAAGCGTGGGGTTAATGGCCCAGACCGCAGAACGAACGGCTGACGCTAGTGTGGTGGGGTCGCCGGAGGCGCGAATCACCCAATCGCGCAAAGTGTCGCCCGTTCCGGCGTCCTGGGAAGCGGGAAGATACATGGCCGGGCGCGGCAGGCCAATGAGCTCGAGCTGATGCACGTCCGAAACGATTCCAACGACGGTGACCCACGGTGCGCCGCTGTTTACGCCGCCAAGCTTGATGCGCTTGCCGATGGCATCGCCATGGGGCCAAAAGTTCTGCGCCATGGTCTGGCTCACGATCACAACGAACGGGGATTGTGGCGCGTCATCCCAGGAAAAATCACGCCCTTGCAGCAGCAGGATTCCCATTGTCGCGAAATAACCGGGAGAGACGGAGCGGAAATCCGCGAACGGCACCTGCCCCGGAGCCGGAGGCGGCTGGCCTTCCATGGCGATACCGGTAGTGCGGCCCTGCATGGTGAGCGGAAGAAAACTGATTCCGCCAACACTCCGAACTCCGGGCAGAGACTGCATTCGCTGAACAGCCTGCCTGTAAAAACCCGTGCGCTCGGGCAGGCCCGAGTAGCGCGGCCCGCGAAGAATAACTCTCACCGTGAGCACGTTGTCTGGCCGAAATCCGAGAGGAATCTGCTCAAGACGAACAAAGCTTCGCAGCAGCAGACCCGCGCCAATCAGAACGATGACGCCAAGCGCCATTTCCACGACGACGAGAAGACCGCGGGCGCGTACACGTCCGATGGGAGCGGATTCGCGACCTCCTTCTTTCAATTTGCCGGCAACTTCGCCGCGCGCAGACTGGAATGCCGGGAATAGCCCGAAGATGAGCCCGGCCAGAAGCGAAACGCCGAAGTTGAACGCCCCGACGAGGGCATTCAGGTGAACTTCGGCGAGATTTTGTTCGGCGGGGGCGTATCCGCGAAGAACGTTGATTCCCCAAAACGCGAAGGCGAGGCCGAGCACGCCGCCGAGAAAGGAAAGGAGAAGGCTCTCCACGACAAGCTGGCGGAGGACGCGCGCGCGGCTGGCTCCGAGCGCCGAGCGAATAGCCAGCTCGCGGCCACGGACCGAGGCGCGCGCCAGGAGCAGGTTGGCGACGTTCGCGCAGACCATCAGGAGAAGCAAACCGGCCACACCGGAAAGCATCAGGAGAGGCCGCCGCATGTTCCCGGCGCGCTGGTCCTGCAGGGAAATAAGCCTGGCGCCCACGCCTGTGTTGGAGTTCGGGTATTGGGTGGTCAGATGCTGCGCGATGACTTCCATTTCAGACTGAGCTTGTGACAGCATCACACCGGGTTTGAGCCGGGCGACAACGCGGAGAAAATGGCTGCCGTGGTTGGCGACTTGCTCCCCCGTAAGCGCAAGCGGAACATAGAGCTGGTCGTCTGGATCAGGAAAGCGAAATCCCTGCGGCATGACGCCAATGACCGTGTAGCTCTCTTCGTCCAATCGAATGATGCGCCCAATCATGCTGGGATCGGCGGCAAAACGATTGGCCCAGAGACCGTAGCCAAGCAGAGCGACTTGAGCGGCGCCCGGGCGATCTTCTTCTGCGGTAAATGCGCGGCCGAGTATCGGATGAGATTCCAAGACAGAAAAAATGTCAGCGGAGAAGGCTTCGCCTTCGATGCGCACGGGCTCGCCAGTCCCCGTCAAATTCCAGCTGCGATAGCTGATTGCCGCCATCCCGCTGAATGCCGTGTTGCGATTTTTCCAGTCCGCGAAATTTCCGGGCGCCGGGGTGTCTTGGTCGTTCTGATAGTGAGGGAGATGAACGTCCTCCCAAACCATCGCGAGCTGCTCGGGATGCGGAAAGGGCAGCGGACGCAAAAGGACTGCTTCCATGACGCTGAAAATCGCCGTGTTCGCGCCGATGCCGAGCGACAGAGTGAGGACGGCGACTGCCGTGAAGCCTGGACTCTTGCGCAGCATGCGCAGGGCGTAGCGTACGTCCTGCAAGAGCGTTTCCAGGAACGGCAATCCCCGCCGTTCGCGATAGAGTTCTTTGGTCTGTTCGACGCCGCCGAATTCGCGCCGCGCGGCGTGCGCTGCTTCTTTGGGATTCATGCCGCGCCGAATGTTTTCCTCCGTAAGCGACTCCAGGTGCGCTCGGAGTTCGGCCTCAAGTTCATGGTCTAATTGAGGTTTGTGGAAGAGCCCGCGCAGGCGCGCGCCGAAAATGCGAAGCCACTCCACCTCAGGCACCTTCCGTACCGCCAAGAAGGCGAGTCATGAGCGCGGTCATGCGCTCCCAACTCTCCGTTTCCGCGAGTAATTGTTTGCGCCCGGTCCGCGTCAGCGAGTAAAACTTCGCCTTGCGGTTGTTTTCGGAAGCGCCCCATTTGGAAGTAATCCAGCCGCGTTGCTCCAGCCGCAGCAGGGCGGGATAAAGGGTGCCTTGGTTCAGCTTCAGCAAGTCCTCGGAGACTTGTTGGACGCGCTGAGCAATGCCGTAGCCGTGCAGCGGGCCCATAGCATGCAGCGTTTGCAGAACAATGAGGTCGAGCGTGCCTTGCAGAACTTCTCCGCGCGGAGGAGCCATATTGTCTCCTTTAGATAAACAACAGGAGGATATGCTCCTTCCTGTTGAATGTCAACAGGGCGACTCCATCACCACCAAAACAAAAGCCCCGGTTGCCCGGGGCTTTTGTTCGTTGATTCGCGTGAAAATCGAGTACTGCGGCTTAAGCTTTCGCTTCGGTGCCCGCGGTCGCCGCAGCGGCAACCACTTCTTCGCGTCCTGCGCGCTTGATGCGCGCCGCCTTGCCCTTCAAATCGCGCAGATAGTACAGCCGGGCGCGGCGTACTTTGCCCTTGCCAACCACCTCAATCGAGCTGATAGACGGCGAATGCAGCGGAAAAATGCGCTCAATGCCGACGCCAAAACTAACCCGGCGCACCGTGAACGTCGCGCCGGAGGCCCGGCCTTTCTTGGAGATCACCACACCCTCGAATGCTTGGAGGCGCTCCTTCACCTTCTCGCCTTCGCCTTCCTGCAGGCGGACGTTCACGCGCACGGTGTCGCCCGCGCGGAACTCGGGGAGGTCTTTGCGCAATTGCGCTTCATGTAATTTACGAATTACCGGATTCATGTTCCCATTTCCTTTTAGACCCACTCAGGCGGGGCCAACTCTTAAGACGCAATCCACAATTATAAACAAATCGTCACACTTTTCCTAGCAGATTTCAATTCGCCTATCAACAGAACAGCCTGATCAGCATACCGTTGACAGCCGCCTAATAAAGCAGTCAAATTACAAAAGCAGTACGTTGGCCGGCAGGAGGTCCACTGCCATGAACAAACTAACCAAGCAAATCTGTGAAGTCGCCCTCGTTTTAGCGCTGCTGTTGTTCCTCTCGGCCAGCGCTCGAGCGCAGGACCAGCCATCGGAAGCTGGACAGATCTCAAACACCTTGCGTTCGGCCGCTTATCCCGAAGCCATCTTCGCCAGCATCATGCCCGACTGGGAGCGCGGGTATGTGATCCACTACGAGTTCGAAGTGAATCACAGCCCGGATACTCCGATGGTCGTGATGTACGACGCCTCCGGGAAGCGCATCCGTGAGGGAAGAATCTGGCCTGTGGGCGCCGGTAGCGTGCGCATTACGAGGACCGCTGCAACCCGCGAGGGAGCTATCCTCGCAGGTGGTAACGCCATCATGCAGGATGGGTCCAGCCAGGGTTACATCGTCAAAACGGACCCTGCGGGAAACACCGCCCAATCGTTACTAACCGGTTCTTTCAAGCCTGGGCAAATCTGCGAGGCGTCCGACGGCACGGTTTGGAGCCTCGGAAGGAACTTGAGCCCCAATGACGGCCAGCAACACAATACCGATGTTCTTCGGCACTACAGTTTCGAAAAGGGTCTGCTGCACAGTTTTCTGCCGGAAAACACGGTGGCAGCACCGGGCACCTCGGAAAAGTTGTGGTTTGTGTCATTCGGCAGCTATGTTCGATGCGGGAAGAACAAAGTTTCCGTGTACCTGAGATTCACGAACGAATATGTGGAGGTCAACACCTCGTCATTCGAAGTGAAGCGATGGAAATTGGACGAGGCCGTGGTGCAGCAGAGGAAGGCAAACGGCTTGGCTGTGACCGAAGATGGAAGAGTCTATGTGAGCTTCCGTGCCAGCGGGTCGGAAGGTCTCCCTTTGGTCCGCGGTCTATACCAAATCAAAACGGCGTCAGGAAACCCCCTCGCAAAATTGCTACCGGTTGCTGGCACGGTAACTACGATCGAGTCGGGTAAAGCTCTGCCCCGTGGGACTTTCACCATGCTTTGGGGCGCGGATGGCAATCAACTGGTTGTCTGGCGGATGGAACACAACGATTCGTTTTTGTCGTGGGTCAATGTAATCAACGGTGAAAGTACGGACTAGCCTTCACGTCGCCTGAATTGTCTGCATACACAAAAAGCATAGTGCCCCGAGAGGTCACGCCATCGCGGATGTTGACGTCTGCTTGCGAATCACCGTTTCCGCGAAACGCTGCATCTCTTCCATTTGCGGGCTGAATTGCAGCAGAACCAGGTCGATTCCCGCGGCCTCGAATTGGGCGACTCGCTCGGCCACTTGTTCGGGAGTGCCGACGAGGCCGGATCGCAAGCCGCGATTCGAGACCGAATAATCCTCCAGGGAGACGCGTTGCTCGAGTTGCGTTCCGGCAAGCCATTGCTGGTAATTCGCATAGCCGGCCGCGGATTGTTGAACGTCCGTTATACGACGCAGCTCGTCCTGCGCTTCGCGTTCCGTGTCGCGAACAATCGCATAACCGGCCACGCCGAATTTGAGCGGCGGCAAATTGTGTTTTGCCCGGCGTTCGCGCAGATCGGCGATTTTCTCGTGCACTCGTTCCGGCGGATCACCATGCATCAGATAGGCATCGCACTTTTCGGCGATCAGCTCTTTCGCCGCGGGCGATTCGCCTCCCGCGTACAACGTTGGCCGCGGTTTCGCCACTGGTTTCGGTTCAAGAACGTTATCTTCCACGCGGTAATATTTCCCCGAATAGGAAAAATGGTCCTGCTTCCACACGCCGTCCAGAACGTCGAGCCATTCGCTGGTGCGCGCGTAGCGGTCGTCATGTTGCTCGAAGGCTACGCCATACTTGCGCGCTTCGTCCGCCCACCACGAAGAGACCACGTTCAGAGTAAGCCGGCCGTTGCTGATCTGATCGATGTTGGCGGCCTGCTTCGCCAGCAGCGCCGGCAGATGAAACGTTGGGCGCACCGCCACCATTAACTCGATTCGCTCCGTCACCGCGGCCAGCGCCGCGGCCGTGGACCACGCATCCAGCGAAGGCGCTTCGACGCCCTTGATGTCGTTGAGATTCAGCTCCGCGATCAGCGTCAGGTCAAAGCCAATCCGTTCGCTGCGCTGCGCTAGCTTCTTCACGTACGCCCAGCTCATCTCCATGTTTTCATTTTCCACGTTGCGCAGCCACCCACCGAAAACGGGAAGCCAATAGCCGTATCTCATCGCGGGCCTCCGCTGGCGGCAACGCGCTCACCGCGATTCGCCTCGTGACGCTGCGCCTCCGCGATGAGGAAATCCGCGAGCCGCGCGTAGGGATTGAAGCCGATGACACGCACCGGATCAGCAACGAAATTGGAAAGCGCATTCACGTCGTAATAAAGCTGTCGTCCTGTCCGGTCGTCGACAACGTACTCGATTCCGCCAACCTCGACCCCGGCGAGCTCCACGATGCGTTCGACGTCTTCGATCACTTGCGGCGCCGGATCGTAGCCTTCCACTTTCGTGCCGGTCTTTGGCGCATCCACGGGGCACGCGATGCGCGTCAGTTCTTCGCCTCGCGTGTTCTGGCAGATGTCCGCGGGACACAAGTTGTAACTCTCACCGGTAATGTGAATCCGGATCGCATAGAGGAATTTCCCGCCAAGGACCTCGACGCGCGTAATAATTCCGTCGCGCGCCGAAAATGCCTCCTGCACTAACGCCGTGGAATCGATGCCAAAGTAGAGACGATCCGCTTCTATCGCGTTGCGCAGGTCGTCTCGCGAATTGAATCGCTCAATCCCTGCGCCGCTGCCGCCGATGTTCGGCTTGATGACCACGGGATATCCGATGGCTTCGGCCGCATCCAGCGCCTGCGACGGATGATTGATGACTCGCGCTTTAGGATAAGGCAATCCCAGCTTTTCCAGGTTTGCGAGTTGCAGCGCCTTGGAAATTTCGTGCGCGAAGCAGCGGTAGCCGTTCACCACGCGCACGCCTTTTGCCTCGAGATGCGCCAGATAATTCAGTGTGTAGAAAATCGCGTGGCCCAGACCGCGCTGCCACGCCGAGGGGCTCATGCGGTTGAAGAGCAGCGAGTATTCGCGTTCCGGCGACGCCACATCGTAGTGGTGGTGACGCGCGTCAATCTTCAGCCACGGCACGCCGCGTTCGTCCAGCTGCTGAAACAGCGGCCGGAACCAGTCCGGATGCTCGTAGTAAATCGCGATGGGTTTTTCCAATTCGAAACCGTTGCCGTTTGCTTCCTTACTCATGAAACGCTGCACCCCACCATGGAATGATTCTCACCGCTAAATAACAACGGCCGCTCGTCTGGAGCGGCCTCGAAATTCCTTCAGCTCTAAATCTGCTCTAAACCGAAGAACCTCTGAAGCCGCCTTGAACCGCGCACCTACAAATACAACAGCATAGACAAGCACGGGCCGCCAAAAATTCCACACATGTCTGCGCGTTTACGCTCATTTCGATCTTCGGGCTGGCCATGAACTCCAGAATTCTTTTCAGCGCCAGTGACGGCCCAGTTGACACGCCAAATTCGACTTTCTCATGTTTCACTTGAAGACCGCAAGAGCGCCGTAGCGAGCGGACGGCGGAATTGCGTTGACAAGAACAGGGTTAGGGAATACTGTCAACGCACACTGGCCGGTGCCGCGGGCGCAAGCCCTGACATTCCAGGTTACCCACTAGACAGAACGCCGTATCCCCCTCGCCATCCGTGAAGCCCGCGACTGAGCGACGAGGAACGACCTTCCAACGTTTTGCTCCGCGCTGCTGACTGGCCAGCCAAGGAGAGATGCATGAATAGACGATTGATTGGTGTGCTTGTGGCCCTGGTTTTGATAACAGTGGCGATGGTTCGTTCTCCAATCGCTTTTTCGCAGATGGAACCAACGCCGACGGTGTATACGTTTGTAAGCCAGTTCCAAGTGCCGCGGGCGAATTGGGCGGGATACTCGGAGGATTCCGAGAAAACCGTCGTTCCGATCCTAGAGAAGTTGACGGCCGACGGGACCATCGGTGGCTGGTCTACCTTTGAGACGATCGTGCATACGCCTGATGGATATACACACGGAGCGGCGTGGTCTTCGACATCGATTTCGGGGCTGATGAAGGTGCTCGACGAAGTTCGCAAAGCGGGACCACGGCCCGGGCAAATCGCAGCGACCAAACATGAAGACTTGTTGATGCAGACGTCGCTGTACCACGCAGGGAGCGGGACACCGGCGTACTTGCGTGTGGTCTGCTCCATGGCGAAGGCCGACAAGCCGGAAGGTTACACTGCAACGATGAAGAAGCTTCTGGTGCCGACGTTTGAGGAACAGGTCAAAAAGGGCGTGGCTACGTACTACGGCATCGACCAGCAGTACGTAAACACTTCGGCGCAATCGCTGCGCTGTGTCGTAATCGAATACCCCAATGCGGAAGGCATGGACAAGTGGGCAGCGGCCATCAACGCGACGATGAGTAAGTGGACTCCGGCAGAACGCGCGGAATTCGCAGCTTCCACCGTGCCGGATAGCCGGCGCGACTTCATGGCGCGGATCACGCACTCCGGCCATAAATAGCTGATTGCGGCTGTTGCATTAAGAAGAGGGAGCGAAGTTGGCTCCCTCTTTGTTTATTTTCGACTAGCCGCGTCCCCAGATCTTAAACCGAGGGGCGCGGGACCCGGCGTCCCCGCATCAATAGAGCATAACAACGATTCGAAAGGGCGCAGAGTCATGCGACTTTTTCGGCGGGCACGCGCCCACGGCTGCGGCCTTGTAGCGGCCGGATTGAAGTTCCTTTTTTAAGCCCTCAGGCAGCTGCGATATGTCTGGCGTTTCGTAGTGCGCGACGTACCGCGGCTTGTCCCTTCCCGCATAGTCGCGGTCGAGATCACAGTTCTTCCGGGCGTCGTCTCCAATGTTGAGCAAGCGCAACCCGCGAGCGGCGATGAGTTTCCCGACCCGTTTTTCTTGCTGTTCGATGGGGAGAAGCGTAACAACGCGGGCAAAATCCTCCACGGCGAACACCTGCTCGCCACCCTCGACCACCGCGATCCCGACGGAATCGCTGACGGCATCGAGGATATTCGCGCGGTGCCCGGGCGAATGCATCCAGCCATCGTGGAACTTGTCGGCGGACGCCCCCATGCCAATATTCTCCGTAATATGACTGAAGCTCACCCCTTCCTCTCGCGCCCGCGTCGCCAGGTCAGCTTCGCCAGGCACTTGGTGCTCAAGCAAATCCTGCTCTGCCATCCGTGCGGCATGCTTGCGCGCCGCGCGCGCCAGACCCTCCTCCCACTTCAAGAGCGCAAGCCCCCTTGCCGCCCTTTCGTGATTCACGGAGTCGAACAGCAGTTTTTCTGCGTCGGAGATTTTTTCCTGGGCCGGGCACGGCTGTGCAAAAAGGAATGCAAGTGCAAATATTTGCGCCGCCCTATGCGCCAGACAATTTCTCGTCATGGCACACTCTCCTCACTCTTCGCAGCACCAGAAGGACATCTGACGTGCATTCATCGTTCGCTTGGAAACTAATCGTGCTACGGGAAAACCATCCGTAAACAGGTGATATTGCCAGTCTTGCCTACTTGAACTCAAAACACAAAGGCCCCTTAGCCCTCCGTCAAAAGACTCTTGTTAAGTTTTCCTGCAATTAGGTATAAGATGGCTTCAAGTCCGGGTACTTCCCTTAGGTAATTCACTGGTTGGAGTCCGCATGTTTTTGCGCATGCCCCGTTGCGCGTTCCCCTTTCTCATCCTTTACTTCTCTGTCCTTGCTCCTTGCCTAGGCGCGCAATACTCATCTCTCCCGCCCGGGGAAGACCATCCGATCCTGGGTCCTAGGTTACAGAAGGAATTGGGAAAAGCCCTGGAAGCGTTGCGGGCCAACAAACCTGCCGACGCACGCAGCCACTTGGATGCGGTCTATCGGTCTGCTCCTGGTGACGCGGACGCAAACTTCCTTTTTGGGGTTTATTCCTCACAAGTGAATGACTGGGTGCACGCTAGGAGCTACTGGCAAAAGGTTTTGTCCCTTTCTCCAAACCATCTCGGCGCCCTATTGTCCTTGGGCGGTGCTCTTATGCGGGAAAGCAAGCCCAATGACGCAGCTCAGTACCTCAACCGGGCTGTCGAAGCTGAGCCTACCTCCTGGCGCGCCCATGCGGTCCTCGCGGAGGCCTTTCTGCGGCAGGGATTGCTGGATAATTCCATCAAAGAAGCAGAGCGTGCGCTCGAGTTGGGTCATGGCCAGGCCGGAATTGCTCAGCCGCTCCTGGCTCGCGCCCTCCACTTACGCGGCGACCAGAAGCGGGCCATCCAGGTTCTGCAATCGTATCTCCGGGAAAATGCTGCGGACGCTGCCGCCGCGAAACAACTCGAGAATCTGGAGACTTCCTTCGAATCGGCAGTGGAATCTCGGTCCGCCACGGCATCGACCTCCCCACCTGAGCCTATCCTGACAACTTCGGCTCTTTTGCCTTCGAATTGGTTGCCCCCCGACATTGACGAAAAAGTTCCGCCGGTGGAACCCGGCGTCGCGTGCAATCTTGAAGAAGTCATAAAGAACTCCGGGAAGCGGATCCAGGAATTTGTCGCCAACGTCGATCGGTACGCCGCAACCGAAGCGGTGACTCATGAATCGATCAACAAATGGGGGTTCGCCTCTCATCCCATCAAGTTCCAGTTCGACTATCTTGTTTCGATCAAGCAGAACCGCCTCGGCCTTCTAACTGTCGATGAATACAGGGACACTCACTATCTTCCGGCCAAATTCCCCGATGGCGTAGCTACCACGGGGCTGCCGGCGCTGGTGCTCATCTTTCATCCATACTATGCGGAAAACTTCGCGATCTCTTGTGAGGGCTTGGCACGGTCGAAAGGCCAGTCGGCTTGGCAAGTGTATTTCCGCCAAAGGGCCGACAAACCGAATACGATCCGCTCCTACAAGATTGGCGCTGAAGGTCCGGCCTACCCGGTTGCGCTCAAGGGGCGCGCGTGGATTGCCGCAGACAGCTTTCAAATCGTCCGGCTGGAAACGGACCTCATCAACCCTTTGCCACAAATCCGGCTGGTTTCCGACCACGCAACCATCGAATATGGTCCGGTGCATTTCAAAGCGCGCAATCTGGACATGTGGCTTCCACAGAATGCGGAAGTTCATTACGATTGGAAGGGCCGGCGCAGTCATCGGCGCCACAGTTTCAAGAACTATCTGCTTTTCTCAGTGGACGAGAAACAAAAGATCTCGGAGCCCAAGGGCGTAGGCAGGGACGACAGCGGGGCGATGGTGCCCGAGTCGGGGCAGGGCGCGACCGAAGGCCGCAGCACCTGGCGTGACTTGGAAGAGTTGTGAGTCGTCAGTCGCCAGTTTTCAGATCTCAGTCAAGCCGCGAGCTTTGAGTGCGAGCGCTGGTCGAAGGGTCAGACGAGATCGTCGACGGTCGGCCGCACAGCGCCCTTCCAGTTGGCGTCAAACTGTTTGCGGACGAAACCGGCGTCGTAGGTCTTCTCCTGAGCCTTCAGGGCTTGCTCGAGGCCGAAGAGCGAACGCGGGTTGCGAGGATTGCGATCGAGGTCCGCGCGGAAGGCCTCTTCGGCTCCAGCATCATCACCAATTTTCAGCAGCACCGCGCCGAGGGATTCACGCACTGGATAGAACCAGTCTTGCGGCTCGTCATACTTCAGCGAATCTTGAACAGCGACGGCGGCGCGCAGTTGGTTCACCGTGGCATCCATATCGTTTTTCGCGAGGGAGATCTTTGCGCCTAGCACGTTTTCCGCGATCTTCAGAATGTCCTTGGTTTTGTTGTTGATGGGCATCTGGAAGATAGCATCTGGCGACGTCTTCTCTTCCGCTTCGGCAACAAATTTGTGCTCGGCTTCCGCTTCCTCCAATTTTCCCGTGCCAGCCAGGGCCAGGCCGCGAGCGAAATGCCAGAACACCGTTGCGGTGTGCATGGCGGGGTCGGGCTGCGGGGCTTTCAGAATTTCGTTCCACTTGTGAAAGCGCACCTCGACGGCCAGCGGCACGGTCATGAAGCCCTCGAGCGGCGGCATCTCTTTCACATGAGGGCCCACGTTGGCAGCGAGCAACTGCGCGCCGCGGCGGGACTCAGGATAATTTCCGTTCATCGCCGCGGCCATGGCGATGAAATGCAGGTTGTGACTGTAATACATCATCGTATAGAGGCCTTCGGCGGCTCGGGCTTTGATGTAAGCCTGATCGGCGAGCGCGGCTTTCTGATTGGTTTTCACCGCGGCTTCGTAGTCACCTGTGCGGATGTAGATGTGCGCGGGCATGTGCACGATGTGTCCGGCTGCAGGCGCAAGTTGCGCCAGCCGATTCGCTCCCGCCAAAGCGCGTTCCGGCGATGAGGAGGCTTCCACGGAATGAATGTAATAGTGAATCGCGCCGAGATGATTGGGGTCGCGGCGAATCACAGACTCCAGCGTGGAGACAATTTCTTCCGTGCCTTCTTCCGGCGTGCCGTCCGGGTGCCAGAGCCCCCAGGGATGCAGGTTCATTCCGGCTTCGGCGAAAAGAGTGGCAGCATCGAGATCGTCGGGGAAGCGCTTCACCACGTCGCGCATGGCATCGCGATACTGTTCCGCGGCGGCGTGCAAATCGGACTTGGGATCGGCGGGAAAGCGTTTGGCAAGCGCGGCGATGTATGCCTTGTCACTTTCAGAAGCATCGGGTGCGAGTGTCTGCGCTTTCTCGATGGCGGCGTGGGCCTGCGCAAAACGGTCTTCGCTGGCGGGATCGTTATAATTGGGGCCGACAGCTTCGGCGATGCCCCAATAGGCCATGGCCAGTTTGGGATCGAGGTCGGCGGCACGCTGGAAGGAGCGCGCGGCTTCGTCATGATTGAAGGCGTAGATGAGCCGCAAGCCCTGATCGAAAAATGCCTGTGCTTGCGCGTTCTTGGCGGAGACCGGGTGATGCCAATTGCCGTAGCCGGTCATGAGCGTAGCGGATTTTGCTTTAGCGGGAGCGGCGTGCTCAGGATGCTCCTGCGCGAAAGCGGCGATGCACACCGCCAGAATAATGGCGAGCAGGGTTAGGACGCGGCGATGCATTCGGAACCTCCAGAGTAAGTGGGATGGTCTAGTTGGCGGATTGTAGCATCCCGAAGATGGCGGGGTGCAGGAGATTACCAGTCGGGAACCTCTGCGTCTCCCCTGGGTAGCCGGCACCCGGTCGTTGCAACGCAGCGTAATACAGCATATTATTCCGTATTATAAGAGTCGCGTTGTGGGGCATTATTTATGAGTACGCTAAAGACAATCAGTTTTCGGATTCCGTCCGATACCGTGGAGTCGCTGGATGAGCTGGCCGAGAGCATGGATCGCGATCGCAGCCACGTGCTGAACGAGGCGGTGGAATATTATCTGCGACTCAATGAGCATCACATCAAGCTGATCAAAAAGGGCTTGCGCGCGGCCGAAAGAGGGGACTTTGTGCCGGACGCGGAGATGAAAAGGCTGATCGCCAGAATGCGGCGAGCAAAGTAGCTCACTGCGATGCGCGTGCGCTGGACGATTCCTGCCCGGGAACAGTTCGTTAGTGCGTACGAATACATCGCCGAGGAGAGTCGTGCGGCGGCGGCTCGGACTGCTGATCAAATCTGGGAAAGCGCGCAGCTACTTGCCCGTCACCCCATGGCGGGGCGCGTGGGGCGTGTGGCTGATACACGCGAGCTGGTCATTTCGGGTACTCCTTTCCTGGTCGCGTACCAGATAGAAAAGAACGACGTGCGCATTCTCGCAGTTCTTCACGCCGCCCGGGAATGGCCGGAGGGATTTGAGTAGGAGCCGCTTGTTGGTTACGCTCCTTGAGATTTGGCGCGTTTCTCGACGGTTTTTTCCAAGCCTTGGAATTCGAGCGGCAGATGAGCGTCGACGAGGGATGCGCCGCCGTCGGCCTCGATCAACTGGCCGGTAATCCACGCAGCTTCCGGCGAGCAAATGAGCGCGACGACGTTGCCGATATCCGCGGGAGTACCGAGGCGGCGCATGGGCGTCCAGCCGCGTTCTTGCCATTCGCGCAAGCCCGTTTGGAAGGCTTCGGGCAAACTGTTTAGCACGCTGTCCTCAACCCAGCCGGGGCTGATAGAGTTCACTGTGATGCCGCGGCCTGCCAGAGCAACCGCAAAATAGCGGACCAGCGACTCCATGGCGGCTTTCGCGGCGCCCATGGCCACCCAGGGCTGCCAACTGCCGAAGCGTCCACCGGGAGCGAAAGTGATGGCGACAATCCTTCCGCCATCGGACATGAGCGGAGCGGCTTCGCGAACGGCGACTAGAAACGCCTTGGCCTGGGAATCGACGGCGGTGTCCCATTTTTCGAGGGAGATCTCCATGGGCGCTTCGTAGAAGGTGGGGGCTTCCGTGCGGGCGTTGCTGACGAGGATATCGAGCCCGCCGAACTCCGAGCGGACCTGCTGAAACATGCGGCGGATGTCATCGGGCCGGCAGATGTCGGCTTGTACGATGAAGCCGTCTGAGCCGTGAGCGCGAATTTTTTCGAGAGTGGACTGGGCGGCTTCCAGGTTGCGGTAGTAATGAACGGCGACGCGTGCGCCTTTTTCGGCGAGCTTGAGCGCGATGCCGCGGCCGATGCCGCGCGAACTTCCAGTGATGAGAGCGTGTTTTCCCTGGAATGACATAAGGACCTCCTGATGGAAGCGGATGTTAGCGCCGTGGATGGATGGACAAGGAGCACCGACAGAAGTCGGTGCTCCTCGTAGACTATGTGGTGAAGCTAAGGTTTCTTTACAGGCTTCTTGGCGGAGGTAGGTTCCATGGTGGCGGCTTTGGGTTTTGTGCTGGCTGCCATTGCCATGGTGGCTTTCGGGTGCCAGAAGTCGGAGGCGACTTTAGCGACATTGTCGGGAGGATTGCTGATGTCCGGGACATACCGGTAGAGCACGGACTCTGAAGTTTCGACAGCATCCGCGTTGACCTTCTGGAATTTCTTAAAGCCCTCTTCGCCGAGGATTTCGCGAATTGTGGGATTGTGGTCGAAGCCGCCCATCGAAGAGCGCAGCGAAGTCACGTAAAACGTGGCGCCTCTGGTGCCTTCCACGACCTGCGAGATGAGCAGGGGCGGCAAGTCCGGATTCTTTTCGCCAGCTTCCTTAACTTCCTTGAGGAGATCTTCGAATTCCGTCACGTGCCCTGAACGGATGTGCACCGCCGTGGTGCGCAAGAAGCGGGATTCGCCAATGAGTTTGGCGTAAGTATCGGCGTCGGTGGGAGGTTTGCGGCTGAGGTCCATGCGGCGACGGCGAAGTTCGCTGCGCGACCAGACCAGGCAGCTCATGAAGTCCTGCTCGAGTTTTTCGGTAGCTTCTTTGCCGAACGCCTTGTTGACGGCCGCCATGCTCGCGTCGTTGGATTTGTCGATGTCGGCGTAGTCCTTGCGAATGCTGGTGTACTGGTAGACGCCGCCTTCGCCATAGAGGGTTTCCATAGCGAGCCAATGGTCGCCATTGAAACGGCGGTTGGCATCCACCCATTTCTTGTTGAGGGCGTTGAACTCACTGATTTTTTCTGGCTTCACCTTGACGATGAAGACGTCGAGATAATCTCCTTGCGCCTGGACAGCCACGGGCGCTGCCAAGCACACGACGACAGCTAACGCCCAGAGGGCTCTGCGGAAAGACATATGTTCCTCCTTCGATCGAGAATGCTGGGAAGGGACCTAGTGGGCGGACTCTACACCTGCGAGGGGAAACGGTCAAGGAGAGCGGGTGAGCAGCAGGCCCCTGCGGCACTCGCGGTTGCGGGAAGATTTACGAGCCAGAGGCTCCGCGGGCAGCGGCTTTGAAAATGGCGAACGCGGCTCCTTGTGGGTCGGCAATAACGGAAATGCGGCCCACGTCTTCAAAATCGGTAGGCGGCATGTAGAGCGTGGCGCCGAGATTTTTTGCGGCAGCGGCAGTGGTGTCGCAATCGGAAACCATGAAGTACGCCAGCCAATGAGCGGGAGTGCCCGGCTGGCGATCCGAGGCAGGGGGAATGCCGCCGATGAACTCCTCGCCGTTCTTGATGTGCCAGTAATTGTGAGCGGGGTCTTCGTCTTCTTTCATCATCTGCCAGCCAAAGAGATCGGAATAAAACTGTCCCGCGCGGGCTTGATCAGGAGTGCTCAAATCGGCCCAGCAGAGCGTCCCGTGTGAAGCGGAGATTCCGGTGCCGAGATGCTTGTTGGGTTGCCAGAGGGAGAGAGTTGCGCCAGTGGGGTCCTGCAAGACGGCCATGCGTCCGGAATCAAAAACGTCGAAGGGCGGAGCCAAAACCGTGCCCCCAAGTTGCGCGGCGCGTGCGGCAGTAGCGTCGGCGCTTTCGACGGCGACGTACAGATTCCAGTGCGGAGGAACGCCGCGGGAGAGTTGGTCCGGGCGAAGGGTGCAGCCTGCGGCGGCATCGCGTCCTTCGACCTGGAAAATGGTGTAGAAGCCGTCAGGACCGATGGGAAAGTCTTGCGAGGACCAGCCAAAGATTTTGGCATAGAAATCCGTGGCGGCGGCTTGATCGGTGGTAGCGAGTTCGACCCAGGAAAATGCGCCGGGAGCGTGTTTTTCGATGTTGGTCATGATGCGGGAAGCGTACTCCTGGGTAGGGATCGAAGCAAGAGGGTGAGAGGGAGGCCCGCCTCTAGGAGGAGTGTTGGGGGGCGGGGGCGAAATGGCGGGGATGTCGAAACGCTCAGGCTCTTAATCCGAAGGCTGCGGCACCAAGTGCCTCCACAACCTAGTAGATGGTGGTATCATAAAAATGAACCCGCCCTCTAGCTTTCGCGGGTACATGAGCGTATCGTAAGAAGAGAGTATAGAGATGACCATCGTTCTGCATTCGAAGTTTGCGACCGCGGAAGACACGGCGAAGGCATTAGGTGTATCGAAGTCCAGGCTGAAGCGGCTGTTGCGGCTGGTGGAGGCCGGGAGATCGAACGGTAACAAGGCCGCGCACAAAAACGGGGCAAGAATTCTGACTTCTACGAGAAAAAACGCTCGTGGCAAAGTTAAAAAAGTCGCGCGATGAAGTTTTCCTAAACATTCCCTACGACAAGAAGTTTGAACGGCTATTCCTTGCTTATATCGCAGGGATTAGTGCGTCTGGCATGGTCCCACGTGCGACGCTGGAAATCACAGATAGCTCGAGGCGGCTCGAGAAGATCTTAAAGCTGACGCGAAGTTGCGACTACTCGGTCCACGATCTGTCGCGGGTGCAATTGGATCGGGCAAAACCGCGAGTGCCCCGGTTTAACATGCCCTTCGAGCTTGGGCTGTGTGTGGCGGATGCCAATCGTCAGAAGGGCCAGAGGCAAAACTGGTTTGTCTTCGAGGCGGTGGCGAACCGAGTCGACAAGTCGCTAAGCGACCTGAGGGGCACAGACCCCAAGATTCACGGCGCGACGGTTCGTGGTGTGTTGAGCGGATTGTGCAACGTGTTTAGGCGCCCAGGCAAACAACCGACCGTCCCGCAAATGATGCAAATCTATAAAGAGCTCAGAAAAAATCAGGCGGCCATCCTGAAAGAGGCAGGGAGCAACACGCTTTATACCAGCAGAGTGTTCGCGGGCGTTTGCGTGGTGGCTAGTTCGGAAGCGGACCGCATTGTTGAGGATTGAGACGGTCTCGGCGGCGTCAGCGCGCTCAAATCCCAAACCCGACAGTGTTCCTTGCGTTCGGCCTTCTCCCTGCACAAAACCCATAGAAAATGCCCTCGCTTTCGCGAGGGCATTTTCTCACTTCCCTACAATTCTTCAAGCGAGTTTCGTAACAGTCTGATATATCGTGCCCCTACGGGAGAAAGCGAGAGAGCGGCGTCTGGGCTAGCGCTGCGAGGCTGGAGCGGCGGAGGCCACGGCGGTGTTGCCGATGGCATCGCCGTTGACGACGAGCTCGACGCGGCGGTTGCGCTGGCGGCCTTCGGCGGTGTCGTTGGAGGCGACAGGCTGCATTTTGCCGAAGCCGCGTGCAGTGATGGAAGAACCGGCGACACCTTGCTCGGCAAGGAAATCGCGGACGGAATCGGCGCGGCGTTCGGAGAGCTGCTGATTGAATTCGTCGCCGCCAACACTGTCGGTGTGGCCTTCGATCTGGAGAGAGAGGCCAGGATGAGCGAGGACGATGCCGGAAATCTTGGCGAGCTTTTCCCGCGCGCCGGGCTTGAGCGTGTAGCTGCCAGTGTCAAAGAGCACGTCCGACATATTGACGATGAGACCGCGGGCGGAGTCGCGAGTCTGCAAAATGGAATTGAGTTGGCTGAGGAGTTGGGCGCGAAGCTGGGCTTTTTCGGCTTCGGCCTGCGCGGCAGCCTGGCGCGCTTTTTCGGTTTCGGCTTCTGCGGCGCGCTGCTGGGCGACGGCGGCGGACCGGTCTTTGGCGGCCTGGTCGGCGGCGGCTTGCGCGGCTTGCTGTTGGAGCAACGCGGCGGCGCTGGCTTTTTCAGCTTCCGCTTTCTGGCGAGCGGCTTCGGCGGCGGCTTGCTGCGCTTCCTGCTGCATGCGGAGAGCTTCAGCCTTGGCGGCTTCGGCCTGCTGGCGAGCTAGTTCGGCGTCCTTGCGGCGCTGAATTTCGGCTATGGCATCGGCGCGGGCTTTGGCTTCGCGCTCTTCGGCGGCTCTCTTGTCCGCGGCGATCTTGGCTTGAGCGTCTTCCTCGGCTTTTTGCTTTACGGCCATGACGCGAGCTTCTTCGGCGGTTTGCACGACTTCGCGAGCGGCGGCGATGACGGATTTCTTGTCGCTCTTGCGGCCGTAGACTTCTTCGGCGTTGCGGAGCTGCTGCTCGGCCTTGGCGAGAGTGGGAGCGGCATATTTGTCGGCCAGCGCGATGTGCGCAATTCGAACGGAGTTGCGGGCTTCAAAAAGCTCGAGCGGAGTCTTGCGGTCGATGCCAAAGATGGCGTTTTCGATCCTGGTGTTGGACGAGGAGTAGATGCCGCGGCCGAGTAGTTCGTAGCTCGCGTCGATGTTTTCGACCTTGCCAAGCGTGGCGGGACCGAAAACGTTTTCGAGGACGACGGTGTTACCGGGCTGAGTGACGGCGAAATAGGGCTCTGCGGTGACGATCATGCCGAAGGTTTGCATGTCGGAGATGGCTTTCACTTCGCCGGCGCCACTCTTCAGGACGACTTCGCCGAGATTTACGGCGCGGCCTCCGGGGGAGACGGCCCAGAGAACGTAAGTGAGATACTCGAGGCCGAATTTTGTGGCTTCATCGAAGCCGAGAAATTTTGCGTCGATCTCGGTGCGGCTGCCCTTGTTCTGCACTTTGGCTTCGCCGCTGGCCTGCTGCATCAATTCGGTGCCTTGAAAATCGATCTTGGCGGCACCCCCGGCGCGTCGGTAATTGACGGCTTTGGTGGTACGGGAGACGCTCTTGGCGGGCGCGGTGGACGGCGGCGCCTGACCGAGCGCGGGCGCAGCCAGAATCCCCATAAATCCCAGGGTCATAAGATATGCCGATGCTGTTTTCACGTCAGACTCCCTATCGCCATGTGAGGCGCAAACATTCTGATGACCGCGATGCGGCCACAATTCATACAGGATGAGCGCGACATGCCCCGTTAGAGCGAAGGCCTGAAGGCTCCGCGGCGGAGTATGTCGTTTCGTGTGTTCAGGCTAGCAGAGAATGGAAATGCAAAGAGGCGGCTGAAAGCGGGTTTGCGCAAAAAAGCACGGCTCCTGTCCGCAAGGACAGGGACCTGACCTTTAGAGGGAGCGCAGGAATTCGAGGAGCGCTTCCTTATCCGCGGGTTTCAGCTTTTCGAATTTTTCTGTGACATGGGCAGCTTCGCCGCGATGGCGGAGGATGGCGTCGAGAAGGGTGACGGAAGCACCATCGTGCATCAAGCGGGAGTGCAGGCGGACACCCCAGAGCGGAGCGGTGCGGATTTTGTCAGCGGTGTTGTTGAATTCAGGGATGGAGAGATTTTTCCAGGTGGTCTGGTACATCCTCTTGCCGTAATGCTCCAGCATGGCCACGACGATACCATCGCCGGTGCCAACATTGTGGAGGAGGAAGTCACCGTAGGGATGAAACTGCTTTTGACCGAGCGCGGGAGGGATGGTAAAAGTGCCACCGTTGATTTTTGTTCCCTCAGGAGCAGTCGTAAGTGTTTGCACGTGGCAAATATCGCAGCCTACCTTGTCAAATAATTCAGCGCCCAAACGCGATTTGGGGGTTTGCGCGACCTGTGCGTCACGAGCGGGAGCTTCGGTGGCGCGCATGAAGCGCGCGAAACGGTCGATATCGGAGAGGCCGTCGGCACCTGGTTTGTCGTTAGGTTCGGAGACGGTGTTGCAAAGATTGGTCACTTCATCGGGCTGAAGGCGGCTGGTGATGCCCATTTCATTGAGGTAGGCGTCGGCGGAGAACGACAAGAGGCTGGCCTGCTGGTCTTTCCAGCCGAAGCGGCCTACGCCGGTCTGACCGAGCGCCTCGAGGATGGGAACGTAGAGTACCTGGCCGCAAATCTTGTTGTGATTTTTCTTGCATTGGTCCTTGGCGAGGTCGATGAAAGTCTGATCGGGGACAGCTTCCACGAATCCATCGCCAAGAAGATTCAGAGAAACGCGGAAGGTACGAATCTTCTCCGAGTCCGGAACACGTTCCTGAATTTCCGTGCTGGGGAAGGCGGCGTTCGGGCAAATGGCGCGATCGTTTACCAGAGTGCGGCCCTTAATGATTTCCGTTCCACGAGCAATGGGTATGTCTGGATTGACGAACTTGCCGTCGGGGCCACGGTAGCCGACGCGGAGTTCAGAGATCTGGCTGGAGCCGCCGGAAGTGGGATTCTGATGACACTCGCGGCAGGATTGCGCGTTATAGAGAGGGCCGAGGCCGTCGGAGATTTGTTCGATTTCATCGAACTTTGCTTGATCCGCCGTGTGCGTGGCGTCGTCGACGAGACCGTTGGTCTTGTTGTCGAAGCCGGTGGGCGCCTCAGGAAGCGGCGGAGCAAAGAAAAGAACGGAGACGGCCAAGAGGGAAATTCCGACGAGAAATTTCATAGGCACCTCGGCGGCTGGTCAAGAGAATTTACGCTCAGCGTGAGCAAAAGCCAAGCGGAAAAAGCAGAGGAATACTCAATTTCGTTACAACACGTTAATGGACGAATTGGGGCGATTCGCCCTTGGACCACGGGTCATACGTAACACAGAGGTGGATGCGGCTGGCGACGGTCGGATGGTCGTAGAAAAGAAAAACTTGTACTGGATTGGGGTCGGGGTCAACAAGGGCGGTTTCGCCGAAGTTCTGGAAGGATTGCGCGCAGGCCTGGCCGGGATCGGAAATGATGCCGCGGGTCACTTCCAAGCCGTAGATGTCGGCTTGATTCTCCTGATACCGGCTGAAGGAGCTGCCGAAGGCATTGGATGCGAAACTGAATACGGAGAGAAGCAGGAGAAGCGCCGGAAGCGAAGCCCAATCCTCGAGGCCGCGGACCTCCCATCGAGCATCAGACCGTGCGAGCACCCAGCCGATGGTCCGGTAGCCGAGATAGAGAAGTACGAAAAGCAGCGCTGCCAGGAACGCAAATCCCTTCCAGATGTGACCGAGCGCGTAGTGGCCCATTTCATGGCCAAAATCGGCGACGACTTCGTCGGCAGATTCTTGCGCGATGGCGGTATCCCATATGACGATGCGCTTGGAAGCGCCGAAGCCGCTGACGTAGGCGTTGGTAGCTATGGTCTTGTCGCTGGCCTTCATCCAGAACATGCGCTCGGGAGAAACTTCCTGGCCGGCGCGGCGGGTGACGCGCTGGAGAGGAGCGATGAGCTGCGGAGCTTTTACGGTTAGGGGCTCAAACTTATTGAACATGGGCTCGATCACGTAGGGGGAGATGAAGACGATAAACAAGATAATGGGCAAGGAGAGGATCCAGAAATAGAGCCACCAGCGACGCGGACTTTTGCGAATGACGGCGTAAAGAATCCAGGCAAGGAAGCTGCCAATGATTATGGCAAGGAATTGCGCCTTGGCCCAGTCTGCGAGCCAGGAAGGCCAGGGCTGAACGGAGATTCTGTAGAGCTTCAAGATCCATTCGTCAAAGAGATCGAGAGGGATTTCAAGAACGCCGATGGTAATGACTAGGAGCGAGGTGAAAATGAGCGCCTGGACGAAGCGGTTACGCGAGACTCTTTCAGCCCAGTCGCGAAACCTTGCGGAGAATTTGCGGTGCAGGATGAACCAGAGGACAAATAGCCCGTAGAAGAAACCGATAATGCGCGAGGTGAAACCAATACGACTGCGGTTGCGAGCTTTGTGGTAGAGATCGGGCGGGAGGGTGTAGGCAGTGATTTTGTTTTTGGGCTGAGGTTGTGCGATCGGTGAAGCGGATGATTGAGTTGCGGAGGCGCCACTGGGTTGCCGGGACATTGCCGGAGTGGAAAGCGTTTGCTGCGAAGCTTGCAGAAAGCCCCCGAAAAGGACGACAAGAAGAGAAACGAGGATGGGATTCACTGTGAATTTTTTCACCGCTTCTCCTGCCTGGTGCGGAACTTTGTGAGACGGAGTATAGCTGAACTAAACCGGGCGGCGGATGCCGAGCTTACGCATGCGCGCCTGGAGCGTGGTGCGCTTGATGCCAAGAAGCATGGCTGCGCCCTTGGGGCCGGCGATGCGCCACTGCGTCTGCTTTAGCGCGCGGAGGATGTGCTGGCGTTCGGCTTCTTCGAGGGTGGAGATGGAGGGGTTAGATGAGGTTAAGGAAGTAAATGAGACGGAGGATGAAGAGGAATCGGCGCCTGAAGCTGCGCCGGGGCCGGAGGCGGATTTCAATTCCGTGAGGGGAACACGAAGCTCCCGACCGGGAGAAAGCAGAACGGCGCGCTCGATGAGGTTCTCGAGTTCGCGCACATTGCCGGGCCAGGAGTATTGGGCAAGAGCGTCCATGGCGTCGGCGGGAATGTACTCGACGTCTTTATTGAGCTGGCGGCTGAATCTCTGCACGAAGTAGCGGACGAGGAGAGGGAGATCTTCGGCGCGTTCGCGGAGAGCGGGGATCTGGATGGGAAAAACGTTCAGGCGGTAAAAGAGGTCGCTGCGGAAGGCGCGTTCGGAAACGAGTTTGGCGAGGTCTTGGTGGGTGGCCGTGACGACGCGAACGTCCACGCGCTGCGTGCGGTTGCCGCCGAGGCGTTCGAATTCCTGCTCCTGGAGGACGCGAAGAAGCTTGGGCTGGAGCTCGAGGGGAAGGTCGCCAACTTCGTCGAGGAAGAGCGTGCCGCGATCGGCGAGCTCGAAGCGGCCGATTTTCTGGTTGATGGCGCCGGTAAAGGCGCCGCGCTCGTGCCCGAAAAGTTCGGATTCGAGAAGACCGCTGGGAATGGCAGCGCAATTGACTTTGACGAAGGTGCGATCGCGGCGCGGGCTGAGATTGTGGATGGCGCGGGCGAAGAGTTCCTTGCCGGTGCCGGTTTCGCCAAGGAGAAGAACGGTTGTGCCGGCGGGAGCGGCGAGCTCCACCTGGGCGAGCGCGCGCTTGAGCGCAGGACTCTCGCCGATGATTTCCTCGAAATTAAATTCAGTGCGAATTTCTTCCTCGAGGTAGAGCTTTTCCTCGGCAAGCTTATTTTTGAGAGCCTCGATTTCCTTGAAGGCCAGAGCGTTTTCCACAGCGATGGCAACCTGCGCGGCGACGGGCTGAAGCAGCTCTACGTCTTCCGGAGTGAAGGAATCAAGCCGCCGGCTCGCGAGATTGAGCGTGCCGAAGGTATGGGCGTGATGGATCAACGGGATGCAGCAGACGGCTTGGAGGCCCTCGGCGCGAAGGATGCGAATGACTTCCGTGTCGAAACGGTCGAGTTCGGAGCCCCGCGCGATCACAGGCTGGCCAGTTGCGATGGCATGGCCGGCGGGAGAGGCGTCGCGCGGAACCACCGTCTCCGGCTTGAAAATATTCTGCTTGCCGGGAAAATCGAGGGAGTGAATCCTGAGCAGACCGGTTTGAGAATCGAGCAGCGCGAGGCTGGTGTAGTCATGGTGGATGAAGCGCTCGAGAGTGTTGACGATGCCACGGAAAAGCTCGGGGAGTTCGCGGCTGGTGATCAGGAGATTGTTGATTTCGAGCAGAACCTGGACGCGGTCGCGCTGGCGTGCGAGTTGTGATTGATAAGCCTGGGAAGTTTCGAGATTCAGGGCATTATCGACAGCGACGGCTACCTGGCTGGCGACGCGCTGCATGAATTGCATCTCGGTGTCCGTGATTTGCTGCCGCACCACACGGCCGAAGCCCATCGAGCCGAGCCGGCGCTGCGCCGTGGTGAGGGGAAGAATCGCCAGGGAACGAACATTGTGTTCGCGGAGGCGCGGCATAAAGTCCGGGAATCGCGTTTCTTCGTCGACATCAAGGATGATGAGAGGCTGCTGCGTTTGCCAAACCCAGCCGGAAGGATGGCCCTCGATGGGCGACTCGGTACCAGCCACCTTTTCTGTGGGGATATGTGCTTCGAGGATGTGGAGGCGCATGACGTTCCGGACGGGATCGTGGAGAACAAGACTAAGGAAGTCGAATTCGATGACCGAATGGAGCCGGCCAGCAAGGTCGTGGAAAAGCGCGGGGAGATCGCGCTGCTGAGCGATGGCCTCGCTGACTTCGAGCAAGGCTTCGAGCTGACGCCGGGAGTGTTCGAGCGGGGAGGTAAACGCCACTTCCGGCGGAGAGATGACGGGATCCGCCATAGAAGGCAGGATAGCACCCGGGTTGGCGAAGGCTCAACCGGAGGCGGGCCGCTATCGGCGGTACGGCCTAACCGCTCTCACTACTCTCGCGCATCGGATCAATCTTGGGGGCAGCGGCAATGAAACGGCGCAGACAAACTATTATCGCGAATAGAAGACTGGCGATTCCTGCGATAGCCCAGTTGTTCCAAACGAAATTGGCTCGAAGTGGGACCGAATACTCTCCCTTAAAAACCCAACGGAATGGACCCGGAGCCATGAAATAAAGATACAGCGGTTGGCAAAGAAGGGCGGCCATCAGGGCGATCCCAGCGGCAATTCGCCGATAGAAAAACGTTAGAATGATCGCCGGTATGAAAAGAAAGCTTCCGATGTCGGCCATTGCAAATAGAGGGGCTGTAACTCGGCCCCCGCTGAATTCCGATGCACCTATGTCATCCAAGTGTAGCCACGCCACTCCAATACAAAGCACGCAACTCCCAGCCTGCCACAATTCGTGCTTGCCAAATTTCGCCATGAAATCCCCTTAGTCTGCGCGCTCAGCCTTGGATGATTGAGATCCTCTGATGTCGTGAGCTGGGGCGTGGCGGGCGCCGGTGGCGATGAGGTGCTCGATGGAGTCGACGGACTGGATTCCGCCGCGGGCACCGATGGCGGTGCAGTTGAGGGCGGCGGCGGCGCAGGCAAAATCGAGCTGGCGCTGCAAAGGCCAGCCTTGGAGCAGACCGTAAATGAAGCCGGCGTGAAAAATGTCTCCGGCGCCCGTCGTGTCGATTGTCTCGACGCAAAAAGCGGCGGCGTAATGGAATTGCTGCCCGTCCCAGGCCAAGACGCCTTCTTCGCCCAGCGTGGCCGCCGTGAGGCGGCAGCCAAATCGTTGATGCAGCGCGGGCAGGGACTTTCGCAAATCGGGTTCTTCCATCAGACGGCCGGGGATATCCCTGCTGGTGATGAGGTAGTCGATGCTTTGCAAGAGTTTCTCGACCCCAGGATAGAGTTCGTCCAAATCGGCGATCACCGGAACGCCAGCGGCTCGAGCCCAGCCCGCCGCCGCGGCCGCTGCCGCCGTGTCGTGGCCATCGACGTGGAGCGCGCGGGAATGGATGATCCAATCGCGTTGGAGTTCTTCCGGACGCAACGTCAAGCCGTCGTCGCGTTTCCAAAGGACGGTGCGCTCGCCGCCGTCATCGACAAGGATGAAGGCCTGCTGGCTGGGACAGCCGGGCGCGGTGAAAAGATGGGCTTCGACGCCGAGGCGCGTAAATTCCGAGCGGTGCAGCTCGGCGGCGATGTCGTCGCCGACTTTGCCGATGTAACGTGCGCGCAAGCCCCACTGCTGGCAGGCAATCATGGCGGTCGCGACCTGGCCGCCGGGCAGCACTTTCGCGGAACGAAATTCGACCTTCGAGCCGCGCGAGGGATAGTGCGCGACGGGAATCAGCGTGTCGGTGGCGTTGAGGCCGACGCCGACTACATCCACTTTGGACGAATTCGTCATGAAGGACCCGGCCACTGTAACGGAAGCGCGGAATATTTCAAAGGAGAGACGGTCCGTTCAGTTGAAGCGCGTGGTGCGCCAGAGGGCGAGGCCACAAATGACGAGGAGCAGGAACAGGACCGCTGTCAAGAGAGCGGCCGGCGCCAAGCGCAAGGACATCTCTGGGACACGTGCCATCGCCGCAAAGATCACGAACACGCTGGTGGCGAGAGCAACCAGCAGCCAATCCAGCGCGCTGCGGGAAGGTTTTAATTCGCCAAGCAGTTGGCGGCCGTCCATGCGGGCTTCGACGAAGTCCGCGGCGACGCCGTAGCGGTCGCTTTCGCGAATGGCAGCGTCTTTCCAGCGCGTCTGCTCCTGACCGGATGCGGAAGAAAACGCGATGGCGCCGACCCCCAGCATCATCAGGAGGGAGCCGCCGATGACTTCGAGATAGATGGAAGAACTGCGGCCGTGTAACTCTCCGAAAACAAGAATGCCCCACAACAAGCCCCAGAGTTGGTTGGAATTGGAAAGCGGGATGCCGCGGCTGATGCCCACGTACTTTGCGGCGTACTGCTGGAAGATGTCGCCAATCACCCACACGAAGCCGCCGAGCATCAGCCAGAATATGACGCCGCGCGCACTGAGCAATTCCTGCCACAACGGGGCCAGTCCCAGGGAGCCAACGGAGAGGACGGACATCATTCCCAATTCACCGAAAGAAAAAAATGTGACGAAGGAAAGAGGATTCATCCCGGTCAGGTAGGCCTTGCGGTAGGGGATGTACATGGTGCCCCAAAGAATTCCGGCGCCAAGCGCAGCCCAGACGCCGTGGAGAGAATGTGCGGCGGGGCCGTGGCCTGCGGAAGACGCGATCGCCAAGAGCGTCGCTCCTACGCACATGACGAGCGCGCCGCCCAATACGCCCGCGCGGCGGCGCCAACCGGCCTGGCGCAGTTCGTTGAAGAAAAGAAAACCCCAAAGAATGCCGAGAAGGCTGTTCGAATTCCAGAGTGGAAAGGCAATGCTCAAGCCGATGTCGCGGATCGCAAAAATTGTTAGCGTATTGGCCACCGCCCAAAGGCATCCGGCAAGGAGTGCCCAAATGATCAGGTGAGGCGCGCGGCGAACATCGGCGCGGACGGACGAAGTTCCCAGGATCAGCGCGGGGAGGCTCCAGCGCGCGAGAAAAACTCCGATGACCATGATGAGCGAAATGACCATCGGGGAAATGCCGATGGAGACGAGCTTTGTTGGCGCTTCGGCGGCGCCAAGCCAGGCTCCGGCAGCGAAGCCGGAAAGGATGCCGAGCAGTTGAAGCTTTTTCGCACGCGAGGCGTCTGGGAGTGGGGGCATCTTGCTCCAATCAAAATCAGCTTGCGCTCATCTTTCATCCTTCATGAATTCAAAACATAAGGAGGCTTTATTGAAATGTTCGATCTCCGCCGGGCCGATGCGCGATCGCTTGCCCAAACCCGATTGGCGTGGAATTTCCGCTTGCCATCTTAGGTACGCCGCGCAAAGAAAGTCAACGCGCGCCCCGGTTTTGCTAGGGCCGCAGAGTAGCGGGCATTAAAATGAGACAATGCTGCTTCATCTAGGGGAGTGCGATGAAACCGCGGCTGCAGGTGATGAAATTCGGGGGCACGTCCGTCGGCGATGCATCATGCATCTCCAGGACCGCGCAGATTATCGCGAAGGCAGCAAAAGAGAACCGCTGCGTCGCCGTCGTTTCCGCGATGAGCGGCGTGACGAACCGGCTGATCGAAGCGGCCAAGAAGGCGGAAGGGGGAAACGCAGGAGAAGCTGGCGCGATCATCGATGCGCTGCGACAGCAACACGCGGCCGCGCTGACGAGCTTGATCCAGCGGGAGGAGGAACAGGTTCGAATCCGGCAACGGATGGAATATGTATTTGCGGAAGGGCGGCGGCTCTGCGAAGGAACGGCGCTGCTGCGGGAACTCACACCGCGCACCCTGGACGCGATTTCGAGCCTGGGAGAAAGGCTCTCCGCGCCGCTGGTGGCGGCGGCAATTAGAGAGCTGGGAGTGCAGAGCGACGCTGTCGAAGCGACAGAATTGATCGTGACCGATGCCTTTCACGGCGGCGCGGAACCGCAAATGGAATTGACGCGAGCGAAATCGCAAGCGCGGTTGCGGCCGTTATTGGAAAAAGGAATCGCGCCGGTCGTGACGGGCTTCATCGGCGCAACCATGGAAGGCCAACTGACCACACTGGGGCGAGGCGGCTCCGATTATTCGGCGACAATCCTGGGCGCGGCCATGGACGCCGATGAAGTCATCATCTGGACCGACGTCGACGGCGTGCTCACCGCTGACCCGCGGCTGGTAGCGGAGGCGCGAACAATTCCGGTGATTTCGTATCGCGAAGCGGCGGAGCTGGCTTATTTTGGCGCGAAAGTGCTGCATCCCAAAACGCTCAACCCCGTCGTGCAAGCGGCGATTCCGGTGTGGATTCGCAACAGTTTTGCGCCAGAAAAGCCTGGCACAAAAATTACGCCTGAAGGCCGCAGCATTGGCGGCGGCGTTAAGGCGTTGACGGCCATCCGCGACGTAACCTTAATTAGTGTGGGCGGGCCAGGAATTGTTGGCTTGCCCGACGTCGTGGGACGCACGTTTTCGACGACCGCCGAAGTGCGCGCCAACGTCCTGCTCATTTCGCAATCGTCCTCGCAAAACGACATCTGCTTCATCGTTTCCACGGTGGATGCTCAACGGACGGTGGAAGCGCTTCGCAAAGAATTTGCGCAAGACCTGGCGCACCACAAAGTGGAGCACATCACCGTGGATTCCCATATCGCCATCGTTGCCGTGGTCGGAGAAAACATGCGGGGGACGCCAGGAATCGCCGGCAGAACCTTCAATGCCCTCGGGCGTGAGAACGTGAATCTGATCGCCATCGCTCAGGGATCTTCGGAAAGCAACATTTCCTTCGTCATCGACGAGAAGTCCGTCAAAACCGCGCTCAACACAACGCACCGCGAATTCGGCCTGGACGCATCGCCAAACTGAGGCTCAAACCGGCAAGCCTCCGCCTACTCTCTTATCTTTCTCTTTCTATGCTTGTACAGCGTTTCCAATAGGCTTCCCATTGACAGGGGGAAAGGCTAGTATATTGTCACTCTGTATCCCCGGCAGTAACACTCATGAAATGCCCACGTTGCGGGTCGCCCACCGCGCCCAATTCAACTGTCTGCACAGAATGCATGACTCCGTTGCCCGTTGGCGCCCCGGGCACTGCCTCGCCGGCTCTGGGAGTTGCCTCTTCCGGCGCGGCGGCAGCTCCGGCTATCGATGAAACCATTACCGGAACGGGCCGCGAGAATTGGGCGACTCGGGCGCGCTCGAATGCCACCAGAGGACCATCGCCCGAAGCGCTCGAAATCGGAACTGTGCTCGCGAATCGATACGAAATCGTTCGTATGATCGGCGAGGGCGGGATGGGCGCGGTTTATCAAGCCCGAGACTTGCAGCTGAGTCGCATCATGGCGCTCAAGGTGATCCGCCCTGACTTGGCCAAAGATCCGGAAATCGTAAACCGCTTCAAGCAGGAACTGATTCTCGCCCGGCAAGTTACTCACAAGAATGTAATTCGCATTTACGATCTGGCCGAGTTCGATGGCATCAAGTTCATTACTATGGACTTCATCGACGGCCGGGATTTGAAAACCGTTCTCCGCGAGAAGGGGAAGTTCGAACCCCGGCGGGCTGCGGAGATCATCGAACAAGTCTGCCGTGGCCTGGAAGCAGCGCACTCCGAAGCCGTAATCCACCGCGATCTGAAACCGCAGAACATCATGATGGATCGCTCCGGTAAAATTACAGTGATGGACTTCGGAATTGCCCGGAGTATCGCCCCCGGGGGCATGACATATACGGGGGCCCTGGTTGGCACGCCAGAGTATATGTCGCCGGAACAGGCCAAGGGTGAAGAGTTGGATGCGCGGTCGGATCTCTTCTCCCTGGGAATTATTTTCTATGAATTGCTCACCGGCGATACTCCGTACAAAGCGGATACGTCCATGGCCTCGCTATACAAGCGGACCCGTGAAAAGGTTCCTCCGCCCATCGAACTGGTCCCGGAGACTCCCAAGCCCTTGAACGCAATCGCAGTGCGTTGCCTGGAAATTGACAAAGACAAGCGATACGCCAGCGCGACAGAGATTCTTACTGATCTGGAGTTATGGCTGGGGCCGCGACCTGGGACCCGCATCGTGGCTGCCAACAAGAGGCCGTGGGCCGCGGGCGCCAAGTGGGCTGCAGGCGGAGCCGCTGTTCTCTTAGCTACGGGAGCTTTCTTGTTCCGGGAAGGGTGGTTCCGCAAGCCCGTGCTGCATAAAGAAGTTTCGCTTCTCGTCGGCGATTTCACTAATCACACAGGCGATTCGGTTTTCGACGAGACCCTGGAGCCCGCGTTCATTATTGGTCTGGAGGGAGCTTCGTTCATCCAAAGCTTCAACCGCAGCTCGGCACGCCAGGAGGCAGCGCGCCTGAAGCCCGGCACGACCGCGCTCGATGAGCCTGCGACACGGATGATCGCCACGCGAGAGGGCATCGACGTAATCGTTCTCGGATCGATCGATAAGAAGAACAACCAGTACGCCATTCAGGTGAAGGCGGTGGATGGAATTACCGGGAACGCGATCACTGCGAAATCGCGTTCGGCACAGAAGAGCGAAGTTCTCGGCGCGATTGGCAGACTGGCTGCGGACTTGCGCAGCTCGCTGGGCGACACCACTCCCGAGTCGATCAAGTTGTCCGCGCAGGAGACTTTCACAGCCAATTCACTCGAAGCCGCCCACGAATACGCCGAAGCGCAAAACTTGCTGTGGGACGGCAAGTGGGAAGAAGCGCTTCCACATTACGAGCAGGCCACCAAACTGGATCCGGACATGGGGCGCGCCTATGCAGGCTATGCGGTAGCAAGCCTGAATCTCGGCCGCCGCGGCGATGCAGACAAATTTTTCCACCAAGCGCTGACGCACATCGATCGAATGACCGACCGGGAAAAGTACCGCACGCGCGGCAATTACTTCATCATGCGCGGCGAACCTGCAAAGGCCATCGAGGAATACTCCGCGCTGCTCAAGGCGTATCCATACGATGATATGCCGTCAAAGAAGCGCAGGAAGTGTTGAAGCGAAATCCGAAATCGGTGTCCGCTCTGGGCGTGCTGGCCATGGGTTACTTGGGGGACGACAAGGCGGCGGAGGCTACTGCAGTCTACGAGAAGATGAGGCCGCTCAGCGCCAGGGGCGTTTCCTCCTCGGCGACCGGTTTAGCGGACGTGGCCTTGTGGGAAGGGCGCTTAAAGGATGCGCGGGACGTCTTGGACAAGGGCATCGCGAGCGATGAAGCCGCTAAGAATAGCGACGCCGCGGCGATCAAGCTCAATTATCTGGCGTCCGTTTTCCTGAAGGAAGGCGATAGCAAACGCGCGCTGACGGCAGCGGACAAAGCGCTGACATTAAGCCGCGATCCGGTGATTCTCTACGGTGCTGGGCAAATCGCAGCGGAGGCGGGTCAAACCGGCAAAGTAGCGAGCCTGTCGTCGGAATTGACCGCAAAGCCTTCCTCGGATTTTCAGTCTTACGCAGATTTGCTTCTGGGCGAAGCGGATTTGAAGAGCGGCGATGCGACGAATGCGCTGAACAAGTTCAAGGAAGCGAAGCGCCTGGCGGACTCCTGGCTGGCGCATTTTGATCTCGGCCGCGCCTATCTGGCGATGGGAGCTTTTTCTGAGGCATCCTCGGAGTTCGATATTTGCATGAAGCGTCGAGGGGAAGCGGCCGCGATTTTTCTGGATGATGTGCCCAGCTATCACCTTTATGCGCCCGTTCTTTATTATCAGGGATTGGCGCACGAGGGACTCAAGAGCCCGGACTCCGCCCAATATTTCAAACAGTTTCTCGCCATCAAAGCCAAAGGCGCCGGAGATCCAATGGTTGTGGATGCCCGCCGGCGTGTCGGTCTGAACTGATGGTGCTATAAACCAGAACCTCGCTCCGTTGGGCGCCTACGCCCCTCGATGTCGCCTTCCCGCTGAACACCTTGGTGCCCGAGGTGGACCGTGGCGTCGGCGCTCGGGGGCTTGTGCGCTCAAGGCCCCGTTATGGTTGCCGAGACGCCAGTGTTTTGGCTCCCGCCGCCAGGACCCACAGAAAACACCAGGGTATTCCCGGCTTTCAAGCTAACTCGTGTACTGAATGGCACAATTTGCCCGACGGCAGTGACACTGGAACTGAAGAGAATATTGCCATTTCCCACGACGCCGACGAGAGTGCCAATCCCGTGTTGGTCCCCCCGAAAACTGCTCACTACGGAATAAGTGCCATCGGCAGGCGCGGTGAAGACGAGATCGGAATATTGCCCACCAATCCCGGCCACGAGCACGAATTCGTTTGGCAAAAAATTGACGTTGCCGTCATCGAAGGCAGGTCCGTTGTTAAACTCCGCCGAAGGTGATTCACCAATGTTAACCGACGAGGACAACCAATACTGTGCGTTCGGCCCGTTAACGCCAGGTTGCGCGGTTTGATCGTAGAGCGTAACAGCATTTGCAAAACCCGACGAATAACCGTAAGACCATACACCATTGGGGTTACTGTGAGTAATCCACCCCTGTTCAAAGGAGGCAGCAGCGTCGGTTACTGGAGCGCCAAAAACGGCGGGTGCTTGCTCCGGGAGCGGCAAATAAATCTCCTGGCACGTCGCCGCGGGCGAGGTGTCCGCAATGACCCACGGATGAGTCAGGAACGTCTGCTGTATGAAGGATTGCCCTGGGCCGAGCGTGGCGTAGAGCACACGCTGTCCCGTATAGTTCAGCCAGAAGATCTGGAACGTTGACGTGGCGCTCGTATTGACGAAGCGAACCGCTGTCGGCGTGTTGCCGTTGATGGATCTAATGTGGCCTTCGTAGCTGCACGACTGCGGCTGCAGTTGTTGAATCGCGCCGGACTGATACAGCTCCGACGTGGCTTGCGGCCCCGTGTTGCCTTGGCCTCCTGCGACCAGAACCTTGCCGGTCGGTAGCAGCGTCGCCGTGTGCAGTTTGCGCGCAGTGTTCAGGCTGCCAGTGGCAGTAAAGGTCGCGGTCGCAGCGTCGTACAGCTCCGCGACGGCTAGGGGATTAAAGTTGGAGTCCGAGCCTCCGGCAATCAGCACCAATCCGTTGTTCAGCACCGTCGCCGTTTGATAGTACCGCGCGGTGTTCAGGTTGCCTGCGGCGCTGAAGGTGCCGGTCGCGGGATTATATAGCTCGGCACTAGCCAAGGCACCGCCGGAAAGGCCGAAGCCCCCCGCAATCAGCACGAGTCCATTGTTCAGCAATGTCGCGGTGTGATCGCGGCGTCCGGTATTCAGGCTGCCCGTGGAAGTAAAGATCCCCGTCGCAGGGTCGTACAACTCGGCACGGGCGGGGACACTGCCAAAGCCTCCAGCAATCAGCACGAGTCCATTGTTCAGCAGCGTCGCCGTGTGCTCAGTTCGCGAAGAGTTCATGCTGCCGGTGGTGGTGAAGATCCCGGTCGCGGGGTCGTACAGCTCGGCGCTGGCTATGACGGTGGCACTCTGTACGCCTCCGGCGATCAGCACCAGTCCGTTGTTCAGCAGCGTCGCCGTATGGGTCCAGCGCGTGGTGTTCATGCTGCCGGTGGCGGCGAAGGTTCCGGTCGCGGGATTATACAGCTCGGCACTAGCTAACGTACCGCCGGAAGAGCCCAAGCCACCTGCAATCAGCACCAGTCCGTTGCTCAGCAGCGTCGCCGTGTGATAGATACGCCCGGTGTTCAGGCTGCCGGTTGCCGTGAATGTTCCGGCGACCGGATCGTAGAGTTCGGAGCTGGTAGTGGCCGCCCCGCCGCCAGCAGTTCCACCGGCGATGAGTGTTTTTCCGTTCGGCAAAAGAGTCGACGTATGCTGCTGGCGGGTGACATTCGTGTTGCTGGTGGCGGTGAATTCCTGCACTTGGAAGGGCGGGTCGGTCGGGAAGAACAGCTCCGCATTTGTGCCGGAGGCCAGCAGCACGGCGCCATTGGGCAGCAGCGGGGCTACGATTCGACTGTGGGCGAACGCCATATTCGCGAGCCCTTTAAAGTTCCCTGACAAGGGGTTATAGATTTCCGCTGTCGAGAGTTGCACTCCTGAGAAGAATCCCGCAGAGCTGAAACCTCCACCAATGAGAACGGTTCCATTGGGCAGCAAGGTCGAGGTGTGCTCCGCCCGCGCAACATTCATAGTGCCGGTGGGGCTGAACGTGCCGGTTGAAGGATCATAAAGTTCGGCGCTCGCCGTCGCAGTACGCGTGTTGACGTCCGCATATCCGCCGGTTATGACTACTCTGCCATCGGAAAGTGTGGTGGCAGCTTGGTTGAATCTCCCTATAGTCATGCTGCCGGTAGGCGTAAAGGTGCCGGTGGAAGGATCGTAGAGTTCAGCGCTTAATGTGATTTGTTGGTTGCTTGCGTCCGGATTGGTAGAGCCCTCGCCGCTAGCCACCAGAACTTTGCCGTTAGAAAGAAGCGTAGCTGTGTGGTCCACGTGCGCCGAGTTCATGGTGCCGGTTAACGTAAATTGCCCAGTCGCTGGATCATAAATTTCAGCGCTGGCATAGAAAGTGGTTGGGAAGGCCCACTTCACCCCGCCTGCAATGAGAACTCTGCCGTTGGGCAAAAGTGTTGCGGTGTGCTCTTGGCGAGGCACGCTCATGCTGCCCGTGGCAGTGAAAACTCCGGTAGCCGGATCGTAAAGCTCGGCGCTCGTGAGAGTGGCACTTGTAGCATCATAGCCGCCAACAACCAGCACCTTTCCGTTGGGCAATACGGTTGCGGTAGCCAAGTCGCGCGGCGCAGTCATGCTGCCTGTGGCCGTGAAAACGCCTGTGGCCGGGTCAAAGAGCTCGGCTGTATTCAACGCCAAAGCAGCAGAGACGGTGTTGCTGTTAAGGCCACCTAAGATGAGCACCTTGCCGTTCGGCAAGAGCGTTACGGTGTTTTCTCGCCGCAAGGTTGTCAGGTTGCCCGTCGGGCAGAAACCCTGAATGTTGAAGGGAATCGACGTCGCGAACACTTGGGGGTTAGAGGTGGCAGTGGCCACGCCCGTGTAGCCTTGGCCGCCGCGGTTGCTGGTGATGCCCGAGAAAGCGGCCAAACCGTTTGCATCAGTGACGGCGGTGAGCGTACCGGAGAGCGCGGCGTCCGGGCACGGCTTTGCTCCAAAGCTGGCGGAAAGCTGAGCGCCGGCGATGGGCGCGTTGTTCGCATCGAACAGTTGCACCACGGCTTGCAGCCCGGTGGACCCGCCGCCCCTCGGTCCCGGCGGCTGAATGATAAAGAGGATGTGAGAGCCGGCTGGCACCGGGTTTGAAACGACGACGTTGACGGTAAATGGGGCTGACGCGGATTGGCCGCTCAAATCGGTCACAGTGACCGTAAAAGAGTAAGTTCCAGTGGTTGTCAGTGTACCGCTGATGAGGCCTGCGCTGGATAAGGTGGTACCCGCCGGAAGAGATCCAGAAGTAAGAGTCCAGGTATAGCCTCCCGCTCCTCCCATAGCGGTGAGCGTCTGGCTGTAGGCCGCTCCGACTACGCCGTCAGACAGCGAAGTCGTTGCCACCGCCAACGGACCGCTAATGGTAATCGTAAGCGGCTGTGTCGCGGTGGTCCCGCTCGCGTCCATCACTTGGACGACCACGGCGAACGGTCCCGTTGTGGTCGGCGTTCCGCTGATTTGGCCTGAGTTCGACAGGTTTAAGCCTGGCGGAAGCGATCCCGAGGCAATGCTCCAGGCGTACGGCGGCGCGCCTCCCACCGCGGAAAGCGTCTGGAAGTAAGGCGCGCCGGCGCCTCCTTGAGGCAGACCCTTGGTCGTCACCGTAAGCCCAGATGGAACGTTGAAGATAAATGGCGGAGACGTGGTGACGCCGGTAACCTTGCGAATCCGATCATGGAAGCGGTCGGAGAGATACAGGTTGCCAGCCGCATCGAAGGCCAGCCCCTGAACGTTCGTCAAAGACGCGTTCGTGGCGGGGATGCCGTCCGCGGTTGGCCCGAAGAATCCTCCGCCACCAATTGTGCTGATCGTTCCGCTAGCATCCACCTTGCGCACGCTGCCGACGCCCGCTGAACCAATGAACAGGTTTCCGGCACCGTCCGAGGCCAGAGACCAAGGATTGGGCAGCCCTGCGCTTGTTGCTGGTCCGCCGTCGCCGGAGACAGTGGTGCCGCCGTTGCCAGCCACGGTGGTTATGATCCCGCTCGTGTCAACCTTCCGGACCCGACGGTTAAACTGGTCCGCAATATAGAGGTTCCCCGCATTATCAACGGCCACGCCTCTCGGCTGTCGCAGTCTTGCGAGAGTCGCGAGGCCTCCGTCGCCGGAAAAGCCGGGACTGCCCGTGCCCGCTACGACGCTCACCGCGCCGGTGGCGTCCAGCTTTAGCACGCGAGAGTTGAAGGTATCGGAGATGTAAACGTTACCTTGGCTGTCCAAGGCAAGCTCGGCGACCGGGCTTAGCCCGCCGTTCAGTCTTCCTGTGGTGTTATTCGGCCCACCACTCAGCAGTGTCGTGATGATTCCGGAAGGCGTGATCTTGTGAACGCGGCCACCTTCGGTTAGGTACAGGTTGCCTGCGCTGTCCGCTTTGACATCGTGCGGAAAGATGAAACTCGCCGAAGTGGCTGGGCCGCCATCGCCGACATACACCGGGGCAACAACGCCCGTTCCGGCGTAAGTGCTGATCACACCTGCGGGAACAACCTTCCGTACGACGAGATTTGCAATGTCGGCGGTGAAAAGATTCCCAGTGGGATCCACCGCCACTCCTCCGGGCGCGTCTAGCGAGGCGCTGGTGGCCGTCCCGCCATCGCCTGCGTACTTGAACCGGCCGTTGCCGGCTATGGTCGTGATTGTTCCCGCGGTATCCACTTTGCGGATGCGCTCGCTGTTTGTGTCGCCGATGTAAAGATTTCCGGCAGAATCGAACGCGAGTGCGCCGGGCTCCGCCAAGGAAGCCAGGAGTCCCGGCCCTCCGTCACCCGCAAAGCCGAATCCGCCGTTGCCCACGGAAGTGGTGATTTTCCCGCTTGTATCCACCTTGCGCACGACGTTGTTGGTTTCGTCGGCGATGTAAAGGTTTCCAGCGGAGTCCAAGGTGATCGCTGTCGGGGTGAACAGCGAAGCGCTGGTAGCTGATCCCCCATCGCCCGAGTAGCCCGGCGCGCCATTGCCAGCAGCGATCGTCAAATTCCCGCTTGAATCCAGTTTAAAGACTTGGTTAGCGCATGAGTCCGCAATGAAAAGATTGCCGGCGAGGTCTACAGCAACGTCTTCGGGGGCACAAAGCCCCGGGAAGTTGACGGGCAGCGTTTTCATCGGCACCGTAGTAATGATTCCAGACGTGTCTACCTTGCGGATAACCACATTCCCGGTATCAGCGATAAATAGGTTCCCAGTGGAATCGAAACTGATCCCCTCGGGAAAGTTCAGCGCAGCGTTGATCGCTTGGCCGCCATCGCCGAAGTACTCCGGAAAGCCAATGCCAACCACCGTGGTGATC
>WNFO01000089.1_pt1 | contig 67761 bp, 70 predicted proteins | sample 5400251 | NCBI WGS metagenome assembly WNFO01 (sample SAMN13153354, study PRJNA577476) | soil metagenome | isolation source: 100 cm saprolite under Madrone tree | place: USA:California | collected 2016-06-14 | reverse complement strand
AGGTCGTGGGAGTGGTGCGGGATTCACAGGCCTCGCACTTGGGACAGAGCGATGGGCTCTTCTTTTACGTGCCGGCGGGACCGGAAGAGCAAGACCGGTTGCAATTGCTGGCGCACAGCAAGGGCGGCGACGCGGCGACTATAAATGGGATTCGTGAGGCGGCACGGGCGATGGATGCGGCCTTGATCGTGGACGTGACGAAATTGGAAGACAACCTGGAGGTGTGGCGAACGCCGTCGCGCATCGTGGCGGCGCTTTCCGGAGTGCTGGGGGCACTGGCGCTGCTGCTCGCGTCCATCGGTGTCTACAGCGTAGTCTCGTACAGTGTAAGTCGGCGCATTCACGAGATCGGCATTCGCATGACCCTGGGCGCAAGTGGGAAGGATGTGATCAGACTTGTGCTGAGGCAAGCTTTGCGACCTGTGGTGATTGGGGCGCTTGTTGGCGTTGCGGGTTGTGCAGCGGTGTCTCAGGTGCTTTCCAACGTGCTCTACGGCATAGGTTCTCACGACCCAGTGGCCTTTGTCGGCGTGCCTTTGTTCTTGCTGGGTATTGCTTTCCTGGCGAGCTACGTTCCAGCGCGCCGAGCCACGAAAGTAGATCCAGTCGTTGCGCTGCGCTACGAATAACACGCGGCCTCCTTGCCGAACATCTGGCCGATGAGGCTCCACAATCACGTTTGGTGAATCTTGACCCCCTCACAACGCTCCGGTAGCGGAGTTGTCGCTGAGGCTAAAAAGTCCTGAGAGGATTGATAGAACACCCAGCCGGCTCAGGGGAGGTCAAATCGCTTCGTAGTCGCCGGGAGCGAGTGACCATACCTGGTAATTGCGGCCCAACAGTCCTGCGGGGTCGGCACCGTAACGATAGTCTCGAACATGAACAATCCATGCGCCGGGGTGGGTGCAACTGGGGGCAACGGAGTCCACTTCAAATGCCATCCACGTGCCGCCTTGAGGAACGCGTGCAGCGCCCCACTCGGTGAGTTGCACGACCTCTGGCTTCGCCTCGAATTGCATGGTCATTGTTGACGCCATTCTAGGAGTGAGATGCTCAGGCGGTTAATTCAGTGTGCCTTAGTCGGCATCGCGGAAACTAGAAAGTAGATACTCCAAATTAGAAACTAGAAAGCAGAAACTAGAAATGGGGAAAGAGAAGTGGAGGCTGGAAAGGGTCGGGGTCATGGAATCGGTCATGATTTAGAGGGCTAGGTGGAGTAAAATGGAAGCATTCAGGGAGGAGACTCATGGGCACGACGACTACCTCTCCCAAAGCCTCCGGTGCTGCCCGGCGGGCGCAACGGGAAAAGTATGTGCGCGAGGCCCTGGCGACGCTGCGCCTGGAAGATTTAGCTCCGAGCAAAGAAGTGCTGGCCCTTGCTAACGAATACATCGAAGGGCGTCTGGAAGCAAAGCAATTGACAGCCGCGGTTCGACGTCTCCATAGCGGCCGGTGAACCAGGAAGCTAACATCCAGGACGATCCGTACGTTTATCCTGGCACCTCGATTCTCCGCAATCTTGCCGACATTCGTGATGAGGAGCGCCTGGAACGCTTTGAAAGCGACCACTGTTTTGCACGGCTCCTCGAGCTTTACGAGAAATCCCGTTGCTCTCAGCTTTGACTTAAATCATCTGAAGCGGATACACCACCATCTCTTTCAGGATGTGTGTACTCTTGGGCCGGAGAATTCCGCACGGTAAACATGGCAAAGGGCAATTCGTTTTTCGCCCGGCCAGAGTACATTATCCCGGAACTCCAGAAAGTCCTCGACCGGCTGGCGAGCGAACATTTTTTGCGCGGAGCCGATTCACAAGGATTCTGCGAGAGGGCTGCTTACTTCTGCGGAGAGATGAACGCCGTCCATCCATTTCGCGAGGGCAACGGGCGGACGCAAAGAGAGTTCCTACGAGTATTGGCGGTGGAAGCGGGTTACGAGCTGGCTTGGGATCTCGTTCCGCAGGAAGAAATGCATGCGGCTTCTATCGCAAGTTTTCAGGATGGAAGCACTGCGGGGTTTGCCACGCTTCTGAACAAGATCATTCGTCCCCTGGGGTAAGCGCGCGCCGCACGATCAGAAGTAGCCTGTGCGGTAGCGCATGGCGCGTTCAGGAAACTGAAGTGCGCGAGGCGGATCGGCTTGTTTTGCGGAGAGGGCTCGGCGCCTCTCGCGGCGTGTGGCGACGCGGCGGGCGTGGTTTCGGTACTTTTCGCCGTAAATCCACTGGAACAGGACGTATAGCAAAAAGTCAAAGCCAAGAATGCAGAACACCAGGAATACCGTAAGCGACATGGGAACCTCATCCGGGCTAATGTGAGTCGGCAGCCCAGACAAGGAAAGGGTAGGAGAGGAAAGGCTAAAAAGTCCTGAGCGATTTATGAGGAAGTTGTTAGCAAGCCGGGGGAACGCAACTACAAACTAGAAAGCAGAAAGTAGAAATCAGAAGAGCGAAGAGAAGAGAGATTCCTCGCTGCGCTCGGAATGACGGGGGTGGGTTGGGCGCGAAGGGAAGAGCGGAGAAGATCGCGGCCACAGAATCGGCCATAATTTAGGCACGATGCCGACCTGGGTCCCCTGAGTGGTCATTTTGGCAGGGCGAGATTTTGCTGGATGAAGCGGAAGTCCGGTTGGCAGGAGGCTAGCGAGGTTGTCAGAGAATCCGTCGAGAGGATGTAGAGCGTCATACCCTTGCGCGCCACAATTTTATGCTCCGTAATCTGCCTTCCCTGTTGTTCGAGAGTGAGAACGATGTCGAGTGCGGGCAGGCCGCCGAACATGGTGGGCGCGGATTGCACAATGCGGCTCCCTTTGTTCTCGGGCCGTTCCAAATAAGCAGAGAGCGCCCGGTTATAGGATCGGAGTGGAAGGATAGGAGACAAAGCAGCGAGACGCACATCCGCGACGCAGGCGTTGTCGTCGCGGCGACCGCTGACCAGATGCTTGGTATCCTGATCGGCGAGGGTCCAGGAAGCGGGAGCCTTGAACTCGACGCCGTACTCGGGATTCGTGTATACCGTTTCTTTATCGCCCGGAGAGATGCGCGCGGATGTTTGGTCGATGGCGGAGTAATTGGGCATGAAAAACGGGATGAAGTCCAATCCGAGGTACCCCGCGGCGAAGAGAACTGCCAGGGCGAGGGGAAGGGCAGGGGGAAGGCCTCCCAGAGCAGCGAGTTGCGGAGTCGGTTCGATGGTGGCGAGAATCTCTTTCTCGCGTTTTCGGGCAATGGTATAGGCGTGGATAGCAAAACCTGCAAGAACAGCTTCCATGAAGAATCCGCCAGCGGCGGGGTTTCCCTCGCTGGCATTTTTCACAATAATCTGCTGGAAAACGCCGAGGCCAAGAAAAACGGCAAAGCCGGCGGCGCGCTTCCCGAGATAAAAATAGCCAAAGCCGCGGGTCAGAAGATTGAGGATAGCGGCGACCCGGGGGCTCTCGGCGATGAAAGGATCGGTGCCAGCGGACATTTCGCGGGCGGTAAAGTAGGCGTCGAGAAATGCAAAGACGTAAAGAAAGACGGCAACCCTCAGCAGGATTCCCCAGCCGAAAGCGGCGAGGTCGGAATCAGCGCCTACGAGCATGGGAGTCAGCCAGATGGTGGCGCCCAGAGAAAGCAGAAAAAAGGCTAGTGTCCAGGCGCCGCGCGAATTTTTGCGGCAATAGAACTGTCCCAAGCCTGGTAGAAGAAGCGAGAGCAAGAACGCCAGAGCGGGATTGCGCGGCACCGGTTGAGGGGCGAAGGTGGGCTTGGAGGTTGGCACATAAGCAGAGGCGCCAAGATTCAGCCCGATAGGCGTAGACATTGTTGAGCCACCGCCGGAAGCGCGAATGGCAAGACTCTAACATAGAGGTGTGATTACGAAAATGGCGGATGGCCAGCATCGGCCAGGGAAAGGGGCTGGGCGGCCTTAACTATTTGACGACTGGATTTCCTTCCGGTGGCGTAAAATATGATGATGCAGCAGGCGATGTGTAAATCATGAGAATACTGTTTGTGGCATCGGAGGGGCTGCCGTTTTCGAAGACGGGCGGCCTGGCGGACGTGGTGGAGGCGCTGCCGAAGGCGCTGGTGGCGCAAGGCCACGAGTGCGCGGTGGTTTTGCCGCGGTACCGCGAGACCAAGGCGACGGCGGTGGTGATGCCAAGCCTGACGATTCCGATGGGCGGGGCGCGGGTGCGTTTCCCGGCGATTGCCGATGGCACGACGTTGAACGGCGTGCGGTATTTTTTTGTGGAAGATGCGGAGTATTTCGATCGCGATGGATTGTACGGCGGGAGCACCGGGGATTATCCGGACAATCCGGAGCGGTACGCGGAGTTCTGCCGCGCGGCGATTGAGATTGCGAAGCATGTCTGGCCGGCGGACGTGATTCATTGCCAGGACTGGCAAACGGCGCTGGTGCCGGTGCTGCTGCGCACGTCGTACAGCGATGATCCGCTGGTGAAAGATATTCCCGTCGTTTTCTCGATTCACAATATGGGGTATCACGGGCAGTTCGCGAGGGAGGTGCTGGAGCGCGTGGGACTGCCGCCAGTGTTATTTCATCCAGCAGGGATCGAGTTTTACGGGAACGTGAACCTGCTGAAAGGTGGATTGGTTTTTTCGGATTATTTGACAACGGTCAGCCGGAGATACGCGCAGGAAATCCAGACGCGGGAATATGGATATGGGCTGGACGGCGTGGTGCGCGCGCGCGCGGACCGGTTGGTGGGGATTTTGAATGGCGTGGACTACACGGCGTGGAATCCGGCGACAGACAAGCTGATCGCCGCGAATTATTCGGCGAAGGATTTGAGCGGGAAGCAAGTGTGCAAGCAGGACCTGCTGGAAGTATTTGGACTGCCGCACGATCTTCTGGAGCGGCCGGTGATCGGAATCGTGTCGCGGTTCGCGGATCAAAAGGGCTTCGATTTGATCGCGGAAAAGGCGCATGAATTGATGCGCGAAGATTTGGTGCTGGTGGTGCTGGGGACAGGCGAGCGGAAATATGAGGATTTGTTCAAGGCTTTGGCGGTGGCGTATCCGGGGCGCGTGGGCGTGAAGATCGCGTACGACAACGCGCTGGCGCACAAAGTGGAGGCGGGGGTCGACATGTTCTTGATGCCTTCGCGATACGAACCTTCGGGGTTGAATCAGATGTACAGCTTGAAGTATGGTACGGTGCCGATTGTGAGAGCCACCGGCGGGCTGGACGACAGCATCGAGCCGTTCGACGTGGAACACGGGACAGGGACCGGGTTTAAGTTCAAAGAGTATACCGGCGAGGCGCTTTTGTTTGCGGTTCGGCAGGCGCAGCATCACTACATGGATGAACGAATCTGGAAGCGCATCCAATTGAACGGAATGGCGAAGGATTTTTCTTGGAAGACGCCCGCGGCGGAGTATGCGAAGCTGTACCAGGCCGCGCGAGCGCTTCGAGGCTTGCCTCCAAGCTCGGGACAGGCAGGAGACGCCGCAGCCGGAGTTTCGCCGCCGGCGCAGAGTTCGAAAAAGGCCGTTCGAAGCACGGAAAAACCGGCACAAAGTGCGGGGCAGACCCCTCAGGCCACGGAGCCGGCCCCTAAAAGTTCGGGGCGGGCCCCTCAAGGATCGGGGCAAGCCGCAAGAAACCAAAAGCCTGCTGGAACATCTAATTAAATCTTGTTAGGAACTTGTTAGGAAAGAGAGATGCGGCGGCCCGCAAAAGGCAGGCAAGCTGCTGAGGACAAAGAACATGGCTGATAATACGATTCAAACAGCGGATGACAAGAATTTCGAAGCCGAGGTGTTGACGGCGAGCAATTCGCAACCGGTGATGGTGGACTTCTGGGCGGAATGGTGCCGCCCGTGTCACATGCTTGCGCCGACAGTGGCGGAGATCGCCCACGATTATGCGGGCAAACTCAAGGTGATGAAATTGAACGTCGACGAAGCGATGAATTCGGCGGGACGCTATCGCGTTCAGGGAATCCCCACGCTGCTGCTGTTCAAGAACGGGCAGGTTGTGGAGCAGATTGTCGGAGCAGTGCCGAAGGAGCAGATCACCAAGGCGCTGGAGCGGCACATCGGGTAATTTAGGGGTACTCGAGGGGCGTCGCGATCCGATCGGTTCGCGACGCCCTTGTTTTGTTGACTTCTGTCGTTTCGCCTACTTTTTCCGGCAATGGTCCTGCCATAATCTTCGCGTGAGCTTGGGTTGAATATTTGCGATGGAGGAAGAGTGCATCAACTGCGAGGCTCACGACTGGAGTTGAACACACTCTCTCCTGAGGCTTCGCGGTCCAAGTTTAATTATCGACTGTTTTTCTGGCGTTTGATCCTGGTTTTGGGATTGTTGCAAGTGTGGGCGCACCGCAACGAGATGTGCGCCGACGGCATTTCGTATATTGAAATTGCCTGGGCCACAACGCGCGAGGGCTTGCACCAGATTGTCAACGCATACTGGAGTCCGCTCTATCCTCTGCTATTGAGCCTTGTCTTTCGTTGGTTCCATCCGGCGGTGCAGTGGGAATTTACTGCGGCACATTTGCTGAATTTTGCGGTGTATGCGACAGGCCTCGCTTCATTTGAGCTCTTTTTGAGGGAATTAATCCTGCAAAGGGAAACGGCTGAGGAGAGGGCCGAAAGATCCGTACCGGTATCGCCGCCAAGCGTGTGGATTTGGGGATACGTCTTTTTCCTTTGGGCCAGTTACTTCTGGCTTGGCCCGGCTTGGGTAACGCCAGACCTGTGTGTTGCCGCGCTTGTGTATCTTGCAACCGTGTTGCTGTTTCGAATCGGGCGCGGCGGTGGCAATTGGGCCGTGTTTGTAGGACTTGGCGCTGTGCTCGGTATCGGCTATCTAGCGAAAGCGGCGATGTTTCCTCTTTCCTTTGTTTTTCTGTTCAGTGCTTTCTGCCTCGGCCGGGCGGCCGGAACATCCCTTCGTTCTGCGATTCTTCGAACGCTGCTCGCGGGCGGAGTGTTTGCCTGCTTCGCTCTGCCTCTCATTCTGGCGCTTTCAGCGGCGAAGGGACGGCCTACATTTGGAGATTCCGGAAGCATCGCGTACACGGAATACATTGATGGGGCGACAAAAACAATTCATTGGCAGGGAGAGCAATTAGGGACTGGAAAGCCGGCTCATCCGACCCGGAAAATCTTCTCCAATCCCGCAGTGTATGAGTTTGCGTTTCCCATACAAGGTTCCTATCCGCCGTGGTATGACCCATCCTATTGGTATGAAGGAGTGCGGCCGCATTTCCTTTTGAAAGGGCAATTGTGGGTGTTGTTCCGAGCGGCAAATTTATATCTCAAGATATTTTCGAAGAGCGGCGCGTTGTGGATAGTGTTCCTAGCGCTGGGGATTGCGACCAGAAAGGTGATCGCATGGGGACGCCTTGGTCGGGAAATGTGGCTGGTGATTCTGCCGTCCGTTGCCGCGCTAGGAATGTACGCGCTCGTTTTGGTCGAGTTTCGCTATGTCGCGCCGTTCGCGCTGATGTTGCTTTTGTGGATGCTTGCGAGAATCAGGATCATCAACGGGGCAGAGACGAAGTGGCTGAGGCGTCTGCATGCCGTCTTGATAATAGCTCCGGCGCTTGCAGTGGCATGGCCGCTGACTCGGGATCTGTACGACACCCTGCGCAACAAACCCTATGAACCATGGGTCGTCGCTCAACAGCTTCACGCCATGGGGATTACGCCGGGAATGGATGTTGGTTACATCGGGCACGGAATCGAAGCCTACTGGCCTCATCTCGCGGGCGTGCGGATTATCGCGGAGGTCCCGAGACTCGAACAGACGCGATTCGTCGCCGCGGATACGGCACGAAGGCAGCAAGTTCTTGCGCTCTTCACGTCCGTTGGGGCCCGAGCAGTAATCACAAAGAACGCTGATGCGGCCACTCCCGCGGAGGGCTGGCGGCAAATCCCAGGAACAAATCATTTCATATCGCAGCAGCCGTGGCTGATCGCGGCGCCAGATAAGAAGTGAAAAATTTGGAGGGGCAAGACCGCAAAAAGATGACGACAAGTCAACAGATAGCCTCAGTGCGTTGTACATGGGCGGCGAATGAGCTGAACATTCCGTATCACGACGAGGAGTGGGGCGTGCCAGTCCACGACGAGCACAAATGGTTTGAGTTTTTGATTTTGGAGGGTGCGCAGGCGGGATTGAGCTGGGATACGATTTTGAAAAAGCGCGCGCGGTATCGCGAAGTGTTTGACGGATTTGATCCGAAGAAGGTGGCGCGGTATGACAAGAAGAAAGTCCGCGAACTGCTGCGCGACGCCGGAATCATTCGCAACCGGCTGAAGATCGACGCGGCGATTACCAATGCGCGGGCGTTTCTAGAGGTGCAGAAGGAATTTGGCACGTTTGACGCCTACATCTGGCGCTTTGTCGGCGGAGAGCCGAAACAAAACGCGCGGAAAACCCTCAAGCAAGTCCCCGCAAAAACGGCCGAATCCGACGCTCTCAGCAAAGATCTTCAGAAGCGCGGCTTCCGCTTTGTTGGCTCGACAATTTGCTACGCCTTGATGCAAGGGACTGGCCTGGTGAACGATCACCTGGTGAGTTGCTTCCGGTATCAAGATTTGTCGAAATAGGAGCGAGCGCTTGCGTTGAGCGCAAGGCCAGCGTACGATTCTAATCTGCTGTTTCCCGCGAATTCCCGCCAATAGTTTTCCTCTCAGGAAGTGATGGAGAGGGAAGGGTGCGGCCTCGATCTATTGGGGTGGGCCTCCGACGGGCTGAAGATGTGAGGGGAAAGGCTGCGAATGAAATCGGTGGTCGTGGTGGGGGCGCAATGGGGCGATGAAGGAAAAGGGAAGGTCGTCGACTATCTTTCCGGTTCCTTTGATTACATTGCGCGAGTTGCGGGTGGCCACAACGCGGGGCACACGGTAATTATTGGAAAGGACCGCTATGTGTTGCAACTCATACCCTGCGGAATCCTTCGACCGAAACAGCATGCGGTGATCGGGACCGGAACGGTAGTGGATCCTGCTGCGCTGGTGGCGGAAATTGCGACGCTCAACAAGGCAGGAATCGAGGTGAACGGGCGCTTGCACGTCAGCAATCGCGCGCACTTGATCTTTCCGTATCACCGGGAGCTGGATCGAGCGGCGGAAGGCGCGCGCGGTGCGAACAAGATTGGCACGACTTCGCGCGGCATCGGGCCGGCGTACGAAGATAAGATGGCGCGGCGCGGGCTGCGCATATGCGATCTGCTGGAGCCGGAGTTGTTCCGCAAGAAAGCGGCGCACGTCGTTGCGGAGAAGAACCGGCTGGCGAAGGGCGCATACGGCGCGGATATCGACTTTTCACATGAAGTGGAAGAAACCCTGAAGCTGGGCGAACAGATTCGCAGGTATATTTGCGACACGGCGGAACTTTTGAATCGCGCTCTTGACGAAGGTAAGTCCGTGCTGTTCGAAGGCGCACAGGGAACGATGCTGGACATCGACCATGGAACGTATCCGTTCGTAACCTCGTCGAGTGCGACATCCGGCGGCGCGGCGACGGGCGTGGGTGTGCCACCGACAAAAATCAAGCACGTACTTGGAATTTCGAAAGCGTACACAACTAGAGTGGGCAGCGGACCGTTTCCGACGGAAATGCCCGATCTCGATGCCAAAGAAGTGCGCGAGCGCGGAAAAGAATTTGGCGCGGTGACGGGGCGGCCGAGGCGCTGCGGCTGGCTGGATTTGCAGGTCCTGCGCTACGCGAAGATGATCAACGGGATCGATTCGATGGTGATCACCAAGCTGGATGTTTTCGATACGCAGCGCGAAATTCAGGTGTGCGTGGGGTACAAATACAAAGGGACGCCGCTGAAGGAAATGCCAGCGCTCGCGGAAGAATACGAGCATGTTGTGCCCGAGTACAAGACGCTGTCCGGCTGGAATGAAACAACGTACGGCGTGAAAGACGGCGCGAAACTGCCGAAAGCAGCGCTCGATTATCTGAGGTTTATCTCGGATTTTCTGCAAGTAGAGATTGGGATGATTTCGACAGGACCCGAACGCGACGCGACGATTGTGCCAGCGGGGACGCTGCTGGCGCGGTGGCTGTAAAGAAAGAGAAAACATTTAACGCAGAGGTCGCACAGAACACAGAGTTCGCAGAGAAGAGCGGAAACAAAGAAGAACAAAGAAAAGCGGCTGGGCCAAAGCCTGCCTCTACGAAACGTCACCATGCTCAGCTACGAGCAAGCCCGGAACAAAGTAATTGAAGAAGTTGGGAAAAGAAAAGGACCACGCGCGACCGCGGTTGTGAGCGTATGGGAGGCGCTGGGATTGGTGTTGGCGCAGGAAGTGAAGACGGATCGGGAATATCCTCCATTTAACCGCTCGACGCGCGATGGCTACGCGGTGCGCGCGAAAGAAGCGGTGCCGGGCGCGCAACTGAAGCGCGTGGGAGAAATCAAAGCCGGCGACACGGTTCGGGAAGCGCTGGCTGCAGGAACGTGCTTGCAGATCATGACCGGCGCGGCCGTTCCAGCGGGCGCTGATGCTGTAGTAATGATCGAACACACGAGCCGCGAGGGCGACATCGTGCGCTTCGATCGAGCGGCGCAGCCCGGGCAGAACATCGTGCCGAGAGGCAGCGAGGCTGCATCCGCGCAGACCGTTTTGACGCCGGGCCTTCGGCTCGGATACGCGGAACTGGCACTGGCGGCACAAGTCGGCGCGGTGCGACTGCAATGTGCGCAGCGGCCGCGCCTTGCGATTCTTTCCACGGGAGACGAAGTCGTTTTGACCGACGAAATGCCTGGCCCGTTTCAGATTCGAAACAGCAATAGCGTTTCGCTTGCTGCGCAGGTTCGGATTGCGGGCGGCGAGCCGGTGGTGCTGGGGAACGCAGCCGACCGCATCGAGGATTTGGGCGAGAAAGTCGAGCGTGGGCTGAAAGAAGATGCGCTGGTGCTGTCGGGCGGCGTCTCGATGGGGAAGTACGACCTGGTGGAAAGCGCGCTTAAAGCTATGGGGGCAGAATTCTTTTTTGATGCAGTGGCGATTCGGCCGGGGAAGCCGGCCGTGTTTGGAATGTGCCAGGGCAAGCCGGTGTTCGGTCTGCCCGGGAATCCAGTTTCGACGATGGTGACATTCGAATTATTTGTGGCGCCCGCGATTGATCTGTTGAGCGGCGCGGAGGCGCGTGCGCTGCCACTGCTGGAGGCGCGGCTGGCGGAGGCAATGAAAGAAAAACTTGGGTTGGCGCACTTTTTGCCCGCGCGCGTGGAGTGGCGTGAGAGGGTGCCGGAAGTGAAGCCATTAAGGTGGCAAGGCTCGGGTGACATCGCGGCGTTGGCAAAGGCGAATTGTTTCCTGCTGGTCCCGGCTGACCGAGAGAAAATGGAAATTGGCGAGAGCGTTTCCGTATTGCTCAGGAAGGACGTAGTCTAACCGAGACGAGATGGCCAAGCTATCGCATTATGGGGAGAAGGGTGAAGTACGGATGGTCGACGTGTCGCAGAAAGCGGTGACGACACGAACCGCGGCGGCGAGGGGATTTGTGAAAATGAAGCCACGCGTGGTGAGCGCGGTGCGGCGGCTGAAAAATCCGAAGGGGAACCCGCTGGAAGTGGCGCGAATCGCGGGAATCGCCGCGGCAAAGAGGACCGCGGAGTGGATACCTCTTTGTCATCCACTGCCGTTGACGCACATTGATGTGACCGCGCGGCTGTGCCAGAATGGCGTGGAAGTACGATCCACAGTGACCACGGCCGCCCAGACGGGCGTGGAGATGGAAGCACTGGTTTCCGTAACCGCCGCGGCCCTCACGGTCTACGACATGTGCAAGGCCCTCGATAAAGGCATGGAGATCACGGACATCGTGCTACTGGAGAAGACTGGCGGCAAGAGCGGAGACTTCCATAGGCGGGTAGCGCCCCAAAGACGCGCACGATGACCACGACTGGGCACAAATCCATAAAATTGCTCCTGGCGGACGATAATCCGCTGGTGCGCGATTTGATCGTGAAGGGGCTTGAGCCGTTCTGCGAGGTGGAGACTGCTACGGACGGTGCAGACGCGCTCCTGAAGGTAGTGGACGCGCCTCCCGATGTGATTTTGTGCGATTACAAGATGCCCGGGCTGGACGGCAGGCAACTTTTTGAAAAACTCCGGGCGCGCGAGTCCACCGGGCACATTCCATTCCTCTTCATGGCCAGCCGCGCGGACATCGAGGAGCGGCTACGGCCGCTGGTGGACGGCGTCGAGGATTTCATCACCAAGCCATTCTTGATCAAGGACCTGGTGCGCATCACCAAAAAAGTTGTCGATCGTTTGCACTTGGAAAAGCTGCAGAAGAAAGCGTCGCGGCCGGGCGTCATCCAGGGGCGGCTGGAAGAGATGAGCATGATCGACCTGATGCAGTCGCTGGAGATGGGGCAGAAATCGTGCCGGTTGATCGTGCGGCACGGCGGCGCGCAGGGGGAACTGTATTTTGCAAGCGGGCAGTGCCGCGACGCAAAGATCGGAAAAGTCGAAGGCGACGACGCGGTATACAAAGTGGTGTTGTGGACGGAAGGCGAATTTGAAATCGACTTCAATGCCGCGAACGCCTCGACGAAGACCACCACCACGCGCAACACGACGGGCCTCTTGATGGAAGCGATGCGGCTGATGGATGAAGCCAATCGCGACACTGTAGAGACGCCGTGAGTCCTGCGAAGAAACCTTCCTGATGCGCGTAGCGGTCCTCACCATTAGCGATTCCGTGAGCAAGGGCGAGCGCGAGGATTTGTCCGGTCCCGCGGTTGTGGCGTTTTGCCGCGGGCTGGGCTGGGAAGTCACTTCTTCCTTATGCGTGTCCGACGAGCCCGCAAATATCCGCGAGCAGTTGCGCGCCGTGGCGGATTCCAGCCGCGTGGACGTTCTCTTGACGACGGGCGGAACAGGGATCGGGCCCCGGGACAACACGCCGGAGGCAACTCAAGCGGTTGCGGACCGGATTGTACCCGGACTTTCCGAGGAGATGCGCCGCAAAGGGCTGGAGCATACACCGACGGCAGTGCTCTCGCGGGGCACAGCGGCCGTGCGAGCCAAAACGCTCATTCTTAATTTGCCGGGAAGCCCCAAAGGCGCCGTGGAGTCATTGGAAGCAGTCGCACATCTTCTGCCCCACGCAGTCAACGTCCTGCATGGCGCGCGGCACGATTAGAGATCGTCCTACGACTTTGGACTGCGCAGAGGAATGAGCGCGCGAAGCCGGGGTTCGATGGCTGAAATCCTTTCCTGCGAAGCAGAAAGTCGTCCCCCGGACTGGCCTCTAGCCGCCGGCAATGGCGCCGATGATGAGAAGTGGCTCTTTTCCGGATGCGACTTCGTCGGGTAACGGAGTATCCGGCAGCTCCAGGGAATAGTCTTCCGAGCAGGCAAAAAAACGCAGGAACGGGCGGCGCTCCTGCGTGACATGATCGCGTATCGTGCCGCGCAGCATCGGATACTGTGCTTCGAGGGCGTCAAGAACGGAGCGTTGCGTGACCGGACCCACAATGTCTAGCTGCACTTCGGAACCTGCGCGTGCCAGCGCACGCAGATGGCCCGGAAGCACGACGCGAATCATGCCAGCCTCGCGAGGCTCGATAGGCCTCGCACAACTTGGTCGTCTCGGATGTTCATCAGACCGCGAGGGAAATGCTGGGTCACTCGAAACAGCCGCCCAAACCATTCCTTGTTTTTGTCGATTAGGATTGGAGGGTCAAATGACTTTCCGTCTGATCCACTCACGAAGTACCGGTAGCGACCGGAGGGGTCAGGGCCGGACTCGTAGGCAATGAACGTCTCACAGAGGACATACTCGTAGTTTCTCGGCTTGCCCTGCCTGCTAATAAGCCACACCCTGTCTCCATCGACGCGGCGAAACGGTTTGTCTGTCACGATCCCAGAGCCACGCTTGCCGACCTTGTATTCGCGCATCTTGTCAGGGTTGTGATACTGGACGAAATGCCGTGCCGGTTCGCTCATTTTTCACCTTGAGAGGAGCGATTCTAGCATTGGCCCTCGCAAATGGTGCGCACGCTCCCGGATCATGGCAGCGTTTGGACTTCGACGGAAAGCACGGCGGGGAGGTGTTCCACGATAGGAGCCCAACTGTTGCCCGCGTCGGCAGAACCGTACACCTGCCCGCCGGTAGTGCCGAAATAGACGCCGCACTTATCGAGCGAGTCGACGGCCATGGCATCGCGCAATATGTTCACGTAGCAGTCTTTTTGCGGCAAGCCTTTGGTTAGGGCTTCCCATTCGTTTCCGCCTGACTTGCTGCGGTAGACGCGCAGCTTGCCGTCGAGAGGAAAATGCTCTCCGTCGCTCTTGATCGGCACGACGTAGATTGTTTCCGGTTCGTGCGCGTGGACGTCGATTACGAAACCGAAGTCAGTCGGCAAGTTGCCGCTGACTTCTTTCCAGGAATCGCCGGCGTTGTCGCTGCGCATCACGTCCCAATGCTTTTGCATGAAGAGCAGGCCCGGGCGCGAAGGATTCATGGCAACGTGATGAACGCAATGGCCAACTTCGGCAGTGGGATTGGGGATGTACTGCGAGTGGAGCCCCTTGTTGATGGGGCGCCAGGTCTTGCCGCCGTCGTCAGTGCGAAATGCGCCTGCGGCTGAGATCGCGATGTAAATCCGCTTGGGATCTTTCGGATCCAGAATGATGGTGTGAAGGCACATTCCGCCTGCGCCCGGCTGCCACCCAGCTCCAGACTCGTGGCCACGCAGCCCGGATAGCTCCTGCCAATTCTGCCCGCCGTCGGTCGAGCGGAACAAGCCGGCGTCTTCCACTCCCGCGTAGACAGTGTCCGGGTCGGTGAGTGACGGTTCAAGATGCCAGACGCGTTTGAACTCCCAAGGGTGCTGGGTGCCGTCGTACCACATATGAGTGGTGAGGGGTTTTCCGGTTGATGCGGAAGTGTCGTACACGAACTTGTTGCTTTCGCCTTTGGGCGGCCCCGCTTGCTGAACGTTTTTTTCGCCCGGCGGTGTTCCTGGTTGGATCCAGGTCTTGCCGCCATCGTCGGAGCGCTGAATAATCTGCCCAAACCAGCCGCTTGTCTGCGAGGCGTAAATGCGATTGGGATTGGCTGGTGAGCCCTTGAGGTGATACATCTCCCAGCCGGCAAAGTGGGGGCCGCTGACGTCCCACTTGGCGCGCTTGCCGTCCGATGTCAGGATGAACGCGCCTTTGCGTGTTCCCACCAGCACTCGTACTTTGCTCATCTGCCACTCCTTTACCAGAAGTAAGGCCGCCGCCAGGGCGCACCTGTAAATTCGCCACGCTAAAATGATTCTTTTGTTCCCATCACGATTTGATGGGAACCCAAACTTCCATGCCGCCCGTTCCGGTCCGCGGATCGAATTCTTCTGAGTAGCGCTCGAAAAAATTCGGCGCTTCGGCATCTCCGCTGGCAGTCTCGAGGCCGGAACCTGGAAACCATTTGTCGATGGCATCCAGAGTTTCGTACATCTTCGAAACATGTTCGCGGTGGGAAAAAACAGCATATTTCTGTGCCGGGATGGCCACGACAGCGAATTCGCCGGGAAGAATGGAAGACCCGGAGACCTCGACGCCTGCCAGGTAGTCGACACCATCGGGGGTGAGCGCATTGAAGCACAAGCCATAAGCTACTTGGCCTACTTGTCCGGGGATTTTGCCGATGTGGGGCGCAAAGCGCTGCCAAAGCTCCGGGATGTTTTTCATGGTTTCCGGGCTGTAGCGCTGGCGCAATCCGGCAATTCGCAACGGCTTGCCGTACTCAAACCGCGGCGTCTCCAGTTGCGCTGCAGACGATTTCTTCGCTATGGCTTGGTTCATTTTCGTCCTCCGAATTTAGCTGGCGACCGAAAATCGCGGGCTTGGGAAAGCCAGTCTGCAACAGATAACTTGCAAAATGCAAGTGAAAAATGTTAGGGTGGAAAAATGCCGAAGAAGAAGGCCAATCCCAAGTGGCGGTCGGGGTGTCCACTGAATGCTTCCGTGGAGATCCTGGGCGATCGCTGGTCGTTGCTGATTATTCGCGACATGATGCTGCGGGGATTCCGCACCTATAAAGAGTTCCTCGGTTCCTACGAGAAGATCGCGACGAATATTTTGGCGGACCGGCTGCAAAAGCTGATCACTCATGGAATCGTCACCACCAAGTGCGACCCTTCAGATGGCCGCAAGTTTATTTACTCGCTCACCCCGAAGGGCATCGATCTGGCGCCCGTCCTCACCGAAATGGTGCTCTGGGCAGCCGCACACGAAGAGACGGCTAATCAAGCGCTTGTCCGGGAAATGCGAAAGGACAAGGAACAATTCATATCTACCGTACGCCAACGCTGGACCGAAACCACCCGAGCTGCCGGCCGCAACGTCAGGGGAGAACTTAAGCCCCAGATGGACGCTCGACAACCGGCGTTTCGGCCCTCACTCCGACCGCAGGGCTTCCGTGACATCGACGCGCGCGGCGCGCGCCGCCGGCAGTACGGACGCGACGACCGCTGCGGTTAGCAGCACGACCACGGATGCAACCACCGGCAGGCCGCCCGGCATTTGCACGCCCTCGAAAGAGCTCCGCGCCAGACGCACCAGCACGTACCCACATGCCGCGCCCGCGACGATGCCCGCCGTCGCCATCACCGCGCCTTCCGCGATAACGCTCGCTAGGAGTTGCCGCGGCTGCGCTCCAATCGCCAGCCGGACGCCGAACTCGCGAGTCCGCGCGCTAACCGAAAATGCCAGCACGCCGGCGACGCCGACCAAGGCAATGGCCAAAGCGACGCCCGCAAAGATACCGAACACAACGGTGTTGAGACGATCCGGAGTGAGAACTTCGGCGCGAACGTCTTCGAGGGTAGCGGCGCGCTCGACGGGCTGCTCAACGGACATGTCGCGAATGATGCGAGTAACCGGTGTAACAAGAGAATAAGGATTGGTGCCGACGTGGATGAAGAGGCGGCCGCCGAACATGGGACCTTCTTCAATGGAATTGTAGACCGTGAGGATCGGGCCAGGAACGACGTGTTCGTCGTCAATATCGGCAGCGATGCCAATGATTCGGTGAGGAGCAGTGCTAATGGGGACGAATTTCATCACGGGATCTGTCCAATAGACATGCCGATTGAGGGGATCCCGATTGGGGAACATTCGCTGAGCGAGAGTTCGACTAATGATAACGACCGGATCTTTGTTGTCCAGGCCGTCGAGCTGATTGAAATCGCGGCCGGCGATGATGGGGACACCGAGGGCGGCAAAAAAGCCGGGAGAGACGGTGCGAAACTGGGCGCGAGGATCTTCTTCGCCCGGACCGCGGACGTAGCCGTCTCCTGAGAATTGGAAACCAGGACCAAAGCTGCCGGCATCGCGCCAGGGTACGACAAGGCCGAAAGCGGTCTTGTTCACACCGGGCAGGGCTTCAATACGACGTATCGATTCCTTGTAGAAATCGACGACTTGTTGAGGAGTTTTACCGTAGGACATAGCGGGGACGTTGATGGCGAGGACGTGGCGGGTGTCGAGGCCGGTCTGCGCCGATTGCAGCGAGAGCAGCGTTTTGACCAATGCGCTGGCGCCTGCCAATAGCAGGAAGGAGGCGGCAATCTGCGTTACGGCGAAGATGCGCAGCCGGCGATTCGTACTTCCAGTGATCCGCACGCTGCCGCTTGAGAGACCCAAACCATGGGAGCCGTCGGCCGCCGGCAGGCGCGGGACAAACGCCAAGAGCACAGCCGCGATCATGGCCAGCGCCGCCCCCACCCACAACATGCTGGAATCGACCGTCAGATCCAGCGCGCGGACGGAGAAGCGAGAGGCGTAGCGAGCAAGCACGGCAAGGAGCGGCCGTGCACTAATTACGCCGAGAGTGGCGCCAGCGACGCAAAGAATGAGACTCTCTGCCAGTAAAATGCGGCGCAGTGCGCCAGCGCCGGCGCCCAGCGCCGCGCGGATGGCGAGCTCGCCCTCACGGCGGACGGTGCGCGCGAGGACAAGATTAGCGACGTTGGAACAAGCGATGATAAACACGAGGCCGGAGGCGCCAAGAAGAACAAGGAGAACAGTTCGAGCGCCGGAAGTGATTTGCTCGCGGAGGAGTTTGGCGTCGATTTGGAAACGCGCCTGGGGCGAATAGGCGTCGGGATGATCCTTGAGCATCGGAGCGTAGACGGCGCGAAGTTCAGCGCGGGCTTGATCAAGAGTGACGCCGGGAGCGAGCCGGCCGAAAAGTTCCGTCATGCGGTGGACGCGCCCGTTCTGCATGGTCGCGGAGAGATGGTGGGGGCTCGTAACAATATTGGCAATGAGTTCCGTGTCAGCGGGATAGGGGATAGAGGGTTCGAGGACGCCGATGACAGTGGCAGACCGATCACCGAAGCCGCTGCCGAGGCGAACGGTCTTGCCCATGACGGACGGATCGCTCTTGAAAGTGGTCGACCAGAAACGATAGGTCAAGACGACGACGCCAGCGGCTTTAGGACCGTCGTCTTGCAGGCCGATGAGACGGCCGAGAACAGGATGGAGGCCCACCACGTCAAAATAGGAGCCGTCAACGACGCCGGCGCGAACTTCCCGGGGCTCGCCGAGGCCGATCATAGTGAAACCGACGGTGGAGAACTCGCCGAAGGAGGTGAGAGTTTTGACGCCTGCGCGCAAGTCGTGAATCTCCGGCACGGAGAACGGGACTTCCCCGGGGCTGATACCAGGCGCGCTTTGTTGGATGTAAATGAGGCGGTCCTCGTCGCTATTGACGAGCGGCCGAAGAAGCACGCCGCGAACCAGGCTGAAGATCGCCGCGTTCGCTCCAATGCCCAGCGCCAGCGTGAGCACCACGGTGAACGCCAGCCCCTTGCTGCGCGCCAGCGACCGGACAGCGAATTTCAGATCGTTCACGAAGGTCAGGATGGCCTCGCGGGATGGCGAATCTTTCGGTTGGCGTTCGCTCATGATGCTTGCTCCTTTGAGTGGATTGCCATGTAGGATGCGAGACGCTCGAGGCTCTGCGTCCAGCCAACTTCCATCCCCGCCAGATACTGCGCGGCCTGGGCCGTCTTATTGATAACGCGCGCGCGCAAGATTTGTTTCGTCTTTCCGCCTTCTTCGGCGAAGGTCACAGTTGTCAGCACTTCAAACATGGGGTCGCCATTCGCATCCAGCGCCGCGTTCGTGAAAACGATCCGCTCGGACTCGACGATCTCCTGGTAGATTCCAGTCGTCGGATAAACGGTGCCGTCGGGGCCGCGCATGTGAATACGGATGGCGCCGCCGGGCCGTAAGTCCAAGTCGCAAACTGGGTTAGTAAATCCGTGGGGACCCCACCACAGCGCAAGGTGCTTGGGATCGGTCCACACCTTGAACACGAGTTCGCGCGGCGCGTCAAACACACGGGTCAGCACCAACTCCTGTTCCTCATTTGCCATCATGCTTCTTGTGGCCATGCCTTTTCTCCTTTTCCTGTACGTCGCGCAAGTAGTCATTTAAGCGGTCCAAACTCTCGGTCCAGAACCGCTGGTAGTGCGCCACCCAATCGGCAACGTCCTTGAGCGGCGCCGCCGTGATCCGGCATGGCCGCCACTGGGCTTCGCGCCCACGCGTAATCAATCCTGCGTGTTCCAGCACCTTGAGGTGCCGGGAGACAGCCGGCATGCTCATGGAAAAGGGCGCAGCCAGCTCCGTGACGGTGGCCTGACCGGTAGCCAGGCGCGCGAGGATGGCGCGACGGGTGGGGTCGGAAAGCGCGGCAAGCGTGGTGCTCAACTGGTCCGGCATCGAAGGTATTAAGCACTCCTGTTAAATAACACGCCTGTTAAATACATTAGGATTTACATCCTGTCAATCGCTTTCTTGCGTTTGCTCCGAGGAGGAGTTGTTGTCCGCTGACAAGCCCAGGTGTACAGTACGGGCGAATAAGAACGAAACGAGGGTTTCCTATTGAAGCTATCAGTCGGAACTGATGTACCTTCGAAGTCCTCCTTTCTCGTTTTGGTGGCGCTATTTTCCATGGTCCCCTTGGCACTGGCCGGGCAGAACAATGCGACAAAACCCGGATTATGGTCCGGGATTCTTGTGTCCAGCGCCTGTAACGCGGACGAAGCTTTTGCGGAGTCGCCGGACTGCACCAAGAGTATTCCGGGCGCGAAACTGGCGCTTTATGACGATACCGACCGCGTCATCTATGGTCTCGAGCCGCAGTCAGCCGTAACCGCGCACCTTGGCGATGCGGTAACCGTTCGAGGGACGCTTGATGACGATGCGATTCGCTTATCTTCTATCGAGCTGATGTCGATCGGCCTCGCGGTCGGCCAGAAAGCCCCGCCTTTTTCCCTTCGGGACCAGACTGGCAAGATACAAACCCTCGATACGTTAAAAGGGACGAACGGCACCGTTCTTCTTTTTTTCCGTTCGGCGGATTGGTGACCTTTCTGCAAGGGGCAGCTGGTTCAGCTGCAAAGCGCCATCCCGCGATTCGAGAAGCAAGGAGTCCAGCTGGCGGCCATCAGTTACGACTCGGAAGAAATCCTGAAATATTTCGCCGACCGGCACAAGATCGAATACCCGATGCTGGCGGACCCCGATTCGAAAACCATCAAGGCTTATGGTGTTCTTAACGGGGAAGCTATCGGGATGCAGAAGGGTTTTGCCCGCCCGGGATATTTCTTTATCGATCCCCGCGGAATCATCCGAGAAAAGTTCTTCGAGGCGAAATACCGGGAGCGGGTTACTGGAAATAGTATTATTTCCAAACTCTTCCCGGAATTGGGCCAGGAAGTCACGGAGACTGTTGAAGCTCCGCATCTTCAGCTGGCCCTCGAACAATCCGATCCCACTGGCGTTCCTGGAACGCGCCTCACGCTGGTCGCAGAAGTGCGGCTGCCTCCCGATGTGCACGTGTATGCGCCCGGTGCGCAAGGCTACAAACCCATTAAGCTCGTCATCGATCCCGTCCAAGCTCTGGAGTTCAAACCCGCAGTCTACCCTGCGTCCAAAACGCTCTATCTGCCAGCGATCAAAGAGAAGGTGCCGGTGTTCGATGGGACTTTTCGCATCAGCCAGGATGTGAAAGTCGACTCCGGTTCCGCGTTTTGGGGTTCGCTCGGGAAGGAGGGGAAACTCCTCGCCATCACTGGAAAGCTTGAATACCAGGCCTGCGACAAAACGATCTGCTACGTGCCAACTTCCGTTCCCGTCAAATGGCAACTGCAAGTGTTTCCGCTGGATCGGACCCGCGCCCCTGCGGACATTCGACACAAATAAGCACGCGAGTCAAAAATCTCGCGCGCAATGACCACTTACAAAGATTGTTCGATGGCATCGTGAGCTCCCTTACTTGCAGAAGCGCTGGCAAGGGAGCGTGTGGGGGACATTTTGTAATGGAGCCGAATGATGGTGAGGCCAAGGAAAGAGATGGTGTGCTCTGTACGAAGTACACCTTCGTCGTCCACGTAGACGTGAAAGAGTTCGTGGAGCGTTTTGACGTAGCGAACGCGTCGGTGATCGGTGCCGGACCCGACGACGCGATAGAAACCGGAGCGGCCCCACGCGGAACCGGAAGAGTCCAGACCAAACGAGCCGTCCGGATGGGCGACCGGCCCAAGGTAGACGTTGGCACTGCCGTCGCACGGAAACGTGACCTTGACGCAGGGGTTGGGCTCGCCGGGAACCTGCACGGTCGAGTAAAGCCCGGCGTAGATCACGTGACCGGAAGACTTCAAGCGTCGAAGCCAGCCGGTGTAAACGATCTGTCCCGACGCGGGCTCGATGAGCTGCACCACTTCGCTGCTCATCCCTTTGGCCACTTCCAGAGAAGAGATCGGAAAATTGAGCTGGTCCATGCGGCGGCTGATGAATTCCACTAGCAGCCAAAGAAAAAAGCGGCCGAGGAGAGCGACTTCCGACCAGACCTCGAGTTGATACGCTGCAGCGTGTTCATAGAAATGACGAATCGCCGGATGAATGGCGTCCGGATTGAAGCTTGGGCCGCGAAGCGCGTTGAAATCGGGAATCAATCCGGCGCCGGGGGGAACCTGGATTTGAAGGTTTTCGTCGCGCGCGATGCGCTCGTAGATTCCCGTGCCGATGCGGCCGCGCTCGCCGAGCGGACAGCGCAGCCAAGGAGCATCGGCTTCGCGCATGCGCTTGCCGGTTGTGCGGACCCAGATCTTGATGCCGCTTTCGAGGAAAAAGGCGATCACATCGTAAAACCACGAGCGCTTGTCAGCCGATGACGTGCCCGTAGGCTTCGCAGTAGCGGCTGCGGTATTGGAAAGGGTAGGCGCAGGTTCCATGGCTCTATCTTCTCATTGATGGGAATCGGTGGGCGCCTGGTTGAGGGGTTGTGCCCGCTGGAGCAACCGTTGTGAGCGGCGGCATCCTAGATTCTTGGGTTGACCGATTGCTCTTTCAAGTCAAGAATGATTGCACCATGGCGCACAAACTTTCGGACAAAAAACTGGCGGTGCTGGGCACGGGAAAGCTTGGCGGGATTCTGTTGCGAGCCTACCTGAAGCAAGAGCTCTTCTCACCGAAACGCGTTAGCGCGACGGTGAAGCATTCGGAAAAGGCCTCGGCTTTAGCCAAGGAACTTGGCGTTTCTGTGACCACCGAAAACGCCAAGGCGGCGCGCGGCGCTGACATCGTCCTCCTCGGCGTGAAGCCGCAAGTCGTCGGCGATGTATTGAAGGAGATCGCGCCTGAGGTGAATGAGAAGACATTGGTCATTTCCGTGGCCGCGTCCGTGCCGACAAGCTATATCGAGCAGCGCCTCGGCGTAAAAGTCCCCGTGGTGCGCGCAATGCCCAATACGCCTGCGTCCGTGGGATGCGGAATGACTGGAATTTGCCGCGGTGCACATGCAGGAACAGAGCATCTCGAGACGGCACGGGCAATGTTCAACGCCGTCGGGCGCACCGTTGTCGTGGACGAAAAAAATATGGACGCCGTTACCGGGCTTTCGGCGAGTGGCCCGGCGTTTGCCTATATCATTCTCGAATCGCTGGCGGAGGCAGGCGTCAAAGTGGGTCTCCCGCGGGATGTGGCGACGCTGCTCGCAGCGCAGACCATGAAGGGTGCGGCGAGTGTGGTCCTGGAAACCGGCGATCACCCCGCATTGTTGAAGGATGCCGTGACCACGCCCGCAGGATGCACCATCGACGGAATTTTGGAACTGGAAGAAGGTAAGCTCCGTGTGACGCTTATCAAGGCAGTCGTAAAGGCCACCAGCCGCGCTGGTGAGTTGCTGTTCGAGAAGTAAGCCGGCCCAGTATTGACAACGGTGGTAGGATGCTGCGTGTGAGGGAACGATGCAGAGCGCATATGTCCCCGTATTGATTTACGCGGTGCTGGTGATCGCATTTCCCGCGGTAACGCTGGTCCTCGCAAAATTCATACGGCCGGCATCCACTTCGTTCGGGGCGAAGCTGAAGCCCTATGAGTGCGGGATTCCTCCGGAGAGCGATGCGCGAGGACGTTACTCAGTAAGGTTTTACATCGTGGCGATGCTGTTTGTGATTTTCGACGTGGAAACGATGTTCCTCATTCCCTGGGCAATTCTCTATAAGGGCTGGGTCGCAATGCACCAGGGCCTGTTTGCCCTCGTTTCAATGGTCGTGTTCCTCGGAATCCTGCTCGTAGGTTATCTGTGGCTATACAAAAAGGGTGCCCTTGAGTGGGTGTAAGGCGCAGTTCCTTTCTTTTCCCAACCCCGCCATTACTGTTTGCAAGTTGTTATGATTGACTCGGTTGGCGGCGTGTGTTAGAAACGCGGCGTTTGAATTTTCGGCTGCTTCCTTGATGTAGTTTGTGAACTGTAACTGCAAAGGTTCACTGCGGCCTGTTGAACCCCGGGTCCATGGCTGACGAGCCCAAGGAACCTAAACCGCCTCAAGTCCCCACGGGCGACCAGCCCGCAAGCGCCGCGCCCCCTGTGTCTCCTCCCGCTGCCAAACCAGTCGGCGCAGGTGCGCCCGCAGCTCCTCCAAAAGCGGCGGCTCCTGCCGCGCCAAGACCGCCGGTCGTCCTCCAGACTCCTCTCAACAATGAATTCGTCACGCGCTTTCGCGCCAAGTTTGGCGCCGCTCTTCTCGAAGCGATCGAAGACCGCAAGCAAGCCATTCTGACTGTGGATCGCGCTCAACTCGTGGAAATCTCTCTGCACCTGCGCGACGAAGAGAAATTCGACATGCTTGCCGACTTGACGGCCGTCGACTGGCCGAAGCGCGAAAAGCGTTTCGATGTTGTTCTCGATTTGTACTCTTTCCCGAAAAACGAACGGCTGAGAGTGAAAGTGCATGCGGCGGACGGTGAAGCAGTGCCAAGCGTCGTGAGTGTTTGGCCGGCGGCGAATTGGCAGGAACGCGAAGTGTTCGATATGTTCGGGATTGCTTTTTCCGGGCACCCGGATTTGAAACGCATTCTCTTGCCGGATGAGTGGCAAGGCTATCCGCTGCGGAAGGACTACGATATCTTGCAGCAGGATACCGCCTGGGTTCGGGAAAATCTTGGCATTGAGAGCGGTCAGTAAAGCGATTTCAGTTTCAAAGGGAAAACGACTCTGAGCGTCGATACCACAAACGATCACAAGACGGTGTTGGGCGCGGACGAGCTGGTCATCAACATGGGGCCACAGCATCCGTCCACGCACGGCGTGTTGCGCGTCAAATTGAAGCTCGATGGCGAGCGCGTGATCGGCTCGGAATGCATCATCGGGTATTTGCACCGGGGCGTCGAGAAGATCGCGGAGAACCGCACGTATCAGCAATTTGCTCCGTATGTCGACCGCATGGATTATGTCGCGGCCGTGAGCAGCGGCCTGGGATATTGCGAGGCAGTGGAGGAACTGCTGGTGGTGGAGGCTCCGCCGCGCGCGCGCGTGATCCGAACAATCTTGACCGAGTTGCAGAGAATCGCCAGCCATCTCCTCTGGCTCGGCACGCATGCTCTGGATATTGGCGCGCTCACGCCGCTTTTCTACTGCTTCCGCGAGCGCGAAGAAATTCTGAAGATTTTTGAAAAGTATTGTGGCGCGCGCCTGACGACCCATGCGTTTCGCATCGGCGGGCTGCAATACGAGGCTTACGACACGTTCGAGAAGGACGTCGAACGCTTCTGCAAGGATTTTGAATCGCGCATCGTAGAATACGAAGCTTTGCTTACGCAAAACCGCATTTGGATCGGGCGGACAAAAGGGGTGGGAATTCTGACTGCGGCAGACGCGATTGCTTTTGGAGTGACCGGGCCTGTGCTGCGCGCCAGCGGCGTGAAATGGGACATTCGCAAAGCCGCGCCTTACGCTGCCTACGATCAATACAAATTCGAGATTCCTGTGGGCACAACCGGAGATACCTATGATCGTTATCTGGTCCGCATGGAGGAAATGCGGCAATCGCGGCTGATCTGCTTGCAAGCCATCGAAAATATTCCGGCCGGGCCGATCATGGCGAAAGTGGGGAAGGTGCTGAAGCCGCCTCCGGGTGAGGTTTATCACGCGATTGAAGCGCCCAAGGGCGAAATCGGCTACTACATCGTGAGCGACGGCACAGTGATGCCGTATCGCGTACACATCCGGCCGCCGTCGTTCATCAATTTGCAGGCGTTCGACCGCATGGTGCGAGGACATCTGGTGGCCGATGTGGTGGCCATCATCGGAACGATTGATATTGTGCTCGGAGAAGTGGACCGCTGATGAGTGCCGCCATCCAGGCAACCATCGAGTTTGTGAAGCTCTACTGGGCACCGCTACTGTGTGGCGTGGTCATTGTCGCCATCCTGCCGCTGATCGTCGGCTACATCGTGCTGGTGGAACGCAAACTCATGGCGGACATGCAGGCGCGGCTCGGTCCCATGCGCGTGGGGCCGCACGGTTTGCTGCAACCTATCGCCGACGCGTTGAAGCTGCTCATCAAGGAAGACATCATCCCGGACAATGCCGACAAACTCGTTTTCTGGCTCGCGCCCGTGCTTTCCGTCGGCGCCGCGTTGCTTTCGCTGGCCGGCCTGGCGATCGGACCGGCGTTTCAGATTGCCCAGGACATCAACATTGGCATCCTCTTCGTCGTGGGCATCAGCGCGTTGGGAATTTTCGGCATTGTGCTGGGCGGATGGGCCTCGAACAGCCACTATTCGTTGATGGGCGCGCTGCGCAGTTCCGCGCAGTTGGTGAGCTACGAGACTGCCGCGGGAATGGCGCTGGTGAGCGCGCTCTTATTCACCGGTACGCTGAATATCAAATCGATCGTGGAAGCGCAGAGCAAAGAGGGTATCTGGTACGTGATGCTGGCGCCGGTGGCCTTCTTTACCTATCTAGTCGCTTCCATTGCGGAGACCAACCGCGCACCGTTCGATTTGCCGGAAGCGGAGTCCGAACTCGTCGCCGGTTACATGACGGAGTTCAGCGGATTCCGCTGGTCGCTCTACTTTCTCGCCGAATACACGAACATGATCGTGGTGGCTTCCGTGGCCACAACGTTGTTCCTCGGCGGCTGGCTCCGGCCCTTTGCGCACGTTCCCTGGCTGAACTTTCTGGATTTTGTTCCGACCCTTTTGATGGTGGCTGTCGGCGCCTATTGCATCGTTCGCGTGCCAAAGCAGCCGGTGCGTGTGCAGCAGATGTTCATGATGGCGGTGGCGGGATTATGTTTCGTCGTGGGTCTGGTCCTGGCCGTGCCCGTGCTTGTGCCGATTGCCAAACCGTTCTACGCCGGCATTCACGGCGGCTTCTGGTTCATTTTCAAAGTGAGCCTCTACATCTATTTCTTCATGTGGCTGCGATTCACGATACCGCGGTACCGCTTTGACCAGTTGATGCGCCTGGGCTGGCATTTTCTGATCCCGCTATCCATCATCAATGTTTTGCTGGTGGGCGTGGCCCTGATCGCCGGGTCGTACTTTAATTTGCACGGATGGGGATTGCTTCTGGTGACGACTCCCGCGGCCGTCATTGCGCTCGTCGCTGCGTTGCTCATCCTGGCCGCAGAGAAAGAACATGACGAGCGGCAGCAGCCCAACACCGCCTCGGATTTCTATGCTGGATAAAGTCCTCTTTTATTTTTTCGCCGCCATCGCCGTGGCCAGCGCGGCCCTCATGGTGACGCGCCGAAACGTAGTCCACGGCGCCATCTTTTTGATCACCGCGCTGCTCGCCACTGCGGGGGTTTTCTTGCAGTTGCGCGCTGAGTTTTTGTTCATCGTCCAGATCATTCTTTACGTCGGCGGGATCATGGTGCTTTTCGTTTTCGTGATCATGCTGGTCAATTTGGATGTGGCGCTCCAGCAAATTCAGTTCGCGCGGAAAAAGTGGGTGGCGCTCCTCGTCGCGCTGGCGCTTGCTGGCCAGGTCGGCCTCATGGTTTGGTCTTCCGGGAAAATGCCCGGGCAGGGGTTGCCGGTGCTGACGGCTGCGGCCGCGGAGCATTTGCCGCCCAATTCCGAGACGGTAGCGCACAGTCTGTTCGAATCCTATTTATTGCCGTTTGAGATTGCCTCGGTCTTGTTGCTGGTGGCCATGATCGGCGCCGTCGTCATGGCCAAGAAAAGGACGTAACGCAGCGATGCTTCCGATTGAGAACTACCTGTTCCTGAGTCTTGCGCTCTTCATCATCGGCGTGATCGGAGTCGTCACGCGGCGCAACGTCATCGTCGTGCTTATGTCTATCGAGCTGATTCTGAACGCCGTGAACATTAACCTTGTGGCCTTTTCCCGTTTGTACGGCGACGTGGGCGGGCAGGTCTTCGCGCTGTTCATCATTGCCGATGCGGCTGCGGAGGCCGCCGTGGCGCTCGGAATCATCATCGCGTTCTTCCGCAACCGCGAAACGGTTTTGGAAGACGAAATGGATTTGCTGAAGTGGTAGCGAACGACATGAAAGAAGAAAACAAACCGGCATGACGCCCACGGGCTACTTTCTCGATCATCTCTGGATGATCCCGCTGTTTCCTCTGGCCACAGCGGCGCTGATGCTTTTCTTCGGCAAGCGCTTGCCCAACTCAGCCGTCAGCGTGCTCTGCGTCGGAAGCGTCGGCTTGTCGTTCATTTACTCGGCAGGCGCGGTGATTCAATTGCTCGCCGCGGCGCCACAGAATCGCGTCGCTCAGCAAATCCTGTTTGAATGGCTGACTCCCGGCCCGATGCGAGTTGGAACCGAGCACGCCGCGCATGTCGTCCGCTTCGTTGCCGACTGGGGATTCCTCCTTGATCCACTTTCGTGCGTAATGGTTCTCGTCGTTACCGGCGTCGGCTTCCTGATTCACGTTTACTCCATCGGGTACATGGGACACGAAGGCGGCTACTACCGCTTCTTCGGCTACATGAATCTTTTTATGTTCGCCATGCTGACGCTGGTCCTGGCGAACAACATGCTGCTCATGTTCGTCGGCTGGGAAGGCGTTGGCTTGTGCAGCTACTTGCTCATTGGTTTTTATTTCCTCAAAAAATCCGCTTCCGACGCCGGCAAGAAAGCCTTCATCGTCAACCGCATCGGCGACGCCGGCTTCATCCTTGGCATTCTCCTGACTGCGGTGACTCTGGGCACCGTCCGGTTTACTTCGCAGGGCTTGCCGGATGCCGCAGGTGCTTCAGGAATTCTCCAGGCGCTGAAGTCTGGCGTGGACGCGCACGCTTTGAGCTACGGAGCGCCGGTTCTGACCGCCATCGCCCTTTTGTTATTTGTCGGAGCGATGGGCAAATCAGCGCAAATTCCTCTCTACGTTTGGCTCCCCGACGCCATGGAAGGCCCAACGCCTGTCAGCGCATTGATCCACGCCGCTACCATGGTGACCGCAGGCGTGTACATGGTCGCGCGCATGAACGCCATCTACCAGCTTGCGCCTTTCGCAATGGATGTCGTTGCGATAGTGGGAGCCACAACCGCGATTTTTGCGGCTTCCATGGCCCTGGTGCAGAACGATATTAAAAAGGTGCTCGCTTATTCGACCATCAGCCAGCTTGGCTACATGTTCCTGGCCCTCGGCGTCGGCGCGTTCGCGGCCGGAATCTTTCACCTGATGACCCACGCCTTCTTCAAGGCGCTCTTGTTCCTCGGCGCAGGCAGCTTGATTCACGCCATGTCTGGAGAGCAGGACATTCGCAAGATGGGCGGATTATGGGACAAGATTCCGAATACCGCGAAAACGTTTGCCGTCGCGACTTTGGCGATCGCGGGAATTTTTCCCTTCGCCGGATTTTTTAGCAAAGATGAGATTCTCGGGAGCTCCTTCGATCGCTATCGTTCTTTATGGGTCGTCGGCTTCATCACCGCGGGCCTAACCGCTTTTTACATGGCGCGGCTCTTTTTCTTGACTTTTTTCGGCTACTGCCGTGCCGACGAACATGTCGAGAAACATATTCACGAATCACCGCGTGCGATGACCGTTCCGCTCATGATTCTCGCCGGATTCTCCATCGTTGGCGGTTGGATTGGTTGGCCCGAGGCTTTCGGCGGAGAGAACCGCTTCGAGAAGTTTCTTGACCCCATCCTGAAGGGCGTTCTGCCTGAGACGGGCGAAGTTAACATCGCGCATCATGCCGTTCTCAAAGAGCTTTTGTTAATGGGAGCCTCGCTCGGGATTGCAGTCGCCGGAATTATCCTAGCCTACCAACTCTATTGTGCTAAGAGGATCGCGCCCGAACTTGTCGCCAAAAAGTTTCCGCGACTCTACCAATTGCTTCTACACAAATATTACGTCGACGAAATTTATGACGCGGCAGTCGTGGATCGCACCAAGGACCTTGGTACTTTGCTCGGCCGCTTCGACGCCAACGTTATCGATGGCGTCGGCGTGGACGGCGCGGGCTGGCTCGCCCGCTTCGGCTCAACTTTGTCGATGTGGTGGGACAAGTGGATCATCGATGGGCTGCTGAATTTTGGCGCGAAGATGATACAACTCTTCAGTTATCCGGTGCGCTTGCTGCAAACCGGAATGTTTTCCAGCTACGCGATGCTGATTTTGGTCGGGTTAGTCGTTCTTCTGGCGTATTACGGGCACCACGTGCAGGTCATGCTGCGCGGCGTGCGCTGAGAGGCGATAAGAATGGACTTTTTTGCACATCACATCTTGAGCGCGGTCTTGTTTACTCCGCTCGTGGGCGCGCTGCTCATGCTCTTCATCCCACGCGAGAACGAGCAAGCACACAAAATCGCCGGCAATGTCTTTGGCGTGCTCGGGTTCCTTGTCTCGCTTCCGCTGGTTCGCTGGTGGAACCCGGGGGACAAGCCTTTTTCGTTCGAGGAAACCGCCACGTGGATCCCTTCCATCGGCGCGAAATACCATCTCGGCATCGACGGCATCAGCCTCCTGCTTGTCATGCTCACCACGTTCCTCGGGATGATCGCCATCCTGTCGTCGTGGAGCGCCATTCATCTGCGCACCAAGGAATACTACATTCTGCTTCTGCTGCTCCAGACCGGCATGATTGGCGTTTTCGTTTCTCTGGATTTCTTCCTCTTTTACGTTTTCTGGGAAGTGATGCTCGTCCCCATGTACTTCCTCATCGGCGTTTGGGGCAGCGACCGCCGCCTCTACGCCGCCATCAAGTTTTTCCTGTACACGCTCGCCGGTTCCGTTGTAATGCTCTTGGCAATTCTGGCCCTTTATTTCTACACGCCTATTCCGCCTGGAGAGACGACGCACTCGTTCTCCATTCCTTACCTGCTAGCTGCGGCCCAGAATTTCGCCGACCCGCTGAAAGTCTGGCTATTCTGGGGCTTCTTCTTCGCCTTTGCCGTCAAAGTGCCGATGTTCCCGTTCCACACTTGGCTCCCCGACGCGCATACCGAAGCGCCCACGGCCGGCTCCGTCATCCTCGCTGGCGTCCTGCTGAAAATGGGCACGTATGGCTTCATCCGCTTCTCGCTTCCACTCCTGCCAAGTGATCCGCTCCTGCGCCACAAGATCATTCAAATCGTCATCGTGCTTTCTTTGATCGGCATCATCTATGGCGCGCTAGTTTGCCTCATGCAGAAAGACATGAAGCGCCTGATCGCCTACAGCTCGGTCAGCCATCTCGGCTTCTGCACGCTGGGGATTTTCGCGCTCACGCCCAACGGCCTGTCCGGCAGCGTCCTCCAGCAGATCAACCACGGCATCTCCACCGGCGCGCTCTTCTTGATCGTCGGTGTGCTCTACGAACGCCGCCACACGCGCATGATTTCCGAATTCGGCGGCTTGGCGACGCCCATGCCCAATTTCGCCGCCATCTATCTGATTATCAGCCTCAGCTCGCTGGGCATGCCGCTGCTAAACGGCTTCATCGGAGAGTTCACGATTTTGCAGGGCGCGTTTCAGGTGAACAAAGCCTGGGCTGCCTGGGGCTCGCTGGGTGTCGTGCTGGGCGCGGCATACCTGCTGTGGCTTTATCAGCGCGTGATGTTCGGCCCAGTCACGCAATTTGCCAACGAAGAATTGCCGGATTTGAATCTCCGCGAGTACGCCACGCTCGTCCCGCTCATCATTCTCGCGTTCTGGATCGGCATCTATCCAAAGCCATTCTTCGCGCTCATCGAAAAGCCTGTTGAGAACATCGTCAGGCAGGTGAATCCGGATTTCTACAAAGCGCAACAGGCGAAGTTGCCTACAGCGGAACTCCACGCCGCTGCGGCGGAGACGAAATAGCCCGCCCGCATGAACACTCCTTTTATCAACTCGATTCTCAGTTATTTCCGAGGCGATGGCGTCGTCCTTCTCCCGGAGATGGAGCTCACCCTCTTTGGCTTAGCCATTCTCATCCTAGGCTCTTCTGTAGAAGAATCGGCGGAAGAGAATTGGTTTTGGAGGATGCTCTTCAAGGATTTCTATGCCAAGGCCGCCCTCGTGGGCACCGTGTTCAGCGCCGTCACGCTCTGGAAGCTCCGCGCCACTGTCGCGGAACGGGGCGAATTCGCCGGATTCCACGATTCCATCGTGGTCGATCCGTTCTTCCTTTTCTTCGCGACTCTGTTTCTTGCCGCCATGGCGCTGGTGATTCTTCTTTCCGTGAAATATCTGGAAATCGAGAAGGAGCAGGAGGGCGAATACTACGCGCTGCTGCTGTTTGCCTGCGTCGGAATGATGTTCATGGCCTCCGGCGTGGACTTGATCGTGCTGTTCCTCGGTCTCGAGACCATGGCCCTGAGCTTCTATGTGCTCACCGGATTCTTGCGCCGTGAGAAGCGCTCGAATGAAGCCGCTCTAAAATACGTGCTCCTCGGCGCCTTCAGTTCCGGAATCTTGGCTTATGGTTTTTCGATTTTGTATGGCCTTAGCCGAGCGACGAACATCGTCGCCATCGCCACCAGACTGGGGGACCGGGAAGAACTGGCGCATATCGTTGCGCTCAGCCATCTCTCCGGCGCGTCAGGCGAACAGGCGCGCGAGTTTTTAACGAGACAACTTCCGATCGCGCTGAACTTCGATCCTTTCACTCTCCAGCTTCTTCCTATCGTGGCCTTCGTTCTCGTGGCCGTCGGGCTATTCTTTAAAGTTGCGGCTGTGCCTTTTCACCAGTGGGCGCCCGACGTCTACGAAGGCGCGCCCACGCCGGTCACTAGCTATGTCAGCGTGGCATCAAAGACGGCGAGCTTTGCATTGCTTCTGCGATTGTTCACTACCGTTTTCGCGCCATCTCACCAGATGTGGATTTATCTCATCGCTGGCATCGCCGTTGCCTCGCTCACCTGGGGCAACCTCGCCGCACTGACGCAAACCAACGTCAAGCGCCTCCTCGCCTACTCTTCGATCTCGCACGTGGGTTATATTCTGCTGGGCCTGCTCGCATGGAACGAATCCACTGGAAGGTTGACCAAGACGGCTTCCACAGGAATCGCCTTCTACCTGTTTTCCTACGTGTTCATGACCGCGGGCGCATTCGCGGTCATCATCGTACTTCGGCAGAAAGAGCTGATTGGCGAAGAGCTCGAAGACCTGAACGGTCTCTACTACCGCAGCCCGGCCGCTGCTGTCTTGCTGCTCATCTTCATGCTCTCCCTCGCAGGCATCCCGCCGACGGCCGGCTTCATGGGCAAATATTTTATTTTCCTTTCGCTAATCGAAACGCACCACCCGGTGCTCGCCGTCTTTGCCGTTTTGTATATCGTCCCCGCGCTCTACTACTACTTCCGCATCGTGGTGCACGCCTGGCTCAAGCAGCCTGGCGAAGCCCCGCGTCCGGTGATGACCAGCGCCCAGGCCGTCGCTCTCGGAATCGCTGTGTTTGTCACCCTCGCCGCCGGGTTGTATCCTGAGCCGTTCACGCGGCTCGCCCAATATGCCTTCGGACAATAAGCCGGAAAACTCCAACCCTCAGGAACCGGCCAGGGACAAAGCGAAAGACTTCTCCAACCAGTTCGCGCTTGCGATGGAACTCCCTTTCGTCCTCGTGGCCGCCGTCATCGTTGGCGGGCTAATGGGGTATTTGCTGGATCATTGGCTGCATACGAGGATGGTGTTCACCCTTCTGCTGGGCGCGATAGGATTCTTTGCGGGAATCCGGGACATCTTGCGGCGGTTTCCGGGAAGCAAAGATGGTTCTAGCCGAAGTTGAAGCCACACGCGGCCGGGCGACGGAGCGGCGGATCGCATGGCTCACGCTTTTCCTGGGCTTCACGCCAGGTGTGATCGTCGCCTTGCTAGGTCATACAAGGTGGGGAGCGGGGCTCGTGATTGGTACTGTGCTCGCCTGGCTGAATTTCCGCTGGCTCCGTCGCGGTGCAAACACGTTCGTACTCGCATCAAAGGCTCAAGCTGGCTCGCAGAATCCCCGAGTTCCCATCGTGACGTACTTCTTGATCCTCTTTCGCTACAGCTTGATAGCCTTCACCGCGTATGTTATTTTTGAATATCTGAAGGTTCCCCTTTTGAGCATGGTTGTGGGTTTGTTTGCTCTGGCAGTCGCGGCAATCGGGGCGAGTGTGTACGAAATCTTGCATCCTGTGGACTAGCGAATGGAAAACCACATCAGTTGGCTTGCGCAGCTCGTGAACAGGATTTTCGGGGGATTCGCCCTTGCCATTCTTTCGGCGCTGCACATCAAGCCGAACAATCCCGAGGCGCCCATTCCCGAGCATGTCGTCATGGCCCTTTGCGTTTTGCTGTTGGGTACGGTGCTGGCTCTCGTCCTTCGCTCCCGGCTTTCGGTGGAACGGCCAGGTGGCATGCAGCAGGTGGCGGAACTATTGCTCACGAACCCCATGGGCTTCGGGTTGAATGACATCCTGAAAGAGAATTCGGGTCATCATTGGATAAAGTACGTGCCTCTGGTTGGCTCCGTTTCTCTTTTCATCCTCTTGTCCAATTTGCTTGGCGTATTTCCGCTGTTCTCCTCTCCCACCGCGAATGTCTCAGTGCCATTTGCTTGTGCCATCGTTACTTTTGTTTATTTCAATTGGCAGGGCCTCAAGCATCATGGACCCGTGGGCTATCTTGGTACGTTTACAGGCGGAGTGCACTGGTCCCTTTGGATTCTGATTGTTCCCGTTGAACTCCTCAGCACTACAGCTCGGTTGATGTCGCTTACCGTCCGGCTATGGGCCAATATTTTTGCGAGCGACATGATTTACGGTCTGTTTCTAGGACTTTTCACCGGGCCAGTGGTGTGGGGACTGACCAAGTCTCCCGTGTTCGGGGTGATTCTAGGCATTTTCCCGGCGCTGATTCCACTGATTTTCGTTGCTTTGCACATTTTTGTTTCCGTCGTGCAGACCTATGTATTTACGGTCCTGCCGTCTGTGTATATCGGCATGGCTGCGTCGGATCACCACTGACGAAGCCATTGAGTTTCGGCGCGCCGCTTCAGCGTGAGCCCGGCTGCTCGGTGTCCGGGAACCACCTCCTGGCGGCTAATTCATGAGGAGGAAGTAATGAAGAAAACAACAGTTGTTCTGATGGTGCTGCTCTTGGCCATCTTGATCGTTGCCCCGGCGTCGTTTGCGCAAGCCGGCGGTGCTGTGGAAAAGCCGCCCATCAATCCCACGGCGCTGATTATCGCCGCGGGATTCGGTGTGGCTATTGCAGCGTTCGGAGGTGCCTTCGGGCAGGGCCGGATCGTCTCGTCGGCCTGCGAGGGTATTGCGCGCAATCCGGGAGCTGCGGACAACATTCGCGCGGCCATGTTGCTGGGCATTGTCTTCGTGGAAACCCTCACGCTTTTCACTTTCGCCGTGGGCTTCCTCCTCTACTTGAAGCTGTAACCTTACAGACTCGATTCCATTTTCTTTTTGGCAGGACGTGACGCGAGATGCTGGGCCCTGCGGTTGAAATGCGGAGCCGATGTTTAGGACATGGACCTGCCCGCCCCCACCCCCCTACCAATTTGTATGAATATCAAAGGAAAGGACTTACAAAAATTGCATTTCGTAAACTGTTGATTCTAAAGGGTGCCGTTTTGGCTGTTTTGGGCTGGCAGCGCCGGAATGGTTGCCCTGAAAAAGAAAAGCGGGAGCTAGCTCCCGCACTCCATACGCAATTATCTACAGGACTAAGTATAGCACGGATTAAGGATTTGTGAAGAGCAATTTTTGGGCAATTTGGGGACAGGTGGGTTTTGGGTGACTTGGAGGCCGAACTTCTATGAAAAAGGACTGCGCGTCAAGGTGGCGGCTTTGTTTTGCGAACAATACGGTCACACTTCTCCAAATGGGCCTTCCAGACTACCGTCCGAGAAGCGTCGGCTGAAGAATGAAGTTCAGCACCTGGTTGGGAAACAGCCCAAAGTACAGTGTGCCCGCCACCGTGAACGCTAAAACGAAATTCACCGTTAGCGGAAATCCCACGCGCGGAGCCGACGCAGCTTCCGCGCTGGACTCGCGCATGTACATCACCACGATCACGCGCAGGTAGTAGTAAGCTCCGATTATGCTGTTAATCGCCATCAGCACCGCAAGCCACAACAGGTGCGAATTCACCGCCGCCTTGAAAATATAAAATTTTCCGAAAAAGCCCGCGGTAACCGGCAATCCGAGCAGCGAAAGCAGATAGACGCTCAGCGCCGCCGCCACCCACGGCTGCCGCTGGGAAAGGCCAGCGTAATCGTCCAGCAAGAGATTTTTTTCGCCCGCGCCGCCAAGTTGCGAAACAATCGTGAACGCTCCCAGCTTCATCAGCGCGTAGCTCAGCAGATAAAAAAGCACCGCCGCATAGGCTGGCGCCGCCTTGGCCGCTCCGCCCTCGCCCTGCGCCATGGAAGTGACCGCCGCAAACGCCACCAGAATGTAGCCCGCGTGCGCGATGGAGCTGTACGCCAGCAGCCTCTTGACGTTCGTCTGCACCAAGGCGCCCAAGTTCCCGGCGAACATGGTAAGCGCCGCGAGCGCCCAGAAAGCCCAGAACCAAAAGTGCGTCGCCGCTGGAACCGTCGCAAAGATGCGCAGCAACAAAGCAAAGGCCGCAGCCTTCGGTCCTGCGGAAAAGAGAGCTGTGACCGGCGTTGGCGCGCCTTCGTACACGTCCGGAGTCCACACCTGGAAAGGCGCAGCGGCCACTTTGAACCCTAGCCCGATCAGGATCATGGCCAGCCCAAGCTCGAAAAGCGTGCTATGAAAAAGCTCCGCTGAGTCCATCTTGACCAGCATGGTCGTGCCGCTTGAGCCGTACACCAACGCAATCCCATAAAGAAAAAACGCCGTCGCAAACGAGCCCAGCAGGAAATACTTCATCGCCGATTCGCTGGACTTCAGCGCATCGCGCCGGTATCCCGCCAGCACGTAGCTGGAAATCGAACTCATTTCCAGGCCGATGAACGCGGTGAGCAGTTCTTGCGCGGAAGCCAGCACGCCCATGCCGGCCGCTGCAAAGAGCAGCAGCGAGTAAAACTCCGCAATGGGCAGCCGTTCTCGATCAAGGTAGGGACTCGCCGCCAGCACCACCAGAAACGCCACCGCGCCCACGAGTAGCCGGAAAAAGAAACTGAACGAATCGGATTGCACCAGTCCGCCGAATGCCGGTCCTGCGTGCATTGCCGCACTGACGGATGCCGCCGTTCCCGCCAGCGTGCCGATCAAGGCAAGAAACGTAAAAAAGTGCCGGCTGCGCACAAACGGCTGCAGCAGCATCACCAGCACACCGAAGCCGCACCACACTAGTTCCGGAAGCACCCGATAGGCGTCGATGGCGTGGGGGAGCATTTAGCGGATTCCCAGCCTTTCAGCCGGAATGACTTTCGCGGCGGCGATTGCAGAATCGTGTTTGGCCTGTGGAGGAGAACCGCTCGGCGCCGTTGCCTCATACGCGCGCTGCGGTTCGACTTGATCGATCACGTTTTGCGCGGCAGCGGCCGTCCGCTTGGTGATAAAGGTTGAGCCAATGCCCATCCACAAAGTGACGACCGCCATGGTCGCCAGTATCCACTTCTCGCGTGTCGAGGCATCGGGCAGAGCGCGGTTTTTTTCTCGCGTGATGTCGCCAAAGAAAACGCGCTGATATGACCACAGCAGGTAGCAGGCGGAGAGGATGACGCCGAGCGCCGCCCACGTAGCCCATTGCCAGTGCCGCTGGTAGGTGCCGAGCAGCACCAGGTATTCACCCACAAAACCATTGAGCATCGGCAAGCCCAGCGATGAAAGCGCGACAAACAAAAAGAATGCCGCCAGCTTTGGCATCGGTGTGGCCAGCCCGCCGTATTCGCTGATTTCAAACGTGTGCCGCCGGTCGTGCAACATGCCCACGAGCAGGAAGAGCGCTCCCGTCGAGATACCATGCGCCAGCATCTGGTAAACCGCGCCCTGCATGGAAATGTTATGGAATGCGAAAATGCCGAGCACAACGAAGCCGAGATGGCTGACCGACGAATACGCGACCAGCTTCTTCAGGTTCGGCTGCACCATCGACACCAGCGCGCCATAAATGATGCCGATAATGGCCAGCGCGGCCACCCAACCTGCTGAGCGGCGAGAGGCTTCAGGGAAGAGCGGCAGGCAGAAGCGAATCATGCCGTAGGTGCCCATCTTCAGTAGCACCCCTGCCAGCATCACCGAGCCAGCCGTGGGCGCTTCCACGTGCGCGTCCGGCAGCCACGTGTGCAGCGGGAAGAGCGGCACCTTGATCGCAAACGCCAGAAAGAACGCCAGGAACAAAAGCATTTCGGTCGTGGAAGAAAGCTCCAGGCCGCCTTGCGACGCCGGAGTGTGCAACAGTGTCTGGATCGTCGGCAGATCAAAAGTGCCCGTGGCGTTGTACAGCCAGACGATGCCGACCAGCATCAGGATTGAGCCCGCCATGGTGAAGAGCACGAACTTCACCGCAGCGTAGACGCGGCGCTCGTGGCCCCAGATGCCGATCAGCAAGGCCATCGGAATCAGCATCACTTCCCAGAAGAGGAAAAAAAGAAAAAGGTCCAGCGAGAGAAACACGCCGACAACGCCGACTTCCAGCAGCAGCAGCATCACGAAAAATTCTTTGACGCGGTGCTCGATGCTCTTCCACGACGCCAGAATCGAAATCGGCGTCAGGAACGTCGTCAGGATGACGAGGAACAGGCTGATTCCGTCGACGCCCAGGTGATAATTGATCCAGGCGGGCGAAGTCGTATCGGCCGAAATTTTTATCCACTTGGCGAATTCTTCCAGGTGATAGCCACTGGCCCCGGCCGGCACATACCAAAGCATCCCCAGCGAGAAAATAAACTCGACTATTGATACGGTCAGCGCAGTGATTCGAATGAATTTGTGATCGTCGCCACGCAGCAGCAAAAGCGCCAGCGCTCCCACAGCAGGGAAGAAGATCACCACCGAAAGCAAGTGTCCGCCGTGCAGCATCAATGCACCAACCCCAGGACCGGTTTTCCAGTTGCCGGCCAGAAGAGGATGACGGCGATGATCACAATTGCGCCCACAACCACCCACACCGCGTAGCTGCGCGTGTTTCCGGATTGCGCATGCCGCACGCCGTCGCCGATGGCCGTCGCGCCTTCCGCAATGCCATTCACCGCTCCGTCGATGCCGGCTACATCGGCTGTTTTCCAGAGCACGTTGGTCGAGATCCACAGCAGCGGCCGAACCACGACAGCCGCGTACAGTTCGTCCACGTAATACTTGTTCAGCAAAGTTGTGTAAGCGGGCTTCAACGACTTCGCTAGCTCGTCCGCTCTCCCGCGTTGGCTGATATACATCCAGTAAGCAAACGCCCATCCAGCTAGAGCCGTGATTACGGCCACAATCGCGAGTGTAATTTCTAGCGAGTGCGTTTCGATTTCTGTTCCGCCGACTTCCACGCCGCCGAAAACCGGCTGCAGAAATCTTGTGAAATAATCCGTTCCACCCGGCAGGAAAGCAGGCGCGGCCAACCAGCCTCCCACAGTCGAGAGCACGGCCAAAATCACCAGCGGCACAAGCATGCTCTTCGGCGACTCGTGCACGTGAACCTTATGCTCGTCGTAGCGCTGCTTGCCTTTAAACGTCAGGAAGATCAGGCGGAACATGTAGAACGCCGTCAGCAGCGCCGTAGCGAGGCCGAAGGCGTAAAGCGTGTATCCAACTTTGCGCCCGCCGTATTCGTTCTGGAACGCGCTCAGCAGAATCGAGTCCTTGCTGAAGAATCCTGCAAACGGAGGAAATCCCGCGATTGCCAGAGTGGCCGTCAGCATCGTCAAGTAGGTCCAGCGAATCTTTTTGCTCAGTCCGCCCATGCGGTTCACGTCCTGCTCGCCGCCCATGGCATGAATCACGCTGCCCGCCGCGAGGAAGAGAAGCGCCTTGAAGAACGCGTGCGTCATCAAGTGAAAAATGCCCGCCGAAAAAGCGCCAACGCCGCACGCGAGAAACATGTAGCCCAATTGGCTGACCGTGGAATACGCGAGAACTTTCTTGATGTCGGTCTGCACGAGTCCGATGGTCGCCGCAAAGAACGCGGTAGCGCATCCGATGATGGCGACGGCCAGCATCGCCGTCTCAGAGTGGGCAAATAAAATGTGCGATCGTGCGACAACATACACGCCCGCGGTGACCATGGTCGCGGCGTGGATCAATGCGCTGACCGGCGCGGGCCCTTCCATGGCGTCCGGCAACCAGACATACAACGGCAGTTGCGCCGACTTTCCGCAGGCGCCCATGAAGAGCAACAAAGAGGCAACGGTAAGCGTACTGAATTGCCACATCGGCTCGTGTGGCCACAAGTCAGCCTTGTCGAAAAGTTTCACGAAATCTAGAGTCTCAAATCTCTTGAAAAGTAAAAACATTCCCAGCATGAATCCAAAATCGCCGATGCGATTGACGATGAACGCTTTCTTTCCCGCATCCGCAGCGGACTTCTTCAAAAAGTAAAATCCGATCAGGAGATAGCTGGAGAGTCCAACGCCTTCCCAGCCCACGAAGAGCAGCACGTAGTTCGCCGCCAGCACCAGGATGAGCATGAAAAACATGAACAGGTTGAGGTAGGAAAAGAAGCGGTAGTATCCGCCTTCATGCGCCATGTAGCCGGTCGCGTAAATGTGAATGAGCCAGCCGACGCCGGTCACCACTAGAACCATCACGACGGTGAGCTGGTCCATCTGCAGGTCGAAGCCAGCGCGGAAATTACCGGCGGCAATCCAGGTGAAGAATGGCTTCTGAAAAGCCTGATGATTCTGTGCGAAGTAATCAAAAAACTCGCGGACGGCTTCCACTGCGCCGAGAAATGACAGTCCCGTCGAGCCGATCGCTACGAGGTTGACAATTTTATTCGGCCACTTCGCGCCAAAAAGTCCATTGACCACCGAGCCCAGCAGGGGCAGCAGGGGAACAATCCACAAGTATTCGAGCATCGGGCGAATCGGCATTAGAGTTTGAGCAGGTCCACGCGTTCGACGTTGAGCGTCTGCCGGTTGCGCGCAATTAAAATGATGATTCCCAGTCCCACGGCCGCTTCGGCTGCCGCCACGACAATCACGAACAGCACAAATACCTGCCCGTCCAATTTCCCCAGCGCTTGGCTGAAGGCCACAAAAGCGAGATTGACTGCGTTCAGCATCAACTCGATGGACATGAAAATCGTGATGACATTGCGCTTGAAAATAAATGCGAACACGCCCAGCCCGAACAGGATCGCGCTCAGAATCACGTAATAGTTCGTCGGCACCATTTCAACTCTTCTCCCGCTGCGCCAGCACCGTAGCTCCAAGCACCGCCACGAGAATGAGGAACGAAGTCAGTTCGAACGGGTACACAAAGTCCTTGAAAATCATGTTTGAAATTCCGAACGTGGAAGCCATCTGCCCGGTTTGCGGCGTGGATTGTATGCTGGCTGTCGAGCGCGCAATCGTCGCTGCAATCAAGCCTGCCAGCGCCACGACCAGCAGCAGACCCGGCGCTCCAGCCATCTTGGAAATACTGGTGTGCTCTTCGACGCCCGCATTCAAGAGCATAATCACGAACACGAATAGCACCATGATCGCGCCACCATAAACGATGATTTGCACGGCGGCCACGAACTCGGCTCCGAGCAGCAGATAGAGTCCCGCCAACGCGACCATCACCACAATCAGGGACAGCGCGCTATGAATCGGATGCTTCTGCAGGATGAGGCTGACCGCGCCAATCACGGCCAGTGCCGCGAGCACGAAGAAAACGACCAATTGAGGCGTCATTTCGTACCCCAAGTCATCTTCGCCAAGATGATGAAGCTAGTGGCAATCACATTTACGATCGACAGCGGAAGCAGCAATTTCCAACCGAAGGCCATCAGCTGGTCATAGCGGAAACGCGGCAATGTTCCGCGCATCCACACATATACGAACAGAAAAACAAGTATCTTGGACAGCAACCAGAATGGCCCTTGGATAAATTCATTCACGTTTGGAAACAAGACAAAAACCGCACCCAGCCCGGCGATCACCGTTCCCGCGCCAGGCAAAATAATTCGGCCGAAGATGGTTTCATAGCGGATTCCATCCCAAATCACCCACAGCCCGAACGCAATCAGAATCGCCGATGGCAGATAGTGCGCGAACCTCCAGGAAGCGGGCAAAGGAGACAGCCATCCGCCGAAAAACATGATCGAGCACAAGCAGGAAACGGTGATCATGCTGGTGTATTCAGCGATAAAAAACATCGCAAATTTAAAGCTGGCATACTCCGTGTGAAATCCAGCGACCAGCTCCGACTCTGCTTCGGGGAGATCGAACGGCGCGCGGTTAGTTTCCGCAATCGCCGCAACGAAAAAACAAAAAAATCCCAGAATTTGCGGCCAGATGTTCCAGCCCAAGATTCCCCATTCCGGATGGTGCGCTTGGGCCTCAATGATTTTTTTCAAATTGAAGCTGCCTGCCATGAGCAGAACGCCGACAACAGACATCGTCATCGCCACCTCGTAACTGATCATCTGCGCCGAGCTGCGCAGCCCGCCGAGCAAAGAATACTTGTTGTTCGAAGACCATCCCGCCAGCGTCACGCCATAGACGCCCATTGCGGTGATCGCAAACAACGCCAGGATTCCGATATTTACGTCGGGAGGCGCGATCCCCAGATAAATGTCGTGCCCGAAGAGCCGGATTGGGTCTGGGCCGAACGGGATCAGCGCAATTCCAGTGAGGGCAAGCGCCAAAGCCAGCAGCGGCGCCAGGTAATAGACGAATTTATCCACGCCCGCCGGAGTCGGGTCTTCCTTGAAGAGGAACTTCACGCCGTCCGCCAGCGGCTGCAGTAATCCGTGAGGCCCCACGCGGTACGGCCCCCAGCGAGATTGCATGTGCGCCACGACTTTGCGCTCGAACCACGTCAGATACGCATTCACGGTCAACACGATGAACAGCAGAAGCACGATCTTGACGATGGTAATAACCAGTTCGGCGTTTGCGGACCATAAATTGGAGAAGAAAGAATTCACGGCGCGGTCTTGGCCTCCGGCAGGGATTCCATCATGGTGCAGAAGCGCCCGAGCGTCCCGCTCGTAAACAAAGTGTCCTTCGCGGAGCGAATCAATCCCACCGGCACGTCGTACGGCGCGTGCCCGTTCCTCGCAAACTGCACACGCGACGGTTGGGCGCCGCCCAGCAGCAGCCCCGCGGGCTGCACGTCATACCCACTCATTGCTTTGCGAATTTCGTCAAACACTGCAGCCGGGGTCTTGTAATGAAAGGCCTTGCCCAGCCCGAGCTTTTCCAGTTGATGCGACAGAATCCTAAGCAGATCGAAATCGCTTCGCGGCCCCATCACTTCCGCGCCTTTGTGCAGCATTTGAATTTCGCCCGAAGTGTTGGTGACCGTGCCGTCCTTTTCGTACGCCGAAGCCGCGGGAAAGATGATGTCCGCGACTTTTGCGGTTTCTGTCAGGAACATTTCGTGAACGATCAACAGTTCGAGTTTGCCGCGGCCCAGATTTGGCGTGCCGAAATGCGCGAGGGGATTCGCGCCCATCACATACAGAGCCTTCAGCTTGCCGGCTTGCGCCGCTTCCACCAGTTGTGGCGCTGTCAGCCCCGGTTTCGTCGGAATCGGCCCGCAGCCCCAGACTTTCTCAAAAGACTCGTGCGCGTGCGGATTTCCTACGTATGCATAGCCCGGCAAACGATCGGGCAACACGCCCATGTCTGCCGCGCCGCGCGAATTTGCGTAATCGCCAAGCGCCATGTAGCGTGTCTTCCCAGGAAGTTTCGAACCGAAAGCGACGAGCGTCGCAATCGCTGCGCCGGAAACTTCCGCTCCAAAAACAGTGGCAACATCGCCGATTGCCTCGAGCCCGGCTTTCAACTGCACCAGTTGTTCCACGAGTTCGGGTGAAAATTGTCCTTCTTCGTGCGCCAGCCACTTCAGCACAGCGGCTTCCTGGCCGACATTGACTTTCACAAACTGTGTGGCCTTGCGCTTCAGCTTGATTTCGTTGGAATTGATGACGAACAGTTTCGTTCCGTGATGGCGAATTCCGCTGCGAATCTGCCAAGCAACGAGCGGGTTCTGATCCGTCGGATCGTTGCCAACTAGCAAAACCGCCTTCGATTGATACAACTGTTCCATCGTCAGCAAGGAATCGTCCGCGCGCTCGCCCAGCGCGGTAATCAATCCGGTGTAATCCGCCGTGCGGTGATGGTCGATGTTGTTCGTTCCAAACGTCGCGCGCGCCATGCGCTGCAGCAAATAATTCTCTTCATTCGAAGCGCGGTTTGAACCGATGAACCCAATCGCATCGCTGCCGCCAGCGTCGTACACCGCTTTCAGCTTGCTCGCTGCTGCTTGCGCGGCTTCTTCCCACGACACGGGATAAAGTTTGCCGCCCTTGCGAACGAGCGGTTGGCGGATACGCTCGGCGTGCTTCGTGAAGTCAAATCCAAAGCGCCCCTTCACGCAAAGAAAATCCTTGTTGATCCCGCTTAAGTCGCGGTTATTCGAGCGAAGAATCTCATGGTTGCGCACGCTCAGAGTTGTTTTGCAACCATTCGAACAGTGCGTACACACCGTTGAAACGTAGGCCATCTCCCACGGCCGCGTTTTATAGCGGTACGTTCCGCTGGTCAGCGCTCCGACCGGGCAAATGTCGATGCACATGCCGCACTCTTCGCACTCCAGATGATCCTCGCGATTCGGAATGATGACGCTGTTGGCCCCACGCATTCCTACGCCCAGCGCCTTCACGTCCATGCCTTCATCGCAAACGCGCACGCACCGGAAGCACAGAATGCAGCGCGGGGCATCGTAATAAACCAGCTCCGACCATTTTTCTTCCGGCCGGTGAATTTTTTCTTCAACGAAGCGGCTGGAGTCCGCGCCGTAGCGAAACACCATGTCCTGCAATTCGCACTCGCCGCCCTTGTCGCACACGGGGCAATCCAGGGGGTGATTCGTCAGCAGGAATTCGAGCATGTACTTGCGAGCTTGCCGCACCTGCTCGGTGTCCGTTCGAACGATCATGCCTTCCATCGCCACCAGCGTACACGCCGTCTGTAGCTTTGGCGCTTTTTCCACTTCGACCAGACACATACGGCATGCCGCTTGCAGCGAGAGCCCCGGGTAGTAGCAGAACGAAGGCACTTCCGTGCCCATGCGCCGCGTCGCTTCAATTACCAGAGTGCCCTGCGGCACCTGCACTTCGCGCTCGTTGATTTTCAGCTTGATCAGTTTCTGTTCGGCCATGGATTCCTATCGTGCAAGCAGCGCTTCCGCGGATTTGCTCGGACACGGCCCTCTCAAGTGTTCCTCAAATTCGCCGCGCCACTTCTTCATGATGCTGATCGTAGGCATTGCCGCAGCGTCTCCGAGCGGGCAAAACGTCCGGCCCAGCATGTTCTTCGCCAGGTCGGCGATGATGTCAATGTCTTCCACGCGCCCCATGCCGGCGTGAAACCTCTCCAACATCTTGCGCAGCCAGGTCGTTCCTTCGCGGCAGGGGATGCACCAGCCGCACGATTCGTGCGCGTAGAAATGCATGATCCGGCGAGCCATGTCGACCATGCAGGTGTCTTCGTCCATGATCACCATGCCGCCGGAGCCCAGCATCGAACCCGCTTTCGCCACCGAATCGTAGTCCATCGGAATGTCGATCTCGTCGGCGTTCATCAGCGGGCAGGAACTTCCTCCGGGAATCACCGCCTTCAGCTTCTTTCCTCCCGGGATTCCTCCTGCAACCTCGTAAATAAACTTTTTCATGTTCATGCCCAGAGGCACTTCGTAGATTCCGGGCTTTTCGACGTGTCCAGCGATACACAGCATGCGCGTGCCGCCATTTTTCGGAGTGCCGCGATTCGCGTACGCGTCGCCACCTTCGCGGATGATGGACGGCACGGCACTCAATGTCTCGACGTTATTGATGATTGTCGGGCATCCGTACAATCCCACTACGGCAGGGAAGGGCGGCTTGATCCGCGGATACCCGCGCTTGCCTTCGAGAGATTCCATCAGCGCGGACTCTTCGCCGCATTCGTAAGCGCCCGCTCCGGTATGCGTCAGCAAATCGAAATCAAATCCCGTGCCAAGAATATTCTTTCCCAGGTATCCGCGCGCATACGCTTCGGCGAGCGCCGCGTCCACGATGTCCAGCACGTAGCGGTACTCGCCGCGAATGTAAATGAAGCCCTGGTGCGAATTGATGGCGCGTCCCGCTATGACCATTCCTTCGATGAGTTGATGGGGGTCCATTTCCATCAACGGCCGGTCTTTGCAGGTTCCCGGCTCCGATTCATCCGCGTTGCAAATCACGTACTTTGGTTTCGGCGAATCCTTAGGCACGAACGACCATTTCATTCCCGTGGGAAAGCCCGCGCCCCCGCGTCCGCGCAAGTTCGACTTTTTCACTTCGTCGATCACGCTCTCGGGGGTCATCTCCTTCAGCACTTTTTCCATGGCCTGATAGCCGCCCTGCATCAGGTAAACATCGATCTTGTGAGAATCTTTCATGCCCCAGCGCCGGCTGATGAGCGGCGTTTCCTGCGCATGCCGTTCATGCAGAGCGCCGGAAGTCACCGGCTCGGGCGCGGGATGCTTGCCCGCATCCAGCTCTTCGATGATGCGGTCAAACTTGAGCGCCGTCAGGTTTTCGAAAAAATCGTAGTTGACCTGCATGGCGGGCGCGCCCGTGCAAGCGCCGATGCATTCCACTTCTTCCAACGAGAAAACTCCATCCTGCGTCGTTTCCTTGTGCCCGATCTCCAGCCGTTTCTTCGCGCGCTCCAGCAGTTCGTTCCCGCCCATCAACATGCAGGCAACGTTGGTGCAAATCTGCACGTGATGCTTGCCCCAGGGCTTGCGGTGCAGCATCGAATAATACGCCAGGGTCTCCTCGACCTGCACGTTGTTGAGGTCCAGCCGCTGGCCGATCTCCGCGATCATTTCGTCGCTGACACACCCGTACTCATCCTGCGCGTACATCAGCATCGGAATTAGAGCGCTCCGCTTTACCGGGTAGCTGCCCTGCAACTTTTCAAACTTCGCGGAAAGTGCTGCGGAAAGTTCCATGATTACCTGTCGACTTCTCCGAGAACGATGTCGATTGTGCCGATGCAGGCGATGACGTCCGAAATCAACTGGCCTTCAATCAGCTTGGGCAGGGCCTGCAAATTGATATAGGAAGGTCCACGGAAGTGCACGCGCAGCGGCTTCGGCGAACCGTCGCTGGCGATGAAACAGCCCAGCTCCCCGCGAGGCGATTCCACGGTAACAAACACCTCGCCCGGCGCCGGCGAAAATCCCTCGGTGAAAATCTTGAAGTGGTAGATGAGAGCTTCCATCTCTGTCTTCATCTTTTCGCGCTGCGGCGGTATGATGCCCGGCGCTTCCGCCTTGATCGGCCCATCATCCTTGATCTTGCCGAGCGCTTGGCGGATGATTTTCAAGCTTTCGCGCATCTCTGCTACGCGCACCAAGTACCGCGCGTAACAATCGGATTCCGTCCGTGTCGGGACGCTGAAATCGAATTCTTCATAGCTCGAATAAGGAAACAGCTTCCGGTTGTCGTAGGCCACGCCAGCGGCGCGCAGCGTTGGGCCGGTCATACTGAGCGCGATGGCATCTTCAGCCGAAATATATCCGATGCCCTTGGTGCGCCCGATCCAGATGCGGTTTTCCGTCAATAGCGTTTCATACTCATCTACCCGGCTGGGCATCATTTTCAGAAAGCGCTCCACCGCCTGCCGCCAGCCTGCCGGGGGATCCAGCGCGAGGCCTCCGATGCGAATGTAGCTGGTCATCATGCGCTGTCCGGTGAACAACTCAAAAATCTTCAAAATCTCCTCACGCTCCCGGAAGCAGTAAAGAAAAACGCTCATCGCCCCAAGGTCGATCGCGTGCGTCCCGAGCCACACTAGGTGTGAAGAAATCCGCTGCAGTTCCACCATCATTACCCGGATGTATTGCGCGCGCTTGGGCACCTCCAGGCCGAGCAGCTTTTCCACTGCCAGGCAATACACCAGGTTGTTTCCCAGCGGATTCAGGTAATCCATCCGGTCCGTGAGGGTAATGGCCTGAGAATAGGTCTTATCCTCGCAGGACTTTTCGATTCCGGTGTGCAAGTAGCCGAGATCCGGAATTGCTTTCACCACTGTTTCGCCGTCGAGCTCGAGCAAAATGCGCAACACCCCATGCGTCGACGGGTGCTGAGGTCCCATGTTGAGGACCATCGTTTTTGCTGTTCCGATTGCGGTTTCAACAGTTGTCATGGTGTGCTGCTCTTCCGGAAGAGTTCACCGGTGCTTGGAACATCGCGGTAGCCCTCAACGGGATAGTCTCTGCGCAAGGGATAGCCTTCCCAGTCATCTGGAAGTAAGATGCGCCGCAAATCCGGATGGCCCAAAAAACGAATGCCGAAGAGATCGAAAACTTCTCGCTCCAGCCAATTCGCGCCGGTCCAGACGGGAACCAGCGAATCGACAACCGGATCATCGCCGCCCAGCCATACCCGCAACCGCACTTTTTCACGTCGCGGGATAGAAACAAGGTGATAATTCAATTCGAATCGCGGTTCGGCGGGGTAGCGGTCCACGCAGGTGGCATCGGTCAGGAGGTTGTACTTTAGCTTGGCATCGTCCCGGCAGCGCTCCGCGGCGGCTCGCAGGAGTTCTCTCGGCACTACAATCGTGGTTTCGCCCCGGAATTCAATCACTTCCACAACTGCTTTCGGGTTCCACGAACGCAGGCATTCAGCTACAACATTAGCGTTTTTGCTGGAAGACTCCGTCACGATTTCCAATTCCACATGCGCCGGCTATTTATGCCAGTCCAGCGCGCCTTTTTTCCAGAGATACAAATAACCGACCAACAGGATGGCAATGTAGAGCATCATCTCCCCGAAGCCGTACCACCGCGTCTGAGGCTTCATCGCCATATCGCGAAAGATGTAGGCCCAGGGGTACAGGAAGATGGCTTCCACATCGAACAGAATGAAAACCATTGCAACGAGGTAAAACTTGACTGAGAAGGGCTCACGGGCGTCGCCCGTGGGTTCCATGCCGCACTCGTACGGCTGCAGTTTGGCCCGGGTCGGGCGCCGCCACCCCACCAGAACGGAAACGGCCGTTAGCGCACCAGCGAGCACCGCGGCAATCAGCAGGTGTAACAGAAGCGGAGCATACGTATGTAAACCAGAACCACTCATAGGTGAAGGGCTATAATAACGATTGAACTGCCAGTCGGTCAAATGCGGCGGAAAGACATCTGCGAGGCGAGTTCAACTCAGCACGCAGGCCGGAGCAAACTTGAAAATGCTTTTCGGTCACAATACCAACGTGAAAGCAGGCGAAACCACGTATCACGTCCAAACGGAGGATCGCGGCGCCGCCACCGCACTTATTGATACCACCGTTTATTTTCACGGACGAGTGCTGCACCGGCGAACGAATAACTACTTTGACCTGCTTCCGCTGAACGCGGACCACGAACAAGCACTTAAGCGACGTCTGGATGAGCAGCACAATGTTGTCATTGAGGAGCTACGAACCGGCGCCTTGACTCTCGCCCTGCCTCGGGAAGAAAAAGTTTCGGTTCCGTCAGGAAATCCGCATGGCGGTTCGCGGGCTGGAGTTCTATCACTGGAATTGATAAACGCAAAGACATGGCTCACCGGCAAACACGCCCTGTTGCAGGTCGCTGTTCGAAATGAAGCTAGCCAAGCTGTGGGCGGAGCTACGGTGAACGCCCGCGTGGATGGCGCGGCGGAAGTGACACAGTTTTCCACGAAAACCAGCGACTTCGGGCGTGCCCGACTCGAATTTGATATGCCTCGTCTTGCAGGCGGCGAGCCCGCGCTGGTCATTGAAGCTTCGCATGGAAATGCCAAGGGGCACTTGCGGTTTCAGTTGCGCACCAAGCCCCGTGTGCCATCCGCGAGTTAGCAAATGCAGACAACGATTTCAATTGTGGTGAACGGCGAAAATCGCGCAGCGAAAGCGGGCGCTACCGTGACCGACTTGCTCGGCGATTTGGGCCTCAGCTCCGGCCGCGTGGCCATCGAACGGAATTTGGAGATTTTGCCGCGACCGAAGTGGGCGGAAACCAAAGTAGAAGCAGGAGACCGCTACGAGATTGTGCAGTTCGTCGGCGGAGGTTAGAAGCAGCGCCTCCCGATTCAGACTCCTTCCAGAAGATGCCCCATCTTGCGTTTTTTGGTCTTGAGGTACGCCCGTGAAATTCTAGAGACACGCGGCTGGCATGGCAGGCGCTCGACGACGCGGATGCCCGAGCTTTCGAGCTGGCGAACTTTCTCCGGATTGTTGGAAAGCAAGCGAATCTTCGTTGCGCCGAGTTTTTTCAGAATTTGCGCTGAGAATTCGTAATCTCGAGCGTCGGCCGCGAACCCCAGCGTTTCATTGGCTTCCACGGTGTCCATGCCGTCGTCCTGCAATTGGTAAGCCCGCAGTTTGTTCATCAACCCGATGCCGCGGCCTTCTTGCGGCAGGTAGAGCAAAATTCCCGAGCCTGCCTGGCCGATTTTTTTCATGGACAGTTCGAGCTGCGCGCGGCAGTCACACCGAAGAGACGCGAGAACGTCGCCAGTCAAGCACTGCGAATGGACGCGCACCAGGGGAGCAGTTCTTCCGTTTAAGTTGCCGCGAACCAACGCCACCGCTTCTTCCTGCGGACCGCGTCCCTTGAAGCCGTAAATGGTGAAGCGGCCATAACGCGTGGGCAATTCCGCATGCGCCGCTATCTGCGCCCCGGTGTTTGTTTTCTTTGTTCGTTTCCTCGCTTGCGATGTTCTGTCCATGGGAACTAAAAAGTATAACAGGGGCCGTGCCCTCCCACGAATTCACCGGCACAATTGTTAACCTCAATCTCATTTAATTTTCAATTTAGCAACATCCTCTTCCGCCTCGTACAGCGCCGTCGTTACTGTCACCGGGCGTTGCAAACTTCCCAGAGTCACGTTCTTGCTCAGAAGCCGGGTTTCCGGCGCGGCGCTGAACGGGACAACCGTGCCGCTTCCCTCCGAAACGCGGCCGAAGAGCACGCGAAAAGGAAAGCGCTTGCTATCGCTCGTTCGAACGAATACTCCCGTAAATTCGACATAGGCCGAATCCGCACCAATGTCCGCGGCCGTGAAATGAATCGCGGTCCCAGGGCCGCCCGGCTGACTGTACCGCGCGACAGCAACCTCCACTTCCGACTTCATTTCGGTAATCAAGCCGTCCCCCAGGCCGGTAAAACGAGCTTTGACCGCGGCGATAGGAAAGGAATCAAACTTGTATTTCATCCCGCTTTGACCGATGACCTGCAGTTTGCTCTTTTCAATCGGAAGCATGGTCGCATCGAACGTGAATCCCTGGCCGGACGTCGTGTTCATGACCTGTCGCCCGTTCGCGCTGGAAGAAATCGAGCAATCCAGCCACGCGTTGCTACTGAAAACCAACGGTGGATACTGTCGCTCACTTTTCCAAGGATCGTTGTTTTCTACTGTAGACGCGCCTACAGGAGCGGAGCGGCTGCATGTAGTCAACGATACAAGCAATGCGCCGAACGCAAGATAAATTGCCCAGTTCTGACGGTCTCCGATGTTTGTAATCTTCATTTGCATTCTCCCGTAGAAAGATTTATGGCGGCGCCATTTCTCTTGCGAATGGTCTCAGGAATTTGGGCAATCGGAAACAGGAATTTCCCGCCGGCCACGCTGCCACCCAAGCGGGGGAGCCGAATCTTGAGCAACAAGCCGAGTTGCAGGCTTTACATCGAGGAGCGGATTGTTTAGCGTTAGCCTGAGACGCGCAACGCAATATGGATACGGCAACATCCGTTCGGGACCTGCTGTTTACCCTGCTGCTGAAGGTGGGCGTGGCGTCGTCCATCTCCGCGCTTCTGGCGCGGTGGAACACGTTTCGCCGCGTGCTTTTCACCGAGCAACGCGACCCGGATCAAAAACTCAAACTGATGCTGTTCATGACGCCGGCGCTGATCGTCGGTGTGACGTTGCGTCTTGTGGGCGGGCCCCCGTATTCGTTCGCGGATTTGTCACTCGAAGGCGCTTTTCTCATGGGGCTGCTTGGGGGACGCGTGGTGGGGCCGATCGGCGGCGCTATCATCACCATTCCGGCGCTGATTTCGCACGAATGGCTGGCGATGCCCGCGGCCTCCACAGCGGGATTGCTTGGAGGACTAATTCGCCAGGCGATTCCCAACAAAGAAGACCTCTGGAACTTCGGACCGTTCACCTTTCTGAACATTCCGAAAGCCACCGTGAAGCTGCTGCGCAAAGCGGAGTTGTCATGGGAGATGGCGCCATTGGGGGTATGCGTGGGCCTGGAGTTGGGGCGCGTGGCGCTCGTTCTGGCGACAAAACCGAAATGGCTTTTCGCGATTGACGCGCACTGGAACTGGTGGCTGGGGCTTACCGTAATCGCGACGCTGATGTCCGTGGCCGCTCCGTTGAAGATTTGGAACAACACGCGCATCGAGATGAACCTCGAGCGCCACCAGCAACTGCTACTGAAGGCGCGCATGGATGCGCTCTCCAGCCAGATCAATCCGCATTTTCTGTTCAACACCCTCAACACCGTGTCGGCGCTAATCCGCTTTGATCCGGATTCGGCGCGCGGGGTGGTGCTGAAGCTGAGCAACATTCTGCGGCGGCTGCTGCGCAAACATGAAACGTTTGTGCCGCTGCGCGAGGAGCTGCAATTCATCGACGATTATTTGGACATCGAAGTGGCGCGTTTCGGGAAGGACAATCTGGACATCGTGAAGGACATTGACGATACTGCACTCGAATCGTTTGTGCCCAGCATGCTGCTCCAGCCGATGGTGGAGAATTGCCTGAAGCATGGGCTCGCGCCAAAGCTGGGAGGCGGAAAGATCGAATTGAGGACCACCAACCGCGAGGGGCGGCTGCTCATCGAGATTGCGGACAATGGTGTCGGCATCTCCGAGGAAAAATTGCCCCATGTGTACGTGGAAGGCATTGGGCTGAGCAACGTGCGAGAGAGGCTGCGCGTATTGTACGGAACGGATTTTCATCTGGATATCGAGAGCCGGCCCGGGGAGGGCACGGTAATCCGCATCGAGATTCCGGAACTGGTGGCGACCATGCAGGAAGTGCGATGAGACTAGGGAAGCGGCGCCTCGTTTCTCCCCGGGGGCGGCCATTTTCAACCGCGGATTCGACCGCCCGCTTAAATTAGGTTGTAGTTCCCAGGGCAGAGGCGCAGACTATAGGAACGAGTCATCCCCCTCAACGGCTGGCCCCAGAAATTCGACCGTCCCCTGCGGTTGGCTTCTTTGATATTTGGCAGCATAGGTGCGAGACTAAGAGAACGAGACCGCCCGGCGGAACGGCCACCGCGGGAATGCATCGGGAGAATAACCGTGACTAGCAAGAAATCTGAAAGCGCAACACCGGCGGCTGCTCGACGTGGCCGCGGAGTTCGAGTTTCGCCTGAGCTTGCACGAGAGATGTGTACTTGCGGGCACCGAGCCGGCAGCCACGCGGCGCTCAAATATTCCTGCCAAGCCCCGGGCGACCACAAAGGTTTCTGCCCGTGCATGCGCTTTCTTTCGGCGAAGGAATGGCGGGCAAGCAAAGCGCGGTCCTCTTAGTGAAATCTCAGGGCCAGGAAGTGCTTGGCAGCCGCCAAAGGTGATCTGCGGCCTCGACAGACGCGCAGATACACAGAAGTTTACACGCGCGATTCACAAACCTCCGGGGAGTGGATGCGTTTTGCCGGTGTTCTATGCGTTCGCTGACCTGGCGAGCGGCCGCGCAATCTTGGATTCCCAATTTTTCCGCAACTCCTCCTGCTTTTTGAGCACGAAGGCCTTGGCCTCATCGAAGCTGGCGTAAACGCGTGTGCCCTTGATGGTGTTGCAGGGAATGCAGCAGGCTACCAGATTGTTCGGATCCTTCTTTCCTTTGCGAGCCCGCGGAACAACGAAATCCACGCGCATGACGAGAGCATTCTCGAAACTGGCCCTGCCGTCCAATCCGCAGTACCGGCAGCGGTGATCATCGCGTTCGAGAATTTTCAGGCCTTCCTTCAAGGTTACCGGCGAATCCACCACGGATAGAGTCATCAGGCTTAATGGCATGAGGTACCTCCAAAGCGGAAATCTTAGAGTGGGCGGGAGCTTGCGACTTCCACCTTCTTGCGCAAGACCATAGGCCAGCGCAGGTTTAGTGTCAAGACTCGAGACAATCTGGAAATAGGTCTATCTCCGAAGATACTACGATTACGCCCATGTGAATTCGAGCGTTCCGAGTTCTCGAAGCGCTGGATTGTATTCTTGCCACGGTGGAGAGCTCTTGAGCTTGCTTTACTCCTCTTACGCCGACTGCCGAGTTTGTTCTCCGCTCGGAAGTCACTCGTCGCGCAGGGCTACCATGGGATCGACTTGTGTGGCGCGGCGCGCGGGGATGTAGCAAGCGAGCAACGCGGAGAGCAGCAGCACTGCGGTGACAGTGCTGATGGCGGCGGGATCTATCGCGTTGACTTGATACAAAATGGTCTTCATCACGCGGCCGACAAAATACGTGCCAATCAGACCTACGATCAGCCCAACAAACGCGAGCAGCATTCCTTCTTGAAGCACAAGACGAAGCACTTGGTGAGGACCGGCGCCGAGGGCGATGCGCAATCCGATTTCGTGAGTGCGCTGGGCCACGGCAAACGACATCACACCATAAATGCCGATGGCCGCGAGGAGTAGTGCAAGGCCTGCAAAGCTGGCGAAGAGGACAGTCGAAAAGCGATCGCTGGCCAGGGATTCATGGACGAGTTGGTCCATGGTTTTTACCTGGTCGAGGGGAAGTTCGGGATCCACGCCATGAACAACGGCTGTAATACTTTTGGTCATCCCAGTCGGATCGCCAAAGGTGCGCACCGCCAAGCCCGCTTGCGGCCAGGGGGATTGCCAGAAGGGAACGTCGATTTCCGGGAAGCCCTCGCGTCGGACTCCGCCGTTGTGAATGTCATGGTAGAGGCCGACAATCTGCCATTCGATGGGAGGGCCGAGTTTTGTGACGCCGGGAATTAGCTGCTCGACGACAACGCGCTGCGTGAGTGGGTCCGCTTTGGACAGGTATTTTTTCAGGAACGTTTCATTCACGACGGCGACGGGCACGCTGCCCGCGACGTCCCGTTCGGTAAACGTCCGGCCGCTAATCATGCGGATTCCAAAAGTTCGGAAGTATTCGGGAGTGACCATATTGAACCCGGCGCCGGGACGCGAGGACGGGTCGTCTACGGCCTGCCCGGCAAGGTTGAAAGGCATCCCGAAGCCCACGCCAACAATGGGCATGCCGGTGGAAGCGGAGACGGCGGTGATTCCGGGGAGCGCGCCGATCTTATCGAGGAGCTGGCGGTAAAAAGCGTTGTTTAATTCGGGGCTGGCAAAGCGGTCGTTCTTGATAGGCAGATAAAACGTGAGGATGTGGTCTTGCCGGAATCCGAGGTCCACACGCGACAATTTCCAGAAGCTGTGAATCACGAGGCCTGCACCGGCGAGGAGTGTGAGAGCCAGGGCGAACTCGACGACGACGAGAGTACGGCGCAAACCTTGACGGCCAATGGAGCTGGACGAAGAGCGTCCCGATTCCTTCAAGGTGTCGCTCAAATTGAGCTGCGCGGTTTGCCATGCCGGGGCGCAACCGAAGAGTACTCCACACACGATTGAGGCCGCGAGGCTGAGGAAGAGCACAGGCAGGTTCAACCGAAAATCGGCCTCGGACGGTAGAGTAAAAGGCGGAATCATGGCGACGATCACTTTGAGCAAGCCCCAGGCGAGACTTATGCCCAAGAGGCCGCCAATCAGAGATAAGGCGACACTTTCCGTTAGAAACTGACCGAAGAGCTGCCACCGCGTTGCGCCGAGCGCAGCGCGGACCGCTATTTCTCTTTGACGCGCGGTGCCGCGGGCGAGCAAAAGATTGGCCACGTTCACGCAGGCGATCAAAAGGATGAAGCCGACGGCGCCCATCAGCAGCCAGAGATTTTTGATGGTGTCTTTGCTGATAAAGTCATTTTGAAGAGGTTCGACGGTGGCGCCCCAGCCCTTGTTGGATTTCGGGTAGACCTCGGCGATGTGGCGCGTAACGGAGTCCATGTCCGCGTTGGCTTGCTGGATTGTGACTCCCGGTTTCAGCCGACCCATCACCAAAACAAAATGAAAATCGTGGTTGATCTGTTCGGGTTTGAAGGCAAGCGGCACAAAGAGTTGCGCCTCCAGGCGGTCGGGCTGGCCGACAGCCAGCACCCCAACCACCGTGTGAGGTTGGCCGTTCAAGCGTATGGGTTTGCCGATAATGTCGCGGTCGCTGCTGAAGCGCTCCATCCACAGCCGGTGAGTCATGATCACAACATGTTCCCTGCCGACTTGGCCTTCCTCGGGCAGAAAATCCCGCCCCAAGAAGAAAGGAGTTCCCACCATGTCGTTGAAGCCCGGCGTGGTTAGCCTGGTCTGGATCATCTCGGGACGGTCGGAACTGGCCAGCGCGAAATTGCCACCAGTCCAGGCGCACATGGACTGAAAGACGGTACTCTGGCTCTTCCAGTCGAGAAAGTCCCCGGCAGAGACACCGTTGCGGCTGTCATTGATCTTCGACCAGACCATAACAAGCTGGTCCGGATTGGGGTAGGGCATGGGGGAGAGAAGAGTGGCGTAAACCACGCTGAAGATGGCGGTGTTGGCGCCGATTCCAAGAATCAGAGCGAGAAGGGCTACGGAAGTGAAACCGGGGTTTTTGAGAAGCAGCCTGAGACCAAATCGAACGTCACGCGCAAAGTTTGCCATATGGGCTCCCCCATTAGCGCCAAATGACCACTCGCTGAAGAATAGACGTTTGGTCGGCCGATTAGTTCCCAAACAGAAATGAAAATTTAGCGATTTTCGTCGAACCGGCGGGACAGCGGCCCCGGAGCGGCGAGGCGCCACGCGGCTTCTAAAGCGCGGTGCAGGGTGGGTTTACGCGCCGATTTCAGGCGCACGTTCGTGCAGCCTCGACGCCCCCATGCGCCGGCACATGGATTGAAAACGCTTGGTTGGGCCTTGACGAACATTTCCTGCTCAAGGGGCGTGAGTTTGACCATGGCGTGGTCCTTGTCAGGGTAGCCGAGCGTGGCGAAGAGTTTTCCTGCGACACGAAAGTCCGGATGGTCCATGTGAGACTTTTCAGACGTTTCGGGAAAGCTAAGGGCCAGACGGCGAAAGTCGTTTGGGGTCATTGGTTCCCTCCGCTAGGCACAATTCTACCTGTACCCGTGGTTGCTTGAATTCAGCGGAGCAAATTTGAAATTTAAGATATGCGCACGGCAGGGAAGATGTTGACGGCTAGGGTGCGCGCCATGCGATAGAGCGCCGCTGCAGAAGAGCGATCGCGTAGCGGATGGGCACAGCAGCGCCCGGAGTGGACGCGGCGGAAGCCTTGGCAATGGAGAGTCCGCTGGAGCGGAGCCAGCGGCCTTCGACAAAGCCGACTACAGCTCGAGAGTCTTGTAAGAGCACTGGGGACCCGCTCTGACCGAGATTCACGGGATGGCTGAAGAGAAAAACTTCGGCTGTTGGAGCTGACTTTTCCAGCTGCGTGGACTCATAGGAGAGCACTTCGCCGGTGAAGCGGTCCTCTCGCGGAACTTCGAAGGTGTGCGCGTTCTGCTGCTTGGGTGGATGGAGAGAGAGGGCCAGAACAGGTTGACCCACTGAGACCGGCTCACTGGAGAGCGCTAAGAATGTGACCTTGTAACTCGAATTAAACGGGTTGGAGTTCGCGCGAAGAATGGCGACGTCGTGCTCCGCGTCCACCGCGACGATAGTAGCCTGAAGCAGCTGGGGTGGCCCATTGCGGCGGCTCACAAGGATGTAGGGCTGGCCGCCGTCACGAAAGGTTTCCAGAACATGGGCGGCCGTGAGCAGATAACCCTCTTCGTTAATGAAGAAGCTGTTGCCAAAGAAGCTGTAGCGGTACCCGCGCGAGGATGGGGATGGGTCCAGTTGATACACGATGGGGCAGACTGCGCTTGCGAGAGAGGCGTCTTCTGAAGCCTCCTCCGGCGCAGCAGAGAGCGCCAGGGAGCAGACGAAGCAGCCAAGGAGAGTTCCAATCCAGGAAGGGTTACGGTTGTGTTTCTGAGGCATTTGTCGCAAGAGCCCTTCTTCCAGATTTCCGAGCCCGCAGCTAAGAAGTTAGCAGCGGGGAGCGAAGCGGGAAAGTCCAGAAAGAGGACAGGTAAAAAAAGAGCTTGACAGGGAACGGAAGCAACTGTATATTCTGTAATAACAGAAAGTACAGATATGACGAACGTAGCAAGCAGGACGAGAGGCCTGGAAGGGAAAAATGAGTGAAACCACAAAAAACAGCCTAACTCCGGTAGCCGCTGCCGGCGGATGAGATTTCCGAGACGCTAGCCGTAGCTCGCTCGAACGTCAGCACCAGCCTGCGCGAACTGCAAGGCTGGCGCATCGTGCGCGTGGTGCACGTGCTGGGCGACCGGCGCGACCATTTTGAATCAATCAAGGACGTCTGGGAGATTTTCCGGATTGTTTCCGAGGAGCGCAAACGCCGCGAGATCGATCCGACGTTGAATGTCCTGGCGGAATGTGTGCGCGAGGCCAAGTCCAATCCCCAGGGTGATCCTTACGCGCGAGAACGGCTGGAGAGCATGCTGGAGTTTTTGACAGCAATGACCGGATTGTTCGAGGAGATTATCCGCATGCCGACGGGCGCACTCAAGGGCGTGGTGAAGCTGCGCGGGAAGGTGATTACGCTGCTTGGAAAAAAGGCGGCGAACGCTTGAAAGAGAAAGATAACGCAGAGACGCAGACACGCAGACACGCAGAGTGCGCTGAGATTCGCAGAGAAGATTCGGACGCGGCAAGGAATCGCAGGTGGACCATGATTTCGCTGGTGAGTGAATACACGGACGGGAAGGGGCGGCACGCGCGAGGCTGGCTGTTCTGGGACGCGGAGTGCAACTTTTGCACGCGCATCGCGAAGTGGATCGCGCCGATTCTGGAGCGGCGGGGAATGGCGCTGGCGCCGCTGCAAGATCCGCGCGTCAGCGCGCTGTTGGCAATGCCGCCGGAAGAATTGCTCTTTGAAATGAGATTTCTGCTGAGCGATGGAAGCCAGTACGGCGGCGCGGACGCGGCGGTGGCGCTGGCTCGCGAAATCTGGTGGGGCCGGCCGCTGGTATGGATTTCGAAAATTCCCGGCATGATGGAAATTCTGCGCAAAGGATATCGGTGGATTGCCGCAAATCGCAAGTGTGCCGCGACGAGCTGCCCGGCGGGCGAAATTTCCCGCCGAGCGTAGATCTGGAAAGGAGAACGCATGAGAATAAGCCCGAGCACAGCCTTTCTTCTGGATATTGCCCTTGCGGCAGTCTTGTTTGTGGGAATCGTAGTTTACGTCAAGAAGCACCTAAGAACTTTGCTGATAGAGTTGTGCGGCACAACGGAACGCGCAAACTTTTGGTTAGCATTCTCCAACGTCACGCTCGTTCTCGTCCCGCTGATCTTCGCTCTCGACTATAAACCCGAGCTCGGGCCGGAGAGGACGGCGATCTTCGAGATGGCTACGCAAATGAAGCATGCTCTGATTGGGTTCGTCATCACGTTGGGCTCTCTTGCGTTCGTCATGTTCAGATTCATTCCACGCGACAAAAACAATCTCATGGGTGCCCCGCAGCGGCAGAGCTGAACAGCGCACGGAGCTGGTCACACAAGGAGGAACTTATGCGTTCGATTCTGCTGTTTCTGTGGCTGGCAGGCTTTGTGCAGATAGCAATTGCAACCGCAAACATTTTCATCCCGAAAAAACTGAAATACCGCGAAAACTTGTCGCGCGTCGCGCCGATCATCCGGCAGATTTTTGTCGTGCATTCTGTGTATATCGTCGGCGTTGTCCTGCTGTTTGCTTTCGTGAGCTTTGGCTTCGCCGCGGAACTCGCGAGCGGCCGTGGGCTCGGCCGATTTCTTGCGGCGGCGATAGCTCTTTTCTGGTTGTTCCGTGCGCCGGTTCAACTTTTGTACTACGACGCTTCGTTGCGGCGAAGCAATCGGCTTGGTGACGCGGCGTTCACCTTTGCGGCGATATTCCTGACAATAACATACGGAGCGGCCGCGCTCGCGCACGCTTCATGAAAGCGCCGGCGATCCGTGATGCTTCCGACGCGCGAAGATCCTTCTACCTGGTCGTCGTTCTCGGCACCGTGGTGTGGCTCGTCCTGGTTGGAGGAACCTGGAGCGGCTGGCCGCAACTGGGCGTGATCGAACTGTTGTTTCTGCTGGCGCCTTGGATTGTGGTTCCCCTCGCGACATCGCTGATTCCTACTCTGGAAGGTTCTGAGGCTTCAACTGCACGGCGGCCAGCGTTGCAATGGATTATTTTTGCGGCGGCGGCGCTCGCGACAGTTTCCTTTTTTCTTCCCGCTGGCGATCTCGCGGCGTCATTCGCATCCGCATGGCTAGTTGTCTGTGCTTCTTTCGCGCTAAGGGGTTTGCGCCGACTCTGGCGATATCGCGCACGTTCCTTCTCTCAATTCTGCTTTGCGGCGGGAGAGGGATATTTGATTGTCGGCGGAACATGGCTGGTGGCTTCACGCCTGGGTTTGCAACCCGTGGGATTTCAAGAGCCCATCGTTTTGCTCACCGCGGTTCATTTTCACTTCGCAGGATTCTTGTCTGCCGTGCTTGCGGGACTGACATACGAGCGGCTGCGAGAAACGCGATGGCGCAAGGCGCTCGGCGTGGCACTGGCGGGCGTAGTTGTGGGACCGGGACTGCTCGGCTTGGCGTTCTTAGTGGGGCCGAAAGTGAAACTGGCGGCGGCGATTCTGATTGTTCTTGGGCAATTCGGACTGGCGACGGGAATGGTTCGCGTCGCACTCGGCAATGTGCGTGCGGTTGCGCGAGCGATGCTGCTGCTCTCGAGCGGCTGTGTAGTTGCTGGCATGGCGCTGGCGGCGAGCTGGGCGCTTGGTGAATATCCGCTGCAAGCGTTTGTGGAGCTCGGGCGCATGGAACGAATTCACGGCACGCTGAATGCGATTGGGTTTGGCATTTGCGGATTGGTCGGGTGGATGAACACGCGCCGAGAAAGCCCAAAGCCGTATTGAATTGACTCGGTCTGAGGCTTGGACTTAAGATGCGGGCAACGATGCGGGTTGCCCGGGAATTCTTATCTGGTATCAAAGCTAGGCGGCTGGCCCTCGCTTGTTTGGTCCTCGTGTCATTCGTTTGTGCAGCTTATTTGGCAGCACAACAGGTAGTGCGATTTCTCCGTTTCGAAGAAGCGGCGGAGACACTGAAGCTGTTCGCGGATGCGGGGCTCACCACCATCGATGTCAAGGATTCTGCGGGGTGGAACGATTGGGTGTGCACGCGCGACGCGGAGGTTCGTGCGCGCGTGGACCAAGGCGTGGAAGATTCCATCAGCAATCTGATTCTTTACGGCACGTCGTATACGAATCTTTCGCGCCTGGAGAGTGCGGAGAGTGCCGCGTCGGAGGCAGGGGAGCTGACCGCGGCGGCCCGGGCGCGAGTCCATGCCCTGGCGGTGGCCTTGCCGAATGGGATGCGTAACGAGAGGCTGCGATTCGTCAAAGAGTTCCTGGCGCGCAAGGGCATCGCGAAAGAATCCGTCGAAGCGAAACTCCAGGAAAACCTGCGGCGGCTGGTTGCTGAACAGCGTGCGTATCAGGAAAGGCTGAAGGAGTCCGAAGCAGCAAGCGACCCAACTGCAAAGCTAGTGGCGCGAGGAACCCTTTACCATGACCGGGGCTTGTCTGCCGATACTTCTTTACTCCCCAACTATGCGCTGGAAGATACGCTAAAAACAATGTTGCGAAAAGGAGCGATCCAGCCGGGCACGATTCACCGGATCCTAGTCATCGGGCCTGGGCTGGATTTTGCGGACAAGCGCGACGGCTACGATTTTTATCCAGTGCAAACGATTCAGCCCTTCGCGATGTTGGAAGCGGTCGCGCAGCTGGGATTGGGCAAAGCCGAAGAAATTTCAGTGGTAACCGCGGACTTGAATGCCGCCGTCAACGCGCACGTCGCGAGGCTTGCGGAACGTGGCCGGGCGGGCCAAGCGTACACGGTACAGCTGCCGCGACTGGTCTCCGCGGAGTGGAGCCCCGAGGCGGTCGCATACTGGCAGAAGTTCGGTGAGGTGCTAGGCACGCCTGTGAAGCCGCTACCCGTACCTGCGTCCGTAATCGACGTCACGATACGCGCCGTGGCCGTCCGGCCAAGATATGCGGCGCAAGTGCGCGGATTCGACATGAATGTGGTCACGCAGACCATGGACGTTCCCGAAGGGCAGGGATTCGATCTGGTGGTAGCGACCAACGTGCTGGTTTATTACGACCTTTTTCAGCAGGCGCTGGCGATGAGCAGCATCGCTCACATGATGAACCATGGCGGCATTTTCCTGGCGAACCATGCGCTGCCCGCGCAGCACGTCCAGACTCTTGAATTTCTTGGCCGGCGGACCGTTGCCTACACGCCGAGTGGAGCGTACGGCGACGACGTCGTGGTGTACCGGCGTCGCTGAAGTTCGGTGTCTGGCTAACATCCGCAGAGGAATTCTGCTCAAGAAGACAATTTTGCCAGGGACTTGGCTAAGACCAGCGTGCCACGGGCGATGTCGTCCGGAGCAGCGTACTCATCGGGCCGATGGCTGTATCCGTTTCGGCAGGGAATGAAGAGCATTCCAGCCGCCGCAATCCGCGAAAGGAAAAGCGAATCGTGGTAGGCGCGGCTGACCATTTCAAGAAACGGGAATCCATGCTCTCGGCAGGATTCGGCTAGCGCTGTCCGCACCTCCGGTGCGCACTCCGCCGGCGCGTCGGCATTGATCAGTTCGGTCTGAATCACAACGCCGCGCTTCTTTGAGATCGTCTCCACCGCGCGTTCGATTGACTTCATCGCGCCGTCGCGCCGCGCTAGATCCGTGTCGCGAATGTCGAGCGTGATACCCACGCGGCTAGGGATGCTGTTCACCGCGCCTGGAAAGACATCGCATACCCCGACTGTCGCGACGGAGTCAACTGCGCCGCTCGACCGCGCCGCATTTTCGATCGCTAGAATCAGTTCTGCGGCAGCGCAAAGGGCATCTTTCCGATCCGGCATCAGCACTCCACCGGCATGTCCGCCCGAGCCTTCGACCGAAATCCGCAGACTCGCCGGCGCAGCTATGCTCTTCACAATTCCGAGCGAGACCTGTGCACGTTCCAGCAGCGGGCCCTGCTCGATGTGCAGCTCAACAAACGTTTTGTAATAACTTTTGGCGAGTTTCACATCCTGAAGATTCCCGTTCAATCCGGCTTTTCGGCGAACTTCATCCACGGTTTGGCCGTCGCGATCTTTCAATTTTGCAGCGGCTTCCGCGGAGAGCGTTCCCGAAAGCAACCGGCTCCCCAGGCAGCCGATTCCGAAGCGCGTTGGTTCTTCCGTCGCGAACACAAGGAGTTCAATCGAATTGCTGGGCCGGAATCCGCTCCGCTGCAGCGCGCGGATCGCTTCGAGTCCGCCAAGCACTCCAACAACGCCGTCATATTTCCCTGCATGCGGAATCGCATCAATGTGCGAGCCAGTGCCGACCGCGGGGGCTGCGGGATTGGCGCCTGTCCACCGCGCGAAAATATTTCCAATCGCATCTTGCCGCACGGCGAGCCCGGCTTCTTCACAACGCGAGATCATCCAAGCTCGCGCTCTCAAATCCGCCGGCGTAAAGACAATTCTCGTGACTGCGGGAGGCTCCACATCCGAAATGGCGGCCAGCATCTCAATTTCTGCACTCAGCCGCTGCTGATCAATTTTCAGTTTCATTTTTGTGAGTTCGTTGTAGCGCCGGCATCTTGCTTGCCCCGAGCTCCGAAGGGCCGGCTATTTTCGTTTTTCGCCGAGCGGATGCCTGTTCCAGTTTTTGTAGATGAGATATTTCGCAGGCACTTTTCCGATAGCTCCGAACCATTGCGGGCACCACGGTCCCATCCAAATAAAATCTCCCGCCGTTACCGGGTACCACGAGTCGCCAAGCCGATAGATGCCGCCCCCTTCAAGCATGATGAGCCCGTGTTCCATCACGTGCATCTCCACCATATGGAGCGCAGCTCCCGGCTGGTAGATCATTGTATTCACCGCAAAGTCAAATTCCAGCTCGTCGGGGAGCAGGCATTTGACCTGCAAATCCGAATCGCCGTCAAGCGCATGCGGGGAAACAGCATCTTCGTTCGAGATCAACAGGCGTGGCGGCTCAATTTTATCGGCTTGCTGGTAGTTCTTTTCAATCACGGCAACTCGGCTTTTTTCCCTGGCGCCAACTCGGTGAGAAAAACCTTCCGGTAAATAGGCATAGCCGCGCGCGCCAAGTTCGTGCCGTTTTCCTTTCGCCTCCAGCGTCACCGCTCCATCCATGACGTACATGAAGCGTTGCGCGGAAGCATTTCCCAACTCACCCTTGGCTTCAAATTCGGCGGTGTATTCCGTGAACGCTGCGCCGAGCGCCGGGCCGATGTGAACGATTGCGGAAGCATTCTTCATGCCGGGCAAAGCAGTGCGCACAAAAGTGTCGGGCGTTTGCAGAATGTGATTGCGTTGATGCGAGCTGCGCGTTTGACCGAGATTATGCACGGCACGTCCTTCCCAGAAATTCCTGCGAAGCCGCAAGCTGCGCCAGCAAATGATACCCACACTCAAGCGCTTTCGCCGCGTCGTCGAGATGCACCGACTCGGCCGGATCGTGGCTGATGCCTCCCGGCGTGCGCAAAAAGATCATCGCAGCGGGAATTTTTTCCGCGAGGATCATGGCATCATGCCCCGCGCCGCTGGCCATGCGATGCGGCTCGCAGCCCGCCTTTTGGATGGCATATGCGATCTGTTCTGTCAGAAAGGGATCCATCGCCACAGCATTCTGCGCGAGGAGCGTTCGCCACTTCGCGGTCACACCGCGCCGCGCGGCAAGCGACTCCGCTTGCCGGATCAACTCATCGAGGGCTTCCGTCCGCGCACGATCCGAAGCGTGGCGAATATCCAGCGTGGCGCGCGCTTCTCCTGCAATCACATTTATTGCGCCCGGCTTGGCTTCCACGAATCCCACTGTCGCAACGATTCCCGCTGTGCGCTTGGCCAGATTCTCGACCGCCACAATCCACTCCCCAGCCGCAGCCAGCGCATCGCGCCGCAGATTCATCGGCGTGGTGCCCGCGTGATTCGCCTGCCCTGAAAATGTGAACTCCAAACGATTTTGGCCAACGATTGCTTCTACGACCCCTAGAGGCCGCCCCAGATTTTCCAGCACTGGCCCTTGTTCAATGTGAAATTCGAGGTATCCCAAAACATCATCACTCAACACAGCTTTGGAGATCTCATTCGGGTTCAATCCATAATCCTGAATCGCCTTGCGAACGGAAATCCCTCGCTCATCCTTACGGCAAAGAAGTTCCTCATCCACTCGGCCCACCAGCGCGCGGCTCCCGATAAACGGAACTCCAAACCGCACCCCCTCTTCTTCCGAGAATCCAACGACCTCGATCCCGAACGGTAGCTTCATTCCGTCCAAAGACTTCACCACAGCAATGGCCAATACGACGCCCAGCATCCCGTCGAACGCGCCTGCATCCGGAACCGTGTCCAGATGCGATCCAATCAAGATCCGAGGCGCTCCCGGTGACGTCGCCGGATAAGATCCCCGCAAATTTCCAACCGCATCCACCGACACGTCCACGCCGAGAGGTTTCATCCAAGAAGAAACTTCGCGGTGGCAATCGTTCATCGGTGCGGAGAGAAATGTTCGCCGCGTCCCGCCCAAGTCTTCTGAAAACGATGCCAGCCTCCGGCAGCGTGCGATCACCTCTTCCGCGAGATTTGTAAAATCAGTAGTCGTCAGCACTGCATTCTACCCTCGCCCACGGCACGCGCCTTGTTGAACTCAGAACTCCCGGATCAGCTTTGCTGCCAGCCACCCGGCCACAATTAGCCCCACCAAAATCTGCCAGCCGTTCCTGTTCCCATAAGTCGCCACGGGAAAATGATTGCTCAGCATCAGAAAGACGACCGGCACGGCCATAAACGTATTGTGCTTCGACCGCAACTTCGCTTGCGCTCCGAGCGATGCATCGAACTTCTCGCCCGCTGCCGCTGCCGCGATCATCTTGCGCTGGGCTGGAAGGATGCGCATCCACACATTCAGAGTCATGATGGTGCCGAAGATCGCTCCGACATGTATATACGCAGCGCGGCCGCTGAACACGTGCATCAATCCCCACGCCGCCGCCGCCGTCATCACCAAACTAAATCCCCCAAACGCTGCCTGCGATTTTCCCAGCGGAGAGCGCACCGCCAAATCATAGATGATCCATCCCGCGACCATGGCGCCTACGCCGATCGCAATGCCCGCTTGTTTCGAAATGTCCGCAACGTCCGGATCGATGAGCCCATCCCCCACGTAATACACAAGAACAAGGAGAATCACGCCGGCCAGCCAAGTAACCAATGCTTCCCAGCGAAACCAACGCACTTGCTCCGCCGCGACGCCCAGTGATTTTTGTTTCTCGACGGTGCGCGGATTGCAGAACTCATCTCAGCTTCCTCGGTACGTGGTATAGCCGTTCGGACTCAGCAGCAATGGAATATGAAAATGCGTTTCGTCTTTTCGAACATGAAACAAAACCTCGACTGCCGGATACAATCCCTCCACGCCGCACGCGCCAAAATATTTTGCCGTGTCAAACGTCAGGCGGTAAACGCCTTCCACGACCGCTGCGCCGTCCGGCAATAATTGTGCGCACCTTCCGTCTTGATCGGTCTGCCCGGAGCCGAGGGAAAGCCATTTGTTGGAAGCATCCTGACGTTCCAGGCGCACTGGCACGCCGACAGCGGGTTGGCCCTTGGCTGTATCGAGAACGTGCGTGGAAATTCGGTTCATCCGGCAATCCATTTTTTCAGACGAATGTGCATGATTTGACGCTGCTCCTCGGCTGCTTGCAGCAGCTCCGTGCCTTCATCATTGTGCAGCCGCCACCGCAGAATCTCCAGAATTTCACTTGCCGATTTTCCCGTCGCGCAAACGATGAAGATACGCCCGAACTTTTGTTCGTACTCGCGATTGCCCCATTTCAGCGCCGTCTTTACTGCTTCATCGGCCGCGGCAGCCTTTTGCTGTTCCTGTTCGGACCACGCGGAAGATTGCACCGCAACAGCTTTTTCCGCGTGCGATTCGCCGATTCGCGGGTGACTGCGAAATACTGCCAGCCAATCCGCTTCGCTGAGGCCGCGCCAAATTTCATCCGAAGCGGCGAGCAACGCTGCCTCGTCGTGCAACGGTCTCTTCGCGGCTAGCGCAGCGGCCCAGGCATTCGAGCCGCAGCAAGGAAGAATTTCGCGAACAGCATCCTCTGGAGGCAATCCGTTCCAGCAAGCGAGCACATCGCTCACGCGTTTGTCTCCGACGCGGCAAGTTTCTCGAGAAACTCAGCCACGAGATTGCCGGCCACTGCTGCACGATAGCGAGCCGTAGAGCGAATATCATCGATCGGCCGAATTTCCTTCACGACGGTTTTTCTTGCCAAGTCAATCAGCGATGGCTCGATACTTTTGCCGGCAAGCACGCGCTCCGTTTCATTCAGGTGCAACGGAATAGGCGCAACGCTTCCCATCGCAAGACGGACATCGCCGATCGCGCCGTTTGAGATTTTACCCAAGGCGGCGAGACAAACCTTGGATATCGCTTGCGCGTTGCGGGCGCCAACTTTGCGCGCATGCGAAATATATCCGGAGAATCGCCGTGGGAGTGAAATATCTCGAATCAATTCGTCAGCAGCCAGCGCCGTCTCTTTGTATCCCAGGTGAAAACTTGGGTAAGCCACCCGCCGCTCGCCCCGCACAGAAATCAGCGTCACTTCCGCATCGTAAACAAGCAGCGCGGGAAGAGAATCGGCGGCGGGAGAAGCGTTCGCGATATTACCTCCTAGAGTCCCGCGATTCTGGTTGGCAATTCCACCGGTCCAGGATGCGGCCGTGGCCAGCAGCGGAAATTCCCGC
>WNFO01000146.1_pt1 | contig 68759 bp, 49 predicted proteins | sample 5400251 | NCBI WGS metagenome assembly WNFO01 (sample SAMN13153354, study PRJNA577476) | soil metagenome | isolation source: 100 cm saprolite under Madrone tree | place: USA:California | collected 2016-06-14 | reverse complement strand
CGCTCCAAAGAAGAAACGGCCTTAACTGCCGAACCACATTGTGGGCCAGATTTTACTTACCCACGTAGTCCACACGCCACCTTCTCTAACGGAGTTTCTGGTTCGCGCAACCACCCCAGCGGGTGGCCCCTGCTTGACAAAGACCTATCATGGAAGTCGCATTACCGAAAACCTAGATTCCGCCAAAGCCAGGACCTCAGTTGCTTCGGTACAGCGGCGCTGGCATACTTTCGCTTCCCGCTTTTTCCATGAGGCCGCGCCGATGAAACGTGAAGTCCATCGCTGGTATTCGCACCGCCTGGGCTTCGATCTCAGCGTTATTGTTTACGGCCACTATGGCTCGCCGCTGATCGGCTTCCCGACCAGCGCCGGCGACGAATGGGAACTGGAAGGCCAGTCCATGATCGGCGCGCTCGCCGATTTCATCGATGGCGGCAAGCTGAAGGTCTACAGTGTGAATTCCATCAACGGCCTGAGCTTTTACAATAAAGGAGCTCATCCATTTCATCGCAGCTACGTGCAGTCCGTATTCGATTCTTACCTTCGCGAAGAAGTCGTCCCTTTCATCTGGGACAATTGTCAATCACCGGGCATCGCCATCTCCACCATGGGCGCTTCCTTCGGCGCCTATCACGCTGCCAATTCGCTCTTCAAGCATCCCGATGTAATCAAACGCTGCTTCGCCATGTCTGGCGTCTACGACCTGAAAAATTTCATGGACGGCATGTTCGACGACAATTTTTATTTCAATAATCCCGTGGACTATCTCTCCAATCTTAGCGATCCGTGGGTCTATGGTCAGCTCGCCTCCTGCGACATTCACCTTTCGACCGGCACTGGCCAGTGGGAAAATTCCGGGCCCACTTATCATTTTTCAGAAATCCTCGCCAGCAAAGGCATTCGCCATGCGCTCGATAACTGGGGACCGATGGGCGGCCACGATTGGCCCTATTGGAAACACCAGATGCGCGAATACGTCGCGCACCTTTTCTGAGCCGCACAAAATAATGCCGTCTTGGATTGCGATGTAAGAGCGCCATGTGATATCATGATATCGAATTGCAAGGAGGACTACCATGGCTCAACTGGTTGTCCGAAATCTTGATAACGCCGTCAAGGCCAAGCTGCAGCGCCGTGCCAGGCGCCACGGCCGCAGCATGGAAGAGGAAATTCGCGAAATTCTACGAGATGCAACCAAAGGCGAAGGCACACAGCCCAGAGACTTGGGCAGCAAAATTGCCGCCTGCTTTCGTGGCATTGCCCTCCGGCCCGGCGAAGAAATTGCAGAATTTCACGAGACGGAGATTCGGCTGGCGGACTTTGAAGAATGATCGTTCTAGATACAAACGTTGTGTCTGAATTGATGCGGCGTGAGCCTGCCCTCTCGGTTATCCGTTGGCTCGACGCTCAACCGGCAACGTCAGTTTGGATAACCTCTATTACAGTGCTTGAAATTGAGTTTGGGCTGCTCGCCATCCCTGAAAGCCGCCGCAGCAAAGCGGTGAAAGAAACATTTGCGCAAATGTTAGACCAGATAATCGAATCTCGCGTGGCTCCGTTCGACAGCGACGCTGGCACTCACGCTGCAAAACTGATGGCAGCGAGAAAACGGCGCGGTCGTCCCGGCGACCTGCGCGATACCATGATTGCAGGCATCGTTATCTCCACGGGCGCGACGCTCGCTACCCGTAACGCTTCTCATTTCGATGATTTGTCGAGCATGGTGATAAATCCCTGGGAATCTTGAAGCGCTTAGCTGAACCTCATTGCCCGCGAAATTCGAGTTAAGTTCTCGGATAGATTGCAGGAGCGCTCTGCGTCATATTCGAGAGCATGGAAAGCGTTATCAAAAATCGCATCGCCAACTGTGATTGGAACTCGATTTCCGCGCAACTCTCCGCTTCCGGTTTTGGACTGACGGGTCCAATTCTCACGACCGAGGAATCTGAGGAGCTAGTTTCTCTCTATAACGACGAAACGCACTTTCGTAGCAGGATCGTCATGGAGCGGTTTCGCTTCGGCAAGGGCGACTACAAGTATTTTCGCTACCCGCTGCCAAAGATTGTCCAACAATTAAGGGAGTCCGCGTATCCCAGGCTCGCGAAAATCGCCAACGAGTGGCGAACTGCGCTGCGCGACGAGAGTTCCGAATTTCCCGCAATACACGAAGAGTTTCTCACTCGATGCCGGCGCGCCGGACAGAATTTACCTACACCGCTGATGCTCCACTACGAGGCAGACGGCTATAACTGTCTGCATCAAGATATCTATGGAGAAATCGCATTTCCGCTGCAATTGGTCGTGATGCTCGGCCAGCAAGGACGTGACTGGGACGGCGGCGAGTTCGTGTTGGTGGAAAATGTTCCGCGAGCGCAGTCGCGCGCTCACGTAATTAGCGCTGAGCAAAGCCACGGAATTGTATTTACCACTCGCTATCGGCCAGCGAAAGGCGCTCGTGGTTTTTTCCGCCTGACACTGAGGCACGGAGTCAGCTCAGTGCGACGCGGCCCGAGATACACTCTCGGCGTCATCTATCACGACGCAAAATAATGCCGGCGGGAACGGTCTCAATCGCTGCCGGCTGCGCGCCGCTTTTTGCCCAGCCCGCCGCAATCTTTCTTTGCCTTTCGTGTGTACGGCTTTCATCGCCGCATTGTGTAGCGACGAACGCCCACGCCTTCTCGCGGCTCCTCGTGCCTGCCGTGAGAGTGCGGACTTTGAAGCGCTCGATCCGCTTTCTCTCTTCAAAGCGCCTTCTGTCGCCCGCGAGCGTCTCGGCGATACCCTCCGTTTTCCCGAACGGCCCCTGACCAGACCCCGCGCCGCCTGTTTTCGCACTCGAGCCGTCGAACGGCCTGCCTTGGGCGCCCCCAACTTCACGCCAGCGCGGCGTGCTTTCGACAATCCAATCGCAATCGCCTGCTGCGGCGATCTTGCTCCGTGCTTTCTTTCGCGCACGTGATGCATCTCTTCGCGCACAAATTCGCCCGCCTGTGTTGACGGTGATTTTCCTTCTGCTTTATCGCGTTCTGCTCTTTCGATTGTTTCCGGTTCGGGCATTGTCTTTCCCCTTTTTCGCGGAGCCGGGTGCGTCAATTCGAACGTCAAGCCGAACGTATCCTCACTACACAGTGGGGGCAAGTCGGCAGATTCCTGTACGGATATAAGGTGCGTTTATGTGGCTAGAACTTCAGGTGAGGCCCAGATGGTCCATCTGGTAGTGGCCTTTGGCAATAATCTGATCGCTGTCAATCCATACGTCGCAATTCCGCGTCAGCACGTCCACGTGCGTTTTCGACTTCCAGTCCGCATGTGTTTGGCTTCCATAAGGATCGCCGAACGCAATATGAACGCCGGGAAATTTTTCGTCCTGCAGCAAAATACCGATCATTTCTGACAACCCGAGATTCGTCCCGAACGCCAGTTCGCCGACGCGGTCGCTGTTCTCATCGGTATGGCAATATTCCCAGAACTCTTTTTCCAGATCCTTACGCGCACATTCTACGTGCACCAGCCGTCCGCCCTCAATCTTCAATTTCATCGGAGTTGACTGCAAATCGCCATACTTCCCGTTGAAATAGTCGCCCGCCGTCGCGTCGCACACAAACGTTCCATCCACCGTCGCCGGCGTAGTGAAAACTTCTCCCGCCGGCAGATTCGACCAATAGCGCGGACTGATCAACCCGCTAGTTTTCACCCAGTCAAGCCTGCGATCAAAATGCGCCGCGAACGATGTGCCCGCTTCCGTTTTCACGGTCAAAGTTTTCGCGCGCAACATCCTCTCGCGCAATCTGTCGCTCAGCTGGTCCACCAGCTTGTAATCCGTACGCATGCCCTGCTGCATGATTTCCGGAGTCACTCCAACCATATGCGCGTAACGAATGCGCCGCCGCTCCACTACACGGACGATCGCCATCCGCGCCGTCAGCTCACCTGGCTGCGGATTCATCGCCAGAATCCCAACGTCCGCCTTCTCCAATGCCTCGAGCACCGGCCCCGGAGCACCGCGAAGGGGCCGCGGACCAAAATCTTCCAGCAATAATTCCGTTGTAGTCGCCTGCACGTTTTGCAAAGCAGCAGCCAGGCTGGCCGCCACTGCGCCGCTCTCGGCGTCCGCAATCAGCGCGACATGTTCGCCCGCCTGCACTGCAAGGCAAGTTTCCACGGCGTTCTTGGCGCCCGGCATCAATTCTGGTTGGGAATCTCGGAAAGCCATCATCATAATTTTACAGAGGATTCATAAAATTACCACTCACTGGCATTTTTTCTATTTACTTTTCAGTTGCGCAGGTGCACGCGAAACGCCGGAACCTGCCCGCCGCCGCTCGTAACATTCGCCAATCCCGTTGCACTTAAGCGCGTCAAGAAGCCGCTCATCTTGCCGCGGAAAAGATACGGCGCAAAGTCCACCAGCATGTCGCGAAATTCCACTTCGTTATTCGGTTGAATCCACGGAAACACTTCGCGCCGGATCGGAATTCGCTCCTGCACTATCCAGCATCCCGGCGAAGGAGCCATTGCTTTTTCAATCGCAGCGTCCCACTCCGCTTCGCTCGATTCCCAGCCCAATTTCACGCCGGTACCGCCGTATTCGTCACTCGGCTTCAACACCAGGTTCTCCCGCGCACTCCGCAAAAATGCCAGGAGTTCAACCGAATCGCCGTGATGCGATGTCCGCACATCCGCGACCACCCGCGTCCACGGCACATGCTTACGAATCAGCTCGCGCTCGCCAAAAGAAAACAGCCCATCGTTTCTCTCATCCGTAAGCACCGCGAAAAACGCTTTTACATGCGGAACTTTGCAACGGAAATGATTCGCCACGCACACCGCATTGGCGGCAACCGCATCCACCAGCGCTTTGCATTCGGTCGAGCGCGCCACAATGTCATTCATCAACACCCGCCGGTAAACCAGATCGATCTTTTTCCCGTTTGCCACCAACTGCTTGCCGTCAAAGTGCAAGTCGCGCGGATCCGCCAGCTCCACCGGCACGCCCATTTCTTCAAACCGTCTCTGCAAAATTTCGAACTCCGTCCACGTGGGCACTTCCCGCCAATCGGTAATCAGCATTTGCAGACGCTTTGACGTTCCACCCCAATCCAGGTAGCTCATCATCAGCGCATCCAGCAACTTCGCGCTCAACGGATAGCTGTGAATCTCATACGACTTCTGAAACTCGCTCATCACCGGCAGTCCGCGAAATATTGCCGCCAGGGTTTCCGAGTACCCCGCGCCCGCCGGCGATTCGCCGTTATACTCCGCGAACTTCAGCGAATCCGGCAGCAGAAACGCATCCAACCGCGAAGCCGTGCTTGCCGGTCCCGCAATTTTTCCCAGCCGCACCAGCCGCAATTCCTCGTCACGCAAATGGAATTGCGCCAACAGCGCCGCATCTTTCATCGCCGCATCGGTTACGCGCTCAGCCAACTCGGCCATGGTCTCGGCAACCACTCGCACGCGTTGTTCATCTTCAGAAGAAAGAAAAAACGGCCGCAAAAAAGGGCAATGCACACGATTGCCGAACGTCAGTTTCGCGGCGTGTAACTGTGCATAAAAATGTTCGGTGAATTTCGGCGAACTCCGCAGCTTCGTCTTCAGCAGCTTGTGCCACTGCTCCGCTGCTTCGCTTGAAATATTGCCAACCGGCGATGTCGGCGCCGCACCCATGCTCATTTCGTTTTGGCTCCGCCGCCCGGAGTGTCGCCCATAGAACTACCACGCCCTAGAGCCGCGGTCGATACATGCCCGGTCGCCGTCTGCGCCACTGCCTTGGGCGCTCCCGTAAATCCTGCCGCCGCTCCCACGCCCAGCATTTCTTCCCAGCGCGGCCACGGATTTGACGGTGCGCCATTCAACGCACGGTCAATCACCAGCCGAGCCATTTTCTCCACCACCATCTCGAAATAAAATTGCGTAATCCGGTCGCGCTCAAAATCCGGCGCCGGATTCAGGAAATCAATCGCAAAAGGCACATCGCCCTTCATCGCAAACTCAATCGTGTTCATCTCGTATCCCAGCGCCTGATTGATCGTCTGTGCATCTTTCACCACCCTCGCGCCCACCGCTGGCGATAAATATTCGTGGTCCACCAGGTATTGCCGCGCTTTCGGATCGTAGTGCACAGGAACAATGTCCATTTTTCCAAATGTAAAGCACCGCACGTACTTATCGAAATCGATGAATTCCTGCAGCGTCATGCAGTACGGCGAAGTCTTGTCGTACGCCTCCAGCAATTCTTTCTTGTCGTGTACTTTGTAAACGTGTTTCCACCCGCCGCCCGAATACGGTTTCAAAATGGCCGGCCGCCCAACAAAATCCAGCAGCCCGTCCCAATCGAGCGGATGCTCCAGGTTGTGCAGCGATTCGCCGGTGATATCCACATCCGCGGGATAGCCTTTTTGCGGTAGCAGCACCGTTTTCGGAATCGCAATTCCCAGTTTCGCCGCCACCGCGTAGTTAAAAAATTTGTCGTCCGCCGTCCACCAGAAGGGATTGTTGATGACGTACGTGCCTTCCATGGCCGCATGCTTCAAATATCCACGGTAGTACTCAACTTCATGCGAAATCCGGTCCACAATCACGCTGTAGCGCGGACGCTCGCCCATCTTCGTTCCGCCCAGCTTCACAAATTCCGCCGACACTCCATCCTTCGCGCCTAGTTGATTCACCCGCGCAATAAACGCCGGCGGGAAGGAATATTCCCGCCCACAAAGCAATCCAACGATTTTCATCTCTGCACTCCCGCCAAAACCAATCTTGATCCGTCTTGGCTTTGTGTAGCGGCGGGTTTATCCCTCTGCTCTTTCTTTTTTTCGTCATTCCTAAGGGTGCCGGGTTTCTCGCCGCTCGTCGCTTATCTCAATTCACCGCATGCGACGACGATCTCGGCTCCATCGTACCCGCTCGCGTTTCCGTAACCACATGTTGCACCACCGCCCGCAAATCGCCCGTCTGCTCGAACACCCGCAGTTGCCGCTCCGCGCTCGTCCCCTCGTTCAAGATCGTGTGCACGTAATTCACCGCGCTCCGGCTGCCCAGATCGTCCACCACGTCATCCACCAGCTCCAGCAATTCCGGAATCAACCGCTTCATCGGCACCTCCTGCTCCTTGCCGAAGTCGATCATCTTGCCCTCGATTCCATATCTTGCCGCGCGCCATTTATTTTCTTCAATCAACGCGCGCTCATAAATTCGCCAGCTTTGATTGCTTGTATACAGCCGGTACAGCTTGACCACAATCGCCTGCGTCAATGCGGCAATCGCGCACGCTTCCTCCACTTTCGACGTCACGTCGCACATCCGGAATTCCAGCGTGCCAAACACCGGGTGCGGCCGCACATCCCACCAGATTTTTTTTGGATTATCGATACAGTTCAGTTGCACCAACAAATTCGTAAAATTTTCGTATTCACTCCAAGATCGGAAATGCTCCGGCAATCCCGTCCGTGGAAATCTGCGAAACACAGTCGTCCGGTAAGACTTCAGCCCGGTGTTCCGTCCCATCCAGAATGGCGAACTGGTGGAAAGCGCCAGCAGGTGCGGCAAAAAATAGCGCACCATGTTCATCAAATCGATTGTAGTCTGCTTGTCCGGCATCGCCACGTGGATGTGCATCCCAAAAATCAGCAGCGAACGTGCCAGTTGCTGCAGCTCTTCCACGATGTGCTCGTAGCGCTCGCCCGGCGAAATTACCTGGTCGATCCAGCTGGAAAAGGGATGCGTCCCCGCCGCCGCCACTTGCAGTCCCGCTCGCTCCGCCGCGGCAATCAATTCTCCGCGCGTCCGGTGCATCTCGATCCGAAGCTCGCCCACGTTCTCGCAGATCTTCGTTCCGGTCTCCACGATGGACTGGTGCATTTCATGCTTCACCTGGTCCTGGATCGACGGCGAGATTTCATTCACCAGCTGCATCACGTGCGAACGCAGTTCGCACGTCGCTGGATCGATGATTTGGAATTCTTCTTCGACACCGATGGTGAAGCGGTGAGCCATGGCTGGCCCTCCGTTCGCTTGACATAGCCGCCCGTATAGCCAAGAAAGATGACCAGGCGCTTCATTCAAAAGGAAACCGCCGCAAGCCGACCGCTTGCAGCAGCTCCGACTGGGGATTCGCCCGTATCATACCCCAACTTTCCAGCCTTTCCTCAACCTCTCCCCGGGGGGCAGAACATTATCTCAGCCCAAACTCACTCGCGCAGCTGGTCCACGCTCGGTACTCTGGCCGGCGCTCGTGGCGGAATGGCCGATATGGTGTGCAAGGCTGCGGGCGACGACAAACGGAAACGGCGCCCCAAGGCGCCGTCGTTATCGTTCGCAGATAGGAAGATACGGATCGAATGACGTTATGAGATGTTTCTTCAAGTCCGCGGGCGGCTCGAGATCACAGAAAAATTGCCTTCGCGAAGCAGCTTCCGTTACGCCGCGCCCATGGCACGCCGCTGTTGAAAACATTCGCGGCAAAACACCGGACGTCCCTGTGTTGGGCGAAACGGGACGGTGGTTTCCTTCCCGCATTGCGAACAGCTGGTCTTGGTTTCTGAACGCATCGGGCTACCGTTGCCGCCGCCCGAGGACTCCGCGCGCTTGGCCTTGCAAGCCTTGCAGCGCTTGGGCTCGTTTTTGAAGCCCTTATCCGCGAAAAACATCTGTTCGCCGGCCGTAAATACAAACTCGGCGCCACACTCCGAGCATTTCAGAACCTTGTCATGGTATTCCATGGAAGCGTTCCCCCTGGGACCCCGACGGAAAAGGGAACGAGCAGAACTTTGCACGAAAGGACGCTGGATCACACAGAAATGACACTGTGGACCGGGGAACCGGCTGGGCTCCTGGGGCCTTTGAGCGTATCTGCTACTTACAAACTTCCGTTCACTACCTGACCGGGGCCTGAATCACGGAGCGGGGCGCCGAGCTTTGGTTCGAACTGTGGAACGCCTTGCGATCATTGTGATGGCCGCAAGGCGTTCGTTAATCCGTCAATCCAGTTCGCCTTCTTGATTTCCTTGATGATGTCTTCCTGTTGCACCTTGCGCTTAAAACGCCGCAGGGCATTTTCCAGTGACTCACTCTCTTGAATAATGACTTCAGCCACTTAGTAATTCACCCCCAATCCGGTTAGGATTGGTTTTAGTTCGGAAACCTGGGAACGTGCCGGTTTCCACCTTTCACATTATCGCACGCCGAATTGTCCGGGGCCTAATACCCGGTTCGACAAATGCAGCCAAGTTTTTAGGCGGTTACACCTTTAACGAGGACAACCTATGGCCCACGTTCTAATCAATTCAGCGATAGGTGTCAAGCAATCTTTACATGCTTCGACGATACGCCCTGGGATGAGGCCGGAAGCTACCCCTGAGGTCTTACGGAGGGTCTCTGCCCTGGGTTAGGGCTACAGCGTTCGCGTGTTCAGTGCGGCTTTAAAGGAGCGCCCGCAAATTGGTTTTTGCGAGATCTAGAACCTCATCTCCTCGGCCGTTGAGCATGGCCTTTACAAGGTAGATTCCGAAACCTTTCGCCTGTGCAAAGTCAATCGTGGGTGGCATCGAGAGCTCTTGTCTTGCAACTTTAACACTCACCAACGCCGGACCGGGATGGTCGAGGGCAGCACGGAGGGCTTCCTCAAGCTCTCCCGGGTCTTGCACATTACGACCGAGGATTCCGCAAGCATCGGCGACCTTGGCGAAGTCAGGGTTCACCAGGTCCGTACCGAAACTGATGATCCCAGCAGCCTTCATTTCGAGCTCAACGAAACTCAGCGCATCGTTTTGATAGACAATCATTTTCACCGGCGCTTTGAGTTGGCGCAAGGTGAGCAACTCTCCCATCAGCATCGCAAGTCCGCCGTCGCCCGAAAGTGAGATCACCTGCCGATTGGGGAATGCGGTCTGCGCACCGATCGCTTGTGGCAATGCGTTCGCCATCGAGCCATGGTTGAAAGAGCCGAGGAGGCGGCGCTTGCCATTCATGGCGAAGTATCGGGCGGCCCACACGGTTGGCGTTCCCACATCGCAAGTAAAGATCGCATCGTCTGAGGCGATCCGGTTCAGAACCGTGCTGAGGTACTGCGGATGAATCGGCATTTTGCCGGGTTCACCATTTGCCAGCTCATCCAGTTTGTTACGAGCCTTTTTGTAATGCGCCTGAGATTCTTCAAGATGGGCGGTGTCTGCTTTCTGTTGCAACAAGGGAAGGAGCTCCCGCAGTGTATCCTGCACCGATCCGACAAGCCCGAGATCTACGGCGGTCCTGCGGCCGATTTGCTCGCCTCGCGAATCCACCTGGATTATCTTCGCGTGTGTTGGATAAAACTGTTGATAAGGAAAGTCCGTGCCCAGCATCAGCAGCACGTCGCAATGCTCGATCGCAAAGTAGCCGGATGTGAATCCGAGCAGCCCAGTCATTCCGACATCGTAGGGATTGTCGTATGCGATGAATTCTTTGCCGCGGAGAGCATGAACGATTGGAGCCTTCAGTTTCTCCGCAGCTTGCAGCAATTCCGCGTGCGAACCCGCGCATCCAGCGCCTCCAAAGATAGTGACCTTTGCCGCGGCGTTCAGGGTGGCAGCTGCTCGTTCCAGCAGATTGGCTTCGGGGCGGCTTACCGGCTCCATGGAGTCGAGCGTCAGGCTGATGCGGCGCAGCGAAGCTTCTTGGAGGGCGGTGTCGCCGGAAATCACGATGACTGACACCCCACGCTTTGCGATGGCGGTCCTGATCGCTATTTCGAGAACCCTGGGCATCTGGCTCGGATGTGAAATAAATTCGCAGAAGTGGCTGCAATCCTTGAAGATGTGATCGGGCTTGGTTTCCTGGAAATAATCGCTGCCGATTTCATTGCTGGGAATTTGCGCGGCGATGGCCAGCACCGGCACGCGACTGCGATGACAATCGTACAGGCCATTGATGAGGTGGGTGTTGCCCGGACCACAGCTGCCGGCACAGACCGCGAGTTTGCCGGTCAGGTGGGCCTCAGCTCCTGCCGCAAACGCGGCCGCTTCTTCATTGCGCATGTGAACCCATGCGACTGCCTTGTGTGTGCGAATCGCGTCGGTGATGCCATTGAGCGAATCGCCGGGAACTCCATAGACGTGCTTTACGCCGATTGATGCAAGCGTATCCACAATAATGTCCGCGATTTTCGCTGTGGCCATGTATCGCCCTTCTCTGCCGGAGGTGAGTGTCCGGGTAATTTTCGGCGGGTCCAGAAGGCCCGAAGCTCGTCATCAAGAACTTGTCTACCGCCACCCTCAGATGTTCAGATGTTCCGGTCCTTTCCAGTAGATGCGAAACGCGTTTGCGTTGATGCAGTGCTTTTAGAGTAGCGGCGAATCCAGCTCTTCGGGCCCAGCCTGACGAGACGATGTATCGGCAGCGGGTACCTGAAAATGCCAGGTTTGCTCAGGGAATCCCGCGTCTTGAATTGGGGCCAAGTGCTGCTAGAATGGCGCGGCTGCGCAATTTTATGTCAGGATTTGCAGGTACAAACCCCGAAACCCGGTTATGCCAGGGTTTGTTAAAAAAACCTGAAACGGCCCGCCGCGAGGGAGCTGACCATGCAAGACATGCGCGATGCGTTAGTGGTGCTGTTGGCGGGTGGGCAGGGCGAGCGCTTGTGGCCGTTGACGCGGGATCGCGCGAAACCTGCGGTTCCGTTTGGTGCGTTGTATCGCATCATTGACATAACCCTCTCGAATTGTGTGAATTCCGGCTTGCGCCGGGTTTTTGTTCTTACTCAATACAAAGCGCTGAGCTTGAGCCGCCATGTCCGCGCGGGCTGGTCCGGCCTGGCAGGGCTTGGCGAGTACATCGAAATTTTGCCGCCGCAAATGCGTGTTTCGAAAGAGTGGTATCAAGGAACCGCGGATGCGGTTTATCAAAATATTTATTCCATCGGCAGCGAACGCTCAAAATTTGTCTTTATTCTTTCCGGCGACCATATTTACAAAATGAATTACGCCAAGATGCTGCAGCAGCACAGCGATTCGGGCGCGGATGTTTCGGTTGGCACCATCCAGATTCCCACGCATGAAGCCGCGAAACAGTTTGGCGTGATCGAAGTGGACAAGGACTGGCGCATAGTCGGATTCGAAGAGAAACCCGCAAATCCTAAGGAATCGCCGCACAATCCCGGCCAGTGCAATGCTTCGATGGGCATCTATATTTTCAATACGCATTTGCTGATCCCGATTTTGCTGGCCGATGCCGAGGATCCTAAATCGCATCACGACTTTGGAAAAGACATTTTGCCGCGAATCATTTCGAAACATCGCGTGTTCGCGTATAACTTCGTGGATGAAAACAAGCAGACTTCGCTTTATTGGCGAGACGTCGGCACGGTTGACGCTTATTACGAGGCGAACATGGACCTGGTGAGTGTGTCGCCGGTGTTTAACTTGTACGACATGGCGTGGCCGCTGCGCACCTGGCAGCATCAATATCCGCCGGCAAAATTTGTTTTCGCCGATCCGGAGCGCATGGGCGTGGCCGTGGATTCGATTGTCGGCGGCGGCTCGGTTGTGTCGGGTGGCCGTGTTTCGAAGTCGGTGCTTGGCTACAACGTGCGCGTGAACAGCTACTGCGAGGTAAGCGACAGTATTTTGTATAACCACGTGAACATCGGACGGCACTCCCGCGTTCGCCGCGCGATCATCGACCGCCACGTGAATTTGCCGGAGCACACGGAAATTGGCTACGACCTGGAAGCCGACAAACGCCGGTTTCACGTCACCGACTCCGGAATTGTGATTGTGGTACGCCAGGAATCACTCATCGAAGAGCCGGAAACGGCTTAATCGCACCGGATTCGTGGTGCCGGGTTCGTCTATGCTCCGGCTTGACTCCTGGCTCAGTACACAATTATTAGCAGTTACCTCTCCTGGAACAATGTTCCTGCATCCAAAGGACACAGAGTTTGCTCTGTTACTATTGTGGAGTGATTTATTTCAGAGACGTGAACCAACCAGGTGGGAAGGCGGCGGGAAAGAGCCGTGAATTCTAAGAAAAAACACGCATACACGAAATTCTGCAGCGGAAACACCCGGATTGGAGTCTGTCCACGCGTCACTCAGGCTCTGGCCGTCGCGAGCCTCCTGCTCGCAGGCGTTCCGGCTCTGGCTGGACAGACTCCCGATGTTACAGGCTCGAATGGCAGCCAGCCTGCTACACAGGGAACGGCGGCAGCCGGCGCGCAACCGACCAACCAGCAAGTGTCCGCTCAACAGCAGTTGGCGCTGCGCATCAGCGGCAGAATCGTCGATCAGACTGGAGTCGCCGTCGTCGGGGCGAGAATTGCCCTTGCCTTCGAAGATTCTTCGCAAAGCCAGGAAGCGCTGACTGGCGATGACGGACTATTTACTTTTGCAAACGCCAGGCCCGGATCCTTTCACCTCACAATTGCGGCTGCGGGTTTCGCGACGCAGGAATTTTCTGGAATTTTGAGCTCCACGGAAAATTTTACAGTTCCGCAAATCGTTTTGACGGTGGCAAGCGTTAGTACCGAGGTGCGTGTCGTACCTCCGTCGCAGGTCGAGATCGCGCGGGAACAGATCAAGGAAGAAGAAAAGCAGCGCGCGCTGGGCATCATTCCGAATTTTTATGTCACGTACATTCCGGACGCAGCTCCTCTGACGCCGAGGCAAAAATTCGGCTTGGCCTGGAGGTCCATGGTTGATCCAGTGACGTTCGGCTTGACTGGAGCGATTGCAGGCCTGCAGCAGGCGCAAAATGATTTCAGCGGGTACGGGCAGGGCGCGGAAGGATACGGAAGGCGCTATGGAGCCGCGTACGGCGACATGGTTACAAGCACATTGATTGGGAGCGCGATACTGCCGTCGCTGCTGAAGCAAGATCCGCGTTATTTTTACAAAGGAACCGGCAGCAAACGGTCGCGGCTGCTGTATGCGATCGCGAATTCCGTAATCTGCAAAGGCGACAACGGACATTGGCAGGCGAATTACTCCGCCATTATCGGTGGCCTCGCCGCCGGCGGGATATCCAATCTCTATTATCCGGCGAAAGATCGCGAAGGAGCGGAATTGACTTTTGAAAATGCGCTCATCGGAATCGGAGCGACCGCCGCCGCCAACGTTCTGCAGGAATTTGTCATCAAAAGATTTACGTCGAATGCGCCGAAGAGCGATCCAGGCGGCAGCAACGCCAAACCTTCAAGCCCGATCGCGAAGATGTTCAACTCGTTTGTCCATGAGGGATATTAGGAGTTTTCTCGCGTCTTTATCCGAGAAAAGATCCAAACCAAAGCGTTATCGGCTCTTCCTGCGGCCGATAGGCGAAATCTTCGCCTGCAATCGGCACAGTTGATAAACTGCTGCGCCACTCTTGTACAATATTTGATTCTAATTGCGCTCAGGAGACGAATAGAAATGTCCACGAAGATTGTGAAAGTGCATGCGCGGCAGGTGATTGATTCGCGCGGGAATCCTACAGTTGAGGCGGATGTAATTCTGGAAGGCGATGTATTGGGCCGGGCTGCGGTTCCAAGCGGCGCTTCGACCGGCGAGCACGAGGCATTGGAATTACGTGATTCGGACAAGAGCAAATATCTCGGCAAGGGGGTACTGAAAGCCGTTGCCAACGTGAACGGCGAAATCGCCAAGGCTGTGGCGGGATTTGATGCGTCTGACCAGCGCGGGCTCGATCACAAAATGATCACGCTGGACAACACGCCGACGAAGTCGCGGCTCGGCGCAAATGCGATTCTGGCCGTTTCCATGGCAGCTGCGCGTGCTGCCGCCGCGGCGACGAAGCAGCCGCTTTACAAGTATTTGGCGAAGTATTCGAGCGACCGCAGCGCCAATCTGCTGCCTGTTCCGATGATGAATATTCTGAATGGCGGCGCGCATGCCGACAGCTCCGTAGACTTTCAGGAATTCATGGTTATGCCGATTGGCGCGCCTTCATTTTCCGAGGCGCTACGCTGGGGTGTCGAGATTTTTCACGCGCTCAAGTCTTCGCTGAAAAAGCGCGGCTACAGCACCGCGGTGGGGGACGAAGGCGGATTCGCGCCAAGCTGCAAGTCCAACGAAGAGGCGATCCAGATTGTGCTGGAAGCTATTGGCGCGGCCGGTTATAAGCCGGGCGAACAGGTGAGCATCGCGCTTGACCCGGCTTCGAGCGAATTTTTCGACAAAGCCAGCGGCAAATACGTTTTCAAAAAGTCGGACAAGAGTGCGCACTCTTCTGAGGAGATGGCCGCGTATTGGACCAGTTGGACGGAAAAATATCCCATCGTTTCGATCGAAGATGGCATGGCGGAAGACGACTGGGCCGGCTGGAAAACGCTGACGCAGTCTGTGGGAGCAAAAACTTCCAAGAAAAAAATTCAACTGGTCGGCGACGATTTATTTGTAACGAATACGGAGCGCCTCTCGCGCGGCATCAACGACGGAATCGCTAACGCGATTCTGATCAAGCTCAACCAGATTGGCAGCGTGACCGAAACCATTGATGCCATCGAACTGGCGCGCAAGGCCGGGTACAACTCGATTATTTCTCACCGCTCCGGCGAAACCGAGGATACCTTTATCGCGGATCTTGCCGTGGCGACTGCGGCGGGACAGATCAAGACGGGATCGGCTTCGCGTACCGATCGCATCGCGAAATACAATCAACTGTTGCGCATCGAGGAGCAACTCGGCTCCGCGGCGCGCTTTCCCGGCAAGTCCATCTTTTCCTGAGGGCAGAAATGATGACGGGCGCGGTTCATTCATCGCCGGAGGTTCGTGTGCGATTGGCCGAAGCTACCGATACCGACGCGCTGGTGCGCCTGATCAATGAGGCATTCGCCGTGGAAAAACTTGTGATCGAAGGCGAGCGCATCGATTCCGAAAAAGTGCGCGCGCTTTTCGAAACAGGCAATTTTCTGTTGTTGTACGAAGGCGATCAACTCGTCGGCTGCGTTTACGCGGAAGTGAAAGGCAGGCGCGGCTATCTGGGTCTGCTTGGGGTGCGGCCCGGCCGTCAAAAATCCGGATTTGGGCGGCGTCTGACGGCGGCCGCGGAAGATTTCTTTCGAAAAGAAGGTTGCGAGGCCGTGGATCTGCGCATCGTCAGTGCACGAACCGAGCTCCCGCCAATTTACGAGCGGCTTGGCTACGTGGCAACGGGAACCGCGCCGATACCGGATTCGATTCCGCTCAAAGTGCCGAGCCATTTCATCGTTATGTCCAAGCGCTTGTGAAAATTGGATCGTGGCGGGTTGACGAAAGGCGCATGCTTCGGAAGGCGGCTACAACCGATAGGCGCGGAAGCGCTTATCGCTGTGCGCACGCTGTAGAATTGCGCGTCGTAGACTCGCGTCATCGAAAGTACGCCATGTTGAGGGGTTCCATGAAAATTGCGATCACTGCTGTGATGATTTCCGTTCTCGGTTCCAGTGCGACGGGGCAGACTACGCAGGGATCCGCAAAAACCAAAAAGATTGTCACCGCGAACGACGTGATTGATCAGATCAAGGCGCACGTCGGCGTTCCTTGGCAAGAGCCGACCGTTGATACGTTCAAGGCCGGCGATCCGCAGAGTCCCGTGAAGGGAATCGCTGTGACCATGATGACGACTCTGGATGTGCTAAAGCGCGCTGCGGCGAACGGCCAAAACCTGGTCATCACGCACGAACCGACGTTTTTCGATCACCTGGATAATCCCAAGCAATTGCCCCAGGGCGAAGACGACGCGGTGCTGAAGCAAAAACGCGAATTCGTCGCGGAACATCATCTTGTGATTTGGCGATTCCACGATTACTGGCACCGGCGAAACCCGGACGGAATTGAAGAAGGAAACGTGCATGCCCTGGGCTGGGAAAAATATCAGGATCCGGCGAATCAATATATGTTCACGATTCCGGAAACGACGGTGGCGAAATTAGCCGAGGAATCGCGCGTTAAACTACACGCCGCGGTGCCGCGCATTGCGGGCGATCGTGAAATGAAGATTACACGCGTGGCGTTCAGTCCAGGGTCGGCGGGATTTCACCGCGAAACTGGCGCGCTGGAAATGCCCGACGTGCAAGTGTTGATCGCCGGTGAAACGCACGAATGGGAAACCGTGGAATATGTTACGGATGCGCACACCGAGGGCCGCGCGAAGGCGCTGATTCTGCTTGGCCATATCGCGTCCGAGCAAGCAGGCATGGAGGAATGTGCGCGCTGGCTGCGCACCTTCATTACAAGTGTGCCAATAAAATTTGTCCCCACGGCTGATATGTGGGCCGCCCCCTCAAGTTCAGACGAAAAACGCTGAACGGCTTAGCTCCACATCGTAATTTTGAATCAGCGAACCGGCCCGCCACGCGAATCGAGGCTTAGCGGGCCCGTTCCGATTTGCGCGAAGAAAAGTGCCGAACCCAGCGGAAATATTTTGGAACATCGCCATCTGAACCTGCTGCATCATAGGATCTTTCACCGCCCAGAACTTGTGCATCGTAAAAGTCACCGGCACCAGAAAGAGCACCAGAAGCCACGCGCCGAGTTTTCCATGAAAACCTAGAAGAATGCAGAGTCCGCCAACGATGGCCATGATGCCCGAAACTGGCACCAAAACACTGGCGAGGGGAATGCCTTGCGCTGCAGCATAGGCGATCTCCTGACGGGTGAAATGGCCGAGACCGGCAACGACGAAAATCAACGCATAGAGCTATCGCCCCAGAGGAACAAGATAGCGTATGGATTTACAGCTCCTTTTCAGAATCTAAGATTGGCTCAAAACAAACCTTCGCGCTGTCAGCCAGAGCGTCAGACCGCAACAGCATCTTCGATTTTTTGCATTGCCGCCGCTTTTGCCGCCGGCGCCAATTCGGGTTTGCTTTGATTTTCCGCGTGTATGAAAGTGACGTCGGTCAACCCTATAAACGCCAGGACGTGGCGCAAATACGGTTCCTGAAAATCGAATTGAGCGGTCGGCGTACCCGGTTCGTAGGCTCCACCACGCGAAGTGAACACGTATACTTTTTTGCCAGTTAGAAGTCCTTTCGGTCCGGATTCTCCGAAGGAAAACGTCTTGCCGAAGCGCACAACCTGGTCAAGCCAGGCCTTGAGACGCGCGGAAATCGTGAAGTTGTGCATTGGGTCGCCAATGACGATGACGTCCGCCGAGTGGAGTTCCTCGATCAACTTGTCCGAGTACTGCAGCGCGGAGCGGTGTGCAGCGCTGTGCTGAGCGGGGTTTGAAAACGCTCCCGCAATCCAGTCGTCCGTAATCAGGCCGAGCGGAGAATTGGCCAGGTCGCGGTGAACGACCTGACCGCCGGGTACTTGTTGCTTCCAATTTTCCGCGAAGTGCGAGGTGAGCAGGCGCGAGACTGAATCTTGCCTGGGACTGGCATCAATTTGTAAGAGTTTCACGGGTTTGTCTCCTTCGTTCTTCGAAAGTGCTGGGCTGGCGTCTGTGAGATGAGGTATGCAGATTGATGGTTATAATAAATTACTACTATTATTAAATAAATTGATGCGCTATTATTTCTTAGTTATGGTGGAGTAACCATGAAAGGCTATGGTGCATCGAAACAAAATGAAAAAAACCGTGCCACCTGGCTGTCCTGAGACGCCCATTCCGTGCGCGACTGGGGGGCTGTTAGCCATTCTGACGCGGCCATGGACTATGCATATCCTGTGGGTGCTAGGGCATGACGGTCCGACACGATTCGGAGTGTTGCGCCGGAAAACGACTGGGATATCGTCGCGCGTACTGGCGGAGCGGCTTCGCATGCTGGAAGCACGCGGGTTCGTGTACCGCAAGTACGAAGCGACGATTCCGCCTGCGGTTACTTATGGCCTGACGAGCCGGATGGACGAGATGCGGCCGGTATTGGAGCAACTGGATCGGCTGGCCGGGATTTGGTACGAAGAGGACCGACGCGCCGGGCGTCTGCCTGCCGAACCGGAAACCGAAGTGGAAGAAGCGAAACGTTGAGCCGAGTTTAGTAGGCTTTGCCACCGGTTGCGAAGCGCGAGCATCTTGAGACACTCCGGGCGCCATAATCGCCAGAACACAAACGATCTCGCTCTCAACAACTGTTTGCGGCGTTAGCGCATCCAGTCCGATTAGAATCAGGGTGGTTCCCAGCCATGTTGATGCGCCGAGTTGTCTGTCTGTTTTCTTCGCAGCCGCTGTCGTCCTGGCGGCGGGTGTTCCGTGGGAAAAGGCTCCGGAGCAGTGGACGCTCGCCGACGTTTTTCGCATTCTGCAGAATTCTCCGTGGAGTCCCTCGAAATTTTCGCTGGAATCGAATTGCACGCAACGCACCACCAATTCACAATCCGGCATAGTAGATGATTCGAAGGTGAACGGACGAAACACCGCGGTCGTGCCCGGCGTAACATTGACGCGTGGCCATCCGCTTCCGGCGGTGACAGTGTTGTGGTGGTCGTCGAAAACAATACGTCTCGCAGAAGCGAAAAGGATCGAGGCGCGTGCCGGTGCGAAGGGCGCGGTAGCAAAAGTGGGTGCTGATCCGCTGGTGGACTATGTTTTGACTGTCGAAGGCGACGAGCCGCTACGTATTTTGCGCGATGCGCGCGAAGATTTACACGACACCGTTTTTCTTGAATTGGAAAACGGCGGGGTGCTCGATCTTGCGTCGGTGAAGTACATTGAGGACGGCGACACCGACGTGGTGCGCACCGAAATGCACTTTGCTCGATTGCTGAATGGTGAGCCGGCCATCGATCCCGAGTCCGCGAAAGTGATTTTCCATTGCCGCGCCAACGCAAAGAAGGAAATGCAGAATCGCGAAAACGCGCTGTCCTTCCGTGTGGAATTCAGTCCCCGGCTGATGAAGGCGCGCGGCCAGCCGGATTTATAGGGCTGGCACAAGCTTTCGCGTCATTTGTGCTTGTGTTGTGCTTGTGTTCGCGGCCCGGTATCTTGGTAGACGCGACGCAAGCCGATGCCAAAATTCGAAAAACACATCTTTATTTGCATGAATCAACGCGAAGCGGGCCACCCCCGCGGGTGCTGCGATCCCACCGGACAAGGTGAATTGCAACGCCTGTTCAAGGTCAAACTGGCCCAGCGCGGCTTGAAATTGGTGCGCGCGAACAAGTCCGGCTGCCTGGATCAGTGCGAGCTTGGACCGACCGTGGCTGTTTATCCCGACGGCGTCTTCTACGGCGGAGTCCATCCCGAGGACGTGGACGAAATTATTGAATCGCACATTTTGCATGGCCAACCGGTCGAGCGGCTGCGTATTCCCGACGAGATTCTGAATACTACGCACGTTAAGAAAGACGACTGCCTCTAATCATTCGAAAAAATGTGTACTTGCACGAATCGGCTGCCCGCGAAATAATCCTCAGCCTACGACGATGCGATCTTCGACCTCGAGGAAACTGAGTTCATGACCACTGCGCCGACGCCTACTGCTCTGCCGGTTCCAACCCAGGACGAGCGGACGATGGCGTTGCTGGTCAACGTGCTCGCAATTTTCTCCAGCTTTCTTGCGCCGCTGATTTTTTATCTCGTGAAGAAAGATTCGCGGTTCGTATCGTTTTATTCGCTGCAGGTGCTGATCTGGCATGCCGCCTACGCGCTGATTTTCTTTGTGGGCATGATCATCGCGATGATTTTCATGTTTTCTACGATCGTCACGCACCCGCACAATGCTCCGGATCACGCACCTCCTTTGGCTTTTTTCGGTGTATTCGGGTTGGTCTGGCTTTGGGGAATGGGCGGATGGGTCTTGAACCTGGTTCTCGGAATTGTTTATGCGATCAAGGCGAATCAGGGGGAATGGGCGCGTTTCCCGCTGATTGGAGATTTTGTGCTGCGCAAAATTTTGCCTGAGCAACCTATTTCTTAAACTATCTGAGGAGCCTATGAAACGAATCATTTGCGCCAGTGTGTTGTTGCTAGGTCTAACGGTGGCATTGCCATGGTTGCATTCGACGTCGAGCGACGAGCCAGTGCTCTCGGGTTTCTCGGCAGAATCTTCTCACGCAGAGCGCCAGTGGGAAGAAAAATTCAAGGCCATTCCGAGTCCGCAACTGATGCGCGAATACATGCAGCGGCTTTCCGCGCGGCCGCACAACGTTGGAACGGCATACGATAAAGACAACGCGGAATGGCTGGCGGCGAAATTCAAGGAGTTTGGACTCGATACGCACATCGAAACATTTGACGTTTTGTATCCGACGCCAAAAGAGCGCGCCGTCGAACTGGTAGCCGGCGGTCCGAAGTTTGTCGCGAAGTTACAGGAACCGTCTGTCGAGGGTGACCCGACTTCGAATCAGCAGAGCGAACAATTGCCAACGTACAACGCCTACTCGATTGACGGCGACGTGACGGCGCCGCTGGTGTTTGTGAATTACGGCATTCCGGAAGATTACGAGCAGCTCGATCGCTTGGGCGTTTCGGTAAAGGGCGCGATCGTGATCGCCAAGTATGGCCATTCCTGGCGCGGCATCAAGCCGAAAGTTGCGGCGGAGCATGGCGCGGTGGGCTGCCTGATTTATTCCGATCCGAATGAAGATGGATTCAAGCAGGGCGAAACTTTTCCGGCGGGCGCGTGGCGTCCGCGCGATGGCGTACAACGCGGCAGCGTGGCCGACGATCCGATTTATCCGGGTGATCCGCTGACGCCGGGTGTTGGCGCAACGAAAAACGCGAAGCGGCTCGACCTGAAGGACGTGCCGGTCATTACAAAAATTCCAGTGTTGCCGATTTCTTATGGTGACGCAGAACCTTTGCTGGCGGCGATTACCGGAGCGGTTGCTCCGCGAGCGTGGCGCGGCGGTCTGGGTATGACCTATCACGTCGGCCCCGGGCTCGCGAAGGTGCACTTGAAAGTGAAATCGGATTGGGCGGGCTTGAAAACGATTTACGACGTGATCGGGAAAATTCCCGGAACCACGAACGCAGATCAGTGGATCATTCGCGGCAATCATCACGATGCCTGGGTGAATGGCGCGGAAGATCCGATCTCCGGGCTGATCGCGGTGATGGAAGAGGCGCGTGCCATGGGCGAACTCGTGAAAGCGGGGTGGAAGCCCAAGCGCACCATTATGTTTTGCGCGTGGGACGCGGAAGAACCGGGCCTGATTGGCTCAACGGAATTTGCGGAAGAACACGCCGACGACTTGAAGACGCACGCGGTCGTGTACATCAATTCCGATGTTAATGCGCGCGGATATTTTGGCGCGGAAGGTTCGCATACGCTGGAGAAATTTATTAACGACGTGGCGCGCGATGTCCAGGATCCGGAGACGAAACTTTCGGTCTGGAAACGCGCGCAACTGCGGCAAATAGGAAGGCCAGATGAAATTTCCGAGCGACAGGAAGCGCGTGCCCGGACCGATTTGCGTATCGGAGCGCTTGGCTCAGGTTCCGACTACGGCGCTTTCCTTCAACATGACGGAGTCGCCGCACTGAATCTGGGCTTTGGCGGCGAAGACGGCGGGGGAATCTACCATTCGATTTACGATGATTTCTACTGGTTCACGCATTTCAGCGATACGGATTTTGTGTATGGCCGCGCGTTGGCGCAGACCGCCGGAACCGCAATCATGCGACTGGCCGATGCGGATTTGCTGCCGTTCGAATTCAATAATTTTTCGGACACCATGCAGACTTATGTCAAAGAACTGAAAACGCTGGCGCAAAAATCGCGTGATGAAATTATCGAGCGTAATCGTGAACTGGAAGAAGGCGTATTTACCGCGATGACCGATCCGCGCGTGAAGTCCGTACCGCCAGCGAAGGAAGCTGTCCCGCCGTATCTCAATTTTGCGCCGCTCGACAACGCGACGGACGCACTGGCTCGCGCCAGCGCGGAATATCGCAAGGCTCTTGATCGCGCTACGGCCAATGGCGGAGCTGCGATCGCCAAAGCTTCGCTGGCCGAAGTGAATCAAGGGCTGATGGAAAGCGAGCACAAACTCACCCTGGAGCAAGGATTGCCGGGACGTCCGTGGTTCAAACATTTTGTGGATGCTCCCGGCCAGTACACCGGCTACGAAGCCAAAACGCTTCCCGTGGTCCGCGAAGCGATCGAACAAAAACAGTGGAAAGAAGCTGATGCGGGAATCGCGGTGACGGCGAAGGTTCTGGAAACGGAAGCCGCGCACATTCACTCCCTCGCGGAAAAATTGGACGCAGCGGTCAGGTAAATTTTATTCTGAACAGAGGCTGATATTCCTCTCTACAATCTCGCCATCGTCGGTTTTGGAAACGTCGGCCGCGCGCTTTTGCGGCTCCTGGTAGCGAAGGAGACCGAGATGCGGCGCCGCTATGACGTGCGCTGGCGGCTCACCGGCGTCGCCACGCGGCGTGCCGGTTGGGTTGCCGATCCTGACGGCCTGAATCCAATTGCGCTGCTGAATGGACATTTGCCGGCGCCCCGCGCGTCGTCGGCGGTTCCGCAAAATGTTGCTGAATGGCTGGAGCAGTCGCGCGCCGATGTCTTTTTCGAGAGCAGTTCGTTGAATCCGCAGAGTGGGCAGCCGGCCACCGATCACCTCAAGGCAGCGCTGAATCACGGTGCGCACGCGATTTCCGCAAACAAAGGCCCAGTGGTTTATGCCTACGAAGAGCTGATGACGCTGGCGCGTGAACGCGGCAAAAAGTTCTTGTGCGAAGCGACGGTAATGGACGGTGTGCCGATCTTTTCCATGTTTCCTTCCGGATTACCAGCCACTGAGTTGCGCGGATTTTCTGGTGTGCTGAATTCCACCAGCAATGTTGTGCTGACCGAAGTGGAAAAGGGGTTTTCGTTCGATGACGCGGTCCGCCGCGCGCAGGCTCTGGGCATCGCGGAAACCGATCCTTCGAACGATCTGGATGGATGGGACTCCGCGGTGAAAGTGGTTGCGCTCGCGATTATCTTGATGGGATTACCGGTGAAGCTGGAGCAGGTGCAGCGCACGGGAATTCGCGACCTGAGCGAGGAAAAAATCCGTAGCGTGCGCGCTGCGGGGATGCGCTACAAACTGGTCTGCCGCGCCGAACGCCGTGGCGCGGGCGTGGATTGCCAGGTGCGGCCGGAACTTTTTCTTGCTGGCGATCCACTGGCAAATCTTGAAGGTACGAGCTCAGCGATTCATTTCGATTTGGACGTGTTCGGGTTATCGCTGGTCGAGCACAATCCCGGGATCGACGCCACCGCATACGGTTTGCTCGCGGATTTTCTGCGCGCGGTTCGTCCGGCAGTTTAATTTCCGCCGGTGCGGAAGTTCACGGCATACGCAGGCGTGGGCAGCGACGCGTCGCAACGCTCATCGCGAATCGGAGTATCCGCGACCAGGCGCAGCGGAACAATTCCGGCCCACACCTGCAACGCGTAATCTTCGGCATCGTCTTCGACTCCGCCCACGCGAACTTTGGCCGAAACCTCTGTAAGCGGTAAGCGCAGAATACTGGTCGCCTTCAATTCTTTTTGATTGGGCTGCCGCGCGTCATTCCATCGGCCGGGTAGGATTTTTTCCGTAAACGCGTGCAGCGCCGCCAATTTTTCGCCGGGCTCGTCGACGATTGCGGCATTGCCTAGCGCCACCACGGAGCGGTAATTCATCGAATGATTGAAAACGGAGCGTGCCAGAACCAGCCCGTCTGCCAGCGTGACGGTGACACAAACGTTCAGGCCGCCGTCGACTCCGCGCAACATGCGGCTGGCGGCGGACCCGTGAAAATAAATCGCATCGCCCACTCGCGCGTACATCGTGGGAATTACAAAGGCCCGCTCGTCCGCCGTGAAGCCGACGTGACACACGAATCCTTCATCCAAAATTTTATAAATCGTTTCGCGATCGTAAACGGCGCGCTGCGGCTCGCGCACGATGCGCGTCCGGTCTGACATGGCAACATTTTCGGGCATGCGGTTCCTGGGATAAATCGTGGCGCAGAGCGAATCCTGTTCCGGACTGCTGGTTTGATTTTTAGCCGGCGCCAACGCGGCATGTGTGAACTTATCTTGCGATGCTAGCACGCCGCGGTGTTTTCCCGCTTACGCGACTGTGAGAGACTAACGGTTTCAACTTCGCGGCGAGGACCCTAATGAGCACACCGGCTTTGCATGAAGCAATCTCAAAGACATTCGATATTGGCTGGGTTCGCGAACAATTCCCATCTCTGCAACTGAAAGTGAACGGCCAGCCAGCCGCTTTTCTGGATGGCCCGGCAGGAACACAGGTGCCGCGCCAGGTGATGGACGCGGTGCAGAAATATTTTCTGGAGGCAAACGCCAATACCTACGGGGCGTTTCTCACCAGTCGCCGCACCAATGAAATGATTGCCAATACGCGCGCGGCGATGGCTGACCTCTTCAACTGCGCTCCGGAAGAAGTGGTCTTCGGACAGAACATGACCACCATCACGCTCGGGGTAGCGCGGGCGTTTGGCCGCGAGCTAAAACCCGGCGACGAAATTCTGCTCACCATTCTGGATCACGACGCGAATTATTCACCCTGGAAGGTATTGGAAGAAAAAGGCATCGTGATTCGTACTGTGGACATTCACGAATCGGATTGTACGCTCGATCTGGAAGACCTGAAAAGCAAGCTCAACACAAAAACGAAACTGGTCGCGGTCGGCTGCGCGTCCAACAGCGTTGGCACGATAAATCCAATAGCGGAGATTACGAAGCTTGCTCATGCGGCTGGCGCGATGATTTATGTGGATGCGGTCCACTACGCGCCCCATGGCCCGATTGATGTAAAGGCGCTCGATTGCGATTTTCTGGTGTGTTCACCCTACAAGTTTTTTGGCCCACACATGGGAACTCTTTACGGAAAGAAAGAGCATCTCGATCGGTTCAAGCCATATAAGGTTCGTCCTGCGACCGATTCGGTTCCCGAATGTTGGGAAACCGGAACGCAAGTACAGGAATTGATCGCCGGAATTTTCGCCGCTGTCGAATACATCGCCGAACTTGGCCGCCGCTGCGATCCGGCAGCTAAAAATCGTCGAGAAGCGCTGCTCGCTGCGTACCGTTCAACGGTCGCCTACGAGCGCGCGCTGGTGACAAAGTTAATCGCAGGCTTGATGGCGATTCCTGGTTTGCAGTTCTTCGGCATCACCGAACCGCAACGTTTCGTCGAACGCTGCTCTACGGTTTCTTTCCGCCTGGCAAAAGGCACGCCAACCGACGCCGCAACATTTTTGGCTGAACGCGGCATCTTCACCTGGGACGGAAATTTCTACGCGCTCAATCTGACCGAGCGCCTGGGCGCAGAAAAACTGGGCGGCGTCCTGCGCGTTGGCCTCGTGCACTACAACACCGCGCAAGAAGTGGACCGCCTACTGACCGCTCTTCGCGAATTTGCCTCCTTTTAGCTTTGGCCTATTGTATTTATACGCGGCTGGTATTAACCTTCCTTCTATATTAATAAGAGGTAACAACAGAATGGTCCGTCTTCGCTGGTGTGTCTTCCTAGGTCTTTTAGCGGTCAGTTGCTGCTCCAGTCCGGCGAAAATCAGGGCCTGGAGCGAAGTGCGCAGCCCCCACTTTCGCGTCCTGACCGACGGCAGCATCGGTACCGCCAAACGAATCGCTCGAGAGTTTGAGCAGATGCGTACGGTCTTCGAATCTGCCTTCCCGAACATGCGGCTGGAAACGGGTTCGCCTCTTGTGATTTTGCGCCGGAGACGGAGCAAAGCATGAAGTCGCTCGCTCCGGCACATTGGAAGCGAGGTTCGCCCAATGTCGCGGGTTTCTTCCAAACCGGATGGGAAAGACAATTCGCGGTAATCCGCCTGGATCAGGACATTCCAGGCGCGTATCAGGTCGTTTATCACGAATATGTGCACACTCTGTTGCATGCCAATTTTCACTGGCTGCCGCTGTGGCTGGATGAAGGTCTCGCCGAGTTTTATGGAGGCACACGATTTGAGACATCTAAAGTCTATGTAGGCGCTCCGACCGCGCGCGTTCTGCATCTTCGCGGGATATCACTCATTCCTCTGGACAAACTCATCAGCCAGAATCCGTACGTATCATTCCGCGGGGACGACGACCGAATCGATATTTTCTACGGAGAATCCTGGGCCGTGGTGCACTATTTCACGTTCGCGCCAGGCATGGAAAACGGCAAGAAGATTATGCAATTTTATAGCAAGATACAGCAGGGCGAAGAACAGAAGAAGGCATTTGTCGAGAGCTTCGGAAACTTCAACGATGTGGAAACTGCCCTGCAAAAATACGTGCAAAACTTCGCGTTCAATAGTTACGTTATGAAGACTCCGAATCAGATTGACGAAAAGCAGTATCAATCCCGAAAACTGAGCGAGGCGGAAACGGCCGCGGCCATCGGCGGATACCGGATATGGAGCCGCGATTTTCCCGAAGCTCTGCAAATTACCGAGGAAGGCCTGAAGGCAGATCCCAAGCTGGCGGAATTGCACGAGAACATGGGTTTTCTCAGGTTTTCTGACGGCAATGATGACCAAGCGACCCAGGAATTCTCCACCGCATATGAACTCGACAATCAGCGCTATCTCTCCTTGTTTTTCAAGACCATGCTATCTCCCGCGGCATGGTCGGATTCCCCAGCTGACCTGGACGCTCTGCGCGAGAAGCTTCTGCAAGTGCTGAAGATCAATCCACGATATGCGGAAACTTTTGCGCGCCTGGCCTTTGTGCACTTGCGCAGGAGCGACCTGGCCACCGCGCTGGCAGTTTCGCGGAAAGCAGAGCAGCTTGAGCCGTCCAGAGCCGGTTATCACTTGTTAAGCGCAAAAATTCTCCTGCGGATGGGCAGGCGAGCTGAAGCCGCGGAGTTTGCAAAATATGTTGCGGACCGTTGGCAAGGACCCGATCACGACGAGGCTATGGAAGTGTTACGGTCCATTCCGGAAAGCCTGAGTTCGCTGGCACACTTCCCGATCGAAATTGTGATGGCTGGAGAAACCGCTCAAGGCACCGTCAAATCCGTGTCCTGCGGCGACACGACGCATCCCGCGACCATCGTCATTTCATCTGACGGCAAACCCCTGACGTTCGACGCTGGTGGCACACAGTTGATCGGATATTCGGATACTCTGTGGTACGGAGCGGATCATTTCAGTAGCTGTCGCCACCTTGAAGGGTTGAGAGCCATCGTCCGCTACAAATCGACCGACGACAAACAATTCGCTGGTAAAGTGGCCAGCTTGGAATTGCGCGAGGACATCCCTGCTGCGCCGGCTAGTGCCAACACCGAAAAAACTGCCAAGAGTTCCGCGCCCAACTGAAGCTTTCAAAACCCGCATTTTGCGAGCGGGGGGATTTGTGTATTCTGAAGAGCCATGATTAAACGACCGAAACCGATTGTGTTGACTGTGCTGGATGGCTGGGGATATCGCGCGGAAACGAATGGCAACGCGATCGCTCTCGCGCGCAAGCCGCACTACGACAGGCTCATTAAGGATTTTCCGAATACGCTGATTCAGACTTCAGGGCCTGCTGTTGGCTTGCCGGACGGGCAGATGGGCAACAGCGAAGTGGGCCACATGAATATTGGCGCTGGGCGCGTGGTGCATATGGACATCACGAAAATTGATCTGATGGTAGCGAACAAAACGCTGGATCAGGTGCCGTTGTTCCAAAAAGCGATGGAGCGCGGACGCCAGCGCCAGCTGCATTTTCTCGGATTGTTGAGCGACGGCGGAGTACACTCGCACTTCCAGCATCTTTTTGCTCTCCTTGAGATGGCCAAGCAGCATAGAGTGGAAAATGTTTTTGTGCACTGCTTTATGGACGGCCGCGACACTCCGCCGCACAGCGGGCGGGAATTCGTACAGCAGCTGCAGCAGAAAATGCGCGAACTTGGGGTCGGGGAAATCGCGACGGTTATTGGCCGATATTACGCGATGGACCGCGACAACCGCTGGGAGCGCATCGAACTTGCCTACCGCGCGATGGTTCACAGCGAGGCGGAAACACGGACCGCCGATCCTGTCGCCGCGCTAAGTGCCAGTTACGAAGCCGGAGTGACCGATGAATTCGTGAAGCCCATTGTGATTACGAAAGATGAGGATTCCAGCGGAAAGCCCCTTGGCCTGATTCGCGATGACGACGCGATTATTTTTTACAATTTCCGCGCGGATCGCGCACGGCAGATGACCTACGCGCTGGCCGCACCCGATTTTAACAAGTTCGTTGACGCCAAGCGACCGAAAAATCTTTTCTATGTTGCGATGACGCAGTACGACAAAAACTGGAATTGGCTGCAATCAGTGATTAAGCCGGACAAACTCGAACAAATTCTCGCGCAAGTGTTTGCCGACCTGAATTACAAGAACCTGCGCACCGCGGAAACTGAAAAATACGCGCACGTGACTTATTTTTTCAATGGCGGAGTTGAGAAACCCTTCTTTGGCGAAGAGCGCATTCTGGTGCCTTCGCCGAAAGTCGCAACTTACGATTTGAAGCCCGAAATGTCCGCGCAGGGAATTACCGACACGGTCGTAAACGCGATCGAGAAGAGCGATTTCGACGCTATCATCATGAACTACGCAAACGCCGATATGGTGGGTCACTCTGGAAAGCTCGAAGCCGCCATCAAGGCAGTGGAAGCGGTGGATGCCGGGCTAGGCACAATCTTTCAGACGCTGAAGCCGCGCGGCGGCGCGTGGATTATTACCGCGGACCACGGCAACGCGGAAACCATGATCGATCCGGCCACCGGCGGTCCGCACACCTATCACACCACCAATCCTGTTCCGCTGATTCTGGTGACCGAAGACGAAAAGCTGCAGTTGAAAGCGGGCGGCGCGTTGCGCGACATCGCTCCCACTCTGCTCGGCGTGCTCGGCCAGAAGCAACCCGCCGACATGACCGGCACGGACCTGCGAATTGTGGCAAAGTAGAGGTCAGCTGGGGGTGAAGAATGACCCGCCATCCATTCGAATCAGGTGAGCGCCGTCCGGACTTGAACATGACCGCGCTCATTGTCACCGGTAGCCCGGCTGGCGAGATCGTCGCGATCGCACTTCTCGCAATGGGATTCGTAGGTCTCCCCGAGGCTCGTCCGTTCTTGTTGGCGCCTGGTGGTTTCGGAATACTCCTCGGTTTAATTCTTTACTCGAAGCACCGCTGATTTCTCCCGCATGACTCGATCAAAGCCCGCAGAAACAAAATTAGTGATTTGCGTATGGCACCCGTTTTCGGAGTGGCGGCCGAAGCTGGTGCTTGTGGAATCGATTCGCGAACGTCATCCGGAAATGCGTGTGCTGCACCTGCCGAACTACGACACACTGCCGCAGGAATTGCCGGACGCCAATATCTTTGTTGGCTACTCGCTGCGTGCGGAACAGCTCATTCATGCGCGCGAGCTGAAATGGATCCACTCCACGGCGGCAGGCGTGGCGCAGTTGATGTATCCGGAGTTGCGGCAATCCGGAATCACCGTCACGAATGCCAGTGGAATTTTCTCTGTGCCGATGGCTGAACACACCATGGGGTTGATTCTAGCGATAGCGCGCAATTTTCCAGACTCGGTCCGCTACCAGGACCAATCGAAGTGGTCAGTGCAGGACCTGTGGGACAAGCCGCAACATTTGACGGAAATAAACGGCAGCGTGCTGTTGATTGTCGGTTACGGATCGATCGGGCGCGAACTGGCGCGGCGAGCAAAAGCGTTTGATATGCGCGTATGGGGCGTGACGCGATCCGGCAAAGGAGATTCCACTCACGCGGAAGAGATTCTTCCGGTCTCGCAGTTGAACGAAGCGCTACCGCACGCCGACTACGTTGTGATTTCCGCACCCGAAACTTCGGAGACGAAGCATTTGATTGGAGCCGGGCAAATTGCGCGGATGAAACGCGGAGCCCGGTTGATCAATGTGGCGCGCGGATCTCTGTTGGACGAAACGGCGTTGATGAGCGCGCTGGAAAGTGGTGCGCTGGGCGGCGCAGCACTCGATGTAACGACTACAGAGCCTTTGCCAGCGCAATCTCCTCTGTGGCGCGCGCCGAATCTCTTTATTACACCGCATACCAGCGCGATCAGCGAGCGACTGTGGCTGCGCGAGACGGAGTTATTCCTGAAGTTGCTCGACGAATGGTTCGGCGGAAAACAGCTTTCCAACCGCGTTGATTTTTCGCGCGGCTATTGAAGCAGTGGAAGAAAACGTTTTGGTGTCGTCGCTTTTCGCTGTGGCTCTTGCGTTTTGCGATGGTTGTCAGCAAGTGCAAGGTGAAATTCACCGAGGGCTTGATGCGCCATTAAAAAAACCGTCAGTCGATGCCGGCCTTTGGGGCCACGTAGCCTTCGCGCGCGTACACGACGTATTTTTGCTTCTTTCCTTTTTGATCGGTAGGTGCGAGTGGCGAGCCGTCTGGATTCACGAGATCGATTTTCACTTTGCGGAATTTTCCGTCGCGATTCCGGTTGGTGGGGCTGTAGGTCAGGCTGTACTGATTGCGCAGAAACGCTGCAACCTGCTGAAAGATGCCCGGAATTTCGCCCTCAAATCTCGGGAACCAGGCAAATCCTCCGGTTTCGTGCGCAAACGTCCTCATCTGATTTTCGTCCTGCACGAAATCGATTTCGCTTCCACCGCGGCCGCGCATCTCTTGCGTAAGCATGACCACTTGACTCAATCCGACGATGAAAACCGGCACGTCGGTTTGGTGCAGCGCTTTCATAGTTTGGTCATAGGTGTGTTTTGAAAAAGTGTCGCGTCCAGTAGCTACCAGCAAAATCGATTTTTTGCCCGGGACGTCTTTCAAGCGGTCGGCGGTGTCCAGCAGCGCGTCGTACACGTTCGATTCGCTGAAACCGGGAAAATATAAGTGATAGATGGCATTTCGCACTTCATCCTTATTCTGAGTGAAGTCCACTTCCATTTTCGGCTTCATGTCGAAAGTTACCAGCGCGACGTAGTCCTGCGGTTTCAGGCTCGGGAAGAGCGCGTCGGCCCAATATTTCGCCAGATAAGAAAATCGGCCGCCGTAGCGCGCACTGAATTCCATCAGGATGACCATGGTAATGGGTGCTTCGGTCGGACCGAAGTTGGTAACGGTTTGTGGAACGCCGTCTTCAAACAGGCGAAAATTCTCGCGCTTCAATCCGGTAAGGATGTCGCCGTGATTGGTGGTAGCCACAACATCGAGCGAGACCACCGGAACCTCGACGGCGATCGACAGGCCGCCTTCCTGCGGCTTCTGCGCGGGCGGAGTTTGCGCCGGAGGTGGCGTGGGTTGCGGCTGCCCACCGGATTGTGGCCCGGTAGGCGCTTGCGCTGAAGCGAAACCAACGCACAGAGCGGCCATGCATGCGGCAAGAAGCAAACGGCGAAAAGTGTCTGCAGCAGTCAAGAAAACAATCCCGTTCATCCCAACCCCCATATACCCCGCGTGCGGCGCGCCAGTCGCCGCTTTCTACCTTCGCGCCTCGCCGGCGCGACGGTGGAACTTAGGAACGCACAACGATGGCAGCAGCCGGGCGGTCTCTAGTGGCATGTTAGTATGAAGCAGAATTGACGCAAAACGTTTGCTAATTGATGAGGCCCGATGCGCGATTCCGGCCCGACGAGGAGAGAACACGGTGATTCGCACGCGAGTCGTGAAAAAAATGGTGCTTTGTGCACTCTGCCTGGGAATTTTTGTTCCTTGGACCTGCGCACAGATTCCCGGCATGGCCCCGCCGACCGCCCCGCAAAATGGCGCGCCGCTCGGGGACACTTCCGCACTGGCGCGGCAAGCGACAGGCTGGCTCGCGGACCTGATCAAGATTAACACCGCGAATCCTCCCGGAAATGAAGAAGCTGCCGCGAAATATATTGCAGCGATTTTACAAAAAGAGGGCGTCACTGCGGAGTTGTTGCCGCTTACACCGGGGCGCAGCGGGCTGGTGGCGCGGTTGAAGAGTTCGGCGTTTTCCGATCCATCAAAAGCTTTGCTGCTGGTGGCGCACATGGATGTGGTGGGAGTAGAGCGCGCGAAGTGGACAGTCGACCCGTTCGGCGCGCTGCCGAAGGACGGCTACATTTACGGCCGTGGCGCAATCGATGACAAGGGAATGTTGGCGGCGAACCTGGCGGCGTTTGTAGCGCTGAAGCGGTCCAATGCGCGGCTGAACCGCGACGTGATTTTCCTGGCGACGGCGAGCGAGGAAGGTTCCAGCGACGCCAGTATCCGAGTGCTCATCTCGAAATACTGGGACAAAATTGCGGCAAAGTACGCGATCAATGAAGGCGGAAACGTATTCGCAAAAAGCGGCAAAGTGCAATATGTGGCGGTGCAGGCGAGTGAAAAAGTCTCGGTCAACGTGACAGTGACCGCCAACGGGAAGTCCGGGCATGCGTCCATACCGCTGAAAGACAATGCGGTGACGCATCTGTGCGCGGCGGTGGAGAAAATCGCCAACTATACTGCGCCGGTGCATTTCACCACCATCGTACGGCGATATTTTGAAGGGGTCGCGCCATTGCAGGATGATGAAATCTCAAAATGGATTCGCTCGCTGGATACCGCGGACCGCGGTGAACATGCGGCGCGCGTGATATCAGACAGCAATCCGATCTGGAACGCCATGCTGCGCGACACCATTTCGCCGATCATGCTCAGCGCCGGTGTGCGCGCTAACGTGATTCCGTCGGTAGCCACTGCTACGCTCAACATTCGACTGTTGCCCGGAAATACCATCACCGCGCTGCTCGGCGAACTGAACAAGGTTGTGAACGATCCGCAGGTAAAGCTGGAAGTGCAGCCCGACGGGGGACTGGCGGCGCCGGATTCTTCACTGGAATCGGATTTCTACCAGGCGATCGTGAAAGCATCGGCGGAAGAATTTGGCGGAGCGCCAGTAGTGCCTCTTCAATCGACGTGGGCGACGGATTCGTCGCAACTGCGTTTGCACAATGTGCAGTCCTACGGACTGGTGCCGTTTCCGCTATCGGATGACGACATCAAGCGCATGCATGGCGATGACGAGCGAATTCCCGTGGCGGCTTTTGCGAAAGGCGTGGGCCTGATGGTGCGGTTGGTGAACGAATTCGCGGTTGCGCACTGAGTTGCCTGGCCTGCGCGGAAAACGTTTCTAATCGTCATTCGGGGCGCAACGAGGAATCTCTCCGTCTTGGTTTCTGGTTATCGCGATGAGTTTTCGACATTCCAAAATCGTCTGCACGATCGGTCCGGCTTCGCGCGATCCGCGGATTCTGAAGCGGCTGCTCGAAGCGGGCATGGACGTAGCGCGAATGAATTTTTCGCATGGCAGCCATGCCGAACATCTGAATTGCATTCAATTGCTGCGCGCGACGGCTCATAAACTCGGCAGGACGATTGCGATCCTTGCCGACTTGCAGGGTCCAAAGATACGTACCGGCGCACTGGCCGCCGGCGGCGTACCGGTAACGCTGCGCACCGGGCAGAACTTTACGATCACCACCAGGAAAATTCTGGGCGATTCGACACGCGTTAGCACTATATTTCTGCCGCTCCCCAGAGAAGTGCACCGCGGAGATCGCATCCTTTTGTCGGACGGACTGATTGAGTTGTGCGTCGAATCTGTTCGCTTGAAAGACGTAAATTGCCGCGTGGTGAATGGCGGCGCGTTGGGCGAGCACAAGGGAATCAACCTGCCCGGAGTGAAGCTGCGCGTGCCGGCGCTGACGCCGAAAGACAAAGCGGATTTGAAATTCGCCCTGGCCCAGGGCGCCGACTACATCGCGGTGAGTTTCGTGCGCCGGCCGGAAGATGTGCTGCTGGCAAAGCGTTTGATCCGTCACGCGGGAAAAGAAACTCCAGTCATAGCGAAACTCGAGAAGCCCGAAGCGATCGAAAACCTGGAAGGAATTTTGCGGGTTTCGGATGGCGTGATGGTGGCGCGCGGCGACCTGGGCGTGGAGATGAATCCGGAACGGGTACCGGTGGTCCAGAAAAATATTATCGCCCGCGCCCGCGAATTTCGTCGGCCGGTGATCACCGCTACGCAGATGCTCGAGTCCATGACGGAAAATCCCCGGCCGACGCGCGCCGAAGCTTCCGACGTGGCCAACGCGATTTTCGATGGTTCGGATGCGGTGATGCTTTCCGCGGAGACCGCCAGCGGAAAATATCCGGTGGAAGCGGTCAGCATGATGGCGCGAATCATCGAAGAAGCGGAAACCAGCATTAAGGAATTCGCGCGTCCAGAAACTCAGGAAAAATTGAAAGTGGCGGAAACGGTGGCCGAACTGGTGTGCCACGCATCGCGCGAATTGCACATGCGCTGGATTGTGGTGTTCACGCATAGCGGATTCACGGCACGGCTGATTTCGCGCTACCGGCCGCTGGTGCCGATTGCGGCCTTTTCTCCGGAAGCAGAAACGCGGCGACGCCTGGCGTTGGTGTGGGGAGTTGCGCCTCTGGCAATTCCGGATTTACGCAAAGTGGATCAGCTCGCGGAAATCTCAGAAAAGCGATTGCTGCAAGAAAAACTGGTGCGCAAAGGCGATGTGATCGCGATTGTGGCCGGAACGCCGATGGGCGTGCGCGGCACGACCAACTTCATGAAGTTCCATGTGATTGGCGGCGCACTGGAATAAATTTGCGGCGCTGGAATTGACGCGAGCGGACCAGACAGATAGCATCTGCGGGATTCTCTTACCTTTCCAAAAGGAAAACATGGCTATCAATCCTGGTCGGCGGGAATTTCTTGCTTCGATCGCGGCGGTTTCGCTATTTCCGCTGCAAGAGGAGAAGCCGGAACTCATACTGCACAACGGAAATATAATGACCGTAAATCCACGGGAGCCGCGCGCGCAGGCTATTGCAATTTCGCGTGGGCGAATCGTAGCAGTGGGGAGCGATGTGGATGTTTTGCATCTGGCCGCTACGGGTTCGACGAAGATCGATCTTGGCGGAAAAACGGTGCTGCCGGGTTTTATTGATGCTCACACGCATCCTGCACTGGCCGGGGTGATGCATCTGCGGATGGTGGATTGCGATTTGCGGTCGATTCCCGCGATCCAGGCAGCGTTGCGGGACCGTGCGGCGAAGACTCCAGCAGGCGAATGGGTTCTCGGCTTCAAGTATGACGATACAAAGACCACCGACGGCCGGCCACTGAGCATCAGCGATTTGGACGCGGCCGTCCCGGATCATCCCGTCCAAATTGAATATCGCGGCGGGCACACGGCGTACTGCAATTCGCTGGCGTTCCAAACGGCCGGGATCAGCGAGAAAACCCCTGATCCGGCGGGCGGAAAGATTGACCACGATCCGGCGACGGGAAAATTAAGCGGACGAGTTGCGGAAAGTGCGCGCGCCATATTGGACAAAGCAATCCCTCAGACCTTGACCCGTGAGGACCATCGCGAAGGCGTCAAACTGATTTCGAAGATGTTGGCGAAGACCGGCATCACCTCCGCGCATGAAGCGCAGGGAACACCGACAGATCTACTGGCATATCAGGACGCGCATGAAGCAGGAGAGCTACTGTATCGCGCGTACTGCTTCATCAATTACCGCTACATAGATTCGATGATCGCTGCGGGAGTTCGAACGGGATTGGGCGATGATTGGGTGCGAGTGGGCGCAATGAAGCTGGTGTGCGATGGCTCGATTTCAGAACGCACCGCGCGTCTCTCGACGGCGTATGAAGGGCGTCCAAACGATTTCGGAATTATGGTGATGACTGAAGAAGAGCTCTATACATATGGCCGCAAAGCACATCTGGCCGGCTGGCAAATCGGCACGCATTCGAATGGCGACGTGGGGATTGATACCACTTTGCGCGTCTATGAACGGCTGCAGCGGGAAAACCCGCGGCACGATCCGCGATTCCGTCTGGAACATTGCACCGTGATCAATGATGACCTGGTGCGAAGAATTAAGGCGCTGGGCGCGATTCCAACGTCTTTTTCCACTTACGTTTATTATCACGGCGAAAAAATGAAGTATTACGGTGCAGAGCGGCTGAACAATATGTTTGCGTTGCGGAGTTTCCTCGATGCGGGAATCCCCGCGACGCAAGCTTCCGACTATCCGCCAGGAGAATTTATTCCGATGATGGCGCTGCAATCGGAAGTGACACGCACCGACACCAAGGGAAATGTTTGGGGGCCAAAACAGAAGATTACGGTGGAGGAAGCGATTCGAGTAGGGACGATAAACGGCGCGTTTGCTTCGTACGAAGAAAACTTGAAGGGATCACTGGAGCCCGGAAAGGTCGCCGATCTGGTGGTGCTGGGCCGGGATCCGTTGAAGGAGGACCCGTCTACACTGATCTCGATTCCCATGGAACGCACGATGGCCGGAGGCCGCTGGACGTTTGAGGCCTAAATCGGATGCGCGGTACAGCGGCGAGCACCCACACTGTTCGGATAAACAGAAATTACTGCAGGCGCGTACATTTCTCACCGCGTGCCGCTACAGGAAGATGCGGATTGATGGAGATGGCGGCCGACTAGTATCAAGGGCGCAGAGGCACCGCCATGAGCACTTCCGCTGTTATCACCATAGTTGTGGTTGTAATTGCCGCCGCCATCGCTATTGCCTTGCTGGTTGTAAATCAGCGCAGCAAGGGACTTCGAGAGCGATTCGGTCCCGAGTACAGCCGGACGGTCGAAGAAACCGGCAGCAGAATACGCGCGGAAGCAAAACTGCAAAAGCTACAAAAGAGAGTCGAGCAGTTCAAGATCACTCCACTGTCATCGGAGACTCGAACGAGGTTTGTCGCAGGCTGGCACAAGATCCAGTCGCGGTTTGTTGATGATCCGCGCGGCGCGTTAACTGAAGCAGACAGGTTGATTCAAGAACTCATGAGCGAGCGCGGCTATCCGGTGACAGAGTTCGAGCAGCGCGCCGCGGATATATCCGTGGATCACCCGCTGGTAGTTGAAGAGTATCGCGCGGGGCACGAAATTTCACTGCGGCATGCACAAGGCGGAGCGACTACCGAGGATATGAGGCAGGCCATGATCCACTACCGCGCATTGTTCGCTGAATTGGCCGACGAACCTGAACTGACCCACGGCGGTAGGGTAAGAACCGCTCGGGCATAGTCGCAACGAGCTCGTGCGTAGAGTTGAGCGGCAAAATTCCGAAAAGATAAAAGGAGCACGTCATCAGCGAAGACATCAGGAAGAGAGAAGAGCTGCGCGACGAGACGGATCAGGAGCTCACCATAGCGGATTTAGCGGGAACCAGTCAACGCATGCAAAAAGATGACGAGGCATCGCGGATCGAAAATGAGCGGCGATCCATAGAGCGTGTCGATGTGCGGATTGAAGGACGGCTAACAGGCGACGCGGGCCGCGGCGCAACTCCGAGCACTGCAGCCGTGCCTGCTCCCGCGATGGCGCAGGAAACGGGTCCACTCTTTTCCGGGAGCGAAGCGAACGATCTTCGCGGGAAGTGGGATGCGATACAAGTTGGATTCGTAGACGAGCCGCGCCGCGCAGCGCAGTCGAGCAGGCAGACACCCTGGTCGCGGGAACGATGAAAAGGCTCGCGGAAATCTTCGCGGAAGAACGCAACAAACTGGAAAGCCAATGGGACAAGGGCGAAAACGTTTCGACGGAAGATTTGCAACTAGCTGCAAGCGGTTCCATATCAAGCGGCGCGAGAGTGCGCCGTTGTTGAAGGTCGATGTTAGCGAGGCTGAGTCAGGATGCGCTACGCGGCCGGCCACGAAAATCGCAAGAGTTGAATTTATTCAATTGACCCAGCGGTCGGGGCGCGATGGCGGCTCGTTCTTGTTTTTGTTGATGTAGACGTCGAATTTTTTGCGGTTGCGCTGGTACTTCCAGTCGGAGACTTCGTTGCGCAGTCGGAAGAGGTAGGAATCACGGCGGAGATATAGATAGCCGATCAGCATGCCTCCAAGATGGCAGATGTGGCTGACCTTGTTGTCGCCCAGGCCGAAAGTTCCGAGAAAGGTGATCGCCGCCATACCGGCAACAATCCATTTCATTTTGATTGGAATCGGAATCGGGATGATATAGGCGCGACGATCAGGAAACAGAATGGCGCAGGCGATAAGGACGCCGAAGATGGCGCCGGATGCGCCGATGGTCGGCACATAAGAGTTCTCGCGGCCCCACAGCATGGGAACAGTGTTGACGACGACGTTTAACAAGCCGGCGCCCACCCCGGTGAGAAAGTAGTAGCGAAGGAAGCGGTTACGGCCCCAGACCAGTTCCACTTCGCGGCCAAACATCCACAATGTGAACATATTGACGATAATGTGCCAGATGCTGTTGATGTCATGCAGGAAAAGATAGGTAAAGGGCTGCCAGATGCGGAGAAGTGGAATGACTCCGGCCGGGACCAGACCGAACCATTTGAGGAGCCAGTTGTACCCGCTGACACCGCCGAAGTAATGGATAAAGGCTTCGAGAATGTACACGGCGACGTTGGCGACAACCAGGAGTTGCACACCCGAAGTGATGTAGAAATCGAAGCTGATCCGGTGAGTGCGTACGCCGCTGCGGGATGCCATGGCTTTTTCAGTTTACGGTCGAAAAGCGTGGGAGTAAAGAAAGAGGTTCAAGAGTATAAGAGTGCAAGAGTATAAGGGGGGTTGAGAGCGTGGCCTGACCGTAAGTCATGGCGTGGAAGAATACGGTTTAGCGCTGTTTCGTTCGAAGGCTTCGGCATTGTTGGAAAGGGTCGATAGGGCGGAGCGGCGAACTTGAGTTGTAAAAGCGAAGTTCTTTGCGGCTGGCGCGGTTCGTGTGAAATTCCAGACATCACCGCACAGCTTTCGAGCGCTTTGAAAGATATACAACTCTTCAAACGATTTGACCCCTTGCTTTAACGCCGAGACCGGTTTCACTTCTATACTCTTGCACTCTTTAACCTTTGTAGCTTTTTGTCGTTCAGTCGAGTTTTTTGCGGGCGAAGTAGAACAGGGAGGCGCCTAACATCAGGAACATGAAGATGCCGAAGAGATTGCTGGTGGCGAGAGCGCCGAAAATTTTGGGGCCGAAGGCGAACAGGTCGGGGCGCCACGGCAAACGAAGAGTGGTAGTGAGCCAGTGCGGGACATTGTTGGAGATTTCGGGATCTTGAAAGAGATTGATGATGATGCCTAAGAGGCCGAAGACACCTCCGGCAGCGATCAAGCCTGAAGAATAGAGAGCGCCGGGGCTGGCTTCGCTTTCATCTTTCTTTTTCGTGGTGGCTTCGACCAGCAAACGGACTAATCCTCCGGCAAACATGGCTCCGGTCGTAGCGATGGAAAGATACGAGCCAGTAGCGAAGGCCAGAGAACGTACGCCTAAGATTTCCACCGCGATAACCAGAGCGACTCCCATTAAGACCAGGCGCCACGGCAGCCGTTGATTAAGGATGCCGTTGATGACAGTGGCCATCAGGCGAGCTTGCGGAGCGGGAGCTTTTTCGCTGCCGATGCCTTGCGCCCACTGCAGCTCGATGCGCTGCGTGCCAGGGTCGTAAAGATATTCGCCGTCAGGCACTTCGTGCGAGCCCAGCGAATTGATCAGCACATATTTTTTGCCCTGATGTTCGAACGTGTCGCTCTCGATTTTCACGCCGCTCGGAAGAGATTGCAGCGTGACGGGAATTTGCGTCGGAATGTAGCGTTCGAGGCCACGGTTCATCAAGTTGAGGGTCGCGCCGATAGCGATGGTCGAGACGGTGACGCCGACGAGCAGGCCGAGTTGCTGAAGGCGAGGCGTTGCGCCGACAAGATAACCGGTTTTCAAATCTTGCGAAGTGGCGCCCGCGATCGCCGCGGCGATGCAGACAACTCCACCAATCATCAGCGCGAGCACGGCATAATTGGGGGCAGTCCATCCTGCGACGAAAAAAATTGCGCAGGTAGCCATAAGCGTGGCGATGCTCATACCACTGATGGGATTGGAAGAATTGCCGAGCAGGCCGCTGATGCGACCGGCGACCGTGACAAAGAGAAAACCGAAGACCACAACAAAAACCGCGGCAAAAAGATTCTGGTACCAATGGGTAGCCGCGCCTTCGATTGGGTGAAAGGTAAGCAGGACCCAAAGCATGGCGATGATGACGATGGAGCCGATCACGACGGTGCGCATGGGGATGTCGCTCTCGGTCCTGATGGCGGATTCAGCTCCGACCGCGCCTTGCGCGCGAACGTCTTTCAGGCCCGCGCGCAGCGCGGAAATGATAGTGGGCATGGTTCGAAGCAAAGTGATGAGACCTGCTGCGGCTACGGCGCCTGCGCCCATCGGGCGAATGTAACTGCTCCAGATTTGCTCCGGCGTCATTTGCGGAATGGGAACTGTCGAAGGGTACAGCGGAGTATTGCCGGCGAGCTGACCGTAGAACTTGATTGCGGGCATCATCACCAGCCAGGAGATGATGCCTCCGGCAAAAAGAATTCCAGACACGCGCGGGCCAATGATGTACCCGACGCCGAGATATTCCGAAGTGATATTCACGCGGAATGACGCACCGGGAAACCAACTCGGGCGGCCATCAGGCTGTTCAGTCCAGGCGAGACAAGTCTTCATCAGAAACGTGTAGATACCACCGAGGCCAAGTCCCCAGAAAACGCGGCTGGCGAAGGAGCCGCCGCGTTCGCCGGCAACCAGCACATCAGCGCACGCAGTGCCCTCAGGAAAAGAAAGGTTGCCGTGTTCCTTCACGATGAGCTGACGGCGAATGGGAACCATGAACAGCACGCCGAGCCATCCGCCAAGAAGGGCGAGCGGGAAAATACGCCAGAAAGTAAATTCTTTGCCGAAGCCGAGAAAGATCAGCGCTGGAATGGTGAACATCACGCCAGCCGCGAGCGATTCTCCGGCGGAGCCGGTGGTCTGCACGATATTGTTTTCGAGGATCGTGGAGCGGCCGAAGGCGCGCAAGATGCTGATGGACAAAACAGAAATAGGAATGGAAGCGGAGACGGTGAGGCCTGCGCGCAGGCCGACGTAAACCGTGACCGCGCCGAAGAGCAGTCCAAAGAGCGCGCCAAGAATGATGGCGCGAACGGTGAATTCCGCGAGACTTTCTTCGGCGGAAATGTAAGTGCGGAATTCGCCGGGAGGCGCGGTGGAACTCCAGGGACGATTGCTCACAAAATCCTCCAAGTCATGCCGACAACGCTGAGATGCAACAAAGGTGCGCGGGGATTATGCCGCAGGGACAGGCACTTGGGAAAGGGCATCGTTCAGGGAAAAGCTGACCGCCCGTTCTCTTGACAGCGGCTTGCTAACAGGATACTTTCTCGCAACATCAGGTACTTAGGTTACTAATAAGTACGATGCCGAACCCAGTCTCGAACCGCCCTGTGAATGCAAGTGTGTCTTTCACCGGACCCGTGTGCCCGAGTGGCACCGAAAATCCCAGGAGAAAACCAGTGAACAAGCGTAAGTGGGTGGTGGTGTGCACATTTTGTGCGATCGTCGCGTCGTTAGCCACATGGCGCGCCAGCACGGCGAGCGCCGACGACTGGCAGCCGATCTCTCCGGAAGAATTGAAAATGACCAGCTTGCCCGAGGCCCCGGGAGCGCCGGCGGTGATCCTGTACCGGCAAGTGGATCGCGACGACGGAAGGTCGGCACATGAATTCAATTACGTTCGCATCAAGATTTTGACCGAGGAGGGACGCAAATACGCGAACGTCGAGATTCCATTCTTCAAAGAAACCGGGACTGTTTTAGGCATCAAAGCCCGCTCGATTCGCGCTGACGGTTCGATCGCGCAATTTGATGGCAAGGTTTACGAACAGACGATCGTAAAAGCCAAGGGCTTCAAATACCTGGCGAAGACGTTCACGCTTCCCGACGTGCAGATCGGGAGCATCATCGAATATCACTACATGACCGATTACAACGAAGCGTACGTTTACGATTCCAATTGGGTTTTGAGCAACGAGCTGTTTACCAGGCACGCCAAATTCAGCCTTAAACCAAACCCGGATTTTGCGCTTAGGTGGAACTGGCCGGAAGGGCTGCCTGCTGGAACGCAGCCGCCAAAAGAGGATCACGGAACGATCCGCATGGATGCGCAGAATATTCCGGCATTTCTGGTTGAGGATTTCATGCCGCCAGAAAACGAAATGAAGTTTCGAGTGGATTTTATTTACAGCGAAGAGACATCGCTGGAAAAGGATCCGGCGAAATTCTGGAAGGCCGAATCGAAAAAGCAGAACGACAAAGTGGAAAATTTCGTAAACAAGAAGAAAGCCATGGAGCAAACCGTGGCGCAAATCGTGGCCGGCGGCGATTCACAAGACGCGAAACTGCGCAAGATTTACGCGAAAGTACAGCAATTGCGCAATTTGAATTACGAAAACGAAAAGTCCCAGCAGGAGCAGAAGCGGGAAAAGCAGAAAGAAGTGACCAACGTCGAAGACTTGTTAAAACGCGGCTATGGCAACGGTACCCAGATTACCTGGCTGTTTATGGCGCTTGCGCGCGCGGCGGGATTTGATGCGTCCCCGGTACTGGTCGCGCGGCGCAGCGATCATTTTTTCAAAGCCATAGTGATGAACGCGCGGCAACTGAACGACAACTTGGTACTGGTCAAACTGGAAGGAAAAGATTTGTATTTCGATCCGGGGACCGCGTTCACGCCCTACGGCATGCTGCCGTGGTGGGAAACCTCGGTTTCAGGGCTGAGGTTAGGAAAAGATGGCGGCGGTTGGGTTGAAACGCCGCTGAACGATGAGACCCAGAGCAAAATTGAACGCAAAACCGCGCTCAAACTGGACAGCGAAGGAACCCTGACCGGAAAACTGACAGTGACGTATTGGGGTTCCGACGCGCAAAGCCTTCGAATCGAAGAAAGAATCGAGGACGAAACCAGCAGGAAAAAATTATTAGAAGATATGGTGAGAGAAACAATCCCGGCGGCGATTGAAGTAGATCTTGTGAACAACCCGGATTGGAGCAGTTCTTCGCCATCCCTCCAGACGGAGTATTCACTCAAGGTGCCCGGGTGGGTTGCGGGCGCGGGAAAGAGGGCGCTCCTTCCCGTGGGACTATTTTCGTCGCCAGAGAAAAGTATCTTCGAACATTCCGGTCGCGTGCACCCCGTCTATTTTCATTATCCTTACCGGAAGATTGACGACATTACGATTGAGTTGCCGCTGGGCTGGAAGGTCGCCTCGCTCGCGAAATCCGTCGATCGAGATGTGAAAGCCGCCGCGTACACGATGAAGTCGGAAGACAATTCGGGGTCGTTGCACCTGACGCGACTGCTTCGCAGCGACCTGGTAATGGTGCCGCCTAACAGTTATGGAGCGTTGCGCGCGTTCTTTCAAGTGGTGCGAACAGGCGATGAAGAGCAAGTGGTGCTGCAGCCGGGCAGTTCGTCGGCGGGGAATTGAAATGAAGACTCAGACGCTCGCCGCGGCGCTGTTCGTCGTGTTCGCGCTTACAGGAGCAAACACCGCGAAGGCCGACGCTCCGGCGTGGATGCACAATCTCGTAAGCGCGCCATTGCCCGCTCACGACGACAAGACCGATGCGGTAATCCTGTACTCCGAAGAAATTGTGACCGTGCAGTCCGCCGACAAAATAACAGAGACGGTCCGCCAAGCTTATAAGATTCTCAGGCCGAGTGGACGCGAGCACGGCGTGGTCGCTGTGTGGTTCAATCCAAGCCGCAAAGTCATCAACCTGCGTGGCTGGTGTATTCCGGCGCAGGGAAAGGACTACGAAGTAAAGGATAAGGACGCCATGGAAGTTTCCCTGCCGAGAATTTCCGGCAGCGAGCTGATCTCGGACGTAAAAGACCGGGTGCTGCAGATTCCTGCGGCAGACCCGGGAAATATCGTGGGGTACGAATACGAAGTAGAGGAGTCTCCACTGGTGCTGCAGACCGTTTGGCAGTTTCAGGAGACCGATCCGGTAAAAGATACGAAATTCACGCTGCTGCTGCCGCCGTCGTGGGAATATTCCGTGGTTTGGCGCAATCACGCCGAAACGAAAGCTTCGCAGATTGGCAACAATCAATGGCAATGGACGCTGAGCGACGTGAAAGGTTTACGTCCCGAAGAAGAGATGCCCCCCTGGACCGGTGTGGCGGGCGAGATGGTAGTCAGTTTTTTTCCTCCGGGTGGCGCTAGCGACCACGTCTTCAAGGACTGGCGGCAGATGGGAGTGTGGTACACAGCTCTGGCCAAGGGCCGGCGTGGCTCGTCGCCGGAAATTACCCAGCAAGTTGCCTCACTGACCGCGGCGGAAACAACGCCCGTGGCAAAAATGGCCGCCCTCGCCAAGTTCGTGCAGCAGAACATTCGTTACGTGGCCATCGAACTGGGAGTCGGCGGCGTCCAGCCGCACGCCGCAGTGGACATCTTTCACCATCGTTACGGCGACTGCAAAGATAAAGCGACGCTGATGGGCACGATGCTCAATGAAATTGGCATTGATTCCTACTATGTGATTATCAATTCAGAGCGCGGTTCCGTCAGTGCGGACACTCCGGCGCAAATTCGCGCGTTCGACCACGCCATCATTGCGATTAAATTGCCGGACTCCGTGAGTGATCCGTCGCTGGTCGCCGTGGTGCTGCATCCGAAATTGGGCCGAATTCTGTTTTTCGATCCGACCGACGATATGACGCCGTTTGGCCGTCTCCGAGGCGCTCTTCAGGATAACTTTGGGTTGCTCGTCGCTCCCGATGGCGGCGAACTTTATAATCTGCCCATACTGCCTGCCGCTCTGACCGGTGTGACGCGTACTGCGGTCGTAAAGCTGGACGCGGAAGGCAACATGACTGGCACGTTCAAAGAGGTCCGCCTGGGCGACGCGGCCGCTGAAGAGCGCGCCGCCATCCGCAACCTGACCAAAGACAAAGACCGCGTGAAGATCATCGAACAAATGCTTTCGCAATCGTTCGCGAATTTTGGGATTACCCAGGCAACGCTAACGAATCTGACCGATACCAATGAACCATTCGGGCTTAACTATTCGATCGTAGCGCAACGCTATGCAAAGACTGCCGGCGACCTGATTCTGGTTCGTCCGCGGCTGGTGGGCGTCAAGACCCGCGCATTGCTGGAAACTAAAGAACCACGCGAGCTGCCGGTGGTGTTTGACGGTCCACGAAAAGACAGCGACCGTTTCGAAATAACCATGCCGCCGGGATTCGAAGTGGATGAACTGCCGCCGCCGGTGGATGTGGACTTTAGCTTTGCCAGCTATCACAGCAAGACCGAGGCCTCGGGCAATATCCTGAGATACACGCGCACTTTTGAAATAAAGGAACTGAAAGTACCGATGAGCAAGATGGACGATCTGAAGAAATGTTATCGCATCATCGCCGGCGACGAACGCAACACCGCGGTACTGAAACCGATGGCGCACTAAGCATCGGGTCTAGTAGCGTCGGCCACCAGTAAACATCGGTGATTAGCAGTTTCGCGTGCGCAACATTTCAACTGCTCAGGACGGAATCTTTCGTTGCCCGCGCAGCGCAAGCAGCGACCACGCGACGCCGGAGTTTCCAATCAGGAAACTGATGAAGCACAGCGCTAACACAGAATGATCCAGCGACGCGCCGAAATATTGCCAGAGTGGTGCGTGCGCGCCCGGATAATTTGCGGAGAACAGCAGGGAAAGCATGTAGAGCAATCCAAAGGCGCTTGCCGGACGGACCACTAACCCGAGCACCAGAGCCAGGCCGATGGCCAGTTCGCCATACGCCACCAGAAACGCGATTGCCGTGGCATGGGGCAGCACGAAACCGCGAAGCACTGGAACCATGAACGGGTAGGCGCCGTCTTCCAGAAATTTGTTGATCCAGAATTGGAATCCGCCGTGCAACGTGAATTGCGTTCCGAAAACTTTATATTGTCCAAAGACCAGAAACAGAATTCCTACCGAGATCCGCAGGAAAGCCATCGCCTTTGCGTTCGTGAATTGCGAATCAGTCGCGGATTTCATTTCCTGTGTGTAGCTCGAATTCGGTGCGAAGGTCCTGGCCTGTATTGCTCATCAGCCATCGGATTGCGGTGCTGAATCCCTTGTAGGGGCGCAGCATGCTGCGCCCTAGCTTGTCCAAACTTCTGGCTCAGCCTGCTATTTCTTTCTAGCATTCCGCTTAGCTGAGCTTCGCAAGCCGCTCACGCACCAGGTCGCTCAGCGCTTTGCCGTCCACGGTTTTTCCTTCCAGCGCGGACTTCGCTGCTTTCACCACTGCGCCCATCTGCTTGATTGAGCTTGCGCCGGTTTCCGCGATTGCCTTCTCGATCGCCGCGTTCATTTCTTCCGCCGAAGCTCCCGCCGGGAGATATTGCTCGATCAGCGCGGCTTCCTTTTTTTCCTTCTCCGCAAGTTCCGGCCGGTTGCCCTTGGTGAATTGCTCGATGGACTCCTTGCGCTGCTTCAAAATGGTTTGCAGCAGCTGGATGGACTCGGCGTCGTCGAGCTTGCGCAGCTTTTCCACTTCCTTCAGCTGAATTGCGGACTTCACCATCCGCAACACGCTCAGTTTGAAATCGTCGCGCGCCTTCATCGCCACCACAATGTCCGTCTGAATTTGTTCTGCCAGCGTCATCGATTTTCCCCTGCATGAAATATAGCAGCGGCGAGGATGTGGTGGCCAGCGAGCCGCGCCGAGCGCCAGGTTCACGGCTTCGCGGACAGGGCTACGCCGAGTGCCAACACGGGAAAAGCCGCTGAGGCATTCTTCGCCGTCTTGCTAAGTGCTCAGGGGCTGCTGCTAGTACTGTCGGTTAGTATTCGCGTGTCGAGCCAAGGGAAGCAGGACTGTCCTAAGTTGTCGCCAGCCGTTTTCAACGAAGTGCCATTTGGGTGGTATTCGAATTCTCCGATACTCCTTATGGAGTAGGTGCGGACCTTGAAAAAGTGATAAGTAACAAGGCACTGTACCTTCAGCGTGTTCTTTGGCAAACCTTCGACGTAGTTGGCCAGCCTGTCGGCAGGAAATTCCAGGTTAATGCGCTCGCCATTATTCAATACAGTAAGCCGTGCGATTTTCGGACGTCCATTGGATTGTCTTGTTGTTGCAGCACAGAAACTCTTATTGCGTTCTCCTGCGCGCCCGCCAGATAACAAATATCAAGGTGCATCCGAAAGACAACCGGCTTCCCAAGGAATGCTTTCGCCGCATCTTGCGCGCCGTAGTTAAGAGCCTCGCTGGCATGGATCGCGACGTGAGCAAACGGCGTTTCCACGCTGATCGCAGACGTGCATGCACCTACCTTGAGCCGATTCACAGCGTGAGTGTATTCGCCCAGAAATGCGCTGCCCTGACTGGACCCTTTGGTTCCCAGAAAATAGGCGTCGCGTATCGCGGTTTCAGAAAGCGGGAAATCACAACCGCAAGCCGCCCTCCCGACAAGAACCGCAATCGCGACAGCCGCGAATCGCCCTCCGTAACGACTACCCAGTGACTTTTTCATCTTCAATCCCGCCCAATCACTCTCTTGCACTCTTTTTCACTCTTGCAGGAATAAGTCCGAAAATTACCTGGGGTAGGGGGGTGAGCAATTTTTTCATCCCGAATCTTCCCTCGAGGCCGACGCAAGAATCCGAACCACCGTTCCCATTTCGGAACCCGACCGTTACTCAAAGCTCTTCCTCTACTTCCTCAACCTCCTCTACTTCTGTCTCTTTCCGCTACAATACTTGTCTGCCGATTCAGCCACGCGAGCTGCCGGCTACTCACTGAACAGAAGGGGAGTAATGAAAGTCATCGTTGCGGACAAGATCAGCGAGCGCGGAGTCGAGCTACTGAAGAAGTCGGGACTGAATACCGTGCTGACCACCAAGGACACCATCGGAGCGGAGCTGGCGGATGCGGATGCGCTGATCGTGCGCAGCGCCACGCGCGTAACACCGGAATTGCTGGACAAGGCGCCCAAGCTGCGCGCGGTGGGCCGCGCCGGCGTCGGAGTGGACAACATCGATTTGCCGGAGGCTACCAAGCGCGGCGTGCTGGTGATGAGCACTCCCGGCGGAAACGCAGTGAGCGTGGCCGAGCACACATTCGCGCTGATGCTGGCGCTGGCGCGGCAAATCCCGAAAGTGGACGCGGCATTGCGCGAAGGCCGTTGGGAAAAATCCTCCAGCGGTACCGAACTGCGCGGAAAGATATTGGGCCTGATTGGACTGGGAAGAATTGGCGGCGAAGTCGCGCGCCGCGCCGAAGCTTTCGACATGAAAGTGATTGCCTACGATCCATACATCAGCGAAGGAGCAGCCAAAGAGTTGCAGGTCGAGCTGGTATCGCTGGAGAAATTGCTGGCAGAAAGCGATTTCGTTTCCATGCACACCGCGCTGAGCCCCGCGACGCAGAAAATGATCAACGCCAAGTCCATCGAAAAAATGAAAAAGTCGGCGCGCATTGTGAACGCGGCGCGCGGCGAATTGATTGACGAATTGGCGCTGGCGGAAGCGTTGAAAAGCGGGCGGCTGGCCGGAGCGGCACTCGACGTTTTTGTGGAAGAGCCGCCGAAAACTTCGCCCCTGGTCGGATTGCCGAATGTAATTTGCACTCCGCACATTGCAGGCTCGACGGCGGAAGCGCAGGAAGAAGTCGGCACACAAGTTGCCCAGCAGATCCGCGATTACCTGACGGACGGAATTATTCGCAATGCGGTGAATTTGCCGGCGCTTTCCGCGGATCAGTATCGTCGCGTGCGCCCGTATCTGGAATTGGCGGAGCGGCTTGGCTCACTGGTCTCGCAAGCGACAGCCACGCGCCCGGAGAGGATTCGCATTCGCTACGCTGGAGAAGTCGCGGAAGTCGGAACACACCTTTTGCGCAGCGCGGTGCTGGCCGGCGTGCTGAACGCAGTGTTGGACGAGAAAGTGAACGTAGTGAACGCTCCGGCAATGGCCGCGGCGCGCGGCCTAACCGTGGAAGAAGAAACGCGGAAACGCGAGCACGCATTTCCGAACACGCTGGAAGTCTCTTCACTCTCAAAAAAAGCCAGCGACAGCGGATTCATGGCCGAGGGAACAGTGTTGTTCGACGGTTCGCCGCGCGTGCTGGCGATCGATGGAATTTCGCTGGAGTCGCAATTGGGCGGAACCATCCTTTATTTGCGCAATCACGACGAGCCCGGAGTCATCGGACAAGTAGGCAACACCTTGGGACGGCTTGGCGTAAACATTGCGACCTTCGCATTGGGAAGGCGCGAAGCGACGCGCGGCGCGGAAGCCGTGTCGCTGGTGCGAGTGGATGGTCCGGTACAGGACACAATTTTGAGCGAAATCTTGCAGATAAAAGCCATCACCGAAGCCAAACTGCTGCGTTTCGCTGATTAGGAGAAATTTTTCCTTAACCAGTAATTTCCAGATAAATCCGCTATATGTTTACCTACATAAAAAATAAATTATCGGAACTTATGTTGACTCGTCTGTGAGCCCATTTTAAAAGTGGGCCAATGCAGTTTTCAGGTCACCGGTGGGTTTGTGCGCGAGCGGTGCGGCCAGATTCTCACCAGGCAGAGCGAGCGAAAGTCGTCGCGTCTCCGCGATGCAACTCGCTCAATACCAACAACGAAGTGGTGCGGAAAAGGAGCAGTTCATGCGGCGGCAACTAAAAGGCCTGATCGGCCTTTCCATAGTTTGGGTGTTGGTGTGTTTGTTTGGGAGCGTCGCGGCATTCGCGCAGACCGGCACAACGTCGCTGCGCGGCACGGTTTTGGACAAAAGCGGAGCCGCGGTCGCCGGGGCCACAGTGACGCTGTCGAATTCAGAGCAGGGTTTCGAACGCACCGTCAGCAGTTCAGAAACCGGGGCGTACGAGTTCGTCGGATTGACGCCTGGAATTTATTCGCTGCTGGTGGAAAAGGATAATTTTCAGAAATTCGAGCTGGATAAAGTTCAATTGCTAGTGAATACTCCGAGCACACAGACAGTAACTTTGCAAGTGGGTTCCACCGCGCAAACCGTGGAAGTTTCGGCCACCACCGAGACGCTGAACACCACCGACGCGTCAATCGGCACGGCGTTCAACGAAAATCAGATCAAGCAATTGCCACTGGAAGGAAGAAGCGTACCGGAGCTTCTCTCGCTGCAGGCCGGAGTGGTATACACCGGCAACCGCAGCGATATAGACAGGAACGTAGACACACGAAGCGGAGCAGTGAATGGAGCGCGCAGCGACCAGAGCAACTTGACGCTAGATGGCGTGGACGTGAACGACCAGGTGAACGGCTACGCGTTCACGTCGGTATTGCCGGTATCGGTGGATTCGGTGCAGGAGTTCCGAGTGACGACCACCAGTTACAATGCGGATCAAGGCCGCTCATCGGGGGCGCAGGTTACGCTGGTCACCAAGAGCGGCAGCAATAGTCTGCACGGGTCGGCGTATGAATACCATCGCAACACGCTCACCAGCGCGAATGATTATTTTGTGAAAAACAGCGAACTGCAGAGCGGCGAGCCAAATGTTGCTCCAAAATTGATTCGAAACATTTTCGGCGCTTCGCTTGGTGGACCGATCAAGAAGGACCGGCTATTTTTCTTCGCGAATTACGAAGGATACCGGCAGGCGGAAGAGGCTTCGGAACAGAGAATCGTGCCGAGCGACACGCTCCGGCAGGGAATCGTGTTTTACCAGTGCGCGGTTGCCACACAATGCCCCGGGGGAGCCATCTCCGGGACGACTTTTTCCACGCCGGCGGGATTCGCAGCGCTGGCACCAGCCAATCTGACTGCGATGGATCCACTCCATATTGGACCAAACCAGGTGGTTTTGAATTACTTCAACAGTTTTCCCGAGCCCAACGACTTAACGCTAGGCGACCAACATAATTTTGTGGGCTACCGTTTCCGTGGCCCGGTTCCAACCACAAATAACTGGTATATCGCGAGACTGGATTACAAGCTGACCGCCAGTGGCAATCACACGCTATTCTGGCGCGGTGCGCTGCGCAATGACGTGCATTCCACCGCGCCATACCTTCTTGGGCAAAGCCCGCTGCAATCGAACGTTGACTACAGCAAAGGATTTACGGTCGGTTACACCGCCACTATCCGACAAAATCTCCTGAACAATTTCCGCTGGGGATACACTCGCCAGAGCGTCGGTGTTCTCGGAAACAATGATACCCAACCGTTCGTTTATTTCCGCGGGTTGACCGATAACAGCACACCAGCGAGCTCCTCACTGGCTGTTACGCGGAGTTTCAGCTACCAGACGCCGGTTCACAATTTTGTGGATGACCTGTCCTGGATTCGCGGACGCCATACGCTGCAGTTCGGAACCAATGTGCGGTTCATCCGCAATCCAAGAGAGAATTTCCTATCGTCGTTTAGTCGCGCGGTCACGAACTCTTCGGGATTGGACACCGCGGGATTGGCCAACAAGGCCAGTCCGCTGGACCCGGGCTCGAACGGATTTCCGGCTGTAGCCGCAGGCTTCAACAATTCTTACGACTATCCCACGATGGCGCTGATGGGAATCATGAGCGAACTGGATGCCACCTATAACTACGACAAGCATGGAACTGCGCTGCCGCTGAATTCTCCAGTAAAGCGCCGTTGGGGAGCTGACGAATATGAGTTTTACGTTCAGGATGTTTTCAAAGCCAAGCCAAACTTTACGCTAAGTTTGGGCTTGCGCTATTCGCTGTTTTCGCCGCCCTGGGAGACGACCGGAACCCAGGTCGCACCGGGTATAGGATTGGGGGATTGGTTCGCGCAGCGTGCGAGCGATATGGCGCAGGGAATCGGATCCAACCAGGATCCCTTGATTACGATGGATTTGGCGGGACCGGCAAACGGCAAGCCAGGTTTTTACAACTGGGACTACAAAAATTTAGGGCCGAAAGTCGCGTTTGCCTATTCGCCGAATGCCTCGTCCGGGTTACTGGGCGCACTCTTTGGAACCGGCAACAAAACCTCGATTCGCGGAGGTTTTGGAATGGTGTACGACCGGGTGGGGGCTGGCCTGCTGAGCACGTTCGATCAATTCGGGTCGTTCGGGCTATCCACGCAATTGACAAACACGACTTCGCCTTCGGTGGCCACGGCACCGCGGGTAACCGGCTTAAACGATCTTCCGACCTCAAACCCGCTGTTTCCCGCGGCACCTCCGGGAGGCTTCCCATTTACGCCACCGGATCAAGAGGGTGGACTAGCGATCAATTGGGGCTTGGACAGCTCCATCAAGACTCCCTACTCATACACGGTGGACTTTTCGATCGGCCGCGAATTTGCGAAGGGCCTTAGCCTAGAAGTTTCTTATGTGGGAAGGTACTCGCACCGGCTTCTGGTTCAGGAAGACCTGGCGATGCCTCTGAACCTTACTGACAAATCCTCAGGCCTGACTTATTTTCAAGCCGCTCGACGCTTGTCAGAGTTGGGTGCTGCAGGGACGCCTACCTCGGCGATAACACCAGGTTTAGTTGGGTCAACAGCGCCATATTGGCAAAACCTGTTGGCACCACTTGCGCCGGGCGACGCTTATTCGCTGGCATGCAGCGGCGGATCGACAACAAGTCCGTTGCAAGCAGTCTATGATCTCTACAGTTGCAACGTCTTCAATGAAACCACTCCGCTCTGGCAGTTGGACCAGGTAGGGTCCGACTTTTCCGGGAACGCCGGTATCGCGGGCGTGGCTACGGACGCGTCGGGCAATCCGCTGCATTATTATCCGACGAAACTGGGACCAGCCGCGTTCTTCAACAAACAATTCAAGTCGCTGTACGCATGGCGGTCGAATGGGAATGCCAACTACAACGCGCTGCAAGTGAGTCTGCATAAACGTATGGCTCGGGGATTACAATTCGACTTCAACTACACGTACTCGAAATCCATCGACCTGATGTCCGACGCCGAGCGCATTACAGAGTGGGGCGGTCTACAAGGTCAGGTCATCAATTCCTGGGATCCGAATGCGCGCCGCGCGGTTTCCGATTTTGACCTGCCGCACCAAGTGAATGCGAATTGGGTGCTCGAACTGCCGTTCGGCAAGGGCCGTACATTCGCACGCGAGGCCGGCAAACCTCTGGACGCCTTGATCGGAGGATGGCAACTCTCTGGCGTGGCTCGATGGACGAGTGGTTTCCCGGCGAGCGTGCTCAATGGCGGCACTTGGCCGACGAACTGGCAGTTGGGCGGGGGCGCCGATCAAATCGGTCCCTTTGCGACGGCTACGACCGTGGACCCCACTACCGGAACCATCAGCATCTTCAAAGATGCGCAGGGCGCTACCGGAATCGGGGCCTTCCAGCATGCTTTCCCGGGTGAAAGCGGAGGCAGAAACCAGATCCGCGGGCAAGGCTTTGCGGGCCTGGACCTTGGACTGTCGAAACGGTGGGTCATGCCGTGGAAGGAATCACACAGCCTGCAATTGCGCTGGGAAGTGTTCAATGTTCCTAACTTGCACCGGTTCGACGTGCAAAGTGCCAACCTCAACATCGATGTAGGCGCGGCTTTTGGTTTGTACACGGGGCTGTTAACGAATCCGCGCGTGATGCAGTTCGCGTTGCGCTACGAGTTCTAGGGATCGAAAAAATCCGGTCAAAAAAGCCCGTTTGGGGACCGCGTACCCGGTGGGCTTTTTTATATTTACCGGTGGTGGCGATCGGAACTTAGGTGCGGAAGGGCTGCGAACTTGAGGCAGTCATCCAGAATTTGCCGGCAAGAAACATATGAGAAGAGCGCACGCAGCTAAAGCCGAGCTAAAGCGGAGCTAAAGCTGAGATGATGCGTCACTAAAGCAGCGGGCAGATTTCTACACCATCGAATCGAAGATCGTGTTTTGACTTCCGCAGTGATTCGTCCTAAAAGGTTGTGCAATTAATAGGGAACCGTGGTGAGTTCGGTGGATTTGCGCGGAGCTCAGCGCTGCCAGGCCTTCCGCCAGGAGTGCGATCAGCCACCGGGTGTGCTCGAGGTCGCAAGATAAAGTTAGCTGCATTCCAAAAAGAAGTCAGGTGCGGAAAAAGGCGTCGGTTTGTGCTTCGGCTTATCAAGCCTCAGCTCGGCTTTTCTATACATTGAAGAAGTTGTATTGACTTCCGTCGCGATTCGTCCTAAAAGATTGGGCAATTAAATAAGAGAACTGTGGCCAGTCCGGTGGTTTTGCGCGAAGCCCAGCGCTGCCAGACCTTCCGCCAAAAGTGCGATCAGCCACAGGGTGTGCGCCAACTCGCAAGAAGAAGTTAGCTACATTCCATAAAGAAGTCAGGTGCGGAAAAGGAGTCTTTCATGCTTCGGCATAATAAAGGTCTGCTTGGCCTGTGCATCGTAGTGGTGATCATATCTCTAATTTCTGGCAACGCGGTGATGGGACAATCCGCCACCACCTCCTTGCGCGGAACAGTAATTGACATAAATGGTTCATCGGTTCCAGAGGCGACGGTCACTCTGACCAACGCTGAAATAGGTGTGACGCTTACATCAAACACAGATAAGGATGGCGCCTACCGATTTTCGGAAGTGCGCCCCGCAACGTACGTGCTCACCGTAACGGCCGCGGGATTTGCAACCTATAAGCAAACAGGATTGCAGTTGCTGGTGGGAACGCCAGCCACAAACGACGTGAAAATGCAGTTGGCCGGTGTGGCGACGGTAGTGGAAGTAGTGTCGAGCTCTCAGGTGATCAATACGCAGGACGCTACAATTGGGACAGCTTTCGGCCAGACGCAGATTGCGTCGTTGCCATTTGAAGGACGGGACCCTGCGGGAATTCTGAGTTTGCAGCCCGGTGTGGTAACTGTCGCGGATCGCGGAAAAGTGAATACCAATGGCGACAGCCGTGGCGGCTCGGTGGATGGCGCGCGCAGCGACCAAACAAACATTACGCTGGACGGAATTGGCGATAACGACGAAGTGCAAGGCAATGCATTTCAGGGAGCTTTGCGCGCGACTCTCGATTCGATCCAGGAGTTCCGGGTGGTGACGACGAACTCCGATGCGGACCAGGGACGTTCTTCGGGGGCGCAGGTGCAGTTGGTTACCAAGAGTGGCACGAACCAACACCACGGAACGGCGTATGAATACAATCGGCCAACGAATATGGTGGCCAACGATTATTTCAACAAGCACGCCGAACTACAGGCCGGAGAACCGAACACGCCTCCGAGGTTGCTGAGAAATACATTTGGCGGAAGCTATGGCGGGCCGGTCCTCAAGGACCGGCTGTTTATCTTCCTGGCGTACGAAGGACAGCGAACGCGGGAAAGTTTTCAGGTGACGCGGTCGGTTCCAAGCGATTCACTGCGCGACGGGGTTATGCAGTATCAATGCCAGACCAATCCCGATGGAGGCCTCAATACAACACTTTGTCCGGGGAACAGCGTGAATGGCTTGAGCGGGACCCAGTATACTTCCCAGGCGGGATTCAATGCGCTCGGGCCAACGCAGCTTGGCGACGGGCTGAATTACCGAGCATTTACGTTTGCTTCTGGCACACCGTCGAAGCTTGATACATATATCAGTCGGATTGACTTCAATCTAACCAAGAACCAGACACTATTCGTACGGGGCGGATTGCAAAACGATCATGGAGTGCCGACATCAACATCGGGCATTGCGGTTGGAACCAATACCGGTGCGCCACAATTTCCGGGATTACCGAATTCCACGGTAGCGACCAACAATACAAAAGGAATTGTTGTGGGGTATCAATGGGTGATAAGTCCGAGCAAAGCGAATTCATTTCACTATGGATATATTCGCCAAGGCCTGGGCGTGAACGGGGTCGGGTTGGATGCATTTGTACGGTTGCGTGGTTTGGATACGACAACTTCGCAAAATCGGACCACCGCGACGATCGTTCCGGTACATAACTTTACGGACGATTTCAGCTGGACGAAGGGCAACCATACCTTTCAGTTCGGTGCGAACTATCGACTGATCACGAACAATAACAGCACAAACTCGAATTCTTTCAGCGATTCAATCACAAACGCCGGCTTTTTGATTCCGACGGGAATTTCCAACGTCGGTGGAACGTTTGATCCAGCGGCGTTCGGTTTCCCCGCGGTGGACACCGGGTTCCAAGACTCGTATGACTTTCCGATGATGGCGCTTGCGGGTGTCTTGACGGAGACGGACACGGTTTACGTGCAGAACAAATCAGGACAGTTCCTATCTCCGGGAGCATTCGTCAATCGCAGCTTCCGGGACAACGAGCTGGAATTTTACATAAAGGATTCCTGGAGGTTGAAAAGCAATCTGACCTTGAATTACGGATTGCGGTATTCGCTACTGCAGCCGCCGTACGAGCGCAATGGCAACCAGGTGTGCCCAAGCTTCAGCTTGCATGACTTCTTTCAAACGCGCATGAAGGACATGGTGCAGGGGATTTCCGATTCGCCCGACTTCAACATGGATCTGTGCGGTAGCGCGAACGGAAAGCCCGGCGCATGGGCCTGGGACTACAAGAATCTCGCGCCGCGTTTGTCGATGGCGTGGTCTCCCGGTTTTAAGGATGGATTGCTTGGGAGCGTTTTTGGAGGGCCAGGTAAGAGCTCGGTGCGGTTTGGAGCCGGCATTTATTACGATCACTTCGGGCAAGGCGTGATCACCACGTACGACCAGCAAGGATCGTTTGGCTTCATTTCCAACTCGACCTTTCCGCCGGGAACAGTGAGCCTGGACAGCGCGCCCCGGTATACAGGCGAACATGACTTGCCACCTTCGCTGATTTTCCCTGCGCCAACTCCGGGATTCCCAGTGACGCCTCCGGACGCTTTCTCGATTTATTGGGGTCTCGACGACAAGTTGAAAACACCCTACTCCTACGCGTTTGACTTTTCCATTACGCGAGAGCTCAAAAAAGGATTTACGGTGGAATTTGCATACGTCGGCCGGCTTGGTCGACGTCTTCTCCAGGAGAAAGATCTCGCGCAGCCGGCAAACTTATTCGATCCGAACAACGGTGTGAGTTACTTCCAAGCCGTGACCGCGCTTGCGAAGGTGTACCGACAAGGTGTTAGCACGCAATCTTTCAACCCGGCGAGCCTGCCGGCCAATATTCAGGCGTATTGGAACTACATTATGCAGCCTCTTCAGGCGGGAGGCGCTTATCAACTTTCTTCTTGTACTGGAAGAGACGCGATGGGAAATCCAATCTTACTGGGAACGACAAGTCCAGTCACAGCCGCTTACGATCTTTTCTGTGGCGGCAGCTTGAACGAAACCACGCCGCTATCGGTCTGGGACACTTCCGGAATTCCAGACAATAATCTGAGCGGTGTGAACTATTTTCCCAAGAATGGACCGTTCTCGTTCTTTCAGGCCCAAGACGCCTCGTTGTTTGCATGGAGCAGCGGCGGGCGGAGCAATTACAACGCCTTGCAGGTGATGCTGCACCACCGCGCGACCCACGGACTGACAATGGACTTCAATTACACCTACTCGAAATCGATAGACGAGACCTCCGACGCAGAGCGAGTTTCCCTTTTCCAGGGAAGCTTCTTCGGAACCGGTGAAATCTACAATCCATTTAATCCAGGACAGTTCCGCGCCGTGTCTGACTACGACATGACGCACCAGTTCAACACCAACTGGGTTTACGAACTGCCGTTTGGACGCAACCGTTACATTGGCGCGAACTGGAACCGAGGCGTCAACGCGGTGCTCGGTGGCTGGTCGTGGTCTGGTCTTGGTAGATGGAGCAGCGGACTGCCGTTCAGTGTGCAGAACGGCTTCCAATTCCCGACGAACTGGGAACTCAACGGCGTGGCGAACCTTGTGGGCGCGAAACCTCAGACGGGGGCTTTCACGGATTCCAACGGAGACATGAACGAATTCAAGAATCCGACGGCGGCAATTGCTGCATTCGACTATCCATTCCCTGGTGGAGTGGGAAGCCGCAACGTTCTCCGCGGGCCGGGTTATTTTGGATTCGACATGGCGTTGCGCAAAGAGTGGAACTTCACCGAACGGCAGAAGCTGGCCTTCAGTTGGGAAGTGTTCAATGTCACCAACAGCGTGCGATTCGACGTATTCAGCGCGCTGCCGGCCATTGATAATTCCGGTAGCTTTGGCAAGTACAGCCAGACGCTGACGGGTCCACGCGTGATGGAGTTCATGCTGAGATACAGTTTCTAGAACGAGGTCCCGAGGGAAACGCCGTTGCGCTCCGTCGAGTGCGGCGGCGTTTCGTTGTTTGTGGGACAAACAGACCTGTGGCCGATGCGAGACTGCTGTGATATTCTAAAGACTCCTTGCGGCGATGCGTTGGTGTATCGCTGCGGATTCTCGGGGCGTAGCGCAGCCTGGCTAGCGCGCCTGGTTCGGGACCAGGAGGTCGAAGGTTCAAATCCTTTCGCCCCGACCACTTACTTCAAACAAATCAGATGCTTGCAGCGACTGCGTAGGATTCGAGTTTAGGTGCAATAGGTGCAATTGAGCCTAGATTGGCCGGAACGTCGAAGCCAACACCACAACTTGCCGCGACTTCCTTACGGAACGCAACGTCCGCCTTGATCTGGTCGTAGCGTCCGGCCATATCCTCTTCGCCCCAGCCTAGCCAGAAGTTGAGAATGCTCTCCGGGCAAGGGGTGAAGTTGCGAAGAAACGTGTTGCGGAACCTGCGAAAGCTGTGGGCACCTGCCTGCTCGAAACCAACTTCCTCAAGAGCCTTGTGAAGATGGCGAAGAATGTTGCGCTGGTCTAGCTGGTAGCCGTGCCGGGTACAGAACAAAAGCCCTGTCTTACGGTCGCCGATATACTCAACCAACAGCTTCGCCACATTCGCGGGAAGGTCAATTTCTCTCTCCCCGTTCACAGTCTTGAGAAAGTCGTGTATTTCGCCGCGCCATGCTTTTTGATCGATGATGATCCGGCTACCGCCGTCGAGAATTTTCTCTATTCGGATGCCTAGTGCTTCGCCGATTCTGAGACCAGTAGCACCGCACAGGATAAACAACATCCTCATCTTGCGCTCGACGGTCAGCGAATTAGCTAGGTGGTTCATCACTTCCTTCGTGAAGCATGGGCGACGTTGCTGCCTCTTGTTCACCTGCGGGATAACAAGACTCATCCTTCGCCAGTTGCGCGGATGCATTTCCACTCCGTCCTCATCCACGCATGAAGTGAAAACCATCTTCACAACCGCGAAGTAATTCGAGACGGACTTAGCCGATAAATTGCCATCAACCATCTTGTCAATGAGTTCCTGGGTGACCGTCCGCTTTATGGTTGCAAGCGGAAGGTCTCCGATGGACGGCAAGAGCCAAGTGTTGAGGCAATTTTCCCAATCACGCAGCGTGGAAGGCGCAATATCGCGCTTCCTCACTGTGCGAAGCCAAGTATCGGACTGCTGACGGAATGTTGTACCGCAAACAGAGGCAAGCGATGCTTGCAACGTCTCCGGTTTGTCAGCGCCTGAGGCTCCGATGATTTCCCTTGCTCTTAGCTTCCGGGCGGATGCTATAAGACGCATTCCTAGCCTATTACAGCCACGATCTCCGGCTCTTGGCCTACGTACTCAAAGTTTAAAAGCAGTTATGTGGGCGCGGAATTGCCTCAAACCAAGTCAAAAACGAAGTAAAAGGAAGTCTTTGCCATGCCAGCCCGGTAACCCTTGTTTAAACAAAGTGCAGTTACTTCGATGTATCCTCCCTAGTATTCCCCTTTGTTCTCTCCGTTATGGTGTGCAGTCAACTGCAAGGAATGCAGCTATGTCTGTTTTGAACATCTGGGCGGGTGGAACTTCGAATTCCTTCCGTGGAAGTTCGGATGGAATACCAATTAGCGCGGGTTTCGGCATAAACGGAAGTGCTCTTAGCTGTGGCTGAAGTGCTTCGACTTCTTAGGTTCAATTTAGGTTCGCTTAAAGGAGACTTAGGGAAGTGATCCGCGTAAACATCGCTCAGAATCCGCAGTAAAAACGCGGTTCTGCACTGTGTGCAGACTGGAATCCGCGTTGCCATTTAGTTTCTTCCCAGGAGTGTCTGGAAGCGCAGGCTACACACCAGCCGCCATGACTATACTTTATTGGCGATCGTCCTTAATTCTCCCGATTTTCTCGGCATCGCTGTGAACCGAAACCCCCGGAATGGGACCGGGCGCACCGGGAGGCGTAAAAGCGGAAACGACAGTGTGGATCTTACGGCCCTCGCTGCTTATCACCAGGGCGAGCTGGACGACGAGGCCGCCCGGGTGTGGCGGGAAATTGATCGTGGCTTTACCCGTACAGTCCGGAAACACTTGGTAGGTACCGCTTTCCTGAATGCGGAAACCGGTCAAGGGATCCCTCGGCTCGCCACCTGCGGGCGCTGGAGGATTGGTCACGACGAAATCAACCTGTGTGAGGCCGCCTTTGCCATCGAAATTGGTTATGGCAACGCCGTTGACCAGAGTGGAGGTACCGTCAGGGCCTAAAATCTGTCCCGAGAGCGTAAAGGCGTAGTCGCCCTTGAGTGTGGAATTTGAGCAGCCATCGTTGTCGTCGCTCTGCGCCCTGGCTGCACCGCTCAAAGCCAGCAGAGTGATCGATGCGGCAATCATGTATATCCGGTAACTTTTCATGGATGTCTCCTTATTGTTGCGTTGAGGTTTGGGGTGTTCGACGCGGCGGTTCAGTCGAACCACTGTCTATGCCTAAAAACGGCTTGTGTCAAGTGAGGCGTATGCCAAAAACCCAGTGTTAACGCGGGTTCTGCATAGTGTGCAGCGGCTTTCTGTTAGGTTCAACTTAGGTTCGCTTGAAGGCTTAACGAGGAAAGCGATTTTGGTTGTATGCGACACCACCAAAACGACTTATGATTTTTTCTTGCTCTGGTTCGGGACCAGGAGGTCGAAGGTTCAAATCCTTTCGCCCCGGCCACTTCTAATTCCCGCTCTCATATAGAGTTAGGGTAAAACCGCCTCGAGTTCTTCCGCGCGCCCCATCGGCGGGGCGCGGTCAAAAAAACCGCGATTCCACGGGCGGTGAGAACTGCGTACACGGATGGGTTCTTGTTGCGCGCTTCAATTTTGACAGCCTTGGGCAGAATGCACGAACTGTATTTTGCTCAGGAGCGGCTGATGAATGACCGTCGTTGCCGTTATTGCCGGAATGGAAAAACTTCCAGACTTCTTCCTCTCGTCCCCAACAAGCCGTCGGTAGCCAACTCTCCGCCAGCGACAGCCGGGAGGTTGTGCTCAAAACTGTGGAGCAGTCCAATTCCGAAGAGAAGACGGACTGGAACGTCGGCCCGAATCACCGACAGAAGATGGCTTCCGATCCGTTTTACCGGCAGGCGTGTTTGGAGCGTCCGCGCAACTGGCGCGCGGCGCATCCGGTCCCGCTTTACTGGAAGCAATATCGACTGGACCATCCCTACATCTCCGCGACCAAGGTGAATCTTGCAAACAACAACTTGGCTTTCGACCTAAAGCCTTCCGCGAAACCATCGATTCTGGAAACAGTCGTAGCCCAGTCAGAAGGCCCGCCTCCGATACCGTCCTCCCCCGTCAAGAACTCTAACCCGTTATTGCTATTCACGATTCTCTGAAGACATCGACAACCCTTTTGCCTGCAGTGCTCGCCACAAGTTTCTCCGCCGGTGGTGTGGGACGGACCACTGACGAAGCAACTCTCTGCAAGACGTTGGGTTCAACTCTCGGAGCGCTTGGGCCCAGTCTGCGCAATCTCGATAGTCGGCTCCTCGAGCAGCGGCTGGATCGGGGACCAAGTGCCGGGCGTTGCGTCTCCAAAAAGCGAGCAGCTCGGGAACCAGAGAGAAGATCCCCAGACGTTCCAACCATTTTCTGCGCGAAACCTCCAAGGCCCGGTCATGGCTCTGATTGTAAGCCAAAAGGCGAGCAATGGTTGGGGATACTCGCGACAACCATGCGGCGCGGTCCAAATCTAGAGACAGACGGGCTAAGGCGGCTTGCGAGCGGCGCAGGGTTGCTCCATCTCGCTCGATGGCCTTGAGCCACTGGCGCAGCCAGACACAGAAGGAATTCTCCGCGCCTTCTCCCTCCCAGGCGGCATCTGCGAGCGCATGAACCCAATGGGGCTTTTCGGGCCGATCATCATACCTATCCACGCTGGTTCTCGCGACAAGTTCCCGCCATCGAGCGAAAAGGCATTCCCGCAAGGGAGAGAACTTTGGCTGCGGGATGCGGCTGAAGGCGGCGATCGCCTTGTCCCAATTCCTCCAATCCTTGAGGAGGTCGGACTGGAGCCGAGCAGCGACAGCAATCTCTTCTTCTTTCAAGGCACGGGCGGACCGAGCCCAGATTTGCAGCAAGTCCAGCAGAGGAGCATCCCCTTCTCCATTGATTCGATAGCCCGCGACAAGGAGGTCCTTGCGCAACTCCCACTTCTCTCCTTCCCGCAGGTGGAGAAAGGAACGCAGCGCTGCAGCGCATGAGGCCACTACCTCGGCATACTTCTTCTTGCGCTCGAGGTCCTTAGCCACAGGCAAGGCCAGAGTCCAATCTTGGCTGATTCGCGTCCGACAATCTTCCAAATAGGCAGGATGGTCTTGACGGCGGCACATCTCGCTGTATATCCGAAACCAACTCGAATGCGCTGACTCGAGTGCTTGTTTCCAGGGATTCTGGTCACGCTTTTCCTGGATTCCCTTCCGTACCTCATTCTTGGCGTCCGCGCCAAGACCCCGAATAAAACGGGCCAGAACCTGCTCGTCCAAGCGTAACCCTTGCGTTGACACTTCCAATTGGCGGAGCTCGTCGACAAACTGAAAGGCCGTTATCCCCCGCCGGCGCCCGCTTCTCCAGTCCCAATCGATCAGGCAGGCGGTCACCTCAGGGCCCAGTTGAAAACCCTCGTAGTCGAAGGGATGCATCCAATCCGGTAGGCCCGACTCGATTTCTTCGATAGACCCCCGGATAGCTTGGGCGAAACTGAAACGGGGATCGATGTTCTCATCGAATACGCGCGGCAGAAGTTTCCTCATCCTGGCGGCAATGGGCTCCAACTCAAGAGCGACGGACTGAGGATCGAAATACGGCTCTTCCCAGTGATGCTCCTGAATTACATAGTCGCCTTCACTATCGCTAGCCTCGCCAATCCGAAAATTCCACTCCTCCCATGCCTGCTGCCATTCTTCTTTGATCTTGGCCCTGCCGGGGGCTGGCGGCTGCTTCGAGTCGCCAGCGCCAAGAGCTCTGCGCAACGCCGCGCCCGTTTCAGATCCAACTCGCTTGAGGAGACGATCAACACCCGCCGGGCCAAGAGACTTCAACGCTCCCGCTAGGACTTGTCGGATTTCTTCCTGAGAGAGCCCGGCGGAAAGCCGTTTGAGGATGCCCCCCTCGTTTACAGGGCGGCTTTTCATCTTCTTCTTGCTCACAGTTTTCCTCCAAAGAGTGGCATCTTGTCGCGCAGTTCGCAGGGACCAAGGAGTGGATCTTGCGCTCAGCCACAAGGCGTGCAACTCTGTGGAATCGATTCAACTGCAACGCACGGCATCTGGCGATGAAAGTGAGTCATCGGATATCGAGAAAGCAGGGGATTTTCCATCAATGGGTAGCGGCATGGCAGCGCCGACGAGGCCATCGCCTCTGCGACAGCCTGTCGTTCACGGCCGTTACGTTAAACCCCTCAGGCTGGAATCGTCCTGCGGATCGGTTGACCGGTGAGGGCCCTTCGGCCCATTGTATGTAGTGTTCAAACTCCTCGTGGCCAGGTTCGAAAATGACTTCCAGGAATTCCTCGTATCCTGACGTGCCACCCACGTCCTCCGGAGGGCAGTGGCGTTCACCGGATAGGCAGAGCGGGCGCACAGTCCTACCCGACGAGAGCAGAATCTTCTCCAGCACCACCTCGTGCCGCCAGTCATCGCCCAAATCGTAGACGTAAACGACGGAATCACCCTGCGCCTTGAGGATGGTGCTGATTTCTGTCCGGCGCTCATCGAGGATGTCAATATCATCGTCTTCGAAGTGCTCAGGTACGCCCCAATACTTGCCCTTTTTCTCGAACTGATGAAGATGGCTGTCAGTCCAGCCCAGCACAATTTGGAGGGCATCATGGAGACAACATAGGCGGGAGGTATTGGGGATCTGGATCAGTCGCCAGATCGGCGGACGAATATCCTGGAGAGTGATCCTGAGTTCGTAAACCAAGGAGCGGGTCTTCGCTTTGGGTGAGATGCTCATACTTGTGCGCTCAGGCGCGGTAAGCGAACGCCAGTATATCGCCTATGGCCAAACCAAGCCAAGGTCGGTCGAGTTCGCGGAATGTGTTGCCGGATCCGAATGATGAGACGGTCTCGGAGACAGCCATCATTGGTCGCGCCGATGCCATCGTCACTTTCAACCGACGGGAATTTTAGATCTGGGGCGGCACGGCGACGAAGTGCTACAAAGTGCATTCGCCGGCTTGAAATTCTGATGCATCGACCATTCAAGAAACTGTCCCTGGGTAACCGCACCAAGACTTGTCTGGTGATGGCGCTCGCCCAAGGAGCAGAACTTCTGATTTTGGACGAGCCCGTTTCGCGACTCAACCCCGTGATTATCGACCAATTGCGGCAACTCATTATCGAGGACTATGCCAGTGACGGCCGGACCGATAGCTCGAACCCCAGCTTCAACAGTTCCCCGTGGATTCGCGGTGCGCCCCATCGGGGATTGACCAGGCTCATTTGCGGATCAGATCGATGACCTCGCGCGATAGAGAAGGTCGGCCCACCGGATGGTGACTCTTCCACTTGTAACTCAATTCAGAATGCAAATGCTCCGATCGCAGCAGCGCCCCTTGTGCGCATCACGCATCCGTTCCATCCGCTCAGCGGACGGAAGCTACCTTGTGTGGGCGAGCGGTACAACCGCTATGGGATGACCCTGCTACTGCAGATCGATGATGAATCCGTTTGCTCCGTTCCGCCGCAATGGACTGACGTCGTCGCTGTCGATCCTGAGATCGCCATGGGTGGACACCGTGCGCTATTCCGCGTGGTGGACTTGTTGGAACTCGTTGGCCTGGTAGACCGGCTCAGCAAACGGGTTGGCAGGAGAGCTTAAATGTCGTGTAAGGCAAATTGTGCCGCGCATGTAAATCTAAATACGCCGCAACGTAAACCAACACGGCGGCCATGTTCGGTATATTGTGCTACCAGCAATACGCTGAACACGATATTCCTTGACATGAACCCCGTATGCGGCGTAATTATGATTACGGTCGGCAGACTGATCCTCGGAGATCGCGGTGCCCGCAAAGAGCGACAGCAAGCATCCGAAGGTTCGGGCCCTCCTCGAAGAGGGTACGTTGAACCCTGCACCCGACAAGGTCCACGATCCGAAATTCCACGACAGCGAGTTCTTCGACCCCCGCGACGTTGTGCAGGTCAAATACGAGATGCTGCGCCGCGTGTCGCTCGAGAATGCGTCGATCGCCAACGCAACGGAAGAATACGGTGTGTCGAGGCCGACGTACTATCAGACCAAGGCCAGCTTCGACGAAGCGGGGATCGCCGGGCTCGTGCCGAAGAAGCGGGGACCACGCGGCCCTCACAAGCTCCAAGGCGAGGTACTGGAATTTATTCAAAAACAACTTATCGCTGGCAAGCCCATTCGAGCGCGCGAGCTGGCAAAGCTGGTCCGGGAGAAATTCGACCTGGATGTACACCCGAGGACGATCGAGAGAGCGGTCGCCGTAAAAAAAACTCCGAGATGACGTCGAACGCTACACGCAGTTCGGAAGTGCCATCAAGCGTTGTGACCCAATACGAAACTCTACGCAGAGCCGCACTGGGCGGGGTGCTGCAGCCCGAAGCTCGGTGGGGGCTCATGCTTTTTCTCCGTCGAGGCATGTGGGGATGGATACGAGCCGTCGCGATAGGTAGTGCGAGCGTGTCCCGGCAGCCGAGTGGCTCGTTGTCGTTGAGCTGGACGGCCTCGGACGGACACAGAGCCATCGTTCATGTTTTGGCAGCATTGGCGATGAACGCCGGCAATGGAGGAGCAACACCATGAGCGATTCGTTGAAAGTCCAGCCTCACCATCTCGAGCGGGGCGCGTACCTGTACATTCGGCAGTCATCCATGCGCCAGGTCCTCGAAAACATCGAGAGCACGAAGCGTCAATACGCACTTCGTAGCCGGGCCATCGGGCTTGGTTGGCGCGACGATCAGATCATCGTCATCGACTGCGATCAGGGCGAGTCGGGCGCGTCGGCGACGTGGCGCGAGGGTTTTCAACGTCTGGTCACAGATGTGGGAATGGGCCACGCCGGCATCGTCATGGGGCTCGAGGTTTCGCGCTTGGCGAGGAACAACGCTGACTGGCACCGTTTGCTGGAGATCTGTGCGTTGGCCGACACCCTGATCCTCGACGAGGATGGAATCTACGAACCGACAAACTTCAACGACCGTCTGCTGCTCGGTCTCAAAGGAACAATGAGCGAAGCCGAGCTTCACGTCCTCAAAGCCAGGCTGCGCGGCGGAATCCTCAATAAGGTGCGACGCGGCGAGTATCGATGTCCGCTGCCCACGGGCTTTGCTTACGATGAGGCTGGCAACGTGGTGCTCGACCCCGACGCGCAGATCCGACAAACGATCGCCTACTTCTTCGAGACGTTCTTGCGTGTCGGCTCGGCGTGCCAGACGGTGAAGGTGTTTCGGAAGGAAGGCCTTTGTTTCCCATCTCGACGTCTCGGCGGCACCACAGTGTTCCAACCGCTGACTGCGTCGAGCGCTATGCGCGTGCTGAACAACCCGCGTTACGCGGGCGTCTACGTATACGGACGTCGACGGTATCGGCGAGCTGCCGATGGCACGAAAAAGATACAGCGAAAGCACGAGTACAGTGAGTGGCTCGCCTGCATTCCGAATGCTCATCCCGGCTACATTAGCTGGGAGCAACATCAGCAGAACCTCAAACTACTCGCGACCAACGGTCGAGGCTACGAACTAGCGCGAGTGTCGCCGCCGCGCGAAGGCGTAGCCCTGCTGCAGGGCCGCGCGGTGTGCGGCCGATGCGGCAGACATTTCCGCGTCCGTTATGTCTCGCGGCGAGGAAAGCGAGAAGCCTGGTATGTCTGTGACCGTGCAAATGCTACGCTCGGTTGGCCGAACTGCCAATCCATCGCGGGGCAGGCTGTTGACGAAGCCATCGGGGCGCTCGTCGCCGAGAGGATGACGCCTGCCGCCGTGGAGCTGGCGCTCGAGATCCGACGAGAGATCGAGGCTCGGCACGAAGAGGCGGATCAACTACGGTGTCGTGCCATCGAGCGTGCGCAGATCGAAGCCGATCTCGCGCAGCGCCGCTTCATGCTGGTAGATCCGAGCAATCGTCTCGTTGCCGACACGCTCGAGGCCGAGTGGAACGACAAGCTGCGCGCGCTGGCCCAGGCGCGAGAGGAACGAGAACGTGGGCGACAGCAGGACCAACTCGTCGTAGATGATACGATCCGCCAGCGGCTGGTTGTGATGACGACGGACTTCAAGAAGCTCTGGAATGATCCATGCACGGCGAACCGTGAGCGGAAACGACTGCTCGCCTACATCATCGAGGATGCCACACTGATCAAACTGCCAAGGGAGGGAATCACGAACATCCATGTACGCTTCAAGGGCGGCAAAACCGAAACGTTGACGACGCTCAACCCAAAGTCATCGGCGCAGCAGATCAAGACGCCGACGACCATCGTCGAACTCGTGAACAAACTCCTGGACGATCACATCTACTCCGAAATCGCCGACATTCTCAATCAGCAGGGACTTCGTCCCGGCGGATCGGCCCGACCGGGGCGCAGCAGCACTCGTTTCACTGCCCTGCGCGTCGCCTATCTTGTCCATAGATACGCACTTCGCTCTCGCTACGAGCGGCTTCGCGATCGCGGCATGCTGACGGCAGCAGAAGCGGCGGCTCGCCTCTGCATCCATGAAGCGACCGTTATCCGCTGGGCGGAATACGGCCTCATCACGAGGCACGCCTATAATGCGCACGCATACCTTTACGAGATGCCAGATTCGAACCAACCCGCCAAGCATAGCAGCCGCTGGGACCCGCTAGTTGATCGAGCAGCGGCTCTCAAAATAGCGAAAGAATCAAAA
>WNFO01000063.1_pt1 | contig 70520 bp, 67 predicted proteins | sample 5400251 | NCBI WGS metagenome assembly WNFO01 (sample SAMN13153354, study PRJNA577476) | soil metagenome | isolation source: 100 cm saprolite under Madrone tree | place: USA:California | collected 2016-06-14 | reverse complement strand
GTCCCAAGATTTACATACACCGGGCTGAATTTGCCGAAAGTCTGTCCGTAGTCTTTTCCAGCCACCACCATGCCCACTTGCTTGCCGCTAATCGGCGCAAAGTGATCGAAGGGCGCAGGATCCTTGTACGGAGGCGCGGGACGATCCTGATAGGGCTCGAGGACATCCCCGCGTTGCATGAACCCGCACGAGAAAGTGACCTGAGCGACGGAAACCTTGGGCAGGACGTTAACCACACGGAGCTGTCCCAAATCCATATAGGGCGTGCCCATGGCCCTCAGCAGCTTTGCCTGCCACTTAAACCACGGCACGTCCGTGGGATCTTTGTACGGCCGCACAACCGTGAACCGGTCGCCCACGCGGACACCTTTGTCCTGGCCGCGATTGATGTGCACATAGTCACCGCGGGTAAAGGTGATCTTGTAGTTCGACTGCTCTCCGGAGACCAGCCGCGCCTCGTCCGGCACTCTCTGGTCCGTAACGAAACCCGAACAATTGACGGTGCTGTAGTCGACTTGCGGAATTGGGGTAACCGGGGCTGCGAGTTGTGCCGAACATACGGCAGCACCCAGGAAGACCGACAATGACAAGACAGCGATTCTAGCGAGCATTCCGTAACTCCTTCGAAAACACGCCCGACGGGCCGTGCATAGTCTATTCCTAGCGAAAGTATCAGGGCCGGTATCACGCGTCAACCAATTGGCTGCGGTTGTTTTACACTTTTGATACGGGCGCAGGCGCCGGATACGGCATACTATTAGCCTGTATTTTCAACGGCTTGGCGGCATAGGGTACGGTATGGGTCTCTTTGGCACTGGGTTACGGCGGATTTGCGCGGTCGCGGCAGCTTCTACTGCGGCCGAAATGGCCAAGCTGGTTCGCCTTGCATTAAGGCAAACCAGGACCGTCGAATTGCGCCTCGATTGGCTGACCAGTGATGCAGAACGTGCCGAGTTCCTCGCGTGGCTGAAGAAGAGCAAGTTTTCAAGTGCCACATTTATAGCCACCTGCCGGCGCCGCGAGGGTGGAGGCAAGTTTGCTGGGGGTATTGACCGCGAACTGTACTGGCTCATTCAGGCTCGCGAAGCCGGTTGCCAATGGTGCGATCTCGAAGTGGAAACCTTGCGCAAACTTCCCGGCCAGTCCGTTCGGGAATATCCCGTGCCGCCGCGCGTCTTGCTTTCTGTCCACGACTTTGACCGCACGCCGGATTTGCCTCGAACCATGAATCCGCCGCGGCACGGCGGGGTCGATGCCGTGAAGATCGCCGCCCAAGCGCGGAGCATTCGCGACAGCGTGCGGCTCCTGCGTTTGGCGCGCAGCTCGAAGAATTTTGTCGCCGTTCCCATGGGAGAAGCCGGCTTGCCCGCGCGGATCCTCGCTTTGCGGGAAGGAAGCGCGCTGGCTTACGCCCCCGTCGCGGCAGCGACCGCCCCGGGCCAGGTTTCTCTCGACAAGATGAAACATCTCTACCGCGCTCACGCTCTCACGCGTCGAACTAGCGTCTACGGAGTGGTTGGTGAGCCCGTCGGCCACTCCCTCTCACCGTTAATGCACAATACAGGTTTTGTCGCCCGCCACATTGACGCCGTCTATCTCCCATTCCTTGTCCATGAGCTTCCTGATTTTCTGGCTGCCGTCCACGAATATGGCGTCCGCGGATTCAGTGTCACTCATCCGCACAAGCAGGCCATCCTTAAGTACTTGCAGAAGTGCGATCCTCTCGCCGCGGAAATTGGAGCGGTGAACACTGTAGTCGTTCGCCCCGGCGGCTCTCTCTATGGCTTCAATACCGACTACCTCGGCGTACTCCGCGCGCTCGAGAAAAAGCTCCCCATCAAGGGTAGCCGCGTCTTGATCTATGGGGCGGGTGGCGCGGCGCGGGCAGCCGCTTTTGCGCTAGTCCGCTCCGGCGCAGCCGTTGCTATCTGCGCGCGGCGCGAAAAGGCCGCCAGGGAACTCGCGCGCGCCTTCGGCGGAGAGGTCGTGCCCCGCTCTGCCTTGCGCTCCGCGTCGTTCGACGCCATCCTCAACGCAACCCCCGTCGGCATGCATCCCCACTATGGCGTTTCTCCGCTTGCGCCCAGCGAGTTAAATTGCCGGGTCGTCATGGACCTGATCAATCGCCCACAGAGGACCCAGCTCTTGAAGATCGCCGCCCAGAGAGGCATCGCCACTGTCCCTGGCGTCGAAATGCTTCTCGCGCAAGGCTTTGCTCAATGGGGGGTCTGGCTGAACAGGCGCGCCCCCGAAGCGCCCATGCGCCGCGCCGTCCTCGCCGCCCTCCGCGCAGAAGAAAACTCCCGCGCCCGCTAGCCGCAAAACTAAATTGATCCGCAATTTCGGCAGCGGTCAGTTTCCGATTACCCGTGCGGGCACTACTGCCATCAGTGCCGGTCTCACCGGGACACGTACGACATTTCTTACTTTCTCGCTCGTGGTATAATACCCACAGGAACATAATCACCCCATAAATAGCCAGGACGGGAATATGACGGGTCGTATAAAGTTACACAGTTCGGCTAAGTCATTACGGCATTGCATTGTGGTTTTGGCGGCGGCTATCCTTGTGGGCTGTGGTTCTGGTGCGAACACCTCTATTCCAACCGGTCCTGTTTTGACTGGCAATACCTCCGTGACCGTGCTGCTTTCTAGTTCCGCTAACGACCAGTTGTCGCAATTCACGCTGGACATTTCCAACATCTCTCTAACTGACCAAACGGGGAACACCGTCAACTTATTTAGCTCGCCCACAACGCAGAACGCCGATTTTATACACCTGAACGGAAGTTCGACACCTTTGGCGACGGTCACTGTTCCGCAAGGTGTTTATAATGCGGCCAGAATGACAATTGGGTACTCCAGTTTTACTTGCATATCCCTGGATTCAACCGGAGGGGTTCAGTCTGGCACTTTCGCTTATGGGGGCACGCCAGCTTCACAGGTGACTGTCAACATGCCCGAACCGATAACCATTAAGGGAACAGCCGTAGGGCTGCAAGTAGATTTGGCTGTGTCCACGTCGGCTACATACTCCGGCTGTAGCGGAGCGGGCTCAGCGACTTATTCGATCGCGCCAACATTGAACGTTACTCCGGTTGCGATCGCGTCTCAGCCGACGAATGACCAAAACGGCAAAGTGTCAGGACTGAACGGACGAGTGGTTTCCGTCGATGCGACCGCGGACAGTTTCAGCCTGGCAACAGACAACGGGTATTCCATTGGATCCGTGCCCGATGGTTCATCGGTACCCATTGTTACGAGTTCCAACACCGTGTACCAGGGAATTGCTGACCTTTCCGTGCTGGCCCCCGGAATGTTCGTCGACATGGATGCGGCGATTCAAGCGAATGGTTCGCTGTTAGCTGTACGTGTTTCGGTGCAAGACCAAAGCGCTGCTAACGTTTATATCGGCCCCCTGATGACCGTATATCCTCCCAGCAACGGCGTCACCGTCTTTAACGTTTTTGGCCAGCAGCAGCAAGGTGATGACTATTCCACGAACCCGCCCAATTGGTCGCCATTCGGCTTCAACAGCTTCATTTCTTTCCAAATCTCAGGCCGGTTCAGCGCCTCCCAGATCCAGAGCCTTCCCTTCACTGCCACGTTCAGCGGCTCGAACATGGTTGCGGGTCAGAAAGTCTACGTTTCCGCGCGGGCGGTTACCTGTTGTGGAGCAGGCTCAGAAACGCAAGCTACCACGATCACGCTGATACCGCAGACTATCAACGGCACGGTCAGCGGCGTCTCCAGCGTCGGCAACTTCGCTGTTTACACCGTTACGCTTGCTGCTTACGACCTATTCCCGGCTCTAGCTGTGCAACCGGGTCAGACGACTGTGCTTGCGAATCCAGGCAGCGTCATTGCCTATGTGGACAGCGGCACGCAGATGCTCCATACCAAGCCCCTGACTGCGGGCAGTGTCCTGCGCTTCAACGGATTAGTGTTCAACGATAACGGGACGCTGAGGATGGACTGCGCTCAGGTGAATGACGGCATTGCAGAGTAGCCGCTAAAATTCAATCTGGTCCATACTGCCTGATTTACCGGAAAATGACCACAACGTCGATTTTCCAGTTAACATCGCGGTCAGTAATCTGGTATATAATACTTGTGAAGTAGTTCGCCTTTCCGTAAGGAACCTCGGTTACAACCTGAATGCCCCTTTTTGGGGATTTCTGTATCCGCCCAGCGCTCGAAGTACCGCGCTGGCGTTCCTTACTCCTCGTCGGATGACAGTTCCATGGCCACACTAACCCATTTAGAATCAACACTTACAGAATGCCCGCAAGTGTTGATTCTAAACGACTTACATGAACTCTAAGTTCTTTAGATGCAACACTTATGAAAAACACGGGGAGGGGGGTACTCACCTAGCTGTGGCATCGTTCTTCCCGATGAGGAGGGCCTGCTCCGTCCAAAATACCTCGGCCCCTGGCGAATAATCCGGGTCCACCCGAAGTAATGTAATAATGGGTCTCTTTTTTCGTGAGCTGAAAACTGTTGATCGAAGATTCCGCCCCGCCCCGAGCATCTCGGAGACTCGGTCGGAACCGTGAACCTACTCCCATGATCCAGCCGGACTTCCGCGAATTCCAACGCCTCGCCAAACAGGGCAACCTCATCCCGGTCTATGACGTTTTTTCCGCTGATTTGCTGACTCCGGTCAGCGCCTATCTGCGAATCGCCCAGGGCGCGCGATACTCCTTCCTGCTCGAAAGTGTCGAGGGCGGCGAAAAGATCGCGCGCTACACGTTTGCGGGCGCGCACCCCGAGGAAGTCTTCCGCTACGCCAACGGCGCCTGCGTCATGGAGAGCCGCGACCGCATCGTTTGGGAAGAGCGCGACCCCATTTCGTTCCTGCGCGAGCGCATCGAGCGTTTCCGTCCCGTGCGGCTTCCCGGATTGCCTCCGCTGGTCGCCGGCGCCATCGGCTATTTTAGCTACGACATGGTGCGGCTCATCGAGCGCCTCCCCAAGCGCCTTCGCGATGAAATCGGCCTCTATGACGCAATGCTGATGTTCTATCACGGCCTCGTCGCATTCGATCACGTGCAGCACCGCTTGTGGATCGTCCACAATGTTTTCACCGAAGGCCCCCGCAGCCTTCGCGCGAAATACAACGCCGCCGTGCGTGAAATCAAAGAGACGCGCAGGCAGCTTAATGAGCCTGTGGCCGCCGAACAGCCGAAGAAACCATCGAAAGCAAAGAAACGCGCACCGCTAAAGGTGACTTCCAATTTTCGCCGCACCGAATACTTGGCTGCCGTTCGCAAAGCGAAGCAATACATTCGCGCCGGGGATATTTTTCAGGTCGTGCTGAGCCAGCGCTTCTCCGCGAAAACGAGCGCCGAGCCTTTCGAGGTCTACCGCGAGCTGCGGGCGTTGAATCCCTCTCCTTACCTTTTCTACCTGCAACTGAACGACGTCGCCGTTGTTGGCAGCTCTCCGGAAATGCTCGTCAAAGTTCAGGGACGCGATGTTTTCTACCGCCCCATCGCCGGCACGCGTTGGCGCGGCAAGGACGAAGCCGAAGATCAGCGCCTCGAACGCGAAATGCTGGCCAGCGAAAAGGAGCGCGCCGAACACATCATGCTCGTGGATCTCGGGCGCAACGATCTCGGCCGCGTCTGTGATTACGGCACGGTCAAGCCAGAAAAACTGCTTACTGTCGAGCGCTACTCGCACGTGATGCATCTGGTTTCCAGCCTGCGCGGCCGCCTCCGCGAGGACGTGGATTGTTTCGACGCGCTGATGGCCTGTTTTCCGGCCGGCACCGTCTCCGGCGCGCCCAAAGTTCGCGCCATGGAAATCATCGAAGAACTCGAGCGCACGCGCCGCGGAATTTATGCTGGCGGGATTCTCTACCTCGATTTCGCGGGCAACCTCGATTCCTGCATCGCGCTTCGTACCATGGTCATGAAGAATGGCATTGCTTACGTTCAAGCTGGCGGCGGAATAGTTGCAGATTCCACGCCAGAGGGTGAATATCAAGAGAGCGTGAACAAGTCCAAGGCCTTGCTCACGGCGCTGGAAAGAGCGCACCGGCGCTAGTGGGACAGACTTTAGCTTACTTTGGAATCCCGCAGCCGGCCGGCCGACCGTGCTAGGATTCCTCTCGAAAGGAGAACGCACCGTATGGCACGCAAAGTAGCTTATTGGGTGACCACTATTCTGCTGGCTGCAGCGACACTCCCTGCCGCGTACGCTTACTTGTCGGGCAGTCCGCAGGCGGTTCAGGGATTCGCGCACGTGGGATACCCGCAACAGCTGCGAATTATTCTGGGGATCGCCAAACCCCTTGGCGCGATCGCCCTCATCGTTCCCGGCATGGCCGTACTCAAGGAGTGGGCCTATGCCGGATTCACATTCGCGTGGATCTGCGCATTTTTCGCGCACTATCTGGCAAAAGAAGGCCCGGTTGCGTACGGGCCTCTGGTGCTTCTGGGCATCCTTGCCATCTCCTATCTGACCCGCCCGCCGAGCCGCCAGTGCCAGGCTAGAGTCGCGCCGATCGAGTCAAGTCAAAAATCGTGACGGTAGTATCGATTGCGTGCAGGTGACGGGCGTTCCGTAGATACAGCTTTAGTCTGTCCGCCTGACCGCAAGGCCAAATTGATCCGCCGAAGCAAATCTTGACGGCCTTCAAGCCGGAGGAACGGTATTAGAATTAGGAGGCAAGTACGGCGACATGATTCTGCTTCTCGACAACTACGATTCCTTCACCTACAACCTCGCGCAGTATCTCGGCGAACTCGGTTGCCAAGTCGAAGTGCATCGCAATGACAAGATTACCGTCGAAGAAATTTCCCGGCGAAAGCCGGAACGCATCGTGATTTCGCCGGGTCCTTGTACTCCGCAGGAAGCGGGGATTTCCGTGGAACTGGTCGAGCGTCTCGCAGGAAAATTCCCCATCCTCGGTGTCTGCTTAGGCCATCAAGCCATCGGCGCTGCGTTCGGCGGCAAGATCGTCCGCGCCCCGAAGCTCTTCCACGGCAAAACCAGCAAGATCCATCACGACGGCAGGAATATTTTCCGCAAGCTGCCCGATCCTTTCACCGCCACGCGCTACCATTCCCTCATCGTCGAAAAAAAATCGTTGCCGCGTGAGCTTGCTATCACCGCCGAGACCGACGACGGCATCATCATGGGCCTCCGCCACCGCCGTCACAAAATCGAAGGCGTGCAGTTCCATCCCGAATCCGTCCTCACCGATTCCGGCAAGCAGCTCCTTAAGAACTTCCTGGCTTTGTAAGACGCGTTACCAAGGGGCAGTGCGAGCTTTTGTAAGTCACAAGGCAGGGTGAAATGAAAAGACTCATCGCCCAGTAGTCTTGATACTAGGTCTGGCGCATTGCCAAGCAGCTAAGGAAGAGAACAGCGGCAGCCGTCTTGTGCTGCCAAACCCCAAGTTATTGAGATGTAGGTCTTCCGATTGCTTTCAGTTGTGGCTAGATAAATCTGCAGAAGCAAATGCTATATTCCCGAAGCAAGTGATTATTGACATGGATCAAAGCTGCCTCTACGGCATGACAGCGCTATACGACAAATCCATCCCCCTGAGCGACGTAAAGGCGGCGATAGATGGGCGTTACGGGAAATGGGCCTTACCGTCAAATGACGATGCTGCGGTGTCCTTAAAACTCTGGCGTGTGGAGCCCGAGAAGTTCGCGATTCAATTAAGCATAGCCGACAAAAAAGATGCAAAAAGGAACATAGCTGAGGCGGGAGCGAAACGGGCTATATACATAGCCTTTGGAGGAACGTCCGCGTGCAGTATCCCCTGAGCTAACGGTTTCCGGCGCTCATTTCGTGAAATCTTTACCAGCTCAAATCCGCCAATATGGCCCCGTAAATTTCCATCCCCCTCCATAAATGCCCCAGCCGCAAATTTTCATCCGAGCTGTGCTGATGATTGTCGTAGTTCACGATAGGCACGCCAATCCACGGCAGACCAAGGTCCTCAAAAATGTACATCGGCACGCTCCCGCCCAGCGTTGGCGCAATGACCGCGTTGCCGCCAGTCGCGTTTTGCATCAGCTGTACCAGCGCTTTAGAAACCGGCAAATCCATCGACGTTCGCGAGGCTGGATAATTCCAAACATCCTTTACCACGCGGACGACATGCGGATGTCCCAATCGTTCCTCCGCTGTGGGGACATCTGTAGTGACGTAATAGCCTTGTTTGCGGATGAACGCGACTACTTGCTCGAATTTCTTGTCGGGATCTTCACCTTTCACCAGCCGCACATCGAGCGCGGCTTCGGCCTTGTCCGGCACAATGTTTTGCGTTTGTTCCCCTACGTAGGCACTGCGCAAGCCGCGAATATTCAGTGAAGGGAGCTGAAGCAACTCGACAAGCCGCTTGCCGCTGCCCTCTGGTTTGGCGAACTGCAGCTCTCTTTCGAGTTCGCCGTCGTTGTTGGGCATTTCCTCCAGCGCTTTTTTCTCGGTGGTTCCCAGTGGCACCACATCATCGTAAAAGCCCTCAATCAGTACGCGGCCATCCTCCGATTTCATCGAAGCGAGAAGCCGTGCCAGCTCGAAACCTGGATTTGGCGCCCAGTTTCCGTAGTGCCCACTGTGCAGCGCGCGAATTGGCCCAAACGTCGCAATTTGAAATCCCAGAACGCCCCGATTGCCGAAAAAGACCAGAGGCCGCCCGCTCTGATGCACCGGCCCATCACCCGTGATCATCAGGTCCGCCCCTAGCAAATTCTTGTGCAACTCTAGCGTTCGCTGCAGATTTGGCGAGCCTGCCTCTTCTTCGCCTTCCAAAACGAGTTTCAAGTTGACGGCCAAGGGAATTTTCTTCGCCCGCAACGCATCGATTGCCGCCAGCACCGCTACGATTGGCGATTTGTCATCGGAAGACGAACGCGCGTAGATTCGCCAGTCATCGCTATACACCGCACGATGTTGCGCGCTGTTTTCCGGAAAGGGGATGCGCTTTCCGCCCGCTTCGATGGCGGCATCACGAAGCACCGGCTCAAATGGTTTCCCATCCGTCCACGCGGCGGGATCCACCGGCTGCCCATCATAATGCGCGTAGAAAATCACCGTGCGTTTCGCTTCCGCCGAAATCAATTTCCCAAAGACTACGGGCCCGCGCCCGCTGATGGGGAGCAAATGCGTTTCGATGCCGCGTGCTTCCAGCATTTCGACCAGATGCGCCGCGTTTTTCTGGATGTTTGGCGTGTCGCTCGCAACATTGGGGATGGCAAGAAATTCGCTCAGCTCTCGCATGATGCGGTCCTCATTGTCCATCCGGTATTCGCGCACTGCCTGCGCGACCTGTGCAGGCGCTGGTGCACTTGGCTTCTGCGCGAGCGCCGGGCTCGGCAAAAAAGCAATCAACAGACTGACCGCAATATTTCGCAAAGGTTCCCTCCACTGGCGTTGCCAGTTCCGACCTTGCAATTCCAAGCGTTTTCTCGAAACGAAATCCTTATCGTGAATTTAACTCTTGCTAGTGAACGCCACCAGGGCCGCTAGTTTCTCGTTTGCCGCCCCCGAGGAAATTACAAAACTAGCAAGGCCTGCTGCTTCTCGAAAATTCGCAGCCACACCAGCGGCGACAAGCACAGCCGCGGCATTGATCACCACAATATCCCGCGCCGGCCCTGCTTCGTTTTCCAGAATACGGTGGATGATCGCCGCATTTTCGGCCGGCGTTCCTCCGCGAATCGATTTGAGCGGCGCGCGCGCCACGCCGAACTCTTCCGGCGTCACCGTGAAGCGCCGGACTGTGCCGCCTCGGACTTCGGCAATCATCGTCTCCCCGAAAAGCGAAATTTCGTCCAGCCCCCCAGCGCCATGCAAAACAAACGCGCGCTCGACACCTAACTCAGCAAGAGTCGCCGCGATCAAGTCGATCACGTCCACTGAAAAAACGCCCAGTACTTGTGACTGCGCCCCCGCGGGATTCGTGAGCGGGCCCAGCAAATTGAAGACGGTGCGCACGCCAATCTGTTTTCGTGCTGGAGCCGCATGCCGAGCCGCCGTATGAGCAGCTTGCGCAAACAAGAATCCAATGCCAATCTCCCGGATCGCCCGCCCATACCGGTCGAATGGCAGGTCAATCCGCACCCCCAACTCTTCCAACACATCCGCAGAGCCGCTCCGCGAACTGGCCGCGCGGTTCCCATGCTTGGCCACACGCGCGCCCGCCGCTGCCGCAACGATCGCCGCAGCCGTAGAAATATTAAACGTGTTCGCGCCGTCGCCGCCGGTTCCGCACGTGTCCACCATATTCGGGGGGCGTGCTTCGCCATCCGCGAACACGCGTGTGGCGTGCCGCCGCATCACGGTCGCGAATCCCGCGAGTTCCTGCACTTCAATCGGCCGCCGGTTGAGCGCTACGAGCAGCCGCACGATTTCCGCCGTGTCCACGCGCCCAGAGAGCAGCTCTTCCATCGCCGCTTCCGCTTCCGCGCGCTTCAGGATGTGCCCTGTGTCAACCCACTCGATCAGCGACGATCTCATTTCAATGCCATTTCGCGCGTCCTTGCTCCGTTTCTGCCTTCCGGGTAAACTTCTATGTTTCCATTGACGTCAAAATTCTAACACTAGCAGACTGTCACAAAGTCGAACGGAAAACGGAACTGCGATGAAGATTCACGAGTATCAGGCGAAAGCGATTCTCTCGCGCTACGGCGTCACCACTCCCCGCGGCGAAGTCGCCTTCACCCGGGAAGAAGCGCGCGAAGCGGCGCATCGCCTGAGATCGCACGTCAATGTCGTCGTGGTGAAAGCGCAGATTCACGCCGGCGGCCGCGGCAAAGCTGGCGGCGTAAAACTGGCGCGTTCGTCCGACGAAGCCGCAGATCTCGCCAGCCACATTCTGGGCATGAAGCTGGTCACTCCGCAAACCGGCCCCGCCGGCCGCATCGTCAAACGCCTGCTCATCGAAGAAGGCCTGGACATCAAGCGCGAACTTTATCTCGGCCTGCTCGTCGATCGCGCCACCGGCCGTGTCGTCTTCATGGCCAGCGCCGCCGGCGGCATGGAAATCGAGGAAGTCGCCAAGGACAATCCCGGCGCTATCTTGCGCGAAACGATTCATCCGGCAGTAGGTCTGCAGCCTTACCAGGCTCGCAAAATCGCGTTCGGCCTCGGCTTGCCGAGTGAAGTCGTGAACAACGCAACGCCTTTCCTCGAGGCTCTCTACCGTGCCTTCATTGATACCGACGCTTCCATGCTGGAAATCAATCCTTGTGTGCTCACTGGCGATGGCAAACTTGTCGCGCTCGACGCCAAGATGGCTTTCGACGACAACGCGCTCTTCCGTCACAAGGACCTTCGCGAACTGCGCGACTTCGATGAGGAGGATCCTCTCGAGGTCGAGGCCTCCAAGTACGGCCTCAACTACATCAAGCTCGATGGCAGTGTCGCTTGCATGGTTAACGGCGCCGGTCTGGCCATGGCCACCATGGACATCATTAAGTACGCCGGCGGCTCTCCTGCGAACTTCCTGGACGTCGGCGGCGGCGCTTCTGCCGAGCAGGTGAAGAACGCTTTCCGCATTCTCATGAGCGATCCAGCCGTGAAAGCCGTGTTCATCAATATTTTCGGCGGCATCCTGCGTTGTGACATTCTCGCCACCGGCGTAGTCGCCGCCGCTAAGGATCTGAAATTGACCGTTCCCGTCGTCGTGCGCATGGAAGGAACCAACGTCGAAGCCGGCCAGCAAATTCTCCGTGAAAGCGGCCTCAACTTCACCATCGCCGAAGGCATGAAGGATGGCGCAGAAAAAGTCGTGAAACTTGCAGGAGGTGCGCGATGAGCGTCCTGGTTAATGAAAAAACGCGCCTCATCGTCCAAGGCTTCACTGGCCGCGAAGGCACTTTTCACGCGCAGCAAATGATTGAGTACGGCACAAACGTTGTTGGCGGTGTCACTCCCGGCAAAGGCGGAACGAAACATCTCGAGCGTCCAGTGTTCAACACTGTCGCCGAAGCCGCGAAAGCCACTGGCGCAAACGCCTCTGTGATTTTCGTTCCCCCACAATACGCTGCCGACGCCATTCTCGAAGCCGCGGACGCGCAACTCCCGCTCGCCGTCTGCATCACCGAAGGCATCCCCGCCCTCGACATGGTGCGCGTCGCGAGCGTCGTGGATTTCAAGAAAACGCGCCTCATCGGGCCCAACTGTCCAGGCATCATCTCTCCCGGCAAATGCAAAATCGGCATCATGCCCGGCCGCATCCACAAACAGGGAAACGTTGGCGTCGTCAGCCGCAGCGGCACCTTGACCTACGAAGCTGTCCATCAGCTCACACAACTCGGCATCGGTCAATCCACCTGCATCGGCATCGGCGGCGATCCCATCATCGGCACAACGTTCCTCGACGCGATCCAGCTTTTCAACGACGATGCCGACACGCACGCCGTCATTTTGATTGGCGAAATCGGCGGCAACGCCGAGGAGCGCGCTTCCGAGTGGATTAAGGCCAACATGAAAAAGCCTGTTGTCGGCTTTATCGCCGGTCAGACCGCACCGCCGGGACGCCGAATGGGTCATGCCGGCGCGATCATCAGCGGTGGCCAGGGCACCGCCAAGGACAAATACGCCGCGATGGCCGCCGCCGGCATCCGCACCGTGGAAAGTCCCGCGGACCTCGGCTCGACTCTTGCCGCCGCTTTGAAATGAATGAGAAAGAATGAAGTAAAGAAGTAACGAAGTAATGATATAACGTCTTGAAATGTGGGGGGCCGCGATGCCCATCAAGACGTACAAAGACCTGAACGTTTTTCGGGAGTCGTACGAGTTAGCCCTCGATATTTCGCGTGCGACGCGAAGATTTCCGGCGGCAGAACAATTTGAGCTGGCGAGGCAACTCCGCCGTTCCGCTCGATCAATACCGGCTAATATTGTGGAGGGATGGGCGAAGCGATCAGCCGCAGCGGAATTCAAGAGATACTTGCAGATTGCGATTGGCTCGTGCGACGAGTGCAAACTATGGTTAGAAATGAGCCGCGATGAAGGTTTCCTGAACACCGAAGAATGCTCGCTTCTCACTAACAAATTCAATATCGTGGGAGCGATGCTAAAAAGTCTTTGGAAGCAATGGAAGAACTTTCAGGTCTGAGTTTTTCGGCTTTCTTTATTCTCGTTACATCTTTACTTCATTACTTCACTCTTCTCAGGAGATCATTGTGGCACTCGAACGCACTTTTGCAATCATCAAGCCAGACGCCGTTGCGCGCAATCTTCAAGGTGAAATTCTATCGCGCATTCACAAAGCTGGCTTCCGCATTGTGGCCATCAAAACAATGATCCTGACTCAGGGCGAGGCCGCTGGCTTTTATGCCATCCATAAAGAGCGCCCCTTCTTTGGCGAACTTTGTAGCTTCATGTGCTCTGGCAAAATCTTCGCTCTCGTCCTCGAGGCCGAAGGCGCGATCCAGAAATGGCGCGACACCATGGGCGCCACCGATCCCAAGAAAGCCGCTCCCGGCACCATTCGCCACGATCTCGGCACCAGCATCGGCAACAATTGCACCCACGGCTCCGATGCCTCAGAGACCGCGGCCTTCGAGATTCGCTACTTTTTCTCCGGCCTCGAACTCATCTGATCCGTCGCTTTCTACACCGCCCTAATCAGGCCGGTCGGGACTTTCCATCTTCTTGTGCTTCTGATTCTCAAAAAACACGGCTGCAGCTCCCGCTGCTCCCCTGCCGATGGCAGCGAATAGGAATGGCTTCCGCAGTCGGCCACCTTTGACCGCTTCGTTCTTCCCGGGATTGTCCTCTGGGGGATCCAAGATCACTCGATAAGATTCTCCTTCGGCAATCGTCCGCGTCTCTTCCCGATATGAAAACTGCAACGATCCTCGGCGTGCGTAGATGCGTAATTCTTTTGGACCAATGATGGTCACCTGCCCAATTGTCCGTGCATTTTCTAATGAGCGAATAAGCGCTTCCAGTAGGGCGATTTCCAGTGCAGCGGCCCTCGTAGTGCGGAAGACCAGCGTTCCCCTGCCAAGCTCCGCCACCATGTTTTGCACGCCGTTTGCCCCGCTCCGGACGATCACGTCGCTTTCTTCGGCAAGATCGAGCGCCGTTGCATCACCGCGCAAAAGCAGCACGCCTCCCGGTTCGGTTGAGAAGTGGTCGCCGTCATAGATCGTTGCTCCCTCCGAAACTGCGGCGCTGTTGAGGTGTGCGCGCTCTGCTCCCGCCACCACGCCCAGCACTGCCGGCGATGCCGGGACGGAACTCCATGCCAGGAAAACAGCCATCTCGAGAGCCAAGGAACGGTGGAGGGTCATCGGGCAATACCTCCATGCAGAACGCTCTATTCACGGCCGCAAATTCGGTGCCGGCCCCGTTGAGATACCTGTGAATAGAAGTTGGTCAATTAATGATAACAGATAATATCATGTTAATATGTACAGGTATAGTGTATTTATTAAATAATAGAAGTTGCCACGAAAGGACTTACCGGCCGCTTGGGGTAGAATCCTGCTATGGACCCGCTTCGCGAACTTGGGCGCGCCATCCTCGTTCTCGGAGGATTCCTTGCCGTTCTGGGTGCTCTTCTTTATTTCGGCGGGAAACTTCCTTTTCGCCTCGGCCGGCTGCCCGGCGACATCGTCCATCGCGGCGAACACACCACTTTCTACTTCCCGATCGTCACCTGCTTAGTACTCAGCGCGGCCCTCTCTCTCCTCTTCTGGCTTGCGGGACATCTCCGCAAGTGACGGGGTGTTTCCTTTGCTCCCTTAACCTCATTGAATACGCCCATCTTCCTTCTTTGGGGAACTAACTCGTCTTGATCGGTGTCTTTGAATCCGTTGCTTGGCGAAAGTCGCCTGCAAACTCGGGATCGCCATTTCGCATCTCACCTGCGGTAGACTCAACTCGAATTGACCATGCGAACCTACCGATCCCCGATGCTCCGTCCCATCCTGTCGGTTCTTCTCCTCGCCTCTCCGCTTTTGCTTACATCGCGTCTTATGGCTCAGCAATCCTCCCTCAATTCCTCCTCCTGTCCTTGCACTCTGCGCGGCACGGTAATCGATTCCGTTACCGGCAATCCCGTTCGCGGAGCTTTCGTGCAAGCTTCCACAGGTTCAGCCTGGTCCGCTTTCACAGATGCCGAAGGCAAATTCCAGTTTGACGCGCTGCCCATCGGTCCCATCGCCATTCACGCCGCGAAGCCCGGCTACCTTTCTGAGGATGACTTCGGCTCCCGCGCTCCTAAGAATTTTTCTCTCCAACTGGGGCCGGACGCCGCCCCGGCCGTTCTCAAGCTCACTCCCGAAGGCGTCATTTTTGGACAAATCACTGATGAGGACGGCGAGCCACTCGAAGGTTTGACCGTCTGGCTGTTCTACCGCAATCCGACCGGCCGGGGCCTCTCTCCGAATTCCCGCCTGCGAGCCGTTACCGACGATGAAGGCAAGTTCCGCATTGCCGGACTGCCTCCCGGCACTTGTTACTTGGCAGTTCGCCCAACGGAAGGTCCGGCGCTGACTTCCACCCGGAATGCCCAGGTTCCCCAGGGCTTCGCGCCCATCTATTATCCCGCCGCTCCGGACATTAGTTCGGCAATGCCTATCAAGGTCCGTCCCGGAAGGCCCTCCCAGGCGAACTTTTCCCTAAAACGCGAACCCTTCGTTCGGCTCACCGGGACCGTTTCCGGCTACAGCCCCGAACAGCAGGTAGTTCTCCGTTTGCAGGATTTCCTGGGGGGCCCTATGTCACACGAAATAGCGTTTGATGCCTCCAGTGGTAATTTCCAGTCCAAATGGATTCCTCCAGGTGCTTACACGTTGTTTGCATCGACGAATATTCCAGGTACCTTCGATGCCTCGGTAGCTTTTTCTTCCGCGCGCCAGTCCGTCAACGCCAATTCGACCCAATCCGGCATACATCTTGTCCTTCAGCCCACCATAAACATTCCTGTTGTCGTTCGCGGCCTTCCCCCTGCCAGCTCCGAGGACGAATCATCGCCGAACTTCATGCTTCTTCTTCTTGCCAAAGGCCAAACCGCCCGCGGTCTGTCTCACTACGCGACTAAAGCCAACGCCCCTTCTGCCGCTCCTTCTGGCCCTCTGTCCCTGACCGTCCCAAATGTCGAGCCGGGCACGTACGACGTCAACGCAGCGGTTTACCGTGGCGGCTCTTACTATCTCGAATCGGTTAGTTGGGGCTCAACGAATCTCCTGCGCGAGCCACTTGTTCTGGATTCCGCCGGCGCTGTCCCTCCCATCGACGTGGTCGTTCGGGAAGGCGCTGCCACTCTCAGCGGCACCGTGGTTTCGGGGAACCAGCCCGCTGCCGCAGCTGTGATCGTGTTTCCGCCCGACCGACAAATGCCGCCTGGCTTCGCCTTTTCTGGCGCCGACGGTTCTTTTACGTTGCAGAACCTCGCTCCCGGCGCCTATCGCGTGTTGGCGCTTGATAATTTCACGAGTCTGGATCTCGAAAACCACGACGTTCTGCGCAATATCTCCGCAAGGGCTCAGGAAGTTACACTTGCCCAAGGTCAGACGGCTTCCCTTCGCCTCGAACTCACCACGGTGGAGGAGTGACGCTCATGGCTCGCTTCTTGACTGTCATCCTTCTGCTGTTCGGAACTATCGCTGCATCATCGTCGGCAGCTCCGCCCGCTACCCATCGAATCGGCGGCATCGTCGTTGACGCTCTCACCGGCCAGCCGCTCGGCCTTGTCGAAGTCACCCTTGCTTCCGTAACTACCGTCGACGATCTCCAGACCTTTTTGACCGCCCCGGACGGCCGATTTCTCTTCTCCAATCTGGCTCCCGGAAAATATCGCCTCATGGCTGGGCGCCGCGGTTATGCCGTCCAAGGTTTTAACGCGCATGAAACCTACATGACCGCCATCGTTGCCGGCCCCGGTCAGGACTCCGAGCATCTGCGTTTTCGACTCTCTCCCAGTGGTCTCCTCTCTGGCACCGTTTGCGACCAGTGGAATGATCCCGTGCGGGAGGCTGAGGTCATTCTTTATCAACAGAGCTGGTCCGCCGGCTCGCGCAGCCTGCACGCTGTCAATCGTGCCAATACGGACGACCTGGGCCGTTACCGTTTTGCTCACCTTCTTCCCGGTACTTACGCAATCGGAGTAATTGCGCGCCCCTGGTGGGGCAGCTTCGGGATTCGGCCCTCTGTTATTTCACGGTCTGGCGTGATTGAAGACAGGGGTTCAACGATCACCGCGGACACAGGTACCTCGGTAGCCTCGAATCCGGCGCTGGATCTCGTCTACCCCGTCACTTATTTCCCCAGCGCCACAAGTCTCGCCGGCGCGGCCAAGCTTTCGCTCCTGCCGGGGGCCACGGAAACCGCCGACGTGACCCTCCGGCCGGTCCCTTCAATTCACTTGCACGTTCGCGTGCCCACTGTTCCTGCTCTCGTCAATCAAACCGACGCAACCGACGGCGAGCAAAGCGACCCTGCTCCTGACTCCGGAACAAGCGTTGAGGTCGTCCTCAATGCCGACGGGGAACACGCTAATAACATTGAGGCTCTGCGTACGGGAATCTCACCCGGTCTCTTCGAACTTTCAGGAATTCCGCCCGGCGACATCACCGTCGTCGTGAGCGGCTCTCAGGGTGGGAACGACTCGACAACCCGAACGCAGTCTCTTCAACTCTCCGCGAACATGGAGCTCGACCTCACCCCTCACGGAGCGCTAGCGGACGTCTCAGGGGTCGTCTTGACGCACCTGGATACTACAGAGACCCAGGAGAAGGGTACCGACCAGGTGTCCCAGCCGGAGAGACTCATGTTCACGCTCGAATTCCGCTCGCGCAAAACCGGCGAATCCTACAAGACCTCGGTCTCCAGCAAAGGAGAATTCTCTTTCGCGGGCTCGGCGCTTCCTCCGGGAACTTATCAAGTGGACCTCTCCGATGAGCTATCTCCTCTTCAAGTCAGCTCCCTCGAGGCCACTGGGGCCACGGTTTCCCATCGCACCATCGACATTCCCGCCGGTCAGCCGGTCAAGTTGACTGTCCATATCGCTGAAGCCAAATGCTCCGTCGCGGGTGTCGCCTTCAAGGATGGAAAACCCTTCGCCGGCGCCATGATCCTTCTCGTCCCTCAGGATCCCGACCAGGACCCTTCCCAATTTCACCGCGATCAGTCCGACTCCGACGGCTCCTTCTCCATGGCCCCCATTTTCCCCGGCCGCTACACCCTCCTCGCTCTCGAGAACGGTTGGGACCTTGAGTGGTCCAATCCCGCCGTCCTTTTCCAATATCTCCCCAACGGGCTGCCCGTCGAGCTTAAGCCCGACGCCTCCGTAAGTCTCAACGCCAAAGTCCAGTAGTTTGAGCGTCCTTTCGTTACGTCTTTACTTCCCAGCCTCCTTACATCATCCTTTTCCCTCAATCGGAGTCGCTCCTCATGACCCAGCAACTTACCTTTAACCTGATGCCCGGCCGCAAGACCTGGACCGTCAGCGAGTTGACCGGGAAGATCCGCGACCTCCTCGCAAAAAACTTCACCGACATCTCCGTCCAAGGCGAAGTTTCCAACTGCCGCGAGGCCCAGTCCGGCCACATCTACTTCACTTTGAAGGACGACCGCTCCCAGGTCCGCTGCGTCTACTTCAAGCAGCAGCAGCGCGGCATCAAGTTCCGCCCCGAAGACGGTTTGCAGGTCACCTTGCGTGGCAGCATCAGCATTTACGAGCAGCGCGGCGAATATCAGATTTACGTCGAGAAAATCGATCTCGTGGGGCAAGGCGCGCTGCAACTCGCCTTCGACCAATTGAAAAAACGTCTCGAAGCGGAAGGCCTCTTCGACACCGGGCGAAAAAAACCGCTCCCGCTTCTTCCCAGCCGCATCGGCCTCGTCACTTCGCCAAGAGGCGCGGCCGTCCGAGACGTCGTGCGCATCCTCACGCGCCGCTTTCCCAATGTCCATCTGATGCTCTACCCTGCGCGCGTCCAGGGCGAAGGCGCCGCCGAAGAAATCGTCAAGGCGCTGAAGTTCTTCAACAAGGGGAAACTCGTCGACGTTCTCATCCTCTCGCGCGGCGGCGGCTCCCTGGAAGATTTGCGGGCCTTCAACGAAGAAATCGTAGCGCGCGCGATCTTCGCCTCGGAAATTCCCGTGATCTCCGGCGTCGGCCACGAAACCGATTTTACTATTGCCGATTTCGTCGCCGATGTCCGCGCTTCCACTCCGTCCGCCGCCGCTGAGATCGTCGTCCAGACGCGGCGCGAATTTGACAAGCACATTGCCGAACTGCGCGGCGCTCTCGCCGAACAAATGCGCTATCGCATCCTGGTTCTCAGTCGCCGTATCCACGAGCTTTCCGCGCGCCCGGGATTCCGCCGCCCGCTCGATCTTCTCCACCAGCAGCGACAGCGCGCCGACGAAATGACTTCCCGTCTCGCCCTTGGTCTTCGCGCGCGCCTCGAACAATCCCGCAAGCGCTTCACTGCTGCCCACCTGCGCATCGCTTCCTTCGATTTTCGCATGAAGATTACCGCCTTCCGTCTGCGCCTCGAAAAGCGCACCGCGGAACTTGGAGTCCGCATCGAGCGCGTGCTTCGCGCCAAGCGCGAGCGCTGGCAGCGCCTTGCCTTGCAACTACAGGAACGCGGGCCCTTGAAAGTCCTGGAACGCGGCTACGCCATCGCCACGGACGCCGCCGGCAACCTCCTCCGTGACGCCGCCCAGGTCGCTCTCGGCGACTCCGTCGCCATCCAGCTCCACCGCGGCCGCCTCACAACCGAAGTCAAGAAGAAGGACTTATGAGATTGTTCGCTAAAACTTTGTCATTTCAATGGGCACGTCGGTCAGTACGAAAAGGGCTTACCAAGAAATGTCTATGCGCGAGTTCGTGAGTTTGCCATCTGAGCCGATTAATATGTGGAAGGAGGAATAACGGTCGGGCGGTAGTTCGGTCCCATTTATTGAAATGCGGTCTGACAAAATAACCATGCGATTAGAAGCAGCCTGTATTGTTCCAGTTCCGGAAACGCCGTAGGTTCGGTTCTTCGGATCGTAGTCCTCATGAAGACTGGAACCGTAAAATGCGAGTTCGCCGGGCGTCTTAATACCCTCGAAGATGAACTCACATTCACACTTGAACGATTCGGAAGCCTGTTTGCTGGGAATGCATCCTGGATAGACGGTCCGAATCTTGACATATCGGCTCAATCGCTCATGTCGGACAAACGCTGCAACCCATGGCGACAGAACATAGAAGAATCCCGCTGTTAGGAAGACGAGAACAAAAGCAACGAACATGCGTCGAAAGGTCATATTACCGGTCGAATGGCAAAAATCATTCCTCGTCGGAAGAGGAAGCCACTTTCAGAACGGCGAGGAAGGCTTCTTGCGGAATGTCCACTTGGCCGACGCGCTTCATGCGGCGCTTGCCTTCTTTTTGCTTTTCGAGGAGTTTACGTTTGCGCGTGATGTCGCCGCCGTAGCACTTGGCGAGAACATTTTTGCGGATAGCCGCGACGGTTTCGCGGGCGATGACGCGGCTGCCAATCGCGGCCTGGATCGGCACTTCAAACAGTTGTCGCGGAATCAGCTTTCGCAAGCGCGTCACCAGGTCGCGCCCGCGCTCCGCCGCAAAGTCGCGATGGATGATCAGCGCCAGCGCGTCGACCGGTTCGCCCGCGACCAGCACATCCAGTTTAACGAGGTCGGATTCGCTGTAGCCCGCGAGATGGTAATCGAGCGAAGCATAGCCGCGTGAAGTGGATTTCAGGCGGTCGTAAAAGTCGAGCACGATTTCATTCAGCGGCAATTCGTAAGTGAGCATGACGCGCGTCGGCGAAAGGTACTCGAACTTTTTCTGTATGCCGCGCTTTTCCTGGCAAAGCTGCAGGATTCCGCCGATGGAATCGTCGTTGGTGATGATCATCGCTTTGATGATGGGCTCTTCGATTTTTTCGATGTCGCTGGGGTTCGGAAATCTCGAAGGGCTGTCGACTTCGATCACTTCGCCGGTCACGCGCGTGATGCGGTAGCGCACGCTCGGAGCCGTGGTGATCAGGTTCAGGCCGAATTCGCGCTCCAGCCGCTCCTGCACGATTTCCATGTGCAGCAGGCCCAGAAACCCGCAGCGAAAACCGAAGCCCAGCGCCACGGAATTTTCCGGCTCGTAAAAAAACGCCGCGTCGTTCAACTGCAATTTTCCGAGCGCGTCGCGCAGCGGTTCGTAGTCGTCGGCGAGCACCGGAAATAATCCGGCGAAAACCATCGGCTTGATGGCTTCGAATCCCGGCAGTGCGGGAGCGGGGCGGCTCGCGTCTGTGATGGTGTCGCCCATGCGCGCATCGGCCACGCGCTTGATATTGGCGACGACGAAACCAACATCGCCGGCTTCGAGTTCATCGAGCGCCACAGGTTTCGGCGTGAGCGTGCCGAGCTGCTCGACTTCGTAAACTTCGTTGCTGTAAACGAGGCGAATTTTCATGTGATTCGTGATGCGCCCTTCCATCACGCGCACCAGCACCACGGCGCCGCGGTATATGTCGAACCACGAATCGAAAATCAGCGCCTGCAATGGATTTTCCGCGCTGCCCTTGGGCAGCGGCACGCGCGCAACGATAGCTTCGAGCACGTCTTCGACGCCGAGACCGCTTTTTGCGCTGATTAGCAACGCATCTTCCGCGGGAATGGCGAGCACGGTTTCGATTTGTTCTTTTGCAAAGTCCGGCTGCGCCGCGGGCAAATCAATTTTGTTGATCACCGGAATTATCGTCAGGTTGTGCCCGGCCGCGAGAAAAGCATTTGCGACGGTTTGCGCTTCCACGCCCTGCGACGCGTCGACAACGAGAAGCGCGCCTTCGCAGGCGGAAAGCGCGCGCGAAACCTCGTAGGAAAAATCCACGTGGCCCGGCGTATCAATCAAATTCAACCGGTACGTGTTTCCATCTTTCGCTTTGTAATGCAGGCGAATGCTTTTTGCCTTGATGGTGATGCCGCGCTCGCGCTCGAGGTCCATGGAGTCGAGCACTTGTTCGTGCATTTCGCGCTGCGAGAGAGCGCCGGTCATTTCGAGCAAGCGGTCGGCGAGCGTGGATTTGCCGTGGTCGATGTGCGCGATGATACAGAAATTTCGAATGAACTTCGGGTCCATTGTTTTCGCTTAAAAAATGTTCTCGCTTACCAATTTTCTCAATTGCGGGCAGGATGCGAGTGGCCCGCGATTTTTAGGCGGGCCTGCTGCTATCGAACGAGCGACACACGCAGCGCAAAAACCGTGCCGTATGAACAATCAGTTTGCCACAAGTCGAGTAGCGCGTCAGCCTGCCTGTCCGTAAAGGCCGACGTGGAGAGCACACGAAGGGAAAATATGTGGACTCGAAGGATCAGCGAGGATTTGAGCGCCGCGGCGGCCGGCTTCTCTTTGCGCGTGTCTTCCGAAATCGCATTGCGGCGCGCAAGAATGCCAGCAGGAAACGGTGCGGGGCTTCCGGCCGAGAAGAAAGCTGCGGTTGAAACAGGGTGGCAATGAAGAAGCGGTGTCCGGGCAATTCGACGGCGCGTGTTTCGCCCTGAGTTCCCCGAGCGCTTACGCGCAGTCCGGCAGCCTGAAACTGTCTTTCGTATTCCTCATTCACGCCGTAGTTGCAGTAAAACTGCTCGGAATCATCTTCACCGCCGCAAATCGAATGCAGGAGTGTTCCCGGGAGAATCCTTAAGCGTTCCTCCCCGGACGCCTTGGGCCCGTCCGCGCGGCGATTGGGCAGAGCGCAGGAAAGCGGTGTTACCACGTAGTGCGACGACCCCGAATTATTTTCCCTGGAGTCGGCGTCGGCAATCTTCAGAACATTTCGCGCATACTCTACCAGAGTATATTGAAAGCCCCCTCAAGTCGCCACGAACGGCCAGTCACGCGTGCGTGCGAATTCAATTCCGCGCAGCATTCCTGTGAAGCTTTTGTAAGGGCTCCCCGGCGAAGCAATCAGTCCGTCCCAGCGTCGCAGGATTTTTTCCGCCGCTGGCCCTTCCAGCGAAGGTGTCGGCAGCCAACGCACTTCGAGGGGAACTTTCAGTTTGGCGGCTGCGTCATAGAGGGCGGCGTTGGTTGCAAAATGCGAATGATAGGACGGCTCGAAGTCTCCGATGATGCCGACGCGAATCGGTGCAGCCATGTTTCCCTCCCACACCATTGCCTGAAAGCGGGACAGGCCAGCTTCAGAAGGATTAGAAGCCTTGTTGATTGCTAAAGTCGAGAGCCACTTTGGATTTCGCGCGTCGAATAGGTTTGCACTACAAACGAACGTCGTGGCTTGACGGGCGAATAGTCCCGCCATAGAGTCTCGGCAATCCTTGCGCGGCATCGGCCAGCCACGCCGCCGAAAAAAGACCCTTCGATCGGGGCAGACGCACACTGAGGTGATAGTGACCAGCGAACCAGACACGGCTGTTTTGCCCGACGAAGCCAAGACCATTCATAAACTGCAGATCCGGCTGATTCCGTTTCTCTTCCTGCTTTACGTCGTCGCGTTCGTGGACCGCATCAACATTGGCTTTGCCGCTCTGACCATGAACAAAGATCTGGGCCTCACCAGCCAGCAATATGGACTGGCCGCCGGTATTTTCTTCATCGGATACTTCCTGTTTGAAGTGCCCAGCAATTTGATGCTGCACAAGGTTGGGGCGCGCGTCTGGATTGCGCGCATTCTTTTGAGCTGGGGTCTGGTGGCGACGCTGACCGGGCTGGTGGAAAATGTTCACCAGTTATACGTTGCACGCATTTTGCTTGGCGTGACCGAGGCAGGCTATTTTCCGGGAATAGTCTTGTATCTGACGTATTGGTTTCCCCGGAAGGAACAGGCGCGGACGCTCGCGCTGTTCCTGACGGGCTACCCCGTAAGCAGCATTGTGGGAGCTCCGCTCTCCGGCTTCATCTTGGTTCACGCGCATTGGCTGGGAATCGGAAGCTGGCGGTGGCTCTTTGTACTTGAGGGAATTCCCGCTATCGCACTTGGATTGCTCACTTATTTTGTGCTGCCCTGTCGTCCGAGTGAAGCAAAGTTTCTGACTCGCGGCGAAAAAGACTGGCTTCAAGCGGAATTAGAGCGAGAAGAGCAACTCAAACTAAAACAACGGCAACATTCCGCGATCGAGGGCCTGACCAACGTGAGAGTGTGGCATCTGGTTTTGGTCTACTTCGGAATGATGATCGGGAGCTACACGATGGCCTTTTGGATGCCGCAGATGGTCAAGGCCCTGTCGAGCGAATATTCGAATAGTTTTGTCGGAGCTGTAGTAATGATTCCCTACCTGGCGGCGCTTGTGGGAATGATTCTGGTTTCGCACAGTTCGGATCGCAGGCTGGAGCGCAGGTATCATGTAGCAATCTCTTTGGTGTTGGGGGGAATTGCATTTATATCGCTGAGAGGAATTCACTCGCCCTTGGTTACGGTGGTCCTGCTAGCGTGTCTGGCGATTGGATATTGCAGTTCTCTAAGCCCCTTTTGGGCGATGCCCGGCGAATTCTTGGCGGGATTCTCTGCCGCCAGCGGCATCGCCTTAATTAATTCAGTCGGGAACCTCGGCGGGTTTACCGGATCGGCGGTGGTCGGGTTTATCGGCCAGAAAACAGGCAGCCTGGATGGCGGCCTAGCGTTTGCAGGAGTATCCATGCTTGTTTCCGCGGCGCTTGTGCTGTTACTTCCAAAAAGGGACGGCGTCCGGCTGGTTGGCGAGACACAAACGAGTCCGTGAACTGAACTCCGAATTCGGGGTGTTGATTACACATTGAGGTGATTGTGGCCAACGAAATTGGGGTTGCTGCACTGCCCGACGAAGCGCGGACGATTCAGAAACTGCGGGTAAGGATTATTCCGTTTGTGTTTGTTCTCTACGTCATTTCGTTTCTCGATCGCATCAACATCAGCTTTGCGGCGTTGACCATGAACCAGGAGCTTGCGATTAGCAGCAAGCAGTTTGGATGGGTCGCGGGCATTTTCTTTTTTGGCTATTTCCTGTTTGAAATTCCGAGCAACCTGATGCTACACAAGATTGGGGCGCGAATCTGGATCGCGTGCATCCTGGTTACCTGGGGAATTTTGGCCACGCTAACCGGGTTGGTGCATTCGGTGCATCAGTTGTATGCGGTGCGTTTTTTGCTGGGGCTGGCGGAAGCAGGTTATTTCCCGGGAATCGCGTTGTACTTGACGTACTGGTTTCGGCAGCGGGATCAGGCGCAGGCCATTGCGCTGTTCCTGGCGGGCATCCCGGTCACCAGCATACTGGGTTCTCCGGTTTCCGGATTCCTCCTGGACCACGTGCACTGGCTGAACATCAGCAGCTGGCGGTGGCTATTAATCTTGGAGGGATTTCCGGCCGTGGTCGGCGGTGTGCTCACCTACTTTCTGCTGCCCAGCTGGCCCGCAGAGGCCAAATTTCTGAACCAGAAAGAAAAAGATTGGATCAAAGCGGAACTGGCGCGTGAAAAACAGGAGAAACTGGCGAGGCACAACATTTCAGCGCGACAGGCGCTAATGAACAAGCGGGTTTGGCATTTGGGATTGATCGGATTCACCTTGAACACCGCGATGTACGGGATGAACTTTTGGATGCCACAACTGGTGAAATCACTGTCGAGCGGAATCTCCAACAGTCAGATTGGGCTGCTTTTGATGATTCCGCATCTAGTGGGCTTGCCCGTGATGGTGATGGTGTCGCGGAGTTCCGATCGAAAACAGGAGCGCAGATTTCATGCGGCGATTCCCGCCATTGTTTCTGGAATCGCTCTGGCATCCCTGGGAATAACTCATTCCGTTTTGCCGACTATCCTGCTTCTAACATTTGCGGCGCTGGGGATCTACAGCATGTACGGTCCTTTTTACTCGCTCCCGAGCGATTTCCTAACGGGATTTGCGGCGGCGTCCGGGATTGCCTTGGTAAGTTCGCTTGCGAATCTTGGAGGATTTTCCGGACCATACGCGATTGGCTGGATCAAGAACCAAACAGGCAGCTTGTACGGCGGGCTGGCAGTTGCGGGGGTTTCGCTGTTCGCATCGGCGACGCTCATGGTGCTGCTTCCAAGACGACTGCGCGGCAAACCGGCGTAAATTGGGCGAACAGTGGTGGAGCGTGCTGACAGTTGCGCCTTAAATGTTGCGTGGGTGAAAAGGGTGCAGCCCGCCGGGGCGGGCACCACCTACAAAGAAAATTCAAAGCGCGGCGCGCGGATTGTGAACGCCGACGATTGCGGTGATGCATAACGCATCAGCGCGTATCGGTTATTTTGCGGCTTCTGGGCAGGGGTATATAGTTGATGAGGGCAGTTTGCGCATGACGCGCCGTACAGCCAGGCACCATTATGCAATGGGCGCATAGCTGGCACCTGCTTCGCACCTGATTGACAGTTTCAGTCACCGCAAAGGCAACCTGGACGGATGGCCTCAGACGTAAGCAAGCATCTGGATCGCGCCAAGCGCTTCCTCGAGAAGAACCGCGTCGAGGACGCCATCGGGGCGTATCTCGCCGTGCTGGACGAGATGCCGCAACATCAAGAGGCCACCCAGGCGCTCGGCGATTTGTACGCGCGGATGGATCAGCCGGAACGGGCCGCGGTTTATTACGGGCTTCTTTTTGACCTGCTCGTGGACCCCAAAGACGACAGCAAAGCGCTGGCCATCTACAACCGGTTTCTGCGGGCGGGCCGTGGGCAGCAGCCGCCTGAACGCATCGCCCGATATGCCTTCCTGCAGCAGAGACAGAATCATCCTGACGAAGCCATCGACCAGTACGGCAAGGCCGCGGAGTTATTTGCAGCGGCGAACCGCGATGAGGACGCGCTCTTTTGCTGGGAGCGGCTCTCGCAGCTGGATCCGGAAAATCTTTCGCGGCAGGTTCGTCTTGCGGAGGCGGCTGAGCGCCTCGGCAAGAACGCGCTTGCGACGCGAGCGTTCCTGCGGGCGGGGCAGCTTGCCACGGCCAGCGGAGCGTCCGCCGACGCGCTGCACATTCTTGGGCGCGCTTACAAGCTTGCTCCGCAAGAACGCAGCGTCAGTCTGCTTTACGCGCAAGCGAATCTGCAAGCAGGCAATGCTGTCCATGCGGCTGCCTTGCTTGAACCTTTTGCCGCAACCGAAAAAGACCCGGCGTTCCTTGTCACCTTTAGCGATGCGCTGATGCGCTCGGGAAGCCTGGAACGCGCGCGCGAGTTACTCGACCGGCTGCTGCGCGAAAAGAATGAAGGAATGACGCAGCTGTTCGAGCTCGCGGACCGCTATGTCGCCGCTGGTCAGGACCAGAAGGCCACGGAGATTCTCCAGGCGCTCAAACGAAGAATGTTTACGGACAAGCGGCAGAATGATTTCGTGACGCTGATGGACGGAGTGGGGGCAAAGTATCCGCACTCGCAGGCCATCCTCGAATTCTGGGCTTCAATCCACAATGAACTGAATCGCGAATCGCAGTATTTTGAAGTGTTGATCAAGCTGTTCGATGTGTACCTGACATCTGGAAACGTCAAAAGAGCGGCGGAATCTCTCGAGAGGCTGGTGGACATCGACGCGTACGACCATCGCAATCAACAGCGGCTTGAACTGTTGCGTGGCAAAGTGGAGGAAGCCCAGCTGAAACGCATCGCCAGCCGGCTGATGAAATCGAGCACGCCGACGCCCGGGCATAGCGCGCACGCTCAAGCGGCCCACGCACCCGCGGGGCCTTCTCCCGGAAGCGACGAGGGCCGGCAATTGCAGGCGCTGGAAGATTTGATCGTGCAGACGGAGATTTTTTTGCAGTATTCGCTGCAGAACAAGGCGCTGGAACGCCTGCAAAGAATTGCGGCGATGTTTCCTGGGGAAGAGGAGCGCAACGCGCGGCTGTCGAATCTCTACCAAATGGCGAACTGGTGGCCGCCGGGATCGCCCAAGCCGAAGACAGAAACTGCGGCTGCTCCGCCGACGGTATCCGCGGCGCCGGTTGCAGCGGCGTCGGCCGCGGAAGCGCCGTCGCCTATCAGTACGAAGACGGGAGTTTATTCGGCGGAGACGCTGCGGGATCTTTCAAAAATTTCGGAAGTCAATCAAAAGATATTCCGGCAGCAGACGCCGCGGGCGATGCTCAACACGGCGGTCAGCGAAGTCGGCGGGTATCTGCGCGGAACGCGCGCGCTGGCAGTGGTGGGCACCCCGGGCAGGCCGCCGGAAATGGCCGCGGAATTTTGCGCACCTGGAGTGAAGCCGGCACTCGGCGCGCAGGTGGTCCTGCTCCTCGCGCACATTGAGAAGGCCGAGCCGGATGAGCTGGGCGCACTCATGGTGCAGGCAGCGGAAGGCTCGATTCTGAGCGACATGGGGCTGGCGACGGCGCTGGGCGTGGCGATCACGGACAAAGAGACGCAGATGCCGGCGGGGATGTTGATTGTAGGGCATGCGGAAGAGCATAAGTGGCGGCCCAATGAGGCGTATTTCCTGCAGGCTATCGGCGATCAAATGTTGATGAGCGTCAGCCACACGCGGCTGAGGTCTCTGGTGCGGCGCATGGGCGTTTCGGATGAGCGATCGGGCTTGCTGAGCCGCAGCTCGTACCAGAGCTGTTTGCTGACGGAAGCGGACCGTGCGCGGACGCAGGGAACGCCGCTGGCTCTGACGATTCTGCAAATCGATCGCGGCGCGGAGATCTTGCGGCAACAGGGCGAATCGCCGCTGGAGCGGTTTTTGGAGCAACTGGCGCGGTCGTTGCAACCGATGGTGCGCCAGAACGACGTACCGGTGAAATACACTTCGTGGTCGCTGGCGTTTATTTTGCCGGATACGACGCTGGCGGGAGCGCAGAATCTGGCGGATAAATTGCGGCGTGCGGCTTCGGGCTTGCGGCCGCCGTGGGACTCCACGCAGATTACCTTGAGTGCGGGAATTGTCGAGGCGGTGCCGAAGCCAGATTACGATAGCGAAGATATCGTGACGGATTTGATTAACCGCGCGGAGTTTTCGATTGAAGAGGCGCGAAAGCGCGGCGGGGACACGGTGGTAGCGCTGGAAACGCCGAAGTTGTAACTGGTGCAAATGCCGTCGCTTGGAAGTCTCAGCCAAAACAAATAGGAGAGGAAAGAATGTTTCCGACGGATGTAGTGATTGTGGCGGGGGCGCGGACGCCGATGGCGCGGTATACCGGGGCGTTTTCGGAGGTGAGCGCGATTGAGCTGGCGGCGCATGCTTCGAAAGAGGCGATTCGGCGGTCGGGCGTTGATGCGGACGAGTTTGATCACGCGATATTCGGGAATGTGATGCAGACGAGCGCCGATGCGCTCTATGGCGCGCGGCACGTGGGATTGAAGGCCGGGCTGAAAATCGAAACGCCAGCGGTCACAGTGAACCGGCTGTGCGGGTCAGGGATTGAGGCGATTGCGCAGGCGGCGCAGCGGTTGCTGCTTGGCGAAGCGACGATGGTGCTTGCCGGCGGAATGGAGAACATGACGCAGGCGCCGTTTGTGGTTCGCGGGGCGCGGACGGGATTGAAGCTGGGAGGCGGAGTGCTTGAGGATTCGTTGATGGCGGGCCTGACCGACACGTATTGCGGAATGCCAATGGCGCTGACGGCGGAAAAACTCGCAGAACAGCATGGTGTCACGCGGAAGGATGCCGATGCCTATGCGCTGCGCAGTCAGCAGGCGGCGGATGCGGCTTATAAAGCGTGCCGCATCAAGGAAGAACTTGTTCCAGTGGAAGTGAAGCAGGGGAAAAAAACGGTTTTGGTGGGCGAAGACGATCACCGGCGGCCGGAAACAACGATGGAGACGCTGGAGAAATTGCCGCCGTCGTTCAAGAAAGATGGGATCGTCACGGCGGGAAATGCCAGCGGGATCGTAGATGGCGCGGCGGCCGTGGTGGTGACGCGAGAGAAAATTGCGAAGGAGCGGGGATTGAAACCGATCGGGCGCATCGTGTCGTGGGCCGTTGCGGGCGTGGATCCTAGCATCATGGGGATTGGGCCGGTGCCGTCTTCGCAGAAAGCGCTGAAACTGGCGGGGCTCACGCTCGAAAAAATGGATCGCGTGGAAGTGAACGAGGCGTTTGCCGCGCAGTATTTGGCAGTGGAAAAAGTGCTGGGGCTGAAGCGGGACAAGACCAACGTAAATGGCGGGGCGATTGCGCTGGGTCATCCGCTGGGCGCTTCCGGGACGCGGCTGGCGATTACGATTTTGAATGAGCTGCGAAGGAATGGGTTGCGGTATGGGCTGGCGACCGCGTGCATTGGGGGCGGGCAAGGAATTGCGATGATTGTTGAAGCCCTGAACAACTAGCTGCGGGCATTTCTGCTACACTTTTGCGTTCGGGGTTGGCGCTTCTCTGCCGGACCCATTTCTGCCGATGGTTCGGCAAAATCTTCTACGAGGAAAAAATGGCGATTCAAAAAGTGGGTGTCGTGGGGTGTGGCTTGATGGGTTCGGGAATTGCGCAGGTTGTGGCTGCAGCGGGATTCGAAACCGTAGTGCGGGAAGTGAGCACCGAGCTGGTGGAAAAGGGGCTCAAGGGCATCGAGAAAAATCTGAATCGACTGGTGGAGAAAGGTTCGATCACCGAGGCGGTAAAGGGAGAGATTCGCGGCCGATTGAAGGGCACTACTTCGATCGACGACCTGAAAAATTGTGACTTGGTGATTGAGGCCATCATCGAGCAACTTCCGGCGAAGCGGGAGCTTTTCGGCGCGCTGGATGCGATATGTCCGCCCGCGGCGATTTTTGCGAGCAACACGTCTTCGCTGACGATCACGGAAATCGCCACGGCTACGAAGCGGCCGCAGCGTTTCGTTGGGCTGCACTTTTTTAATCCCGTGCCGGTGATGAAGCTGGTCGAGGTGGTGCGGACGATTGCGACGGAGCCTGCCGTTTACGAGGAGATGGTTGCGTTTGGCGAAGAGCTGGGAAAAACAGCGGTGCGTGCACATGACAGCACAGGATTCATCGTTAACCGGCTGCTGGTGCCGTATCTTTTGGATGCGATTCGGGCGCTGGAAGAGGGCGTTGGGTCCATCGAGGACATCGATAATTCGATGAAGCTGGGCTGCGGCCACCCAATGGGGCCGCTGACGTTGCTGGATTTCGTGGGGCTCGACACGACGTATTACATTTCGCAGATTATGTTTGAGGAGTTCAAGGAACGGCGATTCGCGGCGCCGCCGCTGCTCAAACGCATGGTGCTGGCAGGATGGAACGGGAGGAAGTCGGGTCGCGGGTTTTATGATTACTCGGATCCGGGGAAACCGAAGGCGAATCAACTGTAGATTTCAACCTCGTCATAAATCCGTCTGACACGGTAAATGCTTCCTGGAAGGAGGTTGACGCAATGAAGATCGCTGTCCTCGGTTGGGGATCGTTGATTCCCCACCCCAGGAATTTGTCCCTTAATGGCGGGTGGAGCACGGACGGCCCTGAGCTAGAGATTGAGTTCTCAAGAATCTCGACTGATGGTCGGTTAACACTTGTTATTGATCCAAAGCATGGCTCGAAGGTCAAGACGCTTTACGCCGAGAGCGGAAACAACTTGCTACCGGATGCCGTGGAGAATCTGAGGTCTCGAGAAGGCACCACGACTGACCAAATCGGCACATGCGTCAAAGGCCCGAGGTCGCCCGGAGTACCAGACCAGATTTACGATTGGCTCCACGGGTCTTCGTTCGAGGCCGTGATCTGGACGAACCTAGAGAGCAACTATAAGCAGAAGCGAGGGAAAGACTTCTCTGTGCAGGACGCTTTTGACTATTTGGATGGCCTGTCTTCCGCGAAAAAGGAGAACGCCCGGAGCTACATCGCTGAAGCCCCGAAACAGACAAAGACAGAGCTAAGGGAATATCTTGCGAAGAAGAGGTGGGTTTGACCTGAAAATGGACTTCGATAACATTCTGTACGAAAAGAAAGACGGGATTGCGTATATCACCTTCAACCGGCCGAAGGTGATGAATGCGCTGAATCGCAAGACCATCGAAGAGCTGCAGCATGCGCTGCTTGACGCGCGCGCCGATGACTCCGTGCGCGTGCTGATCCTCACGGGCGCGGGAGAAAAGGCATTTGTAGCGGGAGCGGATATTAGCGAACTGGCGCTGCAAACACCAGTGAACGGTAAGGAGTTTTCACTCTTTGGCCAGAGCGTTTTTCATTTGCTGGAAACGATGGGCAAGCCGTCGATCTGCGCGATCAATGGATTTGCGCTCGGCGGAGGATGCGAGCTGGCACTATCGTGCACCATTCGAATCGCCAGTAAGAGGGCGAAGCTCGGGCAGCCGGAAGTGAAGCTGGGGATTCTTCCCGGTTATGGCGGATCGCAGCGCCTGGCGCGGCTGTGCGGCAAGGGCGTGGCGCACGAACTTTGCCTTACGGGTGAGATGATTGCGGCGGAAGAAGCGTTGCGCGTCGGGCTGGTCAATCACATTTACGAGCCGGCAGAACTGATCCCCGCTGCTGAAGCGATGGCGAAGAAGATTATCGCCAACGGGCCGCTTGCGGTGAAGTTCGCCATGGAAGCGATCGAGCGCGGCGTGGAAATGGCGCAGGAAGAAGGGTTGTTCCTGGAGGCAACGCTGTTTGGTGTGGCTTGCGCGACCGAAGATATGCGTGAAGGGACTAAAGCGTTTTTGGAGAAGAGGACGCCGCAGTTCGGGGGGAAGTAAAGGAAGCTAAGGAGATAAAGGAAGTAAAGGATTGGACGGGAACGGCGCGAATTGGCGATGAAAGAGAAAATACAGCCCGGGAAGATTGATGGCGGCTTGAGCGGGGCGGGTTTTCGTTTTGGCGTTGTAGTGAGCCGCTTCAATAGTTTTATTACCGAGCGGCTTCTAGCCGCGGCGGTGGACGCGCTGGGGCGGGCGGGAGCGGGTAGCAAGGATGTTGATGTCGTGCACGTTCCGGGAGCGTTCGAATTGCCGCTGGCGGCGAAGAAACTGACGGGGACAGGAAAGTACGATGCGCTCATCGCCATCGGATGCGTGCTGCGCGGCGAAACGACGCACTACGATTATGTTTGTTCGGAGACGGCGCGCGGATTGCAACTCGCGCAGATGGACAGCGGCTTGCCAATCATATTTTGCGTGCTGACGTGTGATACCCTCGAGCAGGCCATCGACCGCGCCGGGCTCAAGGGCGGCAACAAGGGATTCGAAGCGGGCCTCGCCGCCATCGAAATGGCGCAGTTGTCGCGCAAGCTTCGCGCCGCGCATTCGAACCTGGCGCCCGCTGGAAAGCCGCGGCGCAAGTAACGTGTCTCTCCGCACAAAATCCCGCGAATTTGCGATGCAGATGCTGTTCCAGTGGGACATGAGCCAACAGGATTTCTCAAAGCTGGAAGCAAAATTCTGGAAGAGCGCCAAAGCGGCTGATAATACGCGCTCGTTCGCAAACAAACTCTTTGAGGGCGCTGCGAAGGATGTCTCCGCGCTTGATGCCGTCATTGTCAAACACGCGGACAATTGGCGGTTTGAACGGCTTGCGGCCATCGATCGGGCGATTTTGCGGCTCGCGATTCATGAGATGAACGGCACGGAGACGCCACCCAAGGTCGTGCTGAATGAAGCCGTGGACCTGGCGAAGAAGTTCTCCTCCGAGGATTCCGGTGCATTTGTAAATGGAGTGCTGGACGCGGTCCATAAGTCTTTGAAAGAAAAGTAGTTACGCTCCTCCTTGTTGTCCTTAAATCCCTCCCCGAAGGCCCGCGCGTGAGGTATGGCAACTTTCCAGTGCTCCTGGTGTTTGATTTTGCAAGTGTGGTGGTGACACCAGGAACAATCGAATAGGAGAGAACACAAATGAAAGCAAAACTTGTGATTCGTCGAGGTGTGCTCGCGATTGCTTTTGCCGGTTTGCTCGCCGGTGGTGTGTACGCTCAGAGCCAGGATCCGACTCCGCAGCAGCAGGACATTCAGAACGACAAGAAAGACATTCGGAACGATAAGAAAGATCTGGCGAAGGACCGTGCCGATCGCAATGCCGATCAGCGCGATATCAATCACGACAAGCGCGATTTGAGCAAAGACCGCGCCGACCGCAACGCCGACCAGAAGGATATCAATCACGATCGCCGCGATCTGAACAAGGACCGTGCTGACCGCAATGCGGATCAGCGCGAAATCAATCGCGACAAGACCCAGCTTGCCCGCGATGACAAGAAGTTCGGCGCCAACAGCGCGCAGGCGCAAGCCGACCGCAAAGATCTGCATGCGGATCGCGTTGAGCGGAACAAAGATCAGCGAGACATCAATCACGATCGCATAGACCTGAGCGAGGACCGCGCGGATCGCAATAAAGATCAGCGCGACATCAATCACGACAAGAAGGACCTGGCGAAGGACCGCAAGGATCGCAACCAGGACCAGCGGGACATCAACAAGGACAAGCGCGACCTGCACAAGGATCGCAAGGACCTGCGCCACGACAAGCGTGGGCACTAAGAGCAGTTCTCAGTTTTCACTTTCGGAAAAAGGAAAGAAGGCCGCGCGGAATTTCCGGGCGGCCTTTTCGCTTTCGGTTATTTGGTTTGCGAATCCAATACAGAAAAGCGGGAGCAGAGCTCCCACACTCCAAAGTTAGACGCGAATCGTGCCCTCGAAAACTTTCACAGCGGCACCGCTCACGCGGGGAATGAGCTTTTTTCCGGATTGGCTTACTTCCACTTCGAGCTGGCTCGGGCGTCCCATTTCCACGCCCTGAAGGATGCTCAGAGTGTGGCCAGGGGCCAGCTTTCCGTTTCGTACAAGATACGCACCCAGTGAGCCAGCGGCGGAGCCCGTCGCAGCATCTTCATAAAGCTCCCATGGCAGCATGCCACGGGAGAAAGCTTTGCCATTGCCGCCGAGGGCGAAGCAGTACGCCATCGTAGCGTTCTTACCTTGAAGGCGGCGGAGCTCGTTCATGTTCATGACAATCTTGCCTAGCACGGCGCGATTGCGGAGCGGCACCATCAAGTTAAAGATCCCTGTAGAGACAAACTCCGGTTGCAGTCTTGCATCGAAATCTTTCGGCGAAATTCCCAGTGCGGAAGCGAGTTTCTTCTTGTTGATTTTCGCTGGCTTGAAGACCGCTTCTTTCTGAGTCATGGTGACGCGCTGCGGACGGCCATCCTTGAAACGGATTTCCACGGGCAAAACGCCCGCTCCCGTTTCTTGCAAAATGTGCACTCCGCCATCCTGAGCGGGAACGACGCCCAGCCCTGCGAGCAAGAACCATGTCCCAATCACGGGATGACCCGCGAGCTTTAGTTCCTCTTTTGTCGTGAAAATGCGCAAGCGAGCAAGCGCTTCCTCTTTCGTCGGTTTTTGCACGAACACCGTTTCCGAGAGATTCATTTCCCGCGCGATGGCCAGCATTTGGTCGTCCGAGAGTCCGTCGCCGTCAGTAAAAACGGCGAGCGGATTGCCTTCAAAGCGGCTGTTGGTGAAAACGTCGAGAGTGTAATAGCGGTGTTCCATGGCTGGTCGTAGATCGCCGCGGGAGCGAAGTGGCGGATTAGATGCGCTCGAGCTGGGCGACAGTCCTTTCGTTCGTGATATTGCCGGTGTTCAACGTCGATTTTGGTTCGATCAAGATAACGTGGACCTCTTCATCCGCAACGGGACAGTGCTCGACGCCGTGCGGGACCACAATGAATTCGCCTTCGTGCACCACACGCTCACGATCGCGGAATTTCATGCGGAAAGAGCCTTTCACGACGAGAAAAAGTTCGTCTTCGTTATCGTGATGATGCCACAGAAATTCTCCTTTGAACTTCACGGCCTTCACTAGGCAATCATTGACTTCGCCGATGATGCAGGGCTTGTAGTGCTCGGAAATGAGGCTGAGTTTTTCTTTCAAGTTTATCGTGTTCATGGGGCACCTATAGATTGTGAACGATTTGCGTTACGGCACTGAGAATGCGGCGCGTCGTTTCGGGTTTTGACGTTTCCGAATACACGCGCAGAAGATTTTCTGTTCCGGAGGCACGCACCATCACCCATCCGGCTTCGCCCAGATAAACCTTGATGCCGTCCAGGTCTTCCCGATTCACCACAGGCAAATCAAGGATGCGCGCCAGCTTGCCATTCAAAAAGTGAGCGAGGGCTTTTTCCTTCTGGCCTGGCTTCAGATCGAGGTCGACGCGGCCGTAATGATATTCGCCAAATTCCGCGTGGAGCGCAGCCAGCAATTCTCCGAGACTCTTGCCGTGCCAGGCCATCAATTCTGCAAGGAAAATCGCGGAAACCGTGGCGTCACGCTCGGGCAGGTAAAGGCTTGTGCCGATGCCACCGCTTTCTTCGCCGCCGATCAAAATGTTTTGTTCGAGCATCAGCTCGCAGATGTATTTGAAGCCGATGGGCACTTCGTGAAGTTTGCGGCCGAATTTGGCGGCGAGCTTGTCGATGAGTTTTGTTACCGAGAAGGTTTTTGCGATGTCACCCGGCAGACTGCGTGTCCCCGCCAGGTGCCAGACGAGCAGCGCAAAAATCTGATGTGGGTTGATCAACGCGCCGTCGCGGTCAATTGCTCCGATGCGGTCGCCGTCGCCATCGGCGCAGAAGCCTGCATCGTATTTTCCGGCGCGCACAGCCTGCCGGAGCGCCTCAATGTGCGGCTCGATCGGTTCTGGGTGCACGCCGCCGAAGCGTGGGTCTCGCGTGCCGCGAATTTCATCGCAGGTGATGCCGTTGCGCCGGAAGAGCTTCGGCAGCAACCCTGCCGCTGATCCGTGCATGGGATCGAAGACGAACCGGAAATTCGCATCGCGTAAGCGCTTCCAGTCCACCAGTTTTTCGAGCGCATCGAGATACGGCGCGCGCGGCTCGAGAGACTGAATGAGATTTTTCTGAGGCGGAAGTGGGGGCACATTCACGCGCTGCACGATATCGAGATCGCTTTCAATTTGAGCAACGATGGAAGGTAAAGCCGAGCTACCGTAGCTCGCTTTGTACTTGATGCCGTTCCATTGATAGGGATTGTGGCTCGCGGTGATCATCAAGCCGCCAGCCGCTCCGCGCTGCTGGACAAGCAGGGAAACTGCCGGCGTGGGACAAGGTTTATCGGTCAAGAAAACGGGAGTACCACTGGCGGAGACCACTTCAGCGGCGACCGCAGCGATCTCGTCTGAGGCGAAGCGATGGTCATACCCGATGATCACGCCCTTGCGCGCGTCCTCGCAGCGCACGACGTAGCGCGCAATCGCCTGGGCCACGACACGCGCATTCGCGAAAGTAAAATCCTCCGCGATGATGCCCCGCCAGCCATCGGTTCCAAACTTGATTGCAGTCATAGGAAGCTGAGGAAAGTATACGCGAAGCGATATTGCCGCCAAACAGCCGAAATGGCTGCTCCCTTTAGGTTCTATTTCACTTCTGTAGTCTATTGAGAGGAACGTTCAAGCAGTATGTAGGAGTTTCGGTCAAATATTATGTACCAAAGGTTCGCGAAAATCTTGAAACCCCGCAAGTTCGACTTCGCTTGAAACGTCACTGTATCGCTCTCAGCCACGGTGAACTGAACCGGCTTCGACCCACACCAATCGATCTTCATATAAAGGCGGTGATGACCAGGAGAAACGTCAAACTCCTTCGTCTCTCCATTCGAGATATAGCCTGCCACTGCCCCGTCGATCACGACCTTATACTTCTTGATCCTGTCCGCGTAACCTGAATCCCGAATGATCTTTAGCGAAGCCATCGCTCTGCCCCCCTCATCAGAAAGATTTGGGCCAAGCCCCGATCGCTACAACAGTTTCTTGAGATTTCTTTCTTCCAGCCATTTCACGATCTTGCCGACGTCCTGAGCGCGATCGCGCGGGCAGATGAGCAGCGCGTCGGGCGTCTCGACGACAACGAGATCACGCACGCCAATCGCGGCCACGAATTTTGAAGGGCTCCACAGAAAATTGCCTTCCGCATCGAGTGTGTACCCCTGCCCGGCGAGGACATTTTCGCCGGTTTTCTTTGCCAGCAATTGATAGACGGCCGTCCAGGAACCGATGTCGCTCCAGCCCACTTCTGCGGGAATCACAAACACGCGGGGCGACCCATCGACGCGAGTGGCGGGCTCGAGCACGGCGTAGTCCACGGAAATGTTTTCGAGTTTCCGATAGATGGCGCGCAGGTTGCGCTCGTAGCTGCGCGTTCCGATGAATCCAGCAAGCTTTTCCAATGCCGCATGCGTTTTCGGCAGGAAGCTTTTCAGATTCTCGAGGAACGTGGAAACTCGCCAGAAAAACATCCCGGCGTTCCAATGATACTTTCCGGAAGCGACATATTCTTGCGCGAGCTTGAGTTCCGGCTTTTCTGTGAATCGCCGCACGGCAAAAACAGCAAAGCCTTTCGAGTCGATCGGTTCGCCTGTTCTTTCGATGTAGCCGAAACCCGTGTCCGGCCGGGTGGGGGGGATGCCCAGCACGACCATTCGCCCCGGCTCACAAGCCACGTCGAACGCGGCAGTAACAATCTCGCGAAATCTTTCCGGCTGCTCGATGTAATGATCGGCGGGGAGCACAGCCATTAACGCGTCGCCCCGCGACGCATGGCGGACGTGAATGGCCGCCAGCCCAATTGCCACCGCAGTGTTCATCCCCATCGGCTCTGTCAGCACGCTCTTGCGGGCTGCTGCCGGAACCTGCTTGCGTACGACGACGGCCTGCTCCGCATTCGTGACTGTCCAGATGCGCTCGGCGGAAATCAGCGGCTTCAGCCGGGCAACCGTCTGCTGCAACATGGTGTCTTTTCCAACGATGTTCAAGAGTTGTTTCGGAGTGCGCCTGCGGCTTCGCGGCCAAAAGCGCGTGCCACGCCCCCCGGCAAGGATCACTGTGTGCGTTTGCATTTCTTCAACAGGCATGAGTTCTCTCAGCTAGTGTATTTCGCCATGGATGCGACTCTACCGTCCCAAGAGCTTTCTGATCCAAGACTTTTCTCTCGGCGAAGTCACGCGACCAAACATGGGTAAATTGAATTTCGGATTGTGTGGTGAGGCCACAAGCACGCTTGTTTTGGTCTTCGGATAATAGCCGCGGCCCCAGAACACTGCTGGAAGAAACCAGCACTCGCCAGGCTTGTAAGAGAATCTGCCACCAATGACCTTAGACTTATCGTAACGGCGGCAAAGCCAACTAATTTGTCCTTCTCCTTCCAAAAATGTCCACAATTTGAATTGAATAGGTGGGCCCAGACGTATCCGGCTGTGGTCTTCGATTGGCTCGTCAAATTCAAATCTCGACGTGGAGAAATAGGGGCATTCAACTAGGTCCAGCCGCAGCATCTTGTCAAATGCTCGGACTGGGCGAGGCTCAACCTTCCCGCCAATGGTTGGGCTGTAATTCATTACTTCCAGAGCTTTTTCGATGTGCAGTTCGCGCGGCTTACCGTGGGCATCGACGCGGCCGTAGTCGTAGACGCGGTAGGTGAGATCAGAGTATTCCTGTACTTCACAAATAATCATGCCGGGGCCAATGGTATGCGGCATTCCAGCGGGAACGAAAAAGGTATCGCCTGCCCGAACTTCGTGCGATTGGAATAGGTTTTCCAGTGAGTGATCGGCCAGCGCGGCGAGAAACTTTTCCTTTGTAACGCCAGGTTTTAGTCCAGCGAGCAATCGAGCACCAAGTTCCGCTGAGATGACATGCCACATCTCGGTCTTGCCGCGGCCTCCAGCGGGAGTTTCATGTCGGGCGGCGTAGGCATCATCGGGATGAACCTGAATAGAGAGATTATCGGTGGGGAAGATGAATTTTAAGAGAAGGGGAAAGTCGTCTTCATCTTCGAATTTCAAGCCGCGCCAAGCAGGAGTCATTTCTTTCCAAGCTTGGGCCAGCGTCTGTCCGGCGAATGGACCAGAAGCGACGCGGCAATCGACGCCCGTGAGCCAGACTTCGCCTATTGGTTCCGGAAGATTTGATTTTTCGGGATAAAGGGGCGCTAGCGAACGCGCGCCCCAAATGCGCGGAACGAAAGTGGGCTCGATGCGAAAAGGTTCCGGCCTCACGGTTTACGACGCGGCTTCGGCGCGTGAGAAAAAACGTTCGAGGCGGCGCAGACCTTCGTCGATGCGTTCAATAGAAGTGGCGTACGAAAGCCGAAGGTAGCCCGGCGCGCCAAAGGCTTCACCCGGCACAACTGCCACATGCGCCTTCTCCAGCAACATTTTTGAAATTTCCGTGCACGTTTTTGCCAGCGCCGGTCTGCCAGGATAGCTCGTCAGGTGCGCCGAAATGTTCGGAAAAGCGTAAAACGCGCCGCCCGGCCATTCGCAAGTCACTCCGGGAATCGCGCACAGGCCTTCCACAATGCGTTTGCGGCGCTTCTCGTATTCGGCGAGCATCACCGGCACGGTCTCCATCGTGCCGCGCATCGCTTCGAGTGCGGCGTATTGCGCGATCGACGTGGCGTTCGATGTGGACTGGCTTTGGAGCTTGATGAGCGCCTGGATCAACGCCTCCGGCCCCAAAGTGTAGCCGATGCGCCAGCCGGTCATCGCGAAAGTTTTCGAGACGGAACCGATGATGATAACGTTTTCTTTCGAGCCCGCCGCGCTGGCGATGGAGTACGGCTTGTGCGGCTCGTACGTGAAATGCGAATAACACTCGTCGCCCATCAGCCAGACGTTGTGCTTTTTGCAGACTGCGAGGATGCGCTCGAACTCATCCGGTGGAACGACACCGCCCGTGGGATTGCTCGGCGAATTTAGAATCAGCAACCGCGTCTTCGGCGTGATGGCTTTTTCGATGGCAGCGGCCTTCACGCTGAAGCCTTCTTCCGGCTTGGTCTCCACGAACACCGGCGTTCCCGCCGCATACTTCACGATATCCGGAAAGCTCACCCAGTACGGCGCCGGGATGATGACCTCGTGGCCCTGTTGGATCAGCACGCTCATCACATTGAAGATGGAGTGCTTGCCTCCGACGCTCACGACACATTCTTTCGCCTCGTACGACGAGCCGAGTTCGCGCTTGTGCCAGGCACAAATCGCTTCGCGCAGCGGCATGATTCCGCCAGCGGGCGTGTATTTTGATTTGTTTTCTTCGATCGCCTTGATCGCCGCCTTCTTGATGTGGTCCGGCGTGGGAAAGTCCGGTTCGCCCGGGCCGAAGTCTGCAATATCGACTCCCCGGGCCTTCAGCTTCTCCGCCTCGGAGATCACCGCGGCGGTTGGCGAGATTTGTATGCGGTTTATGCGGTCCGTTAGTTGCACCTTCGCTCCTCGATAAAATTTCTAGTTTTCCAGTAGAAGACAAACTCGCTAAGAAACTTTGGCGCGCAAGCGCTGCTCAACCACTTCCGGCACCAGCCCTTTGAGCGACGCCCCAAGCTGCGCGATTTCGCGGACCAGCTTCGAGCTCAAGTAGCTGTACGACAAGCCCGGAAGCATGAAGACGGTCTCGAGCCGCGGCTCCAGTTTCCGGTTCATCAGCGCCATCTGCAATTCATATTCGTAGTCGGAAACGGCGCGGATTCCGCGCAAGATAACGCCGGCGCCGCGCTTCCGTGCGTAGTCCACCAGGAGCCCATCAAAAACGTCGATCTCCACGCTGGTCCACTGTTTGGTCACTTCGCGCAACATTTCCACGCGTTCGGCCACCGAAAACAGAGGCTCTTTTTCGGCGTTTCGCAGCACCGCGACGATCAGCAAATCGAACATCTTCTCCCCGCGCTCGATGAGGTCGAGGTGCCCGTTGGTGACCGGGTCAAACGAGCCGGGGTAGATGGCGATCGAAGTTTTCATCGTGGAGTCATCAGTTTCGCAAGGCTTTGTTTATTCTAACTCAGGCGGGGAAAAGCGCAGCTTGCAAACTTGGCAGGCGGCCAAAGTGGATTCTTTTGGCGGCGCAAGGAAACCTCTTCGCAGGACGGCGAAGTTATGACAGTATGCCAAAGCTGGTGCTACATAGCAGTCCACTGAGATTGGCTATCCTGCGTGGGAGGATTCTCCGGACCATGGCTCAGAGTGCGCGGTTACGAGTTCTTGGCATACTTGTTCTTTGCGTTTTGCTGTATCCGGCGATGATCACAGCTCAACAGCCTGCATTGAATCTGATGCCGCTTCCCGCGAGCGTGCAGTCCGGCACGGGAAGCCTGGCAGTGGACTCGTCGTTTTCGGTGGCGTTCACCGGCTACACCGAGCCGCGGCTGGAGCGCGCCGGAGAGCGATTCTTGCAGCAACTCGCGCGTCAAACGGGTCTATCGCTTTCCCTCAAGCCCTCGAAGACAGGAAAAGCAACGCTCGTGGTTCAAACCGATCACGCCAGCAAAGAGATTCAGGAAGTCGGCGAAGACGAATCCTACATCCTCGATGTGAGCACTGCGAGCGCGAGGATCCGCGCGTCTACGCCGCTAGGAACCATGCATGGACTCCAGACCTTTCTCCAACTCGTGGATGTATCGCCTGACGGCTTCGCCGCGCCAGTGGTCACCATTCAAGACCAGCCGCGTTTCCCATGGCGCGGTTTGATGATCGATTCCGCCCGCCATTTCATTCCGTTCGACGTCATCCGCCGGAACCTCGATGGCATGGAAGCCGTGAAGATGAACGTTTTTCACTGGCACCTCTCGGAGAACCAGGGATTCCGCGTCGAGAGCAGGAAATATCCTAAGCTTCACGAACTGGGCTCCGACGCCCTGTACTACACGCAGGATGAAATCCGCGATGTGATTGCCTACGCCAGGGATCGCGGCATTCGCGTGGTGCCGGAATTCGACATGCCAGGGCATAGCACCGCGTGGTTCGTGGGCCATCCAGAACTAGCCAGCGGGAAGGGACCTTACGCAATCGAGCGCAAGTGGGGAGTCTTCGATCCGGCGATGGACCCCACGAACGAGAAAGTCTTCAAGTTTCTCGATGACTTCATCGGGGAGATGGCCAGGATTTTTCCTGACCACTATTTCCACGTCGGCGGGGATGAAGTGAATGGCAAAGAGTGGGACGCCAATCCGAAGATTCAAGCGTTCATGAAGGCCCATGGGGTCAAGAACAATGAAGCGCTGCAGGCCTATTTCAGCGGGCGAGTCCAGAAACTGGTAGTCAAGCACGGCAAAACGGTGATCGGCTGGGACGAGGTTCTGGTGGAGGGAGTTCCGAAGGATATTGTTATTCAGTCTTGGCGCGGCCAAGATTCGCTGGCGAAAGCCGCCAAACTAGGTTATCGCGGTATTTTGTCGAACGGATACTACCTCGATTTGGGATGGCCCGCGGCGCGGCACTATGCCGTGGACCCCATGAGCGGCGACGCGGCAAGTCTCTCCGCGGAGGAGAAGCAGCGAATTCTCGGCGGTGAGTCGTGCATGTGGGCCGAGTACGTGAATCCCGAAAACGTGGATTCGCGCATCTGGCCCAGGAACGCCGCGATTGCCGAGCGTCTCTGGTCTCCGCAGGAAGTTCGCGACCCGGCTTCCATGCATGCGCGGCTGGATTTTGTCAGCGCCCGCCTGGAGTGGTTGGGCCTCACGCACCGCACCGTTTCGCGTCACATGTTGCAGCGTCTGGCGGGGCAAGCGTCGCCGGCGGAATTTGCAGCTCTGCGCACTCTCACCGACGTCGTCGAACCGGTTAAGGATTACACGCGTGCTCAGACGGCTCCGGCGGAGGCGACCAGCGCCACGCCCATGAATCGCGTCGTGGATGCCGTTCCGCTGGAGAGCGATGCAGGACGGCGTTTTGGCGAGATGGTCGATCACTTCGTCGCAGCTTCTTGCCATGATCCGGCAACGGAAGCCCGGCTCCGCGCGCAACTCGCGGCCTGGCGCGACAATGACGCGCTACTTCAGCCGCTCGCCCAGCGCTCTTTCCTGGTGCGGGAAGTCGCGGGTCGTTCACAAGACCTCGCGGCACTCGGCTCCGCCGGGCTTGCTGCACTCGATCTCATCACAAAGGGCCAGCCTGCTCCTGATTCGTGGAAAGCGCAACAGTTGGCAAGCATCGATGCCGCGAAGAAACCTAAGGCACAACTCCTGCTAATTCCCGCGTCCGCCGTGCAGAAACTAATCGAGGCTGCCGCCGCGGGCGGCGCCTGCGCAGGCGCCAAGCCTTAGACCTAAATCGTGCTGACGCAGCGGCCTCTCAGTTCAATTCTGTGGGATAGTTATGACAGACGCCCCTTCCAGCATCATGAAAAGTCTTTCCCTCTTCGGGAATGAATTCCCAAGTGTATTTCCCGGGTGAAAGAGTAAGCTTTAGCACTCCAAAAGTATCCCATTCGCGGGCCTCGCTGTTCGGAGTGGCAAAGCCAAGCAGATCGTGGCTGCGGCCGCCCGTTCCCACAACAATTTCTCGAATTCCATTCGCGGGATCGGATTTGCCTTCCGGGTCCTGCGGCGCAAAACGTTCGTAGGAATGTTCATGCCCTGCAAGAACTAAGTCGGCGTGGGCGGCGTACAGGTCTTCCCACAATTGTTTTAGCTCCGGATGGACGGCGTGCCTCTTGAAGACGCCGCTACTGAACATGGCGTGGTGGCCATATGCAAGGATGCAAGCAGTGGGATGCTTCGCAAGATCCTCTTTCAGCCAGTCCTCTTGCGGTGATCCGGCCGCGCAGCCGCCCAGGTCCTTCGCGTTGCAGTTCGTATTCAGCACGACAATGTGCCAGTCGCCCAGTTCGTAGCTATAGTAGCCCTTGCCCTGCGACCCCGCCTGCTCGCCCCAGTATCGGAAATACGCCGACGCCGTAGGATCGACGTACTCGTGATTCCCTAAGGCCGGTTTCGTCCGGTCTTTAAAGCGGCCCCACGCCGGGTCATAGCAATTCTTGAAGTCTGCCGCGCTCCCCTTTTCGTATGCCAGGTCGCCCGCGGCGAAGACCGTCCCAGGAATTTGCTCGATTAGTTTCGCAGTCGCCCGGGCGCCTTCAGGATTTTTGCAACTGGCGATGTCGCCTGCGCCTACGAGAACAAAAGTCCGCTCCGGCCCGTGTTTCTTCCGAGTTTTGGCCTCCGTTTGCTTGGATCCATCGGTGGTCGCCAGCAGTTGGGTATTTGCGGGAGCTGGAATTGGGGCGAGCAGGACCGTGAGGAACAGCCCGCACACCGTTTGGCTTCCCAACTGTTTGCACTTCCCGATGTATCCGGTCATCCATATCCTCCATCGAAGGATTAGCCTACCATGCTGCGGCAGCAAACTCGGCGCTTTGCAGTTCGGCCCAGAATCCATGGCCCACTGCCGCAACGGCAGGCAGTCGGCTGAAGTCCTCGTGCAACTAAGACTATTTTAGTCGCACTCTAAGCTACTAAAAACACAGGGCTTGTAGAGATGTTTGGTAAAAGCTGCTGGTTGACTTTGGAGGTTTCTGGGGATATACTTCATGTGCGACTGAATCAGTCCCATATTCGGGGGAGCCAGAAAGACAACGATGTTCAAGCTTTCCAAGAAAGCCGACTACGGCCTGATTGCCGTCAAGCACTTGGCCATGCATCGCCAGCAGCACGCTTGCAGCGCCAACGAGATTGCCGAGGAGTATGGAATCTCCGCGACGCTCATGGCCAAAGTTCTGCAGAAACTGGCGCATCGCTCGCTGGTCGCCGCGAAGCATGGCTCCAGCGGCGGGTACCAACTGGCGAAGGAGCCGTCGCAAATTAGCGCGCTGGATGTAATTTCGGCGATTGACGGTCCCGTTTTGATCACTTCGTGCGTTACGAGTCACGGGAATTGCGACGCCACGGAGAGGTGCTCCGTTAAGGAACCGCTGCGCCGCGTGAACGAAAGCATTTTGAACGTATTGAGCGCTGTCACGATTTCACAGATGAGCGAAGATCCGCACGAGCCCGCGCTCGTCGCCTTGAGGACTTAGGAGAAGAGGGAATATGGCCGTCAAACTGCCGATTTACATGGACAATCACGCGACTACGCCGGTGGACCCGCGCGTCGTGGAAACGATGTTGCCGTACTTCACCGAGAAATTCGGCAATGCCGCGAGCCGCAACCATTCCTTCGGCTGGGCGGGCGAAGAGGCCGTGGAAACCTCGCGTCAGCAAATTGCTTCGCTGATCAACGCCACGCCGAAGGAAATTATCTTCACGAGTGGCGCCACCGAATCCGACAACCTGATGATCAAGGGCATCGCGGAGATGTTCCGCGAAAAGGGCAACCACATCATCACCCAGGCTATCGAGCACAAGGCCGTGCTGGATACCTGCAAGAACCTGGAGAAGCACGGCTTTGAGGTCACCTATCTGCCGGTCCAACGCGATGGCCGCGTGAGTCTCGAGGAGTTGAAGGCGGCCATTAAGCCCACGACGATCCTAATCACCATCATGTACGCCAACAACGAAATTGGCGTGGTCAATCCGATCGCGGAAATCGGCAAAATCGCCAAAGAACACGGCATCTTCTTCGCTGTGGACGGCGTGCAGGCTGTCGGCAAGATTCCGGTCGACGTCCAGAAGGACAATATCGACTTGCTGTCCATCAGCGCCCACAAGATTTACGGTCCCAAGGGCGTTGGCGCTCTCTACGTTCGCCGCCGCAATCCGCGCGTGCAGCTTTCCGCCATCATCGACGGCGGCGGCCACGAGCGCGGCATGCGTTCCGGCACGCTTAATGTGCCCGGCATCGTCGGCCTCGGTAAGGCGTGCGAAATCGCTCAGAAGGAAATGCCGGAAGAGGGTGCGCGCCTGCTTGGCCTGCGCGAACGTCTACGCAAGGGCCTGGAGGCCAAGCTGGACGAGGTTTTCATCAACGGCTCGATGGAGCACCGCCTGCCCAACAACTTGAATATGAGCTTTGCTTATGTCGAAGGCGAATCGCTGCTCATGGGCATCAACGATATCGCGGTTTCGAGCGGTTCAGCCTGTACTTCGGCAACCCTAGAGCCGAGTTACGTACTCAAAGCTTTAGGCGTCGGCGAAGACCTCGCCCACACCTCGATTCGATTCGGCCTCGGCCGGTTCAACACGCAGGAGGAGGTCGACTACGTCATCGACAAGATGGTTCAGGTGGTCACCAAGCTGCGTGAACTGTCCCCGCTCTATGAAATGGCCAAAGAGGGCATCGATATTTCTAAAATGAAATGGCAAACAGCCTAAAGGACTGGAACAAAGAACATGGCAAATGAAGGAACAATTCGCATTCATCGCTCCATCGGCGGCACCGGCGCGGCTTTCCGCGTGACGTTTGTGCCTTACGGCGGAGAAGGAGAAGAGGCCGCCGTCGCCGGCGAGCGTTCTTTCCACGAGCTTCAGCAAGTGCGCGCCTTTCTGAAAATGCTCGGGCTTGGCGCGGAATTCATCAAGGACGCGCTTCGTCAGTTGACCGCGGGGCGTTCGGCTTCTGTGCCAAACGTTTCGCTCACCGACAAAGCGGTCAAGAGCGCCGGTTTCGGGAATCTCGTGAATCTGGCAAGGAGCAACAGCTAATGGCATACAGCGACAAAGTGGTTGATCACTACAACAATCCCCGCAACGTCGGCAGCATGCCGAAGGAAGACCCCAATGTCGGCACGGGTCTCGTCGGCGCGCCGGAGTGCGGTGACGTCATGAAGCTGCAGATGAAGATCAATCCCGATACGCAGGTCATTGAAGAAGCCAAGTTCAAGACCTTCGGTTGCGGGTCGGCCATCGCCAGCTCCTCGCTCGCTACCGAGTGGGTCAAGGGCAAGACGGTCGAAGAGGCGCTTTCCATCAAGAACACGGACATCGTGCGCGAACTTTCGCTCCCGCCGGTCAAGATTCACTGTTCCGTGCTCGCCGAAGACGCCATCAAGGCCGCCATCGGCGACTGGAAGAAAAAGCACGGCGTCGAAGTGCCGGTGCACGAAAAAGCGTCGCACTAAGCCTGCAGCTGCGCCGCTTCGCCCAGGCTTGTCATCCTGAACGTCCCGGCAGGGACGTGAAGGATCTCAACTGAACGAGTCGCTGCGCTTCTTAATTGAAGAGGAATTTGTATGGCAACAGAAGTAGCAAGCCCGAACATCGCGAAAATCCACCTCACCGAGCGTGCCGCGCGAAAAATCCGCGCGCTGCTCGAAAAGGACGGTGTGTCTCCCGATGTTGGCGGCCTGCGCGTAGGCGTGCAAGGCGGCGGCTGCTCCGGCTTGTCTTATGCCATGCGGCTCGACACCCAAGCACGCGACCGCGACAAAATCTTCGAAGAATTCGGCGCGCGCCTCTTCGTCGACCCGAAAAGCTTTCTGTACCTGAACGGCACGACGCTTGAGTACGAAGAAACGCTGATGCGCCAAGGATTCGTTTTCCAGAATCCCAACGCGGCGCGCAACTGCGGCTGCGGCAGCTCTTTTACGGCCTAGCGGCACAGGCTTCAGCCTGTCTTTTTTTGTCTTTGATTGCTTTGGTTTTTCGTTGAATTGGTTCCGGCGGGGGAAACAACCAAGCGAGTCTGACAAGTGGTTGGCAGCCGCACCCGCCAGCCACTTTTTTTGTGCCTTCTGTGGGTTTCTTAAAGAGCATTTCATGAGTACAGCGCCGACATCAACGACCCAATCAAAGACCGTGGATTACTTTGCCATTTTCGGGTTGCCGCGCAAGCTTTGGATCGAGATGAGCGCGCTCGAGCAAAAATTCTTGCAAATGAGCTGGAAGCTGCACCCCGATAATTTTGTAAACGCGTCGGAGGAAGAGCGAGACCTCTCTCTGAAACGCAGTTCGGAATTGAACGACGCCTATCGCACTTTGCGTGATCCCGTCGGCCGTGTCGAATATCTACTTGGCATTGAAGGTGCCCGTAAGGAAGGCGAACACAAACAGCAGGCTCCGCCCGAACTGCTCGAAGAAGTCTTCGAGCTGAACGAATCGCTGGACGAGCTTCGCGAAGCGAAAGCCTCAGGAGGCGATCTCGCCGCATTGAAATCGCGCCTCGAATCCGCCGAGAAGAGTTTCCAGGAAAAACTCGGCGAAGTCGACGCGCAGTTGCAGATCGCCGCGCACGAGTGGGACGCCGCCCTGCAAGGCGAAGCCGCCACGCGAAAAAAGGTCATGGCGAAGCTCAACGATTTGCTGAATCGCCGCTCGTATATTCGAAATCTGGTAACCAACGTCCAAAAGGAGCTTTTGTAGCATGGGGGTTTTAAGCCCCCGCGGCTTTTCATCATGGGCAGAATCGTAGGAATCGATCTCGGAACAACAAACAGCCTAGTCGCGTACACCGACCCGCAGACTGGCCAGCCGAAGTGTATCCAAGGCCCTTATGGCAGCACCCTTTGCCCTTCTGTCGTCAGCATCGACCCTGATGGCAGCATCATCGTCGGGGAACCAGCGCGCCGTCGTCTGCTTACTCAGCCGGAGCGAACGATTTATTCCGTAAAACGCCTGATGGGCCGCGGCCCCGCCGACGTCCGGGACGAGCTGAAACTTTTCCCGTTCCGCATTGATCCTTCTAGCAAGAATGTCATTCGCGTAATGCTCGGCGAAAAGATTTTCACGCCGCCCGAAATTTCCGCATTCATTCTTCGTGAGCTCAAGAACTGGGCCGAAGCGCACTTCGGAGAACCCGTCGACCGCGCCGTCATCACCGTCCCGGCCTATTTCAATGATGCCCAGCGCCAGGCCACCAAGGATGCCGGAAAAATTGCCAGCCTCGAAGTCCTGCGCCTCGTCAATGAGCCCACTGCTGCCGCGCTAGCCTACGGTTTGCACGAAAAGCAGCGTGGCAAAGTCGCCGTTTACGATCTTGGCGGCGGCACATTCGACATTTCCATCCTCAAGCTCATCTCCACGACCGACGGCGATATCTTCCAGGTGCTTTCCACCAATGGCGACACGCACCTCGGCGGCGACGACATCGATAATCTGCTGCAGGCTTTCGTGCACGAACTGATTCTTCACCACGACGAAATTGACTTTTCTCCCCATAGCGAACTCGCGCAAGAGCTCCGCAAGGCCCTCATAGAAGTAAAGCACCGCCTCTCCGAAGCCGAATCGGCCACTCTTCGTTTTCCGTTGCCAAATGGCAATGTGGTTACGCGCGAATTCACGCGCGGTGCGTTCGAGGTCCTGATTTGTCCCGTTGTGGATCGCACCATGGGGCCCGTCAAGCAAGCGCTAGGGGACGCGCAGCTCAAACCCACGGAGATGGACGAAGTTGTGCTCGTCGGCGGCGCCACGCGCACGCCTTTGATCCGCCGCACCGTGCAGGAGTTTTTCGACCGCAAGCCGCACACCGAATTGAATCCCGACGAAGTTGTCGCGCTGGGCGCCGCCGTCCAGGCGAACATCCTCGACCAGGGCGTAAAAACGATGTTGCTGCTCGACGTCACGCCGCTCTCGCTCGGCATCGAAACCTACGGCGGCGCGGTCGCGAAAATTATCCCGCGCAATTCCACGATCCCCGCGAGCGCCCAGGAGCTCTACACCACCGGCGTCGACAATCAGACTGGTATTGACATCCACGTCCTCCAGGGCGAACGCGAACTGGCCAAAGACTGCCGCTCGCTTGCCCGCTTCAATTTAAAAGTTCCGCCTTCGCCCGCCGGTCTGCCGCGCATCGAAGTGAAATTCTTGATCGACGCCAACGGCATCCTGCAAGTCGGCGCGAAGGATCTTCGCACCGGCGAGCAGCATTCCATAGAAGTTCAGCCGAGCTATGGCATCAACGATTCCGAAATCGAGCGTATGCTCGAGGAATCCATCGAATATGCCGAGCAGGATTTTGCCGAGCGCCAGCTGATCGAAGCGCGCACGGAATCCGAGGCGATCTTGTCGGCGACGGTCAAGGCGCTTGCCAATCCGCAATCCAATGGTTTGTCCGTCGAGGAGCGCGCTAGAATTGACGCCAGCGTAGCCGCATTGAAGGAATCCGTCGCTGGCAGCGACTACAAATTAATTCGCAAGCGCATCGACGAATTGAATCACGCCACCGAGCATCTCGCGGAGCTATTGATCAATTCGGCGGTATCTACTGCGCTCGAGGGCCGCAAGCTGGCCGAAGTTTAGATTTTTTGTGTAGGGGCGCGCTTTAGCGCGTCCCTGCTTCTGGGGCAAGAATCAGGAGGAAAGATGGGCGGCAGTAACCCATACATCGAAGAAGTCAAATACACACCCGCAACGAAGAAATACAAAGTCACCTTTCTTCCCAGCGGCAAGACCATTGAGGTTGATCCGGAAAAAATTCCCTACGGCCACAACGGCCTCCCGGGCAGCATCCTCGACATTTCCGAAGGCCTCAAGGCCGGCCTCGACCACGCCTGCGGCGGCGTCTGCGCCTGCTCGACTTGCCACGTCATCGTTCACCAGGGCCTGGAGTCCTGCAACGAAGCCACTGACGCCGAGCTCGACGAACTTGACGAAGCCCCCGGCATCACGCCGAAGTCGCGCCTTGGCTGCCAAACCGTTCCCGATGGCACCACCGACATCGTCGTCGAAATTCCCGATTGGAACAAGAACTACGCCAAAGAACTCGACCATTAGTTCTGGCCCACGGGCTCGCTTAGCCCGCGGGTTTTCTCTGTGCCCTCTGCAGTCTCTGTGTTAAGTTTTCCTCTGGAGCGGACATGCCGCCAACATTCGGTTGGGATAATCTCGAAGACATCGCTATCGGCCTGGCCGACAAATTCCCGGACGTCGATCCCCTCACCGTCCGCTTCACGGACATGCACAAATGGATCACCGAACTCCCCGGCTTCTCCGGTGATCCCGCCGCCTCCAACGAATCCAAGCTCGAAGCCATCCAAATGGCCTGGCACGAAGAATTCCAGGACCGCCAGGGCTGATCTTTGGCGGGATGAAGACTCTGCTCAATCCAGCCGGAGATTCTCATCACTTACGTCAATTCGGGGGCTGAACTGCCGTTTGTGCTGGTCAGGAGGGGGGTACCCCCGGGCAATTTGTATGAATATCAAAGGAAAAGACTTAGAAAATTTGCAATTTGTAAAGTTCTGATTCTAAAAGAAATGTTTTGAGCGAGCAAAAGGGGTTAAGGGCGCTACAGAAAGAAAAGCGGGAGCAAGCTCCCGTACTCCATCCGCAGTTTTCTACAGCGTTAAGTGTATCATATTCTAAGGAAAAGTCAATAGGAAAAATATTTCCCAATTCGCGTGCGTTGCGTGATCAGTTGGCTGTTTTCAGCAAGAACACGCGCCGGCTTGGGTTTGCGCGGCGGCGGGAAGGGTTCCACTGGCGGGCGAAGGCGTCCAGCTTGTGAGGGCACGCTATTTCCCGTATCCTAGTAGAGTCGTAACCGCAGCAAGTGTGGCGCTATGGTGCAACGGTTAGCACGTAGCCCTTTCAAGGCTAAAATACGGGTTCGATTCCCGTTAGCGCTACCAAAGATACCTGACTAAATTCCTCGCTTTCCTGTTTATCATGGATCTGAACGATTCGGGCTAGTGATCCCTCCAGCACTCGCGACCCAGCGCTGTTTCTGCATTCAAGGAGCCGCCTTGAGCTACGTCGAAAAGCATCTCATTCCGGGTGAAGCCATCCAGTATCAAACCAAGCTGCATTGGATCGTGATGCTGGGGCATCTTGCCATCGCCGCGGTGTTCGGGCTGCTCGCAATCACGTTTCTCGTCGTGTCGTTTTCCACGCCGGCGGGAGCAAAGAACATGCCCTCGCGTGGCTCCATGTATTTGGGCGCTCTTATTTGCCTCCTCGTCGGGGCAGTCCTCTTTTCCATCGGCCTGCTAAAACGCAGTGTCACGGAGATGGCCGTCACCAACAAGAGAGTCATCGTAAAATCCGGCCTCGTGGATCGCCGCACCACGGAAATCCTCCTCTCCAGAATCGAGAGCGTCGTGGTCGACGAGCCCGCCATGGGAAGAATCCTGGGCTACGGAACGGTAATCGTGCGTGGCACTGGTGGCACTCCCGAAGTGTTTGAAAAAATCCAGCATCCCCTGAAATTCAGAGAACAAGTCCAGAGCCAAATCGCCGGCGAACGCAAAGAAAATTAAACGCATTCCTCATCGGACTGCAAGTTTTGAACTTGGGTTCAATGCGGCGTAAACTGATATTTGCATCAAGCAGGGAGACACCAATGGCAAATCTAATGCGCACATCCAATCCGGCGCTCAACGAAAAGGCCTTCAAAGGCCAAGTCGCTTTCGGCGAGGCCATGACGCTGCAGGGCACCGTCAACAAGACGGGCTTTCTCTTACTATGCGTCGTTGCCACAGCCGCATGGACCTGGGGCTTGTCGCACTCTCCAGTGCCGGGAGCGGCCGTTCCGTGGATGATTGGCGGCCTTTTCGGCGGCTTCATCGTCGCGCTGGTTACCATCTTCAAGCCGAATTGGGCGTCATTCACCGCGCCCATCTACGCGCTCCTCGAAGGCCTGGCGCTCGGCGGCATCTCCGCCATGTTCGAGCATTCGTACCCAGGCGTCGCGATTCAAGCCATGGGCCTCACCTTCGGCACGTTGTTCGTCATGTTGCTCGCCTACAAAACGGGAATGATTCGCGCGACGCAGGGCTTCAAGCTCGGCGTGATCGCCGCCACTGGCGGCATCGCGCTTCTCTATCTCGTGGAAATGGTTCTTGGCGGTTTCTTCCACATTCAAGTCCCGGCGATCAACGGCAGCGGCGCCGTGGGCATCGGCTTCAGCCTCTTTGTGGTCGTCATAGCGGCGCTGAATTTGGTTCTCGATTTTGACATGATCGAAACCGGCGTGCGGAATGGAGCGCCGAAGTTCATGGAATGGTACGGCGCATTTGGCCTGATGGTCACGCTCATCTGGTTGTATCTGGAGATCCTCCGCCTGCTGGCCAAGGCGCGCCGCCGATAAGCGAAACAATTGACTCGCGGACAATCCATCATCGAAAAGCCGGTCCTCACGAACCGTTTTGTGGAGGCGCTTGGTTACGCGGCAGAGTTGCATCTGCACCAGCGGCGCAAAGGTAAAGGCCAGCCGTACGTTGGCCACTTGCTAGGCGTTGCGGCTATCGTCATTCAGCACGGCGGGGGCGAAGACGAAGTCATCGCCGCGCTGTTGCACGATGCCGTCGAAGACCAGGGCGGCCTGCCGCGCCTCGACGAAATCCGCGAAAAATTCGGCGACCGCGTGGCGCGCATTGTCGATGGCTGCACGGATTCCTACGAAGTTTCCGGCGAAAAACGCGAATGGGGCGAAAGAAAGCGCGCCTACATCGAAAAAGTCGCGCACGAGCCTGAAGACGTCCGGCTCGTCTCCGCCGCCGACAAACTGGCCAACGCCCGCGAAATCCTCTCCGACTACCGAGTGGAAGGCGATGCCGTCTTCGGCCGGTTCACCGGCCGCAAGGAAGGCACTCTCTGGTATTACCGAACGCTGGTCAATGTATTTCGCAAGGCGGGCTCCAGCCCGCTCATCGACGAACTCGACCGTGTCGTCACCGAACTCCAATCTCTCGCGCGAGGTCGATAAGACAATCTCATTGCCAGTCATCTGGCTTAAGGCGAAAGGTTATCTCCATCTCGACCGGCTTGCAGCCGGGCCGAGATTCATACTTTGCATTCTTCACGGCAGCTAATACCGCCTCTGCTATCTCTTTCGTTTTAGCCTTTGTGACTTTCGGTGTCAGAACGCTGCCGTCTTCTCCGATGTCAAAAACGACAGTAGCCTCTATCTTCTTCTTCGCGAATCGCTGGCGTGCCTCTTCAGAGAATTTAGCCGGCGAAACCAATTTAGGGGGTTTGGCGCATTCCTTGCTCTGTGACTGGGCAGCAGTGGGGACCCCCAAGAAGGCGGCACACACCGCAGCAGCGACCAAGTTGCACGCAATCAATGCATTCCTTTTCATGGAGAGAGGATAATCATTAGGAAATTAGAACACAATCGGAATGTGCCACCTTTTCCCCGTCCACGAAGCACGAAGTCTTAGAAGTCAGCTTCAATTTCGCCGAAACGCTCCGCAGTTCGCCCAGCGCTGTCCCGGAAAACAAACTCGCAAAATTAATCACATTGAGCCGGTTGGCCACGTTCGCCACCTGAATTTGCAGCACAGCGCTCTTTAGTTCCTTGTGATAAATTTCCGCGCCCCCTGCTATGTCGAGCGAAAAATTCGGTTTCACGCGCCCGCGAGCAAAATCCACGCGATCCAGAATCTGTTGTCCGAAGGCCGCCAGCAGGTCACCAGGGTTGGCCTTGCCAATATCCGCCGGCAATCCGCTGCCGTACTGCGCGCCCATCGCCAGCCAGGCATGCCGCGGCGCCTGAAATCGCACGCGAGCACGCAGCGAATTGCGCTGATCCTGCGTCACCGCGAACTTGCTCGTATCCGTCAGCGCGTTAGCGGCATCGATTCCCAGGAACAACCCTCCGGTGATCGGCCCCTGCCCGATGCCGGACTGGTTCGCGTAGCTCAGGTATCCGGAGAAGCGTCCCCACTGCGGGACTTCCGCGCGAACTTCTTCGCCGAAGATCCGCGCCTTCGCGAACGCAATAGGAAAGCTTATACCGGTATCCAGCAGCACGTCGTCATCGGAATATTGCCGAAAGTCGCGCCGGAAAATATTGGCATCCAACCGCAACTTACCGAGGAAAGCCTTGGTCAGTCCCCCTTCATAAAAATTTCCGCGCCCCGGCCTTACCGGCAAACGCAGCACCGAAGGGCTGATCGTATCGAGGAGCGGCGAACTCGCAAGGAGCAGATTCTCCACGGCGGGCGTTTGAAAAACGCGATCGTAAGAAGCATGAAACAGAAGACTGAGCCCCGGAACAAATCTCGATACGCCGATTCTCGGGCTCCAAGCTGATTCCTGCACCACAAATCCGTAATGATCGAACCTCAGTCCCGCGCTGACGTTCCATCGGCCGAGGCGCATCTGGTCCTGCGCGTAAATCGACGGTTCGACATCCCATTTGCGCTGGTAGGGAAACGGAAAGTTCAACTGTGTCCCGGGATCGAATTGCGTTGGGTCGGTGATCGCGTATTGCAGCGCTTCATGCACCGGGCTGAAAATACCGTCCACGCCCGTTTTCCAATCGTGATGTCCGTGGTGCCCTGCGAGGTCGGCCCGCAAATATCCTTCGCGGTAGCCGCGGTTCTGCGAAACGATCACGGGCGTGGATTGCGGGTTCGATGTCAACGCCGCGCTGGAATCGCGCACGCTGCCTGAAAGGCTCAAGAACAATTCCGGCGAAATCGTGTGCTGAAAGTAGACTTGTCCACTCGTCTCCGTGTTCTGGATATCCTGCCGCTGCCGTGCTCGTTGCTGCACGAGTTCGTTTGGCACGAGGAAGCGGACGACGTTGTGCGTCACGCTTACGCGCAGCCGGTCGCGCGCCGAGAAATCTCGTTCATAGGAAGCCGAGAACCCCGCTGCATTTCCCCGGTTGGTGTAATTCGCAAGGACCGGCGGATCCAGATATCGGTCGGTATGAAATCCTCCGCCACTCACTGAGAATCGATCTGCTTCCCGTGCATAGGAAATTCCCGCCGAACTGTTCACTGTGGAAAAGCTTCCGCCTCCCGCGTCCAGCCGCCCATGCCATCCTGCCGGAACGTCTTTCTTGGTGGTGACTTCGACAACGCCGCCGAGTTTCCGCCCGTATTCGGCCGGAAAACTTGCCGTTAACACGCGTAAGGACTCCACTTCGCCAGCATCAAAGGAAGGCGCAAACGCCGGCGAGCGATTCTGCGTCAGCGGTAAACCATCCACCACGAATTGCACGTCATATTCCGACCCGCGCGGATGCAGCACGCCGTTAGCTTCATACAACCATCCCGGCTGTTCGGACACCAAATCCAGCAGCTCGCGCCCCGGCCGAGCCGCGTCGTGTTCTTCGATCGCTTGCCGCCCAATGGAGTACAGCGACCCCGTCGCGTAAGGATCCACCAGCGTCGCCGAATCGTTCACTTGCACCTGCGTCGTTACCGGCGCAACGCCCAGCGTTACCAAAACGCGCACCGGCACCTCGGAGCGAATTTCAACCAAATCGCTCCACGGCGCGAAACCTGCCGCGTGCAAACTCAGCCGGTAAACTCCAAACGGAAGATCCTGAGCAACGTAGCGCCCTTCCGGCCCGGCCACAAAAGTTCGCCGGAATCCATTCGCCTCGCTCACCAGTTCGCCTGCAGGCGACACCGCAGTCCCTTGCGGGTCGCGTACCTCCAGCCGCAGTTCGCCGCGCACGCGCTGGGCCCTCGCACTCACTGTGCTCAAGAACAGAAGCGCCGCGATCCCAAGGTACTGTGCTGTTTTGCTTGTGAACATTTCTATCCATCGATCCAAAAGAGAGCACCAACAATGCCTGGTTTGCCCCAATTGCCAAGACGCAGGAGCACTCGCGCCGACACCGAAGCCATCTTTTACGTTAGCACGAGCTTCGTTTCACCCCATGACTCCACTCTATTCTGCGAACGCAAAATAGCAACACTTTGCAGGATTTCCTTTGCTTGCCGCACTCGCTGCCTTTCGGCAGAATACCGTTTGGGGCCCGAGCGTCCTTCCATGACTCTTCAGAACGTCACAACCAACCCGCTCTTCACCATCGGCCATTCCAATCACGAGGCCGCAGATTTTCTCGCCGTACTTATCAATCACGGCGTCAGTACGCTGTGCGATGTGCGCAGCCGGCCGGGCAGTTTCCGCTTCCCGCAGTTCAACCGCGAGCCATTGGAGGCCATTCTTGTCTCTGCCGGACTCCGATACGAGTTTCTCGGCGAAGCTCTCGGGGGGAGGCCGACTGACCCACGTGTTTATCGCCGCGATGGCCATGTTGATTACCTTGCGCGCCGAAAATCCGCGGAGTTCGCAGCCGGGATAGACCGCCTGCTGGAATTGTGCCGTGTCGGCAGCACCGTTTTGATGTGTGCTGAAGAAGATCCTCTCCAGTGCCACCGATTCCTGATGATCTCTCCGGCGTTGCTCCAACGCGGCGTAGTTCCCTCCCACGTCCGCCGGGGTGGAGTCCTTGAATCGCAGCGTGACGCTGAGGATCGTTTGCTTGAGCTGCATGGGCGTACTGCTTTTGCTACCGGCTCTCTCTTTGTTTCCGAGCGCGAGTCCGCGATTGAAGAGGCACTCCTGCTGCAGGCCAGAGAATTCGCTTTTCGCGCTTCTCCAGAATCGATCGAGAATTTCTGAGCGCCATGCAACGGCTCCTCTGCACCATCGGCTTCACGGGAAAGACTGCAGAAGAGTTTTTTACTTTGCTCGCGAACGCCGGCGTCCGGCAAGTGATCGACATCCGGCAGAACCGCGGCGGACAGCTTTCGGGTTTCTCCAAGCACCCGGACCTCTCTTTCTTTTTGAAAAAAATCGCCGGAATCGAATACCTCCATGATCCGCTGCTCGCTCCTCCACCGGAACTTCTCAAGAGTTACCGCCGCACGAAAGATTGGCCGTCCTATGAAGCAGATTTTCTCACGGTGATGAAACAGCGCGGCATCCCGGCGACGTTGGATACTTCTTTGTGGCCGCCAAGTATCGCTCTTCTTTGTTCCGAGCCTGGCCCAGAGAAGTGCCATCGCCGCCTCGTCGCCGAACTGATAGCCGGCTACTGGCGCGAGCAAGGTTACGATGTCGAAATTCGACATCTCATCGTGCCGCGACAGAAGCCCACGAGGCCCCGGCGCAAGACCGAAAGCGCCATTCCATGACCAAGCTGCTTATTACCGAGATTACGCGCATGGGCCCGGCGTTCTGTGTCATCGGGCTGCAACGCGAGAAGGAAAAGATTCAATCCATCCGCCCGGTCCCCGCCTCCGCCAATAGCTGGTTGCATTTTCCGCATCAGCGCGGTGATATCCTCGAATGCGCGCTCGCGCCGTTCCCCGCCGCGAAGCCTCATGTTGAAGACCGCACGGCAACGCGCGGATTTCACAAATCGTCCTCGGTGCATGAAGCTGAAACCGTCTCGTATCTCCGAAAAGCAGAGATGGCAAATTCCTTGCCCGATCTTTTTGGCTGCGCCATCCATGAAAATAAGAAAGGCGCGGGTCTTCACGCGGTGCCGCAGGATGCCAAACGCTCGATCTGCGGCTGCGAAACTCAGAATCTCCGGCTGGAGCTTTACGCCAACGAACTGCGCGCTACCCTGGCGCTCCCTTCCGGAGAAGTCTTGCGCGATCTTCCCGTTGTCGACCGCGATTGGCGAGACTTCATCGATGCCGCTCTCGCCCCTGGCCGTGGCGCCAATCGAACCGCTCGTCTCGAGCGCTTCTTGAATTCTCAATTCCACTACAAGATCATGTCCTGTCCGCACCACTTCATCCGGCTTGGCCTTACCAGGCCGTTCCATGATCTCTGCTGGTTAATGCTGGACACCCTATTCCCGCTGCCCAAGCCCGAGTGGCTTGAGGAGTTTTGATGACCCGGCCAGCCAAAACAAGCTCCGCTGAAAAAGATTCCCTGCGCCGCCTTGTCGAAGAATGCTTTCGGCGGGAAGCCGGTTTGTCCGTCCCCATTCCCGATGAAAACGTTGATTTAATTGAAGCCGGCATCCTCGATTCCATGGGCTGGGTCAGTTTTCTTCGCGCCGTCGAAACGGCTAGCGATGCCGCTGATCTCGGTTCCTATCTGAATGAACGGTCGGCGAGTTTCACTGCTTTGCTGTCCGCATTGCGCGATTCCTCTTCTATTCCGGCCGCGCCCGCGCGTTCAGAATTGCTGCGCGATCCGGCTCCTCAGTCCAATCGTGTCGTCATCACGGCTTCTTCTTTCGCTGTCGGTTCGCGCATCATTCCTTCCGAAGACGTTGACCGCGCTTTCGGCATGCCCGCCGGCAAACTTCGTGCCCGTGCCGGAATCGAATCGCTTGCCTATGCGGCGGACGGCGAAAACGAAGTTACGCTTGGCGCAAGGGCCGCCCAGGAAGCGTTGCATGCCGCCTCCTGTGGAGCGCAACAGCTCGACTGGATCATCGCCACCAGCGAAACGCATCACGATTACCCATCGCTGGCGGCGCAGCTTCATTCCCGCTTGCTGGCCCGGGAAAACTGCGGCGCTCTTGACGTCGGCGGCGCCTGCCTCGGTTTGCTCAATGCTCTCGCCGTCGCGCAATCGCTAATCGAATCGGGACAGGCTCAGTCCGTTGCCGTTGTCACCGCCGACGTTCACAGCCGAACGCTCACTCCAGACCGCGTGGCCGGTGAATTCGGCGGCCTCTTCGGCGATGGCGCAAGCGCATTCCTGCTGGGCGGCGCAGACGCCGCCAGCACAAAAGAAGGCTATCTTCTCGGTGAATTCATTTTTGGCTGCGCCGGCCAGTATGCTGCCGCTATCCAGGTCAGCGATGCAAAGGATGGCAGCCTCGGCGTGCAATTTGACGGCGAAGCGCTTTCTCGCGCGGCAATCGCGCGGATGGAAAAAGTTATTGGCTCCGTCGAGGTGCGCAGCGGCATCCCGCGCAGCTCCGTGGGCGGTTTCGCAACGCACCAGCCGAATCCGCGGCTCGTTGCGTTGCTCGCCAAGCAGTGCGGCGTTTCCCCTGTTGCGTTTCCGCCAATAGCTCGAACTTGCGGCAATCTCGGCTCATCCACGTGCGGCGCAGCCCTGCATGAAATTTTGCGAGGCGCTTCAAAGCAGACGCGCGGCGAGCGCCGGCCGATTTTTCTTGCCTCGCTCGGTCCCGGCCTTCTCTTTGGCGGCGGCTGGCTCACACCTCACGAAAATAAAGAAATAGAAAATTGAAATGTGAAAATCGAAACTTGAAACTCTCTTCAAGGTCCAGGGCGCGTGCGAGCCGTGAAGCTGGTGTTCACTGCAGGCACAACGCACCCTTGCAGCGGAGGCCAGCCCGGGTCGCTGACCGTATTCCGGCACAGTGAAACAATCCCATTATCGAACTGCGAAGGATCCACGGCACCATTCAATGCTTCCGAATAAACGGTGTAACTGTGCCCGACTGACAGGCCGGCGATTTCATACGTTCCGTCAAATTGCGTAGGACCGGGAGCCGTACAACGCCATCCGCCGAGCGTCGCCCCCACAACCGCGCCGCTGGCCGCATCCACGGCGACCACCTGCGCGCCGAAAACGCCGGTAACTCCCGGTGGCAATGCAGGCAACGCCAACGGATTCGCAGGGAAAATGTGTCCGCTGATCAATCCCCGGTGAACCACGTCGGCTGGGTCGGGATAAAGAACACGCAATCCTGTACGGTCATCCTCGCCCAGCGGGGCATCAGGCCGCAGCGTTGTTGGCCGCATCCCGCTGAACGTGCCCGGAGTTGGAGCAAAGGGAAACATAATGGCGCTCCAAACCGCCGAATGGCTGAAACCGAGAGAGTGTCCAAGTTCGTGGGTTAGCAAAGATTCGAGATCGTAAGCTTTTGGATTTGCCGCCAGCGCCTGCGGAGTCGCGTACGCGGTATTGGAATCGCTCGGATTAAAATAAATGTCCGCGTCGAGAATTTGTCCCAACTGCGTTGCAACCGCGCTGCTGCCCACTTGCACACCGAGGCGGTCGGTGGTAATCACCCTTGTGAATGCCAGCACACCCGGGGTAAAGGCCATGTCTGCCTGATCGAAGCAGATGGAATTCAAGCCATCCGGGCCGCAGGCATTCTGCGTCGCCGTCCGCGTCAGTGGCGTGAAGGTTGCCGGAACGAGTGTGGTACCGCTCACGCCAGTCCACACCGCCAGCGACTGTGTAATCGCCTGTTCGATTTCCGTCAATCGGCCGCTTGCGGTTTGGTCCAACGTCAGAATGGTTACTGGATTGGCATTCTGCGCCGTGCTCCATCGAACCGCGATGCTTCCCGCCGCAGTCAATTGATGCGCATGAACCGGGCAGGCTGACCCGCCCGAGAGCGCCAACGGCTGGCGGACATCCGGCACGATCATGTCGAAGGAATACGCCTGCGCTATCGCGGCAAACCAAATCCCATAAAACACCGCCAAAGTGATGGAGCAAATCCGGTTAACGCACATATTCATTGTTCCGTCCTCGAATTCTTAAGTGTTTAAGGCGCTTTTTCTTCCAGCGCTTCTCGCAACTTCAATTGAAAAATTGACACCAGCAGATTGCGAATTCCGCCGTGCCGGAACTGGCGCGTGAGAGGATCAAAGATTGGCGCCGCTGCGGAATCTTGAGTCACGCGTTCCACCCCGGTCCGTGGATCCCGGGTAATTCGGAATGTGCCTTGCGACCATCCCAGCACACGGAATGGTTCGCCTTCGCGCCCCCACAAAAAGAGGTAAGCTTCTTCCCCCGGATGAAACGCCGGCACTCCATCAATCCGTGAATGCAGATTTCCGATGCTGCCTCCTAGCATTCGAACAGTCACAACACCCGGAAGCAGGCCCTTGTTCACTTCCACCGTTTCAAAACGCGTTTCGGTCCAAATCTCACGGTCCTGCCATAGGCTTTGCACGCCCGTGCAGCGCAGCCGCGCCACCGCTGTCGCTTGATGCACAAGCTCTTCGAAACGCAGCCGTGAGAGCGTAGTCGCGTTTGCCGCAATCGCAAGCAGAGCAAGCCCAGTCAGGAATAGAATCCACAGAAATCGCCGCCGTTGTACAAAGCTCATTTTCAATTTATCTCCAGCACGCCGCTAGCGGCGGTCTTATCAAGATTTGTGTTCTGTATGAAAAGCGTGCGCGCGCCTGGCGCGGCGGTTGCAGGGATTTGGAGCGTGAGGTGGATGATTCCGAGCCCCGCCGGCTGTTTGGAGATCACCGCGACGTCGCCGGTCCCCGACACCGTGTAAGTCATGCTGGTGTCAAAGCCACTCTGCGAGAAAATACAGATGTCCGCCGAGGTAGTGCCGCTGGCAGGCCGCTGCAGCGGGATTGCGCTGCCGCCCAGCGCGCATGAGTTATTCGCAGTATTGAATTGACCGAGCGCCGCGACATTCAAGTCCAGGTCGTTGCCGGGAACGGAGACTCCCGCCGTGGTCGGGTCCACCACAACGATGTCTTTTCCGGTCGCTGCCGGAACAGCGCTGCTGAGCGCAATCGTTTCGTCGGAAACGTTTGGCGCCGCGACGATCAGCGACACGGCGTTTGATTTTGTCCCGTCAGGATTCTGAATCTGAATGGACACGCTGCCTGCTACGGCAGCGTCTGCTGCCGTTACCGGCGCGGTGCATTCCAGCGCGGAGGTACACGTCGTTACTCGCGCGGTGCCGCCGATCAACATCGAAGATCCTGGCCCCGGGCTTGATGGTGAGAATCCGCTGCCGTCCGCGCGCAGGGTGAAGCCCTGGGCGGCACCGGCGTACACGCTGGATGGATGCGGCGCGAGGATGTTCTCGCCAGCGGAAATCGTTACGTTGGCCGTGCCGGATTGCGCCGTATCATCGCTGCTGATGGCCGCAACTTGAATCGCATTGGGGGTGGGGGCGGCGCCAGGCGCGGTGTAGGTTCCGCTGGGGTTGATCGTTCCGCAGCTGCCTGCCGTCGAACACGCTGACCCCTGCACCTGCCAGACAACATTTTGGTTGCTGGTTCCCAGCACCGACGCGGTGAAGCCCTGCACGGCCAGCGGGGCGAGTGTGACGCTTCCGGGTTGCACGGACACGAGCACGTGATTAATCACAGTGATTTGAGCGCTTGCGCTCTTCGTAGAATCAGCGGCGCTCACTGCCGTAGCGCTCACGGGATTCGGCGATGGAATTGCGCCCGGCGCGAGATAGTCCACCTGCGGCGCGGTGGTGTTGGTTACTGACTGGCAGGGATTCGAGCCTACCGCGCAAATCTGCCCAAGCGTGACGTTTCCTCCGGGTATGCCATTCACACTCCAATTCACGCTGATATTTGAAGTCCCGTTGACCTGCGCGCTGAGCGTCACGCGATGATTTGCCGCAAGTGTTGCCGTCGCGGGCGAAACACTCACATTGATTCCCGGCTGAATCGCCATTGTGGCCTGCGCTTGTTTCGACGGGTCCGCTTGAGGGGTAACCGTTACGGTGACCGTGTTGGGACTTGGCGGCGTCGCTGGCGCCGTGTATGTCGCCGAGTTCGAGAGAGAATTTCCGGTCGGCGATTGCGTGGTCACGACAGTCAATGTTCCGCAGGAACTGCCGCTGCACCCCGGGCCGCTTAACGCCCATGCCAGCGCGGTGCTGGGATTGGAACCGGGAACGGGCGTCAGCGTCGCGACGATGGTGGCCGTACCTCCAGCCGGGACGCTCGATGGCGCGGTGAGCTGCAAGGAAAAACTGCTGGTGATGGTCACTGCCGCGGAAATCTGTTTCGAAGGATCGGCCACGCTTTGCGCCGACAGCGTCGCGTTTGCGGGTGAAGGAAGAATCTGCGGCGCAGTGTAATGCCCGCTCGAGTCCACTGCTCCGCACCCGCTGGCGCATGCGGGGCCCGAGAGGCTCCAGCGCATGGCCGTATCCGGATGCCCGCTGCTGGTTACCGTGGCTTGAAAGGCTTGGGTCGCGCCGAGTTCCACGCTTGCGGGATTCGGCGTCAAGTTCAGCGTGATGTCGCTCGTGATTGCTAACGTGGCGCTGCCGGATTTTGTCGGGTCGGCATGGCTCGTGGCTGTAACTTGCACCGTCGCGGACGATGGCAGATCGATTGGCGCGGTGTAGATGCCCGCGGATGTGATCGTTCCCAACGTCGCATTTCCGCCAGACAGGCTGTTGACGCTCCAACTGACAGTTGTGTCAGTTGTGTTCGTCACTGTCGCTGTAAAGGGCGTCTGGTTGCCGAGCAATACGGATCCATTCGCCGGCGTCACAGTAACTGCGATTGACGGCGGAGGCGGAGGTGGCGGGGGCAGCGCGCCGGCTGAGCCACAGCCGAGTGTCCATGCTCCCTCTGCAAAGAACGCGACAACCAGGATCGTCCTGGTGCTGAATCTTTCGTTGCTCTGTGAGAGGGACCGCATGCCAACCGGAGAGCAGGCAAGTTGCCAGCGCCGGTGAGAAGGAATGGCGTTTAGGGACTCGGGACTATCCAAGCCACGGCGCCCCGAAGAAACTGCCTTGAATCAGCATCTTGGAGAATTCCAAGATGCAAGAGTGGCGTGTGCCTGCCACGTTTTGAATTTGATGCAAGTAATGCATTTGGGCTCAGTTTCGTTCTGATTTGGAACTGAGCGGGTGCAGAGCTGTTTCAAATCGGAACCGCGGTTGGCGTAAATTCCCGCGTTGACTTCTTCCGCCGCGCCTCCAATAATCCGCCCATGCCCCGTCCCGATGCTGTGCGCCGCGTCAAGAGCTACTCTGCCGCCGACGGCTACGTCTATCAGTACTACTTCTTCGAAGGAAATCGCGCGCAGCGGCGCGGCAAACCCGGCGGCGAATTTACTTACGCGGTTTCCGCGGATCGTCACTCCGCGTTCCCCTTCAAAATTTTCGTGATGCAATCGGCCCTGGATGCCTGGGCAAAACTGAACGGGCGTACGCTTTCGAGCAGCGAGGAATATGCCGTCGCCAAGATGCGGCTTTTTCAGGCGTTCGATGAAGGTTCCGTCAATCCCACGCCAGAAGGCCAGCAACCCTTGGAAGTGCTCGTAGACGAATCCAACCTCGAAGAACTGCTCGGCCGACTCGGGATATAGTCCGGCAGTCTCGAAAGCCGAGACTGCCGTTTCGCAATGAACTAATTCCCCGCTGGCGGCGTCTGGTTAGGTGTACTGAGAGCGCGGGCCTTCGAAGCTCGCACAGGATGACAAATGCAGGAGCTGGTTCTGGTCCAACCAGGCCGCACGGTCGACCGCTTTGCGGTCGCACATGATAATGACCGCTTTGCGGTCGCGCAGGACAAGGAGGGCGAACTGGCGCACGAGCCAGCCCAGGCTGACATGCGGCGCGAGTTCGAGGAGCGCCTCGCCGAGTGCGGTCCGTTAGCTTATCGAGTGGCGCGCGGCGTCTTGCGCAATACAGCTGATGCCGAAGATGTAGCCCAGGAAGCTTTGCTGCGTGCTTACCGGCAGTTCGAACGTCTGCGCGACGGCAACCGCTTCCGCGGATGGCTTGTTCGAATCGCATTTCGTCTCGCGCTGGACCGTTTGCGTTCCGGGAAACGCCGTGAGCTGCGGGACACGCTTTGGTCGCAGCCGGAACACCAGCCGCCTGCCGCGAATGCCGAGGAACTTGCTGCTTCGAGTGAATTTCAAGCGCATCTCGATAGCGCCCTCGCGGAATTGCCTGAAAAATTGCGGTTGGTCCTTTTGCTGGCGGCCATGGAAGGCCACACCATCGATGAAATTGCAGGGATGCTTGGGATTTCCACGGGCACGGTGAAGTCCAGAATTTTCTATGCTCGAAAGCAGTTAGCGGAGAAGTTGCGATGCCATGCCAACATTATAAAGACACGTTGATCGAATCCGCGGCGAACGGCTCCGAGCCACAAGGTGATCCGAGCGCGCACCTTGCTGGCTGCGCCGATTGCCGTGCGGCATTCGAACAGGAACAAGCCCTCTTCGCCTCCATTGATGCCGGCCTTCAAGTCGTTGCCAACTCCGAGGTGCCCGCTTCACTTTTGCCCCGCGTCCTCGCCCGCCTCGACAAAGCTGCCGCGCCACAGCGCCGCTGGTTCCAACCCGTGATTTTTGCCGCTGCCAGCGTTGCTCTGGCATTTGCAATCTTTCTGCTTGTACTGCCCCCTCACTCAAAACGTGACAACCAAGCCAAACAGACTCCGCCGATCCCGGCTGGCATGACACCGGCGACTATTGCTCCGCAGCAGAATTCTGGTTCAGCCCCGCAGATTGTTTCGTCGAACGTGAACAAGTCCCAAACGCGAGTTGGCTCAACTATATTGCACCCGGTGGCGGCTAGCCAACCAGAAGTCCTCGTTCCGCCTGACGAGCGCGAAGCGTTTGCCCGCTTCGTTGCCGTTTTGGGTGAGCGCAGGGAAGTGGCCCTTGCTCTAGTGACGCCGGCCCCGCAGAGAAAAGACGAGCCGGCCGGCCTCGAACCGATCCAGATCAATGGGCTCGACGTTAAACCGCTCGCCGGAACGGAATCAGAGCAATCCGATGGGACGGAACAAAAACAGTAGCGGATGGTTGAATCAATTTCGCAAGAGTGTGGAGGATGAAATGAAGAAGGCAGTGATTACACTAGTGGTGCTGCTGTTCGGAATGCTCTCGCCGTTCTGCTCAGCCCAGGACAAACCAAAAGCCGAAGAGAGTCATAAGGCAGAGGTACGGACGACTCCCGTCAAAGTGCAGATCGTATTCACGGAATTCGAAGGAGAGAAGAAGATCAAGAGTCTCCCGTACACCCTTTATATCAACGCTCCTGACGCACCCGATTGGAAATCTGGCGGCAGCAGCTTCGTCAAGCTACGGGTTGGAAGTCGCGTGCCGATTTACACCGGCGGCACTACGGGAAACATGACCTACCTGGATGTGGGCACCAACATCGACGCTCGCTCTGCCTACGCCGGCGAGGGCCGCTTATCGCTCTATTTGAAAATCGAGCGTTCGTGGGTGGAGGGCGGCGTTTCCGTCCCGGTGGCAAAATCAGATGGTTCCGCTTCTGAAACTTCCAGCGGTCATTTTCAGGAGCCTATTGTCCGCCAGTTTGTATCAGAGTTCGACCTGAAGTTGCGCGAGGGACAACCCGTCGAGAGCCCTACGGCCACCGATCCCATAAGCGGAAAGGTGCTCAAGGTTGATATTAGCTTCACAATCGTGAGGTGACTCTTGCCGGGTCTTAGATTGTCTATACAAGATTCTTGAGAGCGGCGGACAAATCGGAGTGCACAAATTGATAGCCGGTTTTTTCTAACACTCGTGGCAGGACGCGCTGGCTGGACAACAGCAGCGCGTCCGCCATTTCTCCCATCGCCAGCCGCAGCGCAAACGCCGGGGCAGGGAAGAGCGCCGGCCGATGCATCGCCTTCGCCAGCAAATAGGTGAACTCCGCGTTTTGCAGCGGTTGCGGCGATACGATATTCACTGCACCTCGTATCGAAGCCCTCTCGATCGCAAGTTGCAAAATCTCGACAACGTCTTCCAGCGTCACCCAGGACATCCACTGCTGTCCGGAACTCAGTTTTCCCCCAACGCCAAATTTGAACGGCACCATCATCTTAGGAAGCGCACCGCCTTCGCGCGCCAAAATAATCCCGAACCGCGCCAGCACTACGCGGATCCCGAGTGCCTCAGCCTTCAGCGCTTCTCCTTCCCATTCCTGCGCAAGCCCAGCCAGAAAACCGGTTCCCGGCCTGCTTTCCTCTGTCAACGTTTCATTGCCGCGGTGACCGTAAATCCCGATTGCGGAAGCTGACACCAGAACACTTGGCCGTGCATTCATTCTCGCCAGCGCGTTCACCAGCGCGCGCGTTGTATCGATTCGGCTCGATCGTAACAACTCCTTTCTTTGCGCTGACCAACGCCCGTCGGCAATCGACGCGCCTGCCAGGTTCACCACCGCATCGGCTCCAACGCCTGCCCCGCCTAATTCTCCCGTAGCCGGATTCCACGCCACCGCAAATCCTTCAGTCGGCCCTTCATGCGCCGCACTCTGTGGCCGCACCAACCGGCACACGGTATGCCCAGCCCGCGCCAACACACTCCCCAGCGCGGTCCCCACTAGCCCCGAAGAGCCAGTCACCAGAATCTTCATCTTTTCCTCTTCGGCGTTCTTGCGCCCCGCGGACAAAGCACTAACTCATCTCAAGCTACTCAACCGCCACCATAGGGTCAAGCAATTGAAACCTTCAAATCCTATTTCTGGGGTGGAGGCGTTGAACCATCCGGCGTTCAAAGAAGACTGAAGGCCGCAGAGTGCCTGGGATGGCACGAGCTGAAGCCTGTGCCACTGGTCCCCTCGCGCAACGCGCGTTACAATTCTCCTATGCCACCTGTCTCACAAACGATTCGCGTGAAGGTTCTTTTCTTCGGCCGTCTAAAGGAACTCACAGGCCACCCTGAGGACTTCGCGGAGTTCGCCGACGTTGCGACGACGATCGAGCAACTTTTCGCTCTCTATTCCGCGCGTCATCCTGAGCTCTCAAAATACCGCTCCTCAGTCGTTGCTTCGCGCAACCAGGAATTCGCCGCCTGGGACGCGCCTCTCCGCGCCGGCGACGAAGTCGCCTTTCTCCCGCCCGTGAGCGGCGGCTGACGTATCCAGATGGCGACCCTCCCCAACGATGACATCTACGAGCTGGTGCGCGAGCCCATCGATATGACTGCGCTGGCCCGCAACGTCCGCGCGCCCGAAGACGGCGCCGTCGTCACCTTTGACGGTTTTGTCCGCAACCAATCCCACAACCGCGCCACTCTCTACCTCGACTACGAAGCCTACGAATCCATGGCGCTCGCCAAAATGCGCGAAATCGGCGCCCAGCTCCACGAAAAATACCGCATCCATCGCGTGGCCATGGTCCACCGCCTCGGACGCCTCCAAATCGGCGAAACCAGCGTCTTCATTGCCGTCAGCGCGCCTCACCGCGCCGCCGCCTTTGACGCTTGCCGCTTCGCCATTGACACCCTCAAGCGTACAGTGCCCATTTGGAAGAAGGAGTACTTTGCGGACGGCGCCGTTTGGGCCGAGGGGGAACTGCCGCCCGCACCTGGGGCGACTCCTCGTGCGAAACCTGCATCTTAACTCGTAATGCTGATGACACCCCTTCGCCCTCGAACCCTTTTGCTTCTGGCTGTCCCAGCTCTTTTCGTCGCCGTGATGGCTTCCGGGCAAGACCAGCTCGATCGTCCTCCCTGGGCGCGGAAGCGGAAGTCCACTGCCAGTGTCAACTCAACTTCCAAGCCGAGTACGACTTCCGCCTCGACCACGGCTCCCGCCTCCTCTCCAGACGGCGAGCCTGGAAAAATCGTCGAGCCCACGCCGCCCGCCCTCCCGATTGATCCGCAAGATCCTGCCGCACAGCGCGGCCGCATCCGCGTCAACGTCAATCTCGTTAACGTTCTTGTCAGCGTCCTCGACGACAAGAACCGCCCCGCGCCGGACCTGCCCCGAGAGGCTTTCCAATTGTTTGAAGAAGGTGTCGAGCAGAAGATCGACAAGTTCGAGCCGGAAACTTTGCAGCCGCTGGACCTGGCGATCATGATCGACGCCAGCCTGAGCGCCCATAAGGAGATTAGCTTCGAGCAGGAAGCCGCCGCCCACTTTATCCGCCAGGTGCTGAGGCCGGGCGATCGCCTCGCCGTTTTCGCGTTCGATGAAAATGTAACGCAGCTCGCAACCTTCTCGGATAACGTCGCCGAGCTGCAATCGGCGGTTCGCAAGATGCCCGTCGGCGCCGGCACTTCGATTTATGATGCCGTGCTTTTGGGTTCGCGCGCGCTCGAGCGCCGCGGCGATGACCGCCGCCGCGTCATCATCCTGGTCACCGACGCGGGCGAAACCACCAGCCGCGCAGACTTCGACGCGGCGCGCAAAGAAGCGGTACTCTCCAGCGCTCTTCTTTACACTATCGTCATCCGTCCGGTGAAGAACGAAAGTGGCCGCAACACCGCCGGTGAGCATGCCCTCGAAACCATGACCGACTCGACCGGCGGCGCCGTGTTCTATCCCGACACGCCCCAGGAACTCGGCGCCATCTTCGACCGCATCGACCGCGAACTCCGCACCCAGTATCTCCTCGCTTACTACCCCAATCCCCGCGGCCCCGCCAACACCTACCGCTCTATCGTCGTCACGGTTAATCCTGCCAGCTATCACGTCCGCCACCGCCGGTCCTACCTGACTGGCCCGCAATAGTTTCATTCGCAGTGGTAAAGTGGTGAGAGCCTTTGCTGCGCGGGCCAATTTTGCGGAGAGCTCTCAATTTCCTCCATGACCAAGAACTATCTCGAAGCTGCTGTCGAAGTTGCGCAGGAAGCCGGGAAAATCCTCATGGAAGAATTATCGCTCCCGCTTGACATTCGCTACAAAGGCG